>Ga0334722_10006054_pt1 | contig 12062 bp, 7 predicted proteins | sample C3_bottom_MG_FD_207210 | JGI IMG/M metagenome (GOLD analysis project Ga0334722, IMG submission 207210) | Sediment microbial communities from Yellowstone Lake, YNP, Wyoming, USA - C3_bottom | ecosystem: Environmental > Aquatic > Freshwater > Lake > Sediment | place: USA: Wyoming | collected...
GAGGTCGGCGGAGGCCATGGCTTGCATCGCATCCGCTTCATCGCGCATCCGCAGCTGCCGACTCCTGGCGAAAACGGGAACGGAAGCGCCCACCATCAGGCTCGCCATGCGTTCCTGGCCACCCATTCCGCCACGCTGCCCGTACTGCACGCCCACCTGCAGGTCGGGCCAGAGTTCACGCCACGCCCGGCGGGTGTCCGCCTGGGCGGCCGTCAGGTCGGCTTCGCCGGCACGCACCATCGGCCGTGACACCGTCGCCTGGTGCATGAGCGAGTCGGCGCCCGGGAGCGCATCGGGAAATGCCGGCAGCACCGCGGGCGCCGTGGAACTATCGACCGGTTGGTCGAGCAGGCCGCCCAGTCGCGCCAGGCCGACGAGTCGCATGGCGCGCATGGCGACAATCTCCTCGGTCATGCGCGCAATCTCGACGCGCGCCTTGAGCACGTCCGCCTGCGCCACTTCGCCAACGCGGTACATCGACTCCGATGTCGACGCCACATCGTCGAGGAGCCGACGCGTTTCGAGGGCGATGGCGATCGTCCGTTCGGTGCGGTACACATCATAGAAGGCCGCGGCCACGCGCTCGCGCACGTCCCAGCGAATGTCGGTGGCACGCTCGTGCGCCCCGGTGGCACGCGCCGCCGCCGCCTCACCGGCCAACCCGAGCTTTCCGCCCGTCGGCACCATCTGCATGACCTGCAGTTGCGTCATGCCCAGCACATCCATGGGACCGAGCCCGGGAAGCGAGCGGTTCATGAAGCCGAGTTGCACCTGGGGATCGGGCGGGCGCCGGGAGCCCGGAACGCGCGATTCGGCGGCGGTGGCCAGGGCGTCGGCCGCGGTGATGCGCGGATTCGCGCGGTCGGCGGCAGCGTAGAGCGCGCCAAGGCGCAGTCCGCCCGGCACCGCGGTGGTGGCTTGTGTCGCCGCGGGTGGAGCAACGCCGAGCACGAGAACTGCGGCACCGGCGGCGATGCGCCATGCCTGGCTGGTTGATGCACGCCTCCACAAGGAAGGCAGCGAGGCAATGCGTGGCGAGACGACGCGCCGGAGGAAGCGAAGGGGAGTGATCACACGGAACCTCGAGAAGCGGACAGGTAGCGGCACCCGCGTCGCAATCTCTTGCGACTACGGGACCAACGAACGTCGCGCCGCCGGCGCAGGGCGTCGGCGGATGCGTGTCAGCTTCTTGGAGGTGGTGTGTCGGGGCTGCCGAACCAGGAGTCCGGGTCCATGCCAACCGCGCGCGGCTCCGGAGAGTTCACTGGAGCGGGGGCTGCAACGTGCTCGCCGGCATCGAGTGCGGTGGGCGAACCGTGCGTGGCACACGATGCACCGGCTGGGCAGGAGGAGGGACATGAGGACTCACGCCCCTCGCCTTCACAGCAGCATTCGCGCGACTTGATGGTCTGCTCGCCACGCACGGCCGGGGCGGACGCCTGCTGCCGGGACATGTCATGCATGGCCGGCGAATGCGCCGCGGGCCGTGATGCTTGCTCCTGTGCAGCTGGCGTAGTGCGACTCGCCACCGTTGCGGCGTGCGTATTGCTCCCGGCCGTCTCGTGGCACATCTGTGCGGCAACTGGCGAAAAGGCGAGCAGGCTGGAGGCAAGGACGATTGTCAACCCGGTGCAGAGCCGAACGGCGAACGCCGTCGATCCGAACCAGTTTCGCGTCGCAAGCGACGCAGAGTGACTACCGATCCCCACCCACCGTGCTACCACTCGACAGCCTCCAGAAGATCGACCAGGCGCCACACGTACCTGTAGGACAAAGTACACCAGAAACGTCAACTAGATAGGGAGGGGGGGTAAAGTCGGTCAGTCCCTGATGTTCATCAGGGAAATCCTGAGCGTCCCTCAAGACGATGCCCGCATCTCCCAGCAGGCATCTTATGGCGTGCCAATCCCCTTCAGTTCGGCACCCAGCCCAGCCAGATAGGTGCGCATGGCCGCCACCCTGGGTTCGGCCATCGCCTTCGCAGCCGCTGTCGACAGGGTGGGCGGAAGCTCGACGGCGTTCCGCCGCAGCGTCGCCACGGCGGTGGCAACATCGGTGGCCCAACGATGGCGGGTCGCGAGCGAGAGCACACGCGTGATGCCTTCCCACCCCAGGAAGTCGAGGGTGTCGGCATCCCGCAGTACCCTCGCCTCATTCCCCTCACCTACGGCGTGAGAGTACATGTGGTGCGACACGGCGTCCTGCACGCGCGCAATCCCGGTGGCAGGAAAGCCCCAGGCCACCAGTGAGTCGGGGATCACCTCGGCCGCGCGAACGCCATGATCGACGCCGGCCTTGGCCCACGGCGCAAACGCGGCGATGTCGTGCAGCATCGCGGCGGCAAACAGGACGTCATCATCCACGGAAATGCCGTCGCGCCGGGCAATCTCCAGGGCCAATCGATAATCGCGTTGGGCATGGCTCACGCCCCACGCCGTGTGCTGCATGTTGGCGGCGACGAAGGCGGTCACCTTGTCGCGCCAGGAGGGAGCGCCCTGCGCGCGCACGGGAAGACCAGCGGCAAGCGTGATCAGGGTCACAAGAGAAAGACGAAACAGGGACATCTTTATCGCTCCGGCAGAATAATTCGGCGTGCTGCGCCAGCCAACATCGGGGAGGGCCATGGATTATCTTCGACAAGCGGCGGCCATTTAGCCACCGCCTTCCTCCCTGCCCTTCCGTCGATGCTCACCAACTCGCGCCTCGCCATCCTGACTCTCCTTGCCGTTATCACGCCACTGGCAGGCTGCGGCACCGCGGAGAAGGCGCCGAACACCAGCACTGTGGCGGCCAGCGCACCGTTGCTTCCGCCCTTCCAGCAGGAAATCGCCTCGGCGAAGGCAGAGGTCACGCTTCCCGGCGTATGGAAGTATGGCTACCGCCTGGTGGACAAGGCCGACACCACCAACGGCGCGTATCGCGCCTTTGAATTCCACTACACGGAAGCCGGCAACGCCAGCGTGCCATCGCGTCTTCTGCTTGTCATCCGCGCCTACAGGAAGGCGGCGTGGGAAAAGATCCATCTCACGCAGGATACCGTGGCCAGGGAGCTTGTCACGCACGGCAACGACGTCTACGTGTTCTCGATCATCGGTTCGAACCCGTATCCGCTGAACAGCCCGTCTTCGCTGCGCGTCGACCAGATGATGGTCGCCCTCACGGCTGAGGGCAGCCCGTTCAGGATGACCTTCAAGTAGGCGTTCAGCGCGGCGCCGGCACCGTGTCGCGCAGCAACCGGCGCACCGCCGGCTCGAGCGAGGCCATGGCCAGCGGCCCGACCACCTTGTAGCGCACGCGACCCGCGCGATCGAGCAGCACCGACGTGGGATAGCCCTGCACACCACCGAAGGCCGTTTCCACGCCGCGCCCGACAATGGCCACGGGATACGCGATGCCCCGCTCGCGCACAAAGGCACTGACGACATCCGCACCGGCGCGGTCGACCGAGAGTCCAAGCACCACCAGGCCCGCATCGCCGTGCCGGTTCGCCATCGCCTGAAGCAGGGGCATCTCGGCCCGGCACGGCAGGCACCAGGTAGCCCAGAAGTTCACCAGCACCACTCGACCCCTGAGAGTGGAGTCGCTCACTGGATCGCCGCCGAGTGTTGTCGCCGCGAACGACGGACGCTGGTGGTTACCGCTTTCAATACCGACGAGCGCCCCGAGGTGCGGCAGGAAGCGTGGCCCCAGCCAGAGCACTACCAGCAGGGTGATCACGTTGGCCGGGGTCAGCCATCGCCGCCAACGCACCTTTGCAGTCGCCGTCTCGGTCACGACAGGGAATCTACCTCCCCTCGCCAACGAACGGCCGAGCTGTATCGTTTAGTGACGTACCACACGCGTCCCGGGCGGTTCCTGCCCGCATCGGCGCATGTTCCGGCTTCCAGGAGAGCACTCTTTATGGTTGCATCCCTCCGCCACGCAACGGCCGCGGCCGCCGTCGGCTTGCTCAGTGCCGTGCCGCTTGCCGCCCAGCTTGCCTCGCCTCGCAGCGTTCCGGCGACGTACGCGATCACCAATGCCCGGTTGGTACCCATCTCGTCGCCGACCGTCGAGAAGGGAACCATCGTGGTGCGCGACGGCCTCATTGCCGCCATCGGCGCCAGCGTCGTCGTTCCGGCTGACGCGCGCATCATCGACGGCACCGGACTCACGGTATACCCCGGACTGATCGACGCCTACGGATCACTGGGCGTGCCAAACGCGCCGGCACAGGGAGCTGGCGGTGGTGGACGGGGCGGTGGCGGTGGTGGTGGTGGTGGTGGTGGTGGTGGTGGTGGTGGACCCACCGCAACGGCGGCCCGCGCGGCTGCAAACTCCAACTATCCCGCGGGACTTCAGCCCGAATTGTCGGTGGTCGAGTTGTTGAAGGCTGATGACGAGGCCTTCAGCGGACCGACGAGCGCCGGCATCACGACCGCGCTCAGCGGCTCGGGGAGCGGCATCTTCCAGGGACAGTCGGCGGTCATCAACCTCGCCGGTGCCGACGTCAACGCCATGGTGGTGAAGGCAGCCGTGGCCCAGAACATCGGATTTTCGCCGCTGCGTGGCGGCTACCCGGGCTCGCTGATGGGTGTCATTGCCGCACTGCGGCAGCAGTTGCTCGACGCGCAACACTATCGTGACGTGAAGACGGCGTACGACAGGAGCCCGCGCGGAATGAAACGCCCGGAGCTTGATCCATCACTCGAGGCCTTGCAGCCAGCCCTCGCGCGAACGCAGCCCGTGATCATGTACGCCTCGACGCAGCGCGAGATCGAGCGGGCGCTCGACCTCGCCAAGGAGTTCAACCTGCGCCCGATCATCGCAGGCGGAAGCGAGGCATGGCTCGTGGCCGCGCGCCTGAAGGCCGAGAACGTGCCGGTGCTGCTGACGCTCAATTTCCCGCGCCGCACGGCGGCGCCCTCGGCGGACGCCGACCCCGAGCCCATGCGCGTGCTCAGGGAACGGGTGGACGCGCCCAAGAATGCCGGACGCCTGGCGCAGGCCGGCGTGAAGTTCGCCTTCCAGTCGGGCGGGCTCACCACCTGGACCGACTTCACCGGCAACGTTCAGCGCGCGGTGGAGAACGGTCTTTCGTCCGACGCCGCATTGAAGGCGCTGACGACGCAGTCGGCCGAAATTCTCGGTGTGGGTGACCGGCTCGGTTCGCTGGAGACCGGCAAGATCGCCAACCTGGCAATCACGCGCGGCGACCTGCTCGAGCATGGGCGGGTGACGCAGCTCTTCATCGACGGCAAGCCAATTGCAGTGCGCATTCCCGCGGCGAGCGCGGGCGGCGGCGCTGCCACGGCCACCGGCACGTGGACGGTGACGGTGACGCTCGACGGCAGCGACCTCGCCACCACGTTGTCACTGCGGCAGGAGGGTACCCGACTGCTCGGGTCGCTGCAGGGTTCGCTTGGCAGCGGGGAGATCCTGAACGGGACCATTGGCACCGACGGTGAACTTCGGTTCAGCGCGACGGTCACGCTGAAGCAAGGCACCGAGGAAGCGACGTTCATCGGCACGCTCGAGGGCAACGCGGTGCGCGGCCGCCTGGCCATCGTCGGCCACGTGCCGGGCACCTTCTCGGGCACGCGACCACAGCGCGCCGGGGGGCCGGGGGGCCCAGGGGGACCGGGTGGCCCACCAGCGGCAGGTCTGCCGACCGGCGGCGCCCCGCGCACACCTCCCGGTGACCGCTGATGCGACGCCCTCTCACGACCCGACTGCTCGAGGATCCGATGAAGAAGACATTGCTGCTCGCGGCGGCGCTGATGAGCGTTGCCGGTGCGTTGAGCGCGCAGGCCAGGCCCGTGCCGGCAGGCCCGGGGACGACGCTCATCAGGAACGCAACGGTACTCACGGTCACCAAGGGGACGCTGCAGAACACCGACGTTCTCATCCAGAACGGCAAGATTGCGCAGGTCGGGCAGAACATCGCCGCACCGGCCGGGGCAACGGTCATCGATGCCACCGGCAAGTTCCTGATGCCGGGCATCATCGATCCGCACACGCACCTGATGAGCGACGCCGTCAACGAGGGATCGCTCTCGGTGACCTCGATGGTGCGCATCGAGGACGTGCTCAACCCGACGGCGGTGAACATCTATCGTGAACTCGCCGGTGGCGTGACCACCGTCACCATCCTGCACGGCTCCGCCAATACCATCGGCGGCCAGAACGCCACGGTGAAGCTGAAGTACGGCGCAAGCGTCGCGGACATGCTGTTCCCCGGGGCGCCGCCGACCCTCAAGTTCGCGCTTGGCGAGAACGTGACGCGCAAGAACTCCAGCCAGATCGCCATGCCCGGCCAGCCCGTCACGCGCCGGTACCCGGTGTCGCGCATGGGCCAGGAGGAAGTGTTGCGCGACGCCTTCACCCGCGCCCGCGACTACAAGGCGACGATCGACGAGTACAAGGCGCGCCTGGCCAAGGGCGAGAAGAACCTCGTGCCGCCGCGTCGCGACCTCGAGCTCGAACCGCTGGTCGAAGTGCTCGAAGGCAAGCGCCTCGCGCGCGTGCACGCGTACCGCGCAGACGAGTCGCTGATGATGCTGAACCTCGCCGACGACTTCGGCTTCAAGGTGCAGGCGCTCGAGCACGGCCTCGAGGGCTACAAGATTGCCAGCGAAATTGCCAGGCATGGCGCCGCCCTCACCAGCTTCGCCGACAGCTGGTCGTACAAGATCGAGGCCTATGATGCCATTCCGTACAACGCGGCCATCCTCATGCGGCACGGCGTCGTCACCACCCTCAACTCCGACTCGGACGAGCGAGGCCGCCGACTCAACATCGACGCCGCCAAGCTGATCCGGTACGGCGGCCTTACCGAGGACGAGGCGCTGGCCACGATTACCATCAACGGCGCCAAGACGCTCGGCGTGCAGGACAAGGTGGGGTCGATCGAGGTCGGCAAGGATGCCGACCTGTCGCTCTGGAACAACCACCCTCTGAGCGTCTATGCCAACGTCGACAAGACGTTCGTCGACGGGCAGGTGTATTTCGACCGCCAACAGGACCTGGCGCAACGCGACCAGAAGGCGAAGGATCGCGCCGAACTCGAAAAGGCCGATGCCAACCAGGCGCCGAGCAACCGCCGCGCCGTGCAGCCTGTGTTGCCGCAGGAGGAGCGTTGATCATGCGCCAGATATTCTGTGCCTCTGTCCTGTGCGCCTCCTCCGCACTCGTCACTCCAGCTTACGCGCAACTCGGGTCGTTCAACCCGCCGCCCGGCCCGCAGAAGACCTTCGCCATCAAGAATGCCCGCATCGTGCCGGTGAGCGGGCCGGAAATCGCCAGCGGCACCATCATCGTCAGCGGCGGCAGGATCCAGGCGGTCGGCGCGAGCGTGAGCGTGCCGGCCGGCGCCGAGGTGATTGACGCCAGCGGACTGCGCGTCTACCCCGGCATGATGGATGCCGGCACGTCCATTGGTCTCTCGGAAATAGGACAGGGCGCCAACGCCACGGTGGACGTCAGCGAAGTCGGGAGCTTCAACCCGAATTCGCAGGCGTACTTTGCCCTCAACCCGCACTCGGCGCACATCGGGGTCACGCGCGTGGCCGGCATCACGCACGTGGTGTCGCGCCCGACCGGCGGCATCCTCTCGGGGCAGGCTGCGCTGGTGAACCTAGCCGGGTCCACCGCGCCGCAGATGGCGGTGAACCGCAACCTGGCGATGGTCATCGAGTTGCCGCGCTCGGGCTTTGGCGGGCGCGGCTTCGGAGGGTTCCAGGCCGCGCAGGGCGCGGCGAGCACGCAGGACGTCAATCGCACACGCAATCGCCAGCTCGATTCGTTGCGCGCGATGCTCAAGGACGCCGAGGCGTACGGCAAGGCGATTGATGCCTATGCCAGGGACAAGTCGCTGCCGCGCCCGAAGCAGGATGTCGTGCTCGCGTCGCTGGTGCCGGCGGTGCGCGGCCAGATGCCGGTGCTGATGGTGGCCGACCGCGCCAACGACATCCGGGAAGCCGTCGGGTTCGCCGAGGAGAACAAGCTCAAGCCGATCATCATCGGCGGGCGCGATGCGTGGCAGATCACGTCGTTCCTCAAGGATCACGACGTGCCGGTGATCATCTCGTCGGTGATGGACCTGCCGACGCGCGAGGACGACCCGTACGACGTCAACTACGGCGCGCCGGCCAAGCTGGCGCAGGGTGGCGTGCGGTTCGCCATCACTACTGGCGACGCCGGCTCCGATGTGCGCAGCCTACCGTTCACCGCGGGAATGGCGGCGGCATTCGGGCTCAGCAAGGATGACGCACTCAAGTCCGTCACCCTGTGGCCGGCGCAGATCTTCGGTGTCGCCGACCGGTTCGGGACCATCGAGGTCGGCAAGGTCGCCAACCTCGTGGTCACGGACGGAGACATGCTCGAGGCAAAGTCGAGCACGAAGTACCTGTTCATCGACGGCCGCATGGTGCCCCTCGACACCAAGCACACCGACCTGAACGACAAGTTCAAGGATCGTCCATGAGCATGCGACAGTGGTCTCGCGCGCTCGCGCTCTCGTGTGCCGTGGCGGTTGTCCTGCCTGCCCAACAGGCCGCGCTCACGCCCAACCAGCAGATGGCGCACGACATCTACAAGCAGCTCGTCGAGCTCAACACGTCGGTGTGGACGGGCAACACCACGCCGGCCGCCAACGCCATGGCCCAGCGCTTCCGCGACGCCGGCTTCCCCGAGAAGGACATCTTCGTGGGCGGTCCGACGGCCAGGAAGCACAACATGGTGGTGCGGTTTCGTGGCACGGGAGGGCCAGGCGGGCCCAAGCCGGTGCTCCTGCTCGCGCACCTCGACGTCGTCGAGGCGCTCAAGGCCGACTGGTCGGACAACCTGGATCCGTTCGTGTTCACCGAGCGCGACGGATTCTACTACGGACGCGGCACGGCGGATGACAAGGCGATGGCGTCGCTCTTCGTGGCCGCCGCCATCCGGCTGAAGAAGGAAGGCTTCAAGCCGCCACGCGACATCATCATCGCCCTCACCACCGACGAGGAGGGTGGCGACTACAACGGCGTCGCCTGGCTGATCAAGAACCACCGCGACCTGGTGGACGCCGCGTGGGTGATCAACGAGGGGGGCGGTGGGTCGCTGCGCGACGGCAAGCCGCAATTGCAGTCGATGCAGGCGGCGGAGAAGGTGTACAACGACTTCACGCTGCGCACCACCAACGCCGGCGGCCACTCGTCGGTGCCGCGTCCCGACAACGCCATCTATCAACTGTCCGAGGGGCTGGTGAAGCTCTCGAAGTTCCAGTTCCCGGTGGAACTGAATCCCGTGTCGCGCGCCTTCTTCGAGCAGACGGCCAAGGTGGAGAAACCCGAGATCGCCGCGGCGATGACGGCCATTGCCAGGGATCCGGCGGACGCGGCCGCCGCGGCCGTGCTCTCGAAAGACCCGCGCTACGCCTCCATGCTCCGCACCACCTGCGTGGCCACGATGCTCAAGGGTGGCCACGCCGTCAATGCGCTGCCACAGCTGGCGGAGGCCAATGTGAACTGCCGCATGGCGCCCACGTCCTCGAAGGCGTCGGTGCAGGCCACGCTACAGCAGATCGTCGGCGATCCGTCAATTATTGCCGTCATCGACACGAGCACCGAGAACCGCGCGTCGCCGCCGTCGGAGATGCGCCCCGAGGTGATGGGTGCCGTGGCGAAGCTCACGAAGGAGATGTTCGGCGACATCCCGGTGGTGCCCACAATGTCCACCGGTGCCACTGACTCGCGGTATTTCCGCGCGCTCGGCGTGCCGGCCTTTGGCGTGTCGGGACTCTTCAGCGATCCCACCGTGGACGCACGCGCCCATGGCCGCGACGAGCGGGTGCGCATCGAGTGGTACTACAAGGCGCAGGAGTTCCTGTACCAGCTTACCCGGGCCCTGTCGTCCAGCGTGCCCATTCCGTGATAGCTTTGGCGGGCCCGGCGCTGTGCCGGGCTCGCTGCTGATCCCACCGCCTCACCCCTGTCGACATGCCGACCTTGACCCGCGTCCTGGGCGTGGCCCTGGCCTGTACGCCCTTCGTGCTCCGGGCCCAGCCGCACATACTGCGCGCCGGCGCTGCCACGACGGTCACCACATCGCCGGTCATCGACGGGCGACTGGATGACGCGGCCTGGAACTCGGCGACGGTCTTTGCTGGCTTCACGCAACGAGAACCGCAGGAGGGAACTCTTGCAAGCGAGCGCACCGAAGTCCGGTTGCTCACCGACGGCGAGGCCTTGTACATCGGCGCGTGGATGTACGACCGCGACCCGGCGGGCATCGTGGCGGGCGAGAAGATCCGCGACGTGACGCTGACCAACAGCGACTACTTCGGCATCCTGCTCGACACGTACAAGGACCGCCAGAACGGGTTCCTGTTTGCCACCACGCCCGCCGGCGTGGAGTACGATGGGCAGATCATTCGCGAAGGTGAGGGTGGCGGCGTGACGCCCACCGGGCAGAATCGCACGCAGGCCGGTGCCATGGGTGGCTTCAACCTGAACTGGGACGGCAGCTGGACGGTGGCCGTCTCGAGGGACTCGCTGGGCTGGTACGCCGAGTTCCGCATCCCGTTTTCGACGCTGCGCTACGGAGGCGGCGCCCGGCAGGACTGGGGGCTCAACCTGGTGCGCATGATCCGGCGGCGCAACGAAGAGGCGTTCTGGGCGCCGGTCGCCCGCCAGTTCAACCTGTACCGCATGTCGGCGGCTGGTGACCTGACCGGACTGCAGGTCCCGTCGCGCCGCGTGGCCACGGTGACACCCTACGTGCTCAGCTCGGCGCAGCGCAACTTCGCCACACAGGCCGACGCCAGCTATCCCACGGCAGTCGGCGTCGATGCCAAGTACGGCCTGACGCCGAGCCTGACGCTCGACCTCACGTACAACACTGACTTCGCGCAGGTGGAGGTGGACGAGCAGCGCTCCAACCTGACGCGATTTCCGCTGTTCTTTCCGGAGAAACGGCCGTTCTTTCTCGAAAATGCGGGGACGTTTGCCGCAGGCACCCCGCAGGCCGTGGACCTGTTCTTCACCCGCCGCATCGGCATCGACTCCCTGGGTCAGCCGGTGAAGATCCAGGGCGGCGGACGGCTGACCGGGCGCGTGGGCGGCACGACCATCGGGTTGATGCAGCTCTTCACCGGCGAGGATCCCGGCGTGCAGTCGGCGCAGTCGTATACCGTGGCGCGTGCACTCAAGGAAGTCGGGCGCCGGTCGCGCATCGGTATCATCGGCGTGCAACGCATGGCCACCGGCACGCGCGTGGCGCCGGCGGGCGGAGCGCTGGGCGACGACGTCAATCGCACGGTGGGAGTGGACGGACGGCTGGGACTCGCAGACGCGTGGACCATTGACGCCTGGGGTGCGATGACTGAAACGCCCAAGCGCACCGGTGATGACTTTGCCGGCAGCGTTCGCGGCGTGTATTCCTCGCACGACTGGAACAACAGCGTGCGCCTCATTCGCGTGGGGGCGGACTTCAACCCCGAAGTCGGGTACCTGAACCGGACCCCGGGATATTCGCTCACCGAGGTGCAGTTCATGAGGCTCGTGCGCCGGCCCGGCTGGAAGCACGTGCGCGAATGGAATCCGCATATCACGATCCGCGAGTACTACGGCCTTGACGGATTCCATCAGTCGGGGCAGTGGCACCTCGACTTCACCGAGGTGGCGTTCCAGAGCGGTGGGCGATTCGGTCCCGAGGTCAACCTGTATCACGAAGGGCTGCAGAAACCGTTCACCATCGCCCCGGGTGTCACGCTGCCGGCAGGAAGCTACGATTTCCCGAACATCGGCCTGGATTGGGAGACGAATGCGGCGGCCCCGGTGTCGATGGTCCTGCGCGGTGACTTCGCGGGCTTCTACAACGGCACGCGCAGTGGCGGCACGGTGACCACGACGTACCGGCGCGGCGCCTCCATCACGACCTCGCTGCTGCTCGACTACAACGACGTCCGGCTCGACCAGGGACACTTCATCAAGTCGATCATCGGGGCGCGCGTGGCGTACTTCTTCACGCCGCGCGTCTTCCTCCAGTCTCTGGCGCAGTTCAACGACCAGGCCTCGGCGTGGACAACGAACATTCGTTTC
>Ga0334722_10006055_pt1 | contig 12061 bp, 13 predicted proteins | sample C3_bottom_MG_FD_207210 | JGI IMG/M metagenome (GOLD analysis project Ga0334722, IMG submission 207210) | Sediment microbial communities from Yellowstone Lake, YNP, Wyoming, USA - C3_bottom | ecosystem: Environmental > Aquatic > Freshwater > Lake > Sediment | place: USA: Wyoming | collected...
GTAGATTGCTTCATCGCTGGGAGTATCACCTTGAAAACTATACCGGCTTCGTGCAGCTGGGTTGCATGATCATTCTGTTACGAAATTATTTTTGAGATGGCTTCTAGTGAGAAACTCATCTTGACATGCTCCCTTGCATAGATAATCCGTTCACTGGAATTCCGGCGCGACATCTGCCGCTGCGGCAAGAAAAGCGCCGCAGCAGGGCGCCGCGCGTTCCCGAGCTGGCTCGGTCCAACGCGCCAGCCGGCCGCCGCCCGACAGCATGACCGCAGTGCGCAGGCTGAGGTTGCGTGCCGGTAGCCCGCCAAAGAGGCGTTCGACCTCGCGCCGCGTATGCCAGTGCGCACCGCGATAGGCGCCGCGGCCGCCCTGGCGACCCTTGATGAACCAAAGCAGGCTGTGCCGGTTGAGCAAGCCGAGCGCAACGCGGCGGCGGGCGACGCGCAGCATCTCCATCAATGCACGGCGCGCATCACGCATGAAACAGAGGGCGGTCACGCTGATCACCAGATCGAAACTGCGATCGGCAAAGGGCAGGCGGTGCCCATCCGCGACGAGATAGACTGCCTTGCCGCGAGCCGCGGCGCAGCGCGCCGAGGCCAAATCGATGTCGGCCCCGACGGTCCAGCCGACCGCCGCGTTATCGGAAAAGCCGCGCGTGAAATAACCGGTGCCGCAGCCGACGTCCAGCACGGTCTCACCGGATTGAGGCGTCAGCAGCTCGTCAAGTAAGCGATACTCAATGCCGCCGATCCATGCGCCGCGTTCCGTTTGGTACCAGGCGTCATACTGCTCCGGTTGCATGGCGGTCGTCCTGTCCCTATGTCGGAATCAAAATCGGCGGTACAGCCAGTACTTCTCGTACAGAATCTTGGCGGTGTGCCACATCAGGCTCGGCTGTCGCAATTCGACCTGCGGCGTCGGCTCGGTGTAGAAATTGCCCTTGCCGATACCGGCTCGCCCTCCGCCGGCCTCGATAAAGCACATGCCCACGCCTGAAAATTGGCGCGGCGTGCCCTTGCCGGTCCATGCGTGGGCGATGTTGTGCGCCACAGTCTCGGCCTGACCGTGGGCGAAGACGCCGGCCTTGCGCAAGGGGCGCCCCATCTTGAGCGGAATAATCGTGATATCGCCGAGGGCGAAGACCTTGTCGAATTGCGTTTGCAGCGTATGACGATCGACGGGAATCCAGCCGCTTTCATTGAGCAGGCCGGCCGCACGCGCTACCGCCGGCGCGCGGTGCGGTGGGACGTAGAGCAGCAGGTCGTATTCGGCCGAGACGCCGTTGGCGAAACTAATGCGGCGGGCTGTCGGATCGATCTCCTTGACCTGGTGCTCAGGGTGGTAGGCGATACTGCGTGTCTCGATTATGCCGCGCAGGGCGGCGCCCACTTCAGGGCCGGTAACGGCCATCGGCCTAGGCTCGGCGGCGAAGAACTCGATCGTCGTCTGGTCGCGCACACCGCGCTTGCGCAAATGCGAATCCACCAGCAGCGCCGCCTCGTAGGGCGCCGCCGGGCACTTGTACGTGGGCGCGGCGGTGAGAATGACGATGCGCCCGCCTTCGAAGCGCGCGAGGGCGTCGCGGATGGCTATCGCGCCTTCCATGGTGTAGAGGTTGAGGCCCGCTTGCGCCAGCCCCGGGATCGCCTCCGGTGAGTATTCCGCCCCGAGCGCGATCACCAGTGCGTCGGCCGCGAGCGATTTGCCGGCGATCTCGATTTCGCAGCGCTGTGGATCGATGCGCGTGACTTCGCCATGGCGGAACTCCACGCCTCGACCGATCAACCGGTCCAGGGAACGGGTGAAATCCTCCGGAGTTCGCTCGCCCACCATCAACCACAACAAGGACGGCGGAAAGAAGTGCCGCTCGGCGCGATCGACCGCAATCACGCGATGGGAGGCGGGCAGGAGCTTTCTCAAGGTCTCTGCGGCGACCAACCCGCCAAGACCGGCCCCGAGAATCAGCGCGGTTCGACCCATGGTTAAAAACCCACCACTCTGTCGGCCCACTCGCCGGTCCAGGTTGCAAGCTCCTCCATGCTGCTGCGGCGCGTGGCTTGCACGAGGTCCGCATCGGTGATGCCGCGGGCATCGAGGCAGCTGCCGCAGACGCCGACCTCGCCGTGATGCTGCTGCAGCGTACCCAGCATCGCTTCGAGACTGTAATAACCGGTGGGCACCCGCTGGCCGCGTTTGGCGCAAGTCACGGCATCGCCGATCAGGAATACCCGCACCTGCATACCCTCGCGCTTGGCCATGGCGACAGCAAGCCGCAGGCCGTTGTATGTGCGATCGCTGCCGTATGCGGGCTCGTTCAGAATCACCAATGCCTTGCCCATTGCATCCGCTCCCTTAGATCAACAATCCGTGCGCTTTGCGCAACCTGACGCGCACACACTAGCGTTGTTCACTGTCCCCGCTGCAGCGCGATGCGGCTGCGAAACACTTCGTAGGAAATCGGCTCCGTGTTCTCGTAGCCGATGCGCTTGCGCCGCGCTTCGTCCAACAGGTGATAACGAACCACGGCCTCGACCGCCGCCGGCGCCTGCTTGCCTTCGGCCGGAAGCTCGATGCGATAGTTGCGCGGCTCGCCGCGCGGCAGGCGCGTGTCCCACAGGTCGATGATGAAGGGGCGCCACATGGTGGTGCGTTTCAGGGTGTGATTTTCTTCGACTAACGTCTGCCCATCCCGATCGAGCACGCGCATGTGCACGGTCAGGTGGCGATCCGGCGTCCCGGTAGGCAGATAGTGGGCCGCGCCCACATTGGTCAGAGTCAGCGCGAAGGCGCGCGTTTCCGTCGTGTCCGCCAGGATTTCCGCGAAGCGCACATCCAGGCCCTGCTTCACCGTCGCCGGGTCGTGGCCGCCGCGCCATAGGTGGCGGCGCGCCTGCCGCGCCTTGCCGCCCTCGACCAGAGGCCGCTCCACCAGTGGCATGTGACATTGCACGCAGCCGAGTTCGCTCACGCTGCCCACCGTCAACTCGCCGCTGCGTCCCTGCCAGCGTCCCGCGCCGGCCTCGATTTCGGCCGCGGTGCCGCACGGAGGGAACTGGAAAAAAGTGTCCCAGCGCGCGCCCTGAACGACGTGACAGTGCATGCAGATTTCGTTCCCGTCCGCTATTTTCTCCACCGCATGCGGTGCATCGAGATCGCCATGGGTGCCGAGCATCTTGCCGTCCTTGAAATGGCACCCGGTGCAGGTCACGCCTTCGTGCTGCAGCCTGGCATCGAAATCGGGGTTGTCGGCGAGGATCGGCTGCCACTTTTCCGCGTCGCGAAAGCCGAGTACTTTGTGCTCCTGTTGCCGATCGAGCGGAATGTGGCAGTTCTTGCAGATCTGCTGCAGCTCGTCGAACTTCCAGTCGATCAGAAAGTACGGATCGGTCCAGGCCTGGCTATGGATGCTCGTCTTCCATTCGTCGTAGATCTCGCGGTGACAGGCGCCACAAGTGCTGGCCCGCAGAGCATCCGTCGTCATTGACGATTTGCTGGTGTCCATCGGCCGCTCGAAGTGCTCAGACACGACGAAGATATTCATCGGACGTACCAGGCGCCAGCCCAGGAAGACCGCGAAGACAGCGACGCCGATACCGACGATGAGGGCTCGCGTTCGGGTCATCGCCATGCGAGGTTCCTTTGGTAAGACGCATTCCGTGGCGCGCGGCGTCCCGGTCCGTTTCGCTTCGGACTGCCGGAAGACCTGAAATTCGCCTGCGCCACGGCTGTTGACTCAGAATACGATCACTTTGTCAGCCCACTGCGTCCAGGACGTCAGTTCGGCAAGCGTGCTTCTGCGGGTACCTTCAATCAGTTCCGCGTCCGTGATCGCGCGCGCGTCCATGCAGGTTCCGCACACGCCCACTTCGGCCTTGTTGCGTACGACGCGACCGAGCATGATCTGAATATTGTAGAAACCCTCGGCAACCTTTTGCCCGCGCTTGGCGCAGGACGCGGCATCGCCTAGCAGAAACAGCTTTACTTCCTCGGCTTCGGCCTTCGACAGCGCTCCGGCGAGGCGCAGACCGTTATAGCTGCGCTCGCTGCCATACGGAGCGTCGTTCAGGATGAACAAGGTCTTCATGCTGCAGTTTTCCTTTTCTTGTTACGAGTTGGTTTCGCGCGCAACCGTGAACCCTTCCCGGTTCCACTGTTCCATGCCGCCGCGCAGGATCCAGACGTCGGTAAAGCCGGCTTGTTTGAGCTGCTGCGCGGCCGTTAGCGAGCGCTTTTGGGTTCGGCATACCAGGGTCAGCGGGCGCTGCTTCGACGGTTCGAGTTCCGCCAGGTGCGCAGGCAATTTCTCCAGTGGAATGTTGCGCGCGCCAGGGATGTGGCCGAGCGGGCCTAAAAAATCGTCTGCTGTGCGGACGTCGATAAGCAGTGGCCCGTTGCCTTGTTCAAGCCTGTCTTTGAGGGGGCCGCTATCGATCCAGCGGATGCCGGCCTGGCGAAACTGTCGTACGAGGCGCGGCAGGAAAGCGACGAACGCGAGCAGTGCCAGCGCCAATAGAGCGTTACGCACGGCGCCATCGCCGCCGGCCAGCGCTTCGCGCCCGGCATGGCCGAGCCAGGAATAGGCGAGCGCGCCGGGAAACATGCAGACGAAAGACGCAGCCGCGTAGGCGACAAGCGGGATACGCGTCAAGCCGAGTGCGTAGTTGACCAGGTTGAACGGAAACAGGGGCACCAGGCGCACGAAGGCGACAAAGCGCCAGCCTTCGGCTTCCACGCCTTCGATCAACTGCTTCAGCCTGCCGCCGGCCCGGCGCGCGACCCAGTCTGCTGCGAGGTAGCGCGCAATGACGAAGGCGAGCGTGGCGCCCAGCGTGGCGCCGGTCAGGCTGTACAGCGCGCCCGGCAAGGCCCCGAATAGTGCGCCAGCCGCAAGCGTGAGCACCGCTCCGGGGAGGAACAACACAGTCGCCGCGGCATAGAAGCCGATAAACGCCAATGGCGCCCAGGTGCCGGCTCCGGCGAGCCAGCGGGAAAGCGCGTCTGCGCTGAGCGCCTCGCGGTTCGCATACCCCAGGAGCAGGGCGGCAACCAGTACCAGGGCGAGCCCAAGGCGCGTTGCGTTACCTGGCTTCATGACCCGGTTTCCCTGTGCTCCCGTTGGCATAGCCGCCACCCGCGCCGCGAAAGGGAAGCGCCAGCAATCCGGCGAGTTTGACCGCCTCGTCCCTGCCGGTAAGCCCCTTCACGCCGATCGCCATGCTCTCCTGCGGCAGGCGGGCGCGCTCGCGATAGGTGCCGCACAACCGGTCCCACCAGGGCAGGTTGAAGCCGAAATTGCTGTTCGCCTCGGCCGGCTCCATCGAATGGTGGATGCGATGCATCTCGGGCGTCACCAGTATCCGGCGCAGCAACTGGTCGACGGGTTCGGGCAGCCGCAGATTGGCATGGTTGAACATCGCGGTCGCGTTCAGCAGCACCTCGAACACCAGCACCGCCGCCGCCGGCGCCCCGAGCACAGCGATGGCCGCGAACTTGATCAGCATCGACAGCAGGATCTCGATCGGATGAAAGCGTGCTCCGGTGGTCACATCGATGTCCGCGTCGGCGTGATGCACCCGGTGCAGGCGCCACAACAGCGGCACCGCGTGGAACATGACATGCTGCAGATAAACGGCAAAGTCGAGCGCGATCACCGAAAGCGCAAAGCCCCACCAGAACGGAACCTCGAAGGCATTCAGCAATCCCCAGCCACGTTCGACGGCAAGCAGGGCGAAGCCGACCGCCGCGAGCGGAAACAGCAAGCGCAGGATCAGGCTGTTCAGCACTACCAGCGCCAGGTTGTGCAGCCAGCGCACGCGCCGCGGCAACAAACGCGTCCGCCTTGGCGCCACCGCCTCCCACACCGCCATCAGCGCGAATACGCCGAAAAACGCGCCCAGGCGCACGGCCGGCTCGTGCGCTAGCGCCCATTCGTTAAATGCCATAATCGCCCCTCCTTCATTTAGTCCTTGCCTGATCCCGCCGGTCAGATATAATTCAACTACTCAACCAATTGATTGAATAGTAGGAGGCTACACACGCGATGTCAACAGAAAATTTCAAACAGGACGTGCATGCACAGCTCGCACGCGTGGGGAAAGCCCTGTCGAACGGCAACCGGCTGGAGTTGCTGGACTTCGTTGCGCAGGGGCCGCGCAGCGTGGACGAGCTTGCGAGCATGACGCGGCTCTCGGTCGCCAATGCGTCCAAGCATCTGCAGGAACTGCGCCGCGCCGGGCTGGTGCGGGCGCGCAAGGAAGGCCTGCGCGTGTTCTACGAGGTGGCGGGGCCGGACGTGGTGGATTTGATCGCAGCGCTGGGACAGGTCGCCGAGACGCGACTCGCCGAAATGGCGCACCTGGTGCGCACCTACATCACCTCGCGCGACGACCTGGAGCCTATCCCCGCCGCCGAATTGTTGAAGCGTTCGAAGCAGGGCCTCGTGACTGTGCTCGACGTGCGCCCGGCCAAGGAGTTCGCCGCCGGGCATTTGCCGGGCGCGATCAACGTCGCGGTCGAGAATTTAGGCAAGCACCTGAGAAAATTGCCCAAGGGACGCGAAGTCATCGCATATTGCCGTGGCCCGTACTGCCTGCTATCGGTGGATGCGGTGGCCTTGTTGCGCGCCAAAGGCTACAAGGCGCGCCGGCTGGAGGACGGCTTTCCGGAGTGGAAAGCGTCCGGACTGCCGGTCGAAGCCTGAACAGTTCCGCGAAGGCCGTGACCGGTGGCTAGCGCCTATCCTGACCCATCGGTTTCTGGGGCAGTGCCGGAGGTTCCGCCATCAGCCGGACCAGAGACAGTAGCCATGGCGATTAAGGCATTGAGATTTGTGCTATTGCTAAGTTTGACCGCGACGGTCGGCTGGTTGCTGGTAGTGGCCTGTTTTGGCGAAGCGTCGCATGTAACCGTCCCGTTGCCCAACGCGAGCCTGTGTATCCACCGGCCCGGGCTATGATGGGCACATCGTCCGCGATGATAATGGAGCGGACGCCCCGCGAAGTTGGCTCGTCCCAGCAGGACTCCCTGCCCAGCCACTATTCGCCAGGTGCGCGGGCCCTATCCATGCTGGCCTTCGGCTATGTCGCTTTCGCCTTCGTCAACGGACGTTTTCTGCATTGGTTCGAGCGCGCCGACGGCGAAGCACCGTTGTGGCTGAGCCATTGGACGGAGTACGCCGTTATCCTGGTGTTCGGGGTGTGGCGCATCCTGGCCGAAAGAAATTCCTATACCCGAAAGCGGCTCGCTTTTTTGATCAGCGCAGTTGCCGTTTTCTGGTGGATCATTCCCGACTACTTGCGCTTGCCCGAACCCTACATCGGCGCGCTGCCGAGGCAGCCGATATTTCCACAGGTGCACACCCCCGGCACCCTGACGTTTTTCGCAATTTTGCTGCTCGTACTGTTGTTCGGCCGTCGCGTGGTGTGCGGCTGGAACTGCCCCTGTGTCGGCATCCGCGAAACTGTTGGTTTCGCTTTCCGGGAAATAACCCTGCGCGGCAGTACGGCCTGGAACTGGCGCTACACCAAATGGTTTTTCTTCGCGCTCTACATGGCCGCCTTCGTGCTGATCCTGTTTTCGGGGACGGCCTACGTGTCGCCGTTCTACAGCGGATTCCTGGCGCTGGTGGGCGTCACCTATTTCGGATCCTTCTTCATCGCGCCCCTGACCGGCAACCGCTTCTATTGCCGTTACCTGTGCCCTTACGGCGCTACTTTCGGACTGCTCAACCACATCGGCTATTACGGCATCCGCATGGACAAGGACGCCTGCGTCGATTGCCGGCGCTGCGAACAGGCCTGCGATATGGGCATTCCGGTCTGGCAGCAAGGCAAGGAACACGGGCGTGTCACCGGCTTGGAGGACTGCATGGGATGCGGGCGCTGTGTCGTTTCGTGCCCCACCGACGCCTTGGAGTTCCGCGACGTACGCAACGAATTTCTGCCCAAACTCCGCATGAACGGCTCATACCTCATGAAACGCCCGGGCCCGCCGGAAATCGCACCGCGTGTTGAGCCGCCGAAGCGTGCAGCCTCGGAGCGGCGCGAAGACTGGCAGGAAGACCGCCAGCGATTGAGCCTGACCGATGCCATGGCCCAGGCCCGGCGCTGCCTCGACTGCGGCGTGCCCGGCTGCCAAAACGCCTGCCCGCTTCACAACCGCATTCCGGAATGGCTGGAGGCTTTGGGCCAAGGCGACGTCGACGCCGCCGCGGCCATCAGCCACAGCACCAGCAACCTACCGGAAATATGCGGCACCGTATGTCCCACGCATCGCCTGTGCGAAGGCGCTTGCACGCTCAACGCCAGGAGCGGGCCCGTTATCATCGGTGCTTTGGAACGCTTCATTACCGAAGAGGCCTTCCGCAGAGGGTGGAAGCCGCAAGCCCGGAAGGGACCCGCCAAAGGCAAGACCGTCGCCGTCGTCGGAGCCGGTCCGGCGGGACTGGCCTGCGCGGACGAACTCAACAAGTCCGGCTTCGATGTGACCGTATTCGACAAACGGGACGAGATTGGTGGCCTGCTGACCTACGGCGTTCCATCGTTCAAGCTGGACAAGGCGGCGATCGTGCGCCGCAGGAGCCTTCTAGAAGAGGCGGGCATTCGCTTCTCGCTCGGCGTCGATGTCGATGCGGTACAGTTGCAGCGCCTGATCGAAACCAACGACGCCGTATTCCTGGGATCCGGGTCCCAGCGGCCGCGCGTCATAGACCTTGCGGGGCAAGAACTCGGAGGCGTTATCGACGGACTGGCCTATCTCACCATTGTCAACACCCCCCGACTCTTTGCATCCAGAGCTGCCAAGGAAACGACCGGCCGGCGTGTCCTGGTTCTCGGCGGCGGCGATACCGCGATCGACTGCGCCCGTAGCGCCATGCGCCAGGACGCGGGCGACGTTACCATCGCCTACCGGCGTGGACCGGAGCAGATGCGCGCCTCGCCGAAGGAAATCGCCGCTGCCCGGGAAGAAGGCGTGAATTTCGCTTTCCACAAGCAGCCCGAAACAATCGTGGGCGAGGACAAACTACTGGGCATTCGCTTCAAGGAAGAAGCGGGCGGGCATGAGACAGTCCACACCTGCGACGTCGCTATCGTCGCCTTTGGCCAGCAAGCGGATGACAACGGCTGGTTCAAACGCCTGAACATCGCCGCCGATGATCACGGTTATTTTATCGTAAATGAAAACGGCGGAACAAATCACCCCAAGGTCTTCGTTGGTGGCGACAATAGTCACGGTCCAGACCTCGTTGTTACCGCCATTGCGGCAGGGCGACGCGCGAGCCAAGGTATTCAGGCTTCGTTGCAATGAACGTTGTGAAATCCAGTCTTTGTCCGGCTGTGGAATTGATCAAGGTTCTGGAAAGCGCGTGAGCCTCTTTGCGAAGTATGAAAATCAGTCCGAATTAGACAATCAGCCAAAAAGCTAACAAAAGGATTTAATCCACCATCCTGTCGCATGACGGATAAAATCCTTTTCGTTCGCCTGCAGTCGGAGTTTCGCATGGTCTTGCCACTATTGCAGCACAAGCGCTATGAGGCACCCAGCGCATTCACGCCGGAGTCCTTGCTGCGGGAGGCACGCCGCCAGAAGAACCTTGAAGTCGCAGCCGTTCCCGCGGTGTGCGTGCTCGATCCCGACGGAGATCTGGTGCGCCGGCTGCGCGATGACGGTAGAGCGCAAATCGATCGTTCCTGGGCCTGTTATCACACTGAACTCTACCGGGCGTCCGTGGACGGAGTGGAGCTTGGGCTGCTTGGTTGCGCTGTCGGGGCTCCATTCGCGGTCCTGGTGGCGGAGGAACTCTTCGCATCGGGCTGCCGGCTCCTCATCAGCATGACTTCGGCGGGACAACTCGTCGAACTGCGCCCGCCGCCCTACTTCGTTCTCATTGAAAAGGCGCTGCGTGATGAGGGTGCAAGCTACCATTACATGCCTGCTTCGGAATTCAGTGCTGCCGATCCGGCGCTGCTATCTCTTCTCCACGGCCGATTTGACGGCATCGGCATAACCGTCGAGCGTGGCGCAACTTGGACGACCGACGCCCCGTTTCGAGAGACCGACGAAGCGATTGCGACGATGCAAGAGCTGGGATTGCTCGCGGTGGAGATGGAAGCGGCAGCGCTCTATGCATTCGCGTGCGCACGCGGCAAAGCGGTCGTATGTTTTGCTCATGTGACCAATCAGATGGGGCGTAGCGAATTGGACTTCGAGAAGGGCGAAGCCGACGGCAGCGTAAGTTCCCTCGAAATCATCCGAAGGACGGCTGCAATCCTGCTTCCTGCCGTGACGACGACGGGAAGGATTCGGGAATGACTTCATATGGAGCAAGCAGGCTATCGCATGCTGCGCAACTGCCGCGCAAACTGATGCATACGATATGAGCATTTACCAGAAATGGATATTGCCCAGGCTGGCGGACATCACCATGCGAAACAGGGCGGCGACGCGCTACCGCTCGCTTATCGTGCCGAAAGCGTGCGGCACGGTGCTCGAAATCGGCGTCGGCTCAGGCCTCAACTTGCCTTTCTACGGCATCGGCGTCGGGCATCTCTATGGACTCGATCCCTCAGAAGAATTGCTGGCGATGGCCGGGAAGAAAGCGCGAGCCATCGCATTTCCAATCGATTTCGTTGCGCATGCATGCGAAGAGATTCCCCTGGACGACAAATCGGTCGATACCGTTGTAATGACATGGACCCTGTGCTCCATTGCCGACCCAGTGAAGGCATTGAAAGAAATCGGGAGGGTGATCAAGCCCGGCGGAACGCTGCTGTTTGTCGAACACGGTCTCGCCCCCGAAATTCGCGTGCAGGCCTGGCAGCAGCGGCTCAACCCGTTGTGGAGCAAGCTGACCGGAGGATGCAACCTGAACCGAAAAATGGATCAACTCATCCGCACTGCGGGCTTTGATCTCGCGCAATTGAAAACAGAGTATGCAGAGGGTCCTCGTCTCTTGAGCTATATGTATTCCGGACAGGCTCAACTCAGGCTTGAACAGACGAAACCTGACATTAAGGCGTGAGTGCGCGGCAACCCAGCGATTCTAGCCAATGGCAATAACATACCCGATACCATTGAGGAATAGATGAATCGGTACCTGCTTGCCGCGACAATGATGTCGACAATATCGCCTTCGGGATCAACCTGCCCGCCACCGGCCAGACACATCAGCACCAGCACGAGCATATGCAGATGTGGACTACCCCGCAATCCGGGGGCGTCCGCCAGCCCGTCAAGTTTCCGCCGCAGCTGCGGGAACATGAGTTGGCGAACATGCGCGACCATCTATCCACCCTCGTTCGGATTCAGACTGCCCTGTCCAGAAATGCCTTCGACGAGGCGGCGGACCTGGCTGAATCGCGTTTCGGCATGGGTTCGTTCGGCCTGCACGGGGCGTATGAGGTCGCCAAGTACATGTCTGGGGGCATGCACAGCAAATCGGCTCGAAATGCACCGCGCGGCAGGCCGCTTCGCACTGGAGGCGAAGAACGCTGGCGCAACCGGAGATATTCGTTCTGCGCTCGCGGCACTTGCCACCGTCACCCAGCAGTGTGTGGCTTGTCACGCCGCTTACCGGCTGAATTAGCGCGATTCCCTAACGCTCGACGCAGATTTCACGCGGGCGCAGGGTAATCAGAGAAGCGGACGCTCGCGTCGGTAAACCTGACAACGCAATCAGCAAAGCGCGAGCGGCCGTTCAGGCCGACGAGCACTCATCCACTATATGAACTTCAGCGGCGGCAGTACCCCACATAGCTGACTTTCACCTTCTCGTGGCCCGAGTGACCGCAGTGTGTCGACTGCTGCCTCGGTCACCAGAACCTTGCCGGAATTGAAATTGGGGTTCTGCTTGCCTGTTTTCAATTCGACTACTTTTGTCCCGGTTTCTTTCGCCCCTTGGGAACGTTCAGTCGCAACTGTTCCAGTCGCACATTGGCTTCCGTCTTCCCAATGCCCCGTACAGCTGCAAAGGCCGCCAACTGGGCGCTGCGCGGTCGCGCGGCACCGTGCTCCCATTGGTATATGGTCCGGCTGGTGACCCCAACCAACTTTCCAA
>Ga0334722_10006056_pt1 | contig 12061 bp, 9 predicted proteins | sample C3_bottom_MG_FD_207210 | JGI IMG/M metagenome (GOLD analysis project Ga0334722, IMG submission 207210) | Sediment microbial communities from Yellowstone Lake, YNP, Wyoming, USA - C3_bottom | ecosystem: Environmental > Aquatic > Freshwater > Lake > Sediment | place: USA: Wyoming | collected...
TGGCCGATGTCGGCGGCCTTGCGCGCGCACCGATGGCCGCCCACCTGTTCGCCACCGCGCTCGCCTATTCCTTCGGCGCATTGTTCTTCGGCTGGTTCGCCGATTTCCTCGGCGACCGCGGCGTGTCGCGGCTGGGCCTGTACAAGTTCGGCACCGCGATCAGCGTCGCCGCGATCATCGCCATCGCCTTCGACCTGGTGCCGGCGAAAATGCCTTTGCTGATGGTGTATGGCTTTTTCAACATTTCGGCCGCGCTCGCGTATGCGCTGCTCACCCGGAACTTCCCGCCGGAGTTGACCGGCCGCGTGAACACCGCGGCCAATGTGGCCATGTTCTTCGTCTCCTTCCTGTGCCAGTTCGGGATCGGCGTGGTGCTGCGCCAGTTTCCGGTGGTCGACGGCCGCTATTCGTCCGACGGCTATATGCTCGCGTTCGGGCTGATCGCCGCCGCGCAGTGCGCGGTGCTCGCCTGGCTGCTGCCGATGCGGGAGCGTGCGCGATGAGTCCTCGGCGGCCGGATCCAGGAGAGGCTTGAGGCGCCAAGCACATGCATATCCACGGCCTCAGCGTAGCCCAGTCCCTCGCCAGCCTGAAAACCAGCGCAGACGGCCTTGCAGCGGTCGAAGCAGCGCGCCGCCTGGCGGAGTTCGGACCGAACCATGTCGAGGAAGTGAAACGCGAGCACCTGCTGCTCAGCTTCGCGCGCGAATTCACCCACTTCTTCGCCATCATCCTGTGGATAGGCGCTGGGCTGGCCTTCTTGGCCGAACAGTTCGACCCCGGTCAAGGCATGTCGCGCCTCGGCGTGGCCATCGTCGGCGTCATCATCGTCAACGGCATCTTTTCTTTCTGGCAGGAATACAAGGCCGAACAGGCCGTGGCCGCGCTGCGCCAGCTGTTGCCGCAGAAGGTGCAGGCGCTGCGCGGCGGCGAAATCCTGGAGCTGCTCGCGAGCGAGCTGGTGCCCGGCGACATCGTGCTGCTGGAGGAGGGCAATTTCGTTCCGGCCGACTGCCGCCTGATCGAGGCCTTCGGGCTGCGCGTCAATACCGCCACCGTCACCGGCGAGTCCCAGCCCCAGGCCTGCACGACCGAGCCCAGCGCCGAGGATTCGCCGGTCTATGCGAAGAACGTCGCGCTGGCCGGGACGACGGTGGTGTCGGGCCAGGCGCGCGCGGTGGTCTACGCCACCGGCATGCATACCGAGTTCGGCCGGATCGCCCATCTCACGCAGACGACCGGCAAGGGATCTTCGCCGCTGCAGCTCGAGATTGCGCGCCTGTCGCGCATCGTCGCGGCGCTCGCCACGGGCATGGGCGTGGCGCTGTTCTTCATCGGCCAGGCGATGGGACTGCCCACCTGGGAGAACCTGCTGTTTGCGATCGGCATCATCGTCGCCAACGTGCCCGAAGGCCTGCTGCCGACGGTGACGCTATCGCTCGCCATGGCCACCCAGCGCATGGCCAGGCGCAATGCGCTGGTGCGCCACTTGCCGGCGGTGGAGGCGCTCGGTTCGACCACGACCATCTGCTGCGACAAGACCGGCACGCTGACGCAGAATCGCATGTCGGTGCAGCGCCTGTGGCTGGGCGGCGGATTTCTGGATTTCGGCGATCTGCAGGCGAGCCAGCGCTTGATCGCGGATAACCGCGAGCTGTTCGTCAATGCCGCGCTGTGCCACAACCTGAAGCAGGTGGACGAAGCGGGCCAGCGCAAGCTGCTCGGTGACCCGATGGAAGTGGCCCTGGCGGGGATGGGGCAGCGCGCGGCCGGTGCGCTCGCCGACACTAAGCGCATCGACGAGATTCCCTTCGATACCGACCGCAAGCGCATGTCGGTGCTGTGTGAAAGCCCCGGCGGCCGCATGCTCTATTGCAAGGGCGCGCCGGAAACAGTGTTGGGCGCCTGCGACTTCGTCCAATTCGACGCGGGGGTCGTGCCGCTGGATCCGGCGGCGCAAACGCGCCTGCTGGCGGCGCAGCAGCAGATGGCCGATGCCGGCCTGCGCGTGCTGGCTTTCGCGCACCGCGCCGTGAAAGACGGCATGCCGAGTGCGGAGCAAGGCATGATCCTGGACGGGCTGGTCGGTCTGGAAGACCCGCCGCGCGCAGAGGTGCCGGATGCGATCGCGCGTTGCGCCTCGGCCGGCATCCGCATCATCATGGTCACCGGCGACCATCCGCACACCGCGCTCGCGATCGCGCGCCAGATCGGCCTGGTGAAGACCGACGAACCGGTGGTGATCAGCGGCGCGCAACTGCGCTCCATCCCGCCGGCGCAGCTGCAGCTCGCGCTGGATGCCAAGGAGATCATTTTCGCCCGCGTCGCCGCCGACCAAAAGATGCTGATTGTCCAGGCCCTGCAGAAGAAAGGCGAGATCGTCGCCGTCACCGGCGACGGCGTCAACGATGCGCCGGCGCTGAAGGCCGCCGACATCGGCATCGCCATGGGCATTGCCGGCACCGACGTGGCCAAGGAATCCGCCGACCTGATCCTGCTCGACGACAATTTCGCCAGCATCGTCGCCGCGATCGAGGAAGGCCGCGCGGTGTTCGACAATATCCGCAAATTCCTCACCTATATCCTGAGCTCGAACATTCCGGAACTGGTGCCTTATCTCGCCTTCGTCCTGTTCCGCATCCCGCTGCCCCTGACCATCATCCAGATCCTCGCCGTCGACCTCGGCACCGACATGCTGCCGGCGCTGGCTTTGGGCGCCGAGAAGCCCGATCCGGACGTGATGCAGCGTCCGCCGAGGCCGCGCACGGAGCGGCTGCTGTCCTGGGGCCTGCTCGCCCGCGCCTATCTGTTTCTGGGCGTACTCGAAGCGGCAGTGTCCATGGCGATATTCTTCTACGTGCTCGACGCCGCCGCTTGGCACTACGGCACCGCGCTCGATCGGAATGATCCGCTTTACCTGCAAGCGACCTCCGCCTGCCTCGCGGCGATCGTGGTGATGCAGATGATGAATGTGTTCCTGTGCCGCCATCCGCTCAAGTCGTCGCTCGCGTTCGGCCTGTTCGACAACCGCTACCTCCTGCTCGGTCTGGCGGCGGAACTGGGGGGGATCTTGGCCATCATCTACACGCCTGCCGGCAACTGGCTGTTCGGCACCAGCCCCATCGGGACAGAGGTCTGGCTGCTGGCCCTCGCCGGGGCCGCGTTGATGTGGGTGCTGGAAGAAGCGCGCAAAGCCTGGCTGCGGCGGATCGCTTAGAGGCCCTCAGAATTACCGAAATGGCCTCTGATTTAGGGGAGCACGAGGGGAGGTATCCCCTCGTTTTGAAATAAGCTCTTAGAACCCATTGCAAAATGAATTTTGCAGTGGGCTGATATAGGGGAGTATGGGGACTTGTCCCCTTATCGAAATGGATTCTCAGCCGCCGCCGCGCTTGGTGTAAAGGTCGAAATACGCCATGAACTCGCGGTAGGCGCTTGCACTTGCGCCTGCGAAGCGGAAAGAAACTTTCAAGACGGGCATCACCACGAGCGCGATCTTTCGCGGCGGCGCCTGGGTGAAGCAAATCTCCACCGTCGCCTCCCCCGCGTGCACGACGGCCTTGTCGGCATGCAGCTGCATCGGGGCATGACGCGTCGCACCCGGAAGCCAGCGCAGGAACTCTTCGCGCGTGCATCCCATCTCGCGCTGCAGCGCGAATTCAGCGGCATCCCCGCTCAACTGCGCCGCCTCCGGCCGTCCGCTTCGGATGGCAGCTGATCGCTGAGCACGGCATTCAGTTTGAGGCGTGTGCGCATAGAGGGAATTTCAGGCTGTCCGCGCAGAGCGTATCTGCTCGCGGATTCTACGTGAGCAAGAGCGAATTCGCTCGTTCGGCTTCATGGTCTCGCCAATCGCGTTACGGCGACTATAATTGAAACTCAGCCTGAGCCAGGCGCGCGAAGCGAGGAAAGCCCATGAAATACGTCCTTATCGGTGCCGGCCCCGCCGGCGTGCAGGCCGCCGAGGCCATACGGCAGGAAGACCCCGCCGGCGAGATCACCCTGGTCAGTGGCGAGCCGGGCGAGCCGTATGCGCGCATGGCGATTCCCTACATCCTGAGCGGTCGCATCGCCGAAGACGGTGCCCTGCAGCGCAAGAGCCCCGGTCACTTTGCCAATCTGGGTGTCCGCTATCTCAACCGCAGGGCGGTCAAGGTCCATGCCGCTGCGCAAGGCGGCAGGGTCGACCTCGACGACGGCGCGGTACTCGATTACGACCGGCTGCTGGTGGCCACCGGCTCCTCGCCGACGCTACCACCGGTGTCCGGCACCGACCTGCCCGGGGTGGTCACCTGCTGGACCCTAGCCGATGCCCGGGTGATCGCCGCCAAGCTGAAGCCAGGCGCGCGCGTGGTCATGGTCGGCGCCGGCTTCGTCGCCGGCGTCTGCATGAAATCGCTGGTGGAAAGCGGCGCGCATCTCACTGTCATTGCCGGCAGGGTCGGCCAGATCCTGCGCTCGATGATGACCCCGACAGGCAGCGCCATCCTGCAACGCTGGCTAGAGAGCAAGGGCGTGAATGTCGTCACCAAGGGCCGCATCGAGCGCATCGAACCCGGACCGCGCCTGGTGATGGACACGCAGAGCTTCGATGCCGACCTGATCATTCTCGCCACCGGCGTTCGCCCCAACATCGCATTCCTCGAGGGCACCGGCGCCGAGATCGACCAGGGCGTGGTCATCAACGACCGCATGCAAAGCACGGTGCCCGGCATCTACGCCGCCGGCGACGTGGCGCAGGGCCGCGATTTCTCGACCGGCGAATGGGTGGTGCATGCGCTGCAGCCGACCGCCACCGAACACGGACGGGTGGCCGGTCTCAACATGGCCGGCAAGGACGCGCCCTACCGCGGCAGCCTGTCCATGAACGTGCTCGACACGGTCGGCCTGCTCTCCTACACCTTCGGTCTCTGGCAGGGGCGCGCCGGCGGTGACAACGCGGAAAGCGTCGACGCCGAGAACTTCCGCTACACCCGGCTGTGCTTCGACGGCGACGTGCTGATCGGCGCCATCAGAATTGGCGCGACCGAACACGTCGGCGCCATCCGCGGTCTGATCCAGACCCGGCGCAGCCTCGGCGTCTGGAAGGAGACTTTGATCAAGGATCCCGGGCTGCTCATGGATGCCCTCGTCCACCTGACGCAGAAATTCAGTTGACGCAGGCGGGACGCCAGCTAGCAGGCGCCGCCGCCGCACAGGCTTTCAGCCGCCCGCGATCGGCGGCCAGATTGCCAGCTCGTCATTCGCGGCGAGGGTATGTCCGTCGCGGGCGCGAGGGGGAACATAGACGCCGTTGACCAGCACCAGGTGAACCAGCCTGGGCGGAAGCTTGAAGCGGTCGATGACGCTCTGCACGGTGGCGCCCTCTGGCACGTTCACGGGTAATTCATTGCCCTTGCGCCTTTGGCCGTCCGCTTCGGGCGGAAGGTGATCGCCGAGCATCGCATACAACTTGAGCGTGATGTGCATGAAGCTGTTCGAACTCATCCCTTCAAGGCCTTGGGCGGTATGAGATTGCGCAGCTGCGCCGTCGCGAGATAGGCTTCCATCAGCGCGAGAGGATTCTGCAGCAGGCGGTCTTTCCAGTTGCCAAGCTTGGTGCGCGACTGGATGAGCCCGCGCAGTACGCCGACGTGCTCGGTCAGGCCGACGCTGTTGGCGCCGACGAGAACGTCGCCGTCAAACTCCAGACGCAGGAAGCGGAAATTCTTTTCGTCCGACATCTCCGCATGCTCCCCGCCGGGCACGCCCTGCCATTCGCCAAACGAAGACGAGACGAGGCCGAGCGTGTCGAGGACGTTGATTTGCGTGACATTGCGCAGAACCAGTTTCTTCCCCGCCATGTTCATCCCGGCGCAAATGGCCTCGTCGGCGGCGCTGGGTTGAATCGCACTGACGAGGTGCTTGCCGGACACAAGGTCCAGCGTTTCGGAACAGTCGCCGGCGGCATAGATGCCCGGCACGTTGGTCTGCAGGTACTCATCGGCCAGCACGCCGTGCGCGCAGGCGATGCCCGAGGTCTGCAGGAATCCGATATTGGGAGTGACGCCAGTCGCGGAGATCACGAGGTCGGCATCGAGGCTCAGGCCATTGTTCAAGCGGACGCTGAGCGCGTTTCCTTTCTTCTGTATCGCTTCCACGCGGCAGGAGGTATAGACCTTCACCCCCTTGCTTTCCACCCAGCGCTTGATCATTCCGCCCGCGCCCTCGCCCATCATGCGCGGTACCATGCGATCGCCCATCTCGACCACGGAGAGTACGACGCCGCAGTTGACCAATGCCTCCATGATGATGCAGCCGATGAAGCCCGCGCCCATTTGCAGTACGCGCGCCCCCGGTTTGGCGAGCGCCGCGATCTTGCGCGCGTCGGCCATGGTCCAGCACGGGTGGACTCCCGGCAGATCTATCCCTGCTATCGGTGGCGTGGCCGGACTCGAACCGGTGGCGATCAGCAGCCGGTCGAATGCAAGCGCAGTGCCGTCTTCGAGCGCGACGCTGCGCTGCTTGCTGTCCACCGATTTTGCCCGGCCCGTGCGCAGCGTGATGCCCTGCGCGGCGAAATGGTCCTTGCCCTTGCGCAGATGGGTGCCGCCTTCGTCGATGTTGCCCGATAGCACATAGGGTATCGCCATGCGCGAATAGGGCGGCTCCGATTCATCGCCGACGAGGATGATTTCATCCTGCGGCGCATGCTTGCGTATGGTTTCCGCCGCGATCACGCCGGCGGGTCCGTTGCCCAGAATCACATGTTTCATCGTTCCACCTCCCGCATCGAAACTTCGCGACCCCATTGCCCGGGGCCCCTGCTTCCTGCTCATGCCACTGTTCAAGAAAAAGGGCGGTCCACATGGAACCGCCCGAGTTCGATCGAATGTCGCTTAGCGTTAAAGCCCCAAGCGCGCCTTGGTCTCCTTCGTCGGACGGCCTTCCGCATCCCAGCCGCGCGCCTTGTAGTATTCCGGCAGCATCTTGGTGAGGCCGTTGACCAGACCCTTCGCGGGTCCGGTTTTTGCGGGCTCGGTCAGGAGCCGCTTGGGCAGGGAATCGTCCTTGCTGGTGAAACCGGCGCGATTGTTGAACTCCCGTTCCATGTTCCAGACGCGCTCGCCGATCTTGCCGAGTTCTTCCAGCGTAAACTCGCTGGTGCATGCGGCCGCGAGTTGCGGCTGCAGGTCCGCCAGCGTCCAGGCGAAAGTCGTGAACACGCACACCCCGGACGAATCGAATACCGCGGTCGCATCCTGGAAGGCCTTGACCAGATCGGCCTTGCCCTCGGTGACCAGGGGGTCGGTCTTCACCGGTATGCCCAGCACCTCGGAGGCCACGGTGTAGCCGCGCAGGTGGCAGGCGCCGCGATTGGAAGTGGCGTAGGCGAGGCCCATGCCCTGGATGCCGCGCGAGTCGTAGGCCGGGAATTCCTGGCCCTTGACGCTCATCGATAGATCGGGGTAGCCGTACTTGGCGGTGAGGCGCTTGGAACCCTGCGCGATCTCCTTGCCGAAGCCTTCACCCTTGACGGTGGTCTCGACAAAGTGGACCAAGGCTTCGGCCGAACCGAACTTGGCGTCGATGCCCAGCTGTTCCTTGGTCAGCACACCCATGTCGTAGAGTTCCATCACCGCGCCGATGGTGGCGCCAAACGATATGGGGTCCATCCCCTGTTCATTGCAGATGTAATTTGCGTAGGTCAGCGCCTCCAGGTCGTTGACGCCGTTGGCCGCGCCCAGCGCCCAGGCAGCCTCATATTCCAGCCCGCCGGATGCGCCGAAGTACTGCGGCTTGTTGACCACGCTGAAATGCTTTTCGTCGATCTTGGAAATCCGCCCGCAGGCGATGGTGCAGCCGAAGCAGGCCTGGTTCGTCACCAGGTTGGCCTTGCCGTCGGACTTGCGCGGCTCGTGCATCGCCTCCGCGGAAATGTCCTTCGCGCCCTCGAACTGTACGTCGCGGTGATTGCGCGTCGGCAGCGCACCCATGGTATTGATCACGTTCATCAGCACCTGCGTGCCATAGGTCGGCAGGCCCTGGCCGGTGACGGCATTATCGTGCAGCACTTTCTTCGCCGCCGTGGTCGCCTGCATGAACGCCTTGAAATCGCGGATGTTGCCTACGCCCTTGGTGCCGCGCACCGCGATCGCCTTCAGGTTTTTGCTGCCCATCACCGTGCCGACGCCGGAGCGCCCTGCGGCGCGATGCAGGTCGTTGACCACGGCGGCATACAGACAACCGGTCTCACCGGCGCGCCCGATGCTGCTCACGCGCATCTGCGGTTCCTGGTGCTTGGCCTTGATCGCAGGCTCCGTCTCCCACACCGATTTGCCCCAGATGAAGGCGGCGTCCTGCAATTCCGCCTTGTCGTCTTCGATCACCAGATAGACCGGCTTCGCCGACTTGCCCTCGAAGATGATCATGTCCCAGCCGGCCATGCGCAATTCGGCGCCCCAGTAGCCGCCCGAATTGGAGCAGGCGATGGCGCCGGTGAGGGCGCCCTTGGTGATTACCGAATAGCGTCCGCCGGTGGAAGCCATGGTTCCGGTCAGCGGGCCCGTGGCCCAGATGATCTTGTTGGCAGGAGAAAGCGGATCGACCTTTGCATCGACTTCCTCGACGAAGTACTTGGTGGCCAGACCGCGCTGGCCAATGTAGTCGCGCGCCCATTGCATGTTGAGCGGCTCGGCCTTGCAGGTGCCGGCGGTGAGGTTGACGCGGAGTATTTTTCCAGCCCATGCCATGATCGTTCTCCTTAAGCAGAAGCTTGGTTATTGAGTTTGCCGGCCCACTGTTTCATGCGATCCAGGCCGGTCCAGTCGGCATCGACGTAGGTAATCGCAGCAGTGGGGCAGGCCGCGGCGCAGGCCGGATCGCCGCCGCACAGATCGCACTTCTGCACTTTGCCCGTATCCTGCACATAGTTGACGGTGCCGAACGGGCAGGCGATGGTGCATACCTTGCAGCCGACGCATACGTCCTCCAATACCACCTTCGCTCCTGTCACCGAATCGAGCTTGATCGCTTCGACCGGGCAGGCGTGCAGGCACCAGGCTTCGGCGCATTGGGTGCAGGTATAGGGTACTTTTCTGCCAGCCTCATGGAAATCGAACACTTTGATGCGCGACTTGGATGTATTGAATACGCCGTAATTCTCGTAGCTGCAGGCCATCTCGCACTGCAAGCAGCCCGTGCACTTGTCGGGATTGATGTGTAGTGATTTCTGCATTGCTCGTCTCCTTTGAAGCTGAAGGTAACTCGACCTTGCGCAGCTGCGCTCGCTGTCCGCAGCGACAGCGAGCGCCGCGGCACAGACCTATGCATGCGCGTTCATATTAGATAAAAACGCCGGACAACGAAAGAAGAATCGATTCGGGCCGAAAAATATCCAACCGCCCGATGTTGCGGCGCCGCAAAAGCGGCGTACGGGTTCTCCCTCGAGCGGCGCTTAATGGTAGATTCGCGGCATCGCCCTAGGCCATCGTGAAAGCAGGCATATGAAAGTCATCGTCATCGGCAGCGGCATCATGGGCACGGGCATCGCCGCAGGGCTGCTCGCGCAAGGCATCCGCGCAGTGCTCCTCGGGCGCGATCCGGCGCGTTGCGCGAGCGCAGCGCAGCAGGCGACGCGGCTCGCCGCGGGGCTGGGCGCCGGCGCCAAGAGTGCTGCGCTGATCGAGACCGGCGGCATCAATACTTGGAGCGAATGGGAGGGCGCTGCGATCGTGATCGAGAACCTCGCCGAAGACCTGGTCTTGAAGCAGGCGCTGTTCCGCGATCTGGACGCGCGCGTGCCGGAACACATTCCGCTCGGCAGCAACAGCTCCAGCTACGGCATCTCGAAAATCGCCGCGGGCCTTCCCACGCGCAGGCGCATGTTCGGCACGCATTACTTCATGCCGGCCGAGATCGTGCCCTTGGTCGAAGTGGTGCTGGGCGAGGACTCCGATCCCGCACTGGGCCAGCGCGTGTGTGCGCTGTTCGCCGCGATGAACAAGAAGCCCGTGCTGGTGAAGAAAGACATCGCCGGCTTTCTCGCCAACCGCATACAACATGCATTGATGCGCGAGGCGCTGTCGCTGATCGATGCCGGCATCGCCTCGCCCGAGGACGTGGATCTGGCGGTGCGCTACAGCTTCGGCTTTCGCTATGCCGCGGTGGGCCCGATCCTGCAGAAGGAAATCTCCGGCTGGGACACGACGCTGCGCGCCGGCAGCGAAATCTATCCGACGCTGTCCAACACGCCCACTGTTCCGGCCTGCCTCGCCGATCGCGTCGCGCAGGGCAAGCTAGGCATGAAATCGGGCGAGGGCTTCCTCAAGTGGACGCCGGAGACGATAGCGTCCGCAAAGGCCGAGTACCAGCGCAAGCTAAGAGCGGCGTTCGAATTGCTTTAGCAAGCCGCCGCAAAATGATTTTTGCAGCGGCCGGGGAGCACGAGGGGATGCGCGCCGAAGGACGTCCCCTAGGGCTTATCCCTTCGACTCAAAATGAACGCGTAAGCGCGGCGCTCATCCGGGGAACGCGATGGAATTTGTGAAAGTGACCTATCCGACCGATCGATACGTCTATATCGACGGCGAGCAGGGCGGCCGCACCAACAGCGTGCTGCGCATCGAAGCCGGCACCCATGTGTTCGATCTGGGCAAACTCGCGAACTACGAGCCCGCGTCGCAGGAAGTGGCCGTGGAAGGGACGAGCGTGCTCGCGCCCATGCTGATCGCATTCGCGCGGAAGGGGCAGTAGCCATGTGCAATGGCGCCGCGCGTCTCTTCGCGCTGGCCTGCGCCCTGCTGCTCGGCGCCTGCGCGAGCTTTCCCCAGAATCCTCCGCTGGCCAGATACGACCCTGCAGCCGGCTATCGCTTCGAGCTGCTGGACCGGGGTGGCAACAGCGACGGGCTGTTCGTCATCCTGGCGTTTTCCGGCGGCGGCACCCGGGCGGCCGCCTTGTCCTATGGCGTGCTGGAAGCCTTGCGCGACACCGGCATCGAATGGAACGGCAAGCAGCAGAGCCTGCTGGACGAGGTCGACGTGGTGTCGGCCATCTCCGGGGGCAGCTTTCCCGCGGCTTACTACGCCTTGTACGGCGCGCGCACCTTCGACGAGTTTCCACAGCGCTTTCTTTACCGGCCGGTCGAAACCGAACTCATCCGCTCGGCCCTGAGCCCCGCCGGATTGCTGAAGCTCGCCGCACCCAGCTTCGGGCGCAGCGATCTGGCGGCCGAGTATTACGACCGCGAACTCTTCGGCGCAAAGACCTACGCGGACATCGCGGCGCAGCGCCGCAGGCCGTTCGTGATCCTGAACGCGACCGACATGAGCCTGGGCGCGCAGTTTCCCTTCATCCAGGATCAATTCGACCTGCTGTGTTCGGATCTGTCGGGGGTGTCCGTGGGGCGCGCCGCAGCCGCCTCGTCGGCTTTTCCGGGCTTGCTCACGCCCTTGAGCTTCCGCAATTACGCCGGCAGCTGCGGCTATCGCCAGCCGCCCTGGGTGGAGGCGGCGCAGAAGGACCACAAGTCGCGCATCAACGTCGGACGTACCGCGAGGGCGGAGCGCCGCCTGTCCTATGCCGCGACCGGGCCGGCGCAGCGCAGATATATTCATCTCACCGACGGCGGCGTGGCGGACAATCTCGGACTGCGCGAACCGCTCGCAGCAATCGCGAACCTGAACCATGCCTGGAGCGTGCTGCGCCTGATCAACCTGGAAGCGGTAAGCAAGCTGGTGGTGATCGTGGTGAACGCGGCCACGGATCCGGTCAACGATAGAGACCAAAAGCCCGATGTGCCCGGGCTCATCGACAGCGTCAACGCCGCGGCCACGGTGCCTCTGAGCAACTACAGCCAGGACACGCTGGACCTGTTGCGCCGGACAGTGGACGAATTCAACGAATCCGCGCGCCTGATCGCGGGCTGCAAGGACCTGGCGGCCGCGAAGGGCGCGCAGTGCGCACTCGACATCCCGGCCCCGCACCGGATTGAATTCTTCCCGATCGAGGTGGCCTTCGAGTACATCGAGGACGCGACAGAGCGCAGTTGGTTCAAGAACCTGCCGACCACGCTCGAACT
>Ga0334722_10006057_pt1 | contig 12059 bp, 10 predicted proteins | sample C3_bottom_MG_FD_207210 | JGI IMG/M metagenome (GOLD analysis project Ga0334722, IMG submission 207210) | Sediment microbial communities from Yellowstone Lake, YNP, Wyoming, USA - C3_bottom | ecosystem: Environmental > Aquatic > Freshwater > Lake > Sediment | place: USA: Wyoming | collected...
CTCCGGACGCAGCGGATGGGTAAGGTGTGTCCCCGCAAAATCCATGACAAACACATAGGTGTCTTTCCATACGAACTTCCCATCCTTTTTTTGGAGATCTTGAAATGCCGCTTCCATGCCTTTCTCTGCGATCAACTGTGCTGCTTCCTTGCATTTCGTGACACACTCCTCTTTCGTGGCGCTCTCCGCCAGAGTGCTTGAAGCGAAGACAATACCAGCAAAAAACACCACCGCGATTACAGCGAATTTCTTCATCGTCATCCTCCCCCTGGTCTAACGGTTCACTCCTTCCGTTCCCCCGCGTTCATCGAAAACGCGGTTCCGCCTGATCGCCTCCATTCGAACACTTTCCAATAATGCGTATACCTTGATTTCAACCATTAATAAGTGCACCTAACGCTCCGCTTCAGCTGCGGGCGCTCAGCGAGAAAAAGGCGAGCCGTCAGCTTCAGCCGGTTGTTAGCTGCCGCTTCATTTAACTTGCTTTAGGATGAACCTTTACTTCTTGCTCCAGTCGCCCTCCCAATTCCTCATTGGTTATATCCAAGTCGTAATCCGTCTGCAGCCCCAACCAAAACTGGGGAGACATTCCAAAATATCTTGCCAGTCGAAGTGCCGTCTCTGCCGTAATGCGCCGCTTCCCCAAGACGATTTCATTGATTCGCCGAGGGGGAACACCGATGTTCAGGGCGAGGCGGTTCTGGCTCAGCTCCATGGGCTTCAAGAACTCCTCGAGGAGGACTTCTCCGGGATGGACAGGATGCAGTTTCTTTTTCATCATGGCTCCATATCCTTTCAATGGTAATCGGTGATCTCTACCTCGTATGCATTGCCCTCGCGCCACACAAAGCAGATTCGCCATTGCTCGTTGATTCGAATGCTGTGTTGGCCTGCCCGATCCCTGGAAAGCTTCTCCAGTCGATTTGCCGGTGGGACACGAAGATCGTTGAGGTTCGTGGCGTTGTTCAGCATCCGCAGTTTCCGTAATGCCACCTGTTGAATATCGGTGGGAAGCTTCCGAGAACCTTCCCGAGTAAACACCTTCTCCGCTTCTTGATCTCTGAATGATTTGATCACGCCGATATCGTATAACGCGCCGCGTTAAACGTCAAGCGTTATAGCAGGAGATATCCGTTCGATATAGAGTGCATCTAACGCTCCGCTTCAACTGCGGGCGCTCATGACTCACCGATGGCGAGTCGTCAGCTGCAAGCGGTAGTTATGCTTCGTTAATTTAAATCCAGTTGAATTTTTATTGCAGTCTCAACCTTCCGCAAATCCTCTACAGAAAGTTCGCCCATTTTATTTGTTAACCGAAGCTTACTTGCCGTACTGATTTGGTCAGCAATAGCTTTCATGGTTTTTCCTTCCAACGTGATGAGAGCCTCACTTGGAAAAACCTTATCGATTTTACTCGTGACAGGAACTACTTGAAGTCTGTTTAATGACTTATTAGCTGAATCATTACTTATTATTATGGCGGGGCGTACCTTACGAATCTCTCCACCGATAGAAGGATTAAAATTTACCCACCAGACTTCACCCCGCTTCATCTGGAATATCCCCAATCAATCCTTCTGCCCATTCCAAAGCCTCCTTTTCTCGTTCTTCATCCCTTGCCATTTCAGCATATGCCGCATCTAAGTTTGGCCTGATCACATGAGGGCGTACCAACTCCTCCACGAATTTGCTGATTTTCCTTGGGCCAATTACCTTGTGGAGTCCCTCGTAAACGCCCTCATCGATTGTAATTGTCAGCTTTTTCTGCATCTTAGCACCCTCCGACTTGTTACACGTATAATACACGTGTATGATGCCTTTGTCAAGTCCTCAACGCAAGCATAACGCTACGCTTCAACTGCGGGCGCCCAGCGAGAAAGAGGCGAGCCGTCAGCTGCAAGCGGTAGCAGGATGTTGAAAAACGGTGATGGTTGACGGCCATTTCATCCTCGGTCGTGTATTTTCGGGGTCGAAAGCTATGTCTTCATGCTCGTCATCGGTGGAATCCGTCTCGATCTTAGGAGACATCTACTTTTACGACCCCACTCTTGCGTCACGCCGTGCTCAACAGGTTCCTCATCCGCACCAGGTTGTACGCCACTGCTGTCAGCGTGAAGTGCCAGCCGACTTTTTCGGTGCCGATGTACCGCGTCTTCCGGAAGACGCCCACCGTCTTCATCCAGCCGAAGATCTCCTCGACCCGCTTGCGAACCTTTTGGCTGATCCGGTAGTTCGGATGAGAGGTCGTGCGGCCGTCGATCGCGGACTTTCTGTTTGTCGTGTGCTGCGCCACGTGGGGCGTTACCGTCATTTTTCGAAGGGCGGTGACAAATGGTTTGGTGTCGTAATGTTTGTCCGCTCCCAGGCTGATTCGTCTCGTCGCCGGATGCCGCTCCACCATGGACAGTGCCGCGTCCCACTCCGCGGTGCCGGTCGCGGCAAGCAGCTCCGCGTCAACGACGATCCCGTTGCGATTTTCCATCAGCACGCTCCCGATGTACGACAGCTTCGCGGCGACGCTGTCCCCCTTGCGGTAAAGCTTGGCCTGCGGATCGGTCGTGGAAACGTGCGTGTCGTTTTTCCGCTTCTGCCCCTTGTAGTCCACCTCGTCGTTTCGCCCCTTGGGCGGAGCCGGAGGCGGACCGTCCTTCGGACGAAAACTCTTCAGCGATGCCCACGACTCGATCAGCGTCCCGTCCACGGTGAAATGCTCGTCGGAAATAAGTCCCGCTTCCTTGGCCTGGTCCATGATCCGCGCAAGAAATTTCCTGGAGACTTCCGAGGCAAGAAGACGCTCTTGGTTCTGAGAAAAGGTGGAGTGGTCCCACACCCTGTCATCCACGGCCATGTCGAGAAACCAACGGAACAGGATCGAGTAGTTGATTTCCTCCATGAGCAGCCGCACGCTGCGCACCGAGTAGAAGATCTGAAGAAGAAGGGCCTTGAGCAATTTCTCCGGCGGGATCGAAGGGCGTCCCGTGTGGGAATACATATTCGAGAATTCGGGGGAAAGTTCCCGAAGAGCCCGGTCGACCATGTCCCGGATCGGCCGGAGCGGATGATCATCCGGTACGAACTTCTCGGGGATTACCGCGATCAGTCTCGCACTCATCCGATCGTCCGGGCCGCGCATAACATTCTCCTTGATTTTCAGGATGATATGCGCCGAATCATACCACGGAAATCGTTCATAAACCAGCAAAATAACATGAGTTTTTCAACATCCTGTTAACAGACTCCGTCATCTCCAATCCCTCTTCATCATGGTACTCTTCATGTCGAAGAATCTATAACGCGAACGGTCGCTGATCACAAGAGCGAGGAAGTTCACTGCGGATGGGATCTGCTTGCCGGTTTCCTTTGAATCATTCTGATTGCCTGCGGGGAAGGAGGTATGGCCTTGGCGGGCAAACCGGTCTTACAATATTGCTCTACAAAAAGTATTATTAATATTACGTTTTAAGTTATCTATTGAATTTTTATACCTGAAGGTGGCATTGGGGTCTTGCTGGTACCTCCAATGATGGGGGTTGTGGATACTGTTGCTAAATCATAATATTGATAATCTTCTGCGGGCTTTGATAGAGTACTATTACCGCCAAAAACAGGTGCAATCTGCATTTCCCGTAGACCTTCAGATTGGCTTATATATCCTACGGTATTCTTATTTATGACGAGTTGATCATTAACCCATATTTGTAGAGCACCGTTTACAACCCCAGGAGTATTCATTACAAAATGAGCAGTTATCTTATACCATTGGTTTGCATTTATATAAGGGTCATAACCGGTATTGGGATAATGGCGGTCAGTGGCGAATGTTTGAGTTATAACATTTACCTGATGCGACCCGTTGACGGTTATATACCAATTATTTACTGAACTTGCATTACCAGTAAAATAATAAGTTTGCTTATTGTCGATTGGGTGGAAATAATAGTTATTCGAATATTTGAAATAATATTGGACCCATAGTTCAGTGGGCGCCCCAGGAACCATATTCCAACACTTCGCTGCATAATTACCGTTATAAAATCCCGCCGGATAGGTCAATTTTAAGGAAGTCGATGGGTCTGGAGTCGTAGAATCATTGATAATAGATCCATGACCGGGCGAAGAATCCAAGCACGACCAATTCCCACCGACATTTGGGTAGGTGCCGTCCATGTGGGAGGTATCCGTCCAAGCAAATACAATACTTGGGATCAACAGGAAAGCGAGGATCAAGACCAGAAATTTTCTATACATCTTCTTCCCCCCAAATGCCAAATGTCAGCCGATCATCGCATCGTGAACAGAGCATTGCAACGCAATATAAATGCCAAATTATGACCTTAAAAAGTTCAAAAAATACAAGCTATTAATAAGGTTTACTTTTTGCCAGAATCTCAAATACGTGTTTTTTATAGGCCGTTATTGCGTTAATGTAATATGCTTTGCTTTCATTCTATTTCGGGTCCGTTCGTTTATGACCAGGAGCACTTCATGTATTGATCGTTTAATTTCAATACTATAATTTATTTATAGAATTAGCATAAATATTATTTAATTTTTCACCAATGATACTCCAGGAATATTTATTCTCAACTGTTCTTCTTGCAGAATTGCTTAGCTTTTTCCTAAGTCCACTATCAAAAATTAATCTTTCGATATCATCTAAAAATTCCATCGGTGTATTTGCAATTAAAACATTTTCTCCCGGTATGACATCAAGGCCCTCACATCCAATGGTTGTAGATACAATCGGCATCCCCATCGCCATCGCATCGAGTATTTTAATCCGGGTCCCCCCCCCGTCGCGGATCGGGCAGATCGAAATCGTCGCTTTCGCGAACAACGGCCGAACGTCGTCGACATAACCGAGAATTTCGATTTTCTCATCGTTTTTCGATAATTCAAGCAGTTTCGCCGGAGGGTTGTTCCCGATGATCGTGAATCGCATTTCGGGAAACCGTTCCTTGACCAGCGGCCATACATGGGAACAAAAATACAATACGGCATCCATATTCGAGTATTGGTCCATTCTTCCGGCAAATATCAATCGATTCGTGTTGATATGATTCTCTTTCGGAGGAAAGAAATTCACGTCGACTCCATTTTCAACCACCTCGATCCGCGACGTTGGGGATATCGCCTTCAACATCGATTTGTCGTCTTCGGAAACCATGATGTTCAAATCGAACCTGGGGAAATGTTTTTTTTCATATCTGCGCAATTTAAACGACTCGAGGAGAAGGTACAATTTTTTGCCGAAGTTCGGTTCATTGGCAACCCGTCTTCTTATCATGAAGGATTCCATCCCATGATGAGTAAGAAATTTCGGAAGATCTCCCGCATCATGAAAATACTCGGCCAAACTGATCGTGTCATAATGGGCAATATCGAAAGCTATCTCTTTGGAGATTTTTTTAACCAGTTTGTGCATGTCGTTGGATTTAAATAAATTCACGGTCAACGGATCGCTGTTGAAAACGCTTTTCAACGCCAAATGGTAGATATTCGATCCGGAGAAGGAAGAGATATCGATGATAAAAACCTTCCTGCAAAACTTTTCAAGTTCTTCGGTCGCCTTTTTCGCTTCTGATTCCGGGTGAGTGGATTTATCCTTATGCCTCAGGGCGACGAGATAAACCTCGTTTTCCCTTGCCACCTCTTTGATCAAATTATAACTGCGCTGGAAACAGCCGCCGATGGGCGGGTAGGGCACGAAATGGGAGAGCCATAAAATCTTCATTCCGGTCATTGATCGTCTCGAATCATCGGGACCGTATAATTTTTGCCGCAAGCCTGGAATCATACCGCTCGGAAGCAAAGGCGGCATAAAGATCGACGGGCTTCCTGTTCGGGCGTAAAAGCCGCTGCATGACTTTGAGGACCGGAGACAACGCCCAAAGGAAACCGGATGGCAGCCGCAAAGCTTTCAGGTCGGGACGGGTACGCAACAGATGGGAAACCAATTCTGCCCTGCTTGGAGAGTCCGGCTCGACAAGATTGAGAACCGGCGGCATCTCTTCATATTCTTCGACATATTTCCGGATCACTTCCGCCGCCCTCTCAACGCTGCAGAGGCTGAGCTGGCTTCTTCCGCTTCCGACGCATACGAACAAGGGCCCGATCTCCCGGCCTAAACGGCCGGGAGGTTCAAAGTGGTCATAGTCCACCAGCGGCCCGGGCCTTATAATCCGGACATTGATTCCAAAGCTCCGGCTCAACTCCTTTGCCAGGCGCTCCGATTCCGCTTTCCCCCATACGTACGGGCCGCGATCCTCGTTGTCCAGAGCAAGCGGAGCATCCTCGGCAACCGGACCGCCGATCTCCCGGCCGGTTTTCAACACGGCGATACTGCTGATATGAACCAGTTTTTTCACTCCGGACATACCCATTGCTTCGATGAGTTTCCGCGTGGCGCCAACGGAATTCCGCTCATGAGCCTCCCTGCCGCCGGCGGTTTCCGCCGCGCAATGGACCACGATGGAAATACCTTCAAGGATTTCCGGCGATACTTTTTCCGCGAGGTCCGCCGCCGCATAATCGACTCCCGGAATCCTGTTCGCAATCGACGGGATTTTCCTTGCAACAACACGCGTAAACCAGCCTCGCCTCCTCAATTCGGAAGCAACCGCTCTTCCCAAAACTCCCGTACCCCCCGTGATCAAAACGCCGCCCCGGGAAGGATCGGGTGGAGAGAGCATCGATTCCAGGCGATCGTGTTCTTTCTCGAGAATCGAATTTTCTTCCCTTTCGGCGATCTCGAGTTTTTTCCCGACTTCCTCGCAGATCGCAACCGTCTCCAGGATCGATGAATAGCCGGCGGCGTCCGGCAGGCCGGAACGGAGGCGTTTATAAAAATCTCCGATGATTTCGAAAAGACCGGGATAGCTTTTCTGCTTTTTAAAAACTCTTCGGCAAAGCGCCCGGGTCGTTCCCGAGAACGTCTGCCACGACTGCCGGTAAGGATTCAATATCTTGGAAATTGCGGAGGTGCCGGGGCCCGGAAGCACGATCACCGCCCCGCGAACGAAATCCGCATGTAAACATCCGTTCGTGCCGACGATTTTTATGTAGGACTCGATCGGCCTGCCTTCCAATGTGACGATCAGGCTTCCGGTTGCATCTCCCCGGCGGAGAATTCCGTGCACGCTCCCCGAGGCCCTCGCTTCCAACGCCCGGATTTCGACGGGGGTCTCCCCCTGCGGCGAATTTCTCTTCAAAAAGTAGAGAAGGAGGTATACCGGGTGGGGCAATATGTCCACGAGCTGGTCGAGCGGAGATATTGCGGTCCTGCCATCCTTCGAATGCCTTACCGGCTTGAAGGAAAAATAGCTTTCGACATGAACGATGCGCCCGAGCTTCCTCAAGTGCTCGTCGGCCTTGAGAGCCGGAAATTCATACAGCAGCTGATGTCCCGCACAAACGCCCAGACCCTTTTCCTTTGCCAGGGAAATAATTTCCATGGCCTCGCGCTCGCTGGGAGCGAAAGGCTTCTCCACATAAACATGCGCTCCGCGCCGCAGCGCCAACAGAGCTAACGGGACATGAGTTTCCGGCGGGGTACAGATGTGCACGACGTCCGGTTTCATATGATCGAGAAGATCCTCCGCGCTCGAGCGGATTTCAACTTCCTTCCCGATCTCCGTGAAACGTTCCCCGCCGGCGATTGCGGGGTCCGCCACCGCGACGAGACGCGCATCCTCCTGCAGATGAATTGCCCTGGCATGATGCATCGCCATCTTGCCGGCGCCGAACAGCGCGACGCGGATCTTCTTCGCCGGCGCGCTTCCCTTTTCCGTCATGCGTTCGCTCCGCTCTTTGGACCGCGAGCAATATCGAGATACAAACGATGATATTCCCGGGCCATGCCATCGTTTGAAAATTCCTGTTCCACCTTCTTCCTGGCGGAAGATCCCATGGACTGCCTCAGCAACCTGTCCTCGTACAGGTGAAGGCATTTTCGGGCGAATACTTTCGGGTCTCGCCCGTTCACCAGGTATCCCTCGATCCCGTCTTCCATCATTTCCTTCAGGCCCCCGACATTCGGCGCAATCACCGGAATTCCGTGGGACATCGCTTCCAGGACGCTCATCGGAATTCCCTCATGCAGGGAAGTATTCAGATAAAGGTCGATGCCTTGATAAAACCCGGACAGGTCCTCCACGAAACCCCGAAGCAGGAAAACCTTCCCCAGTCGATACCGCTCGACCAGGTCCGCGATCTTTGCCCTGTCGGGGCCATCCCCTGCCAGTTCGAAACGGATGTTCTCCGTCTCCCCGGATACCTCCCTGGCAATCTCCACCATCAAGGAGTAATCCTTGACAGGGTAAATCCTCCCCATCGATCCTACGACGAAAAAATCCTTCTCCTTCTTCGATGGGAGGCCTTCCGGGATGCCGGTCCCGTTATGGATCACCGCGATTCTGTCTCCCGGGAAGCCGTATTTCTCGATCAGGATATCCCGGATATCGCCGGAAACCGCGATCACCTTGCTGAACGATTTCAAAAACAGCGAGAGGTTCAGCCGATGCAGAAGCATATACTTCCGGTTGCGGTTCGTCCCGATGGATTCGGGCATTCCATGCTGCGTGCTTACCAACCGAATGCCGTTTTTGGATTTTGACGACAAATAGGCCAGAATATTTTCCTTGTACCTGTGGGAGTGAACGATCCGTGGAGATCTCCGGTCCAGAATCCTGCGGGTATCCCGAATCAACCGGAAGAAGCTTCGCTCCGTTTCCTCCACAACGTCCACGGGGATCCCGAGGCGTCGTAATTCGCTTGCAAGCTTTCCTTCGTTGAGCAGTATCGCCGAAAGTCCCAGGTCCCCGAATTGCTTCAAATTTCTGAGAAGATGATAATCCATCACCTCGGCGCCTGCCCAAAGATCTCCCGAAATGATGTGGCAAACGTGGATCATGCGGTTCGGGCCATCACGGACAGAAGTGGTTTATCTTTCCGAAGGGGTCCACATGACAACCCGTTGGCGCCTGAGATACTTCCACCAGGCGATGAGAATGGATGCGTTCACCGTAAGAAAATAATGCGGGATTTTCATCAAATTCCCGGATTCGGCGTTTCCCTTCGGCCCCCACAAAGCGACGCCGTAAAAGAACAACTGTCCGAGAAAAAGAACGAGATACCATCCGGATCCGATCGCAAGGAACATATTCGACGCAAACGCCGCGATGAGAAATGCCGGGACGAGCCACCGGAGAAGCTTGTGGCAAAAATATTGGTAGGAGAAAAAACCATATCGGAAGATGTTCAGAAACTCCATGTGGCCGAAGAAAACCGTCAGCCCCCTGAGAACCGTGCGGACCTTTCGGTCAAACTCCCTTTTGCTGTCGGATACGTCGAGATAAGACCCCGTCGCCATGGGATCGCTGATGCCCCGAAGGCCCATCCTGACGCAATTCAGCAGTGTCCTGAAATCGCTTTGCATGTCGCCCGAAAAATCCCGGCAGACCGATTTTCTCGCGGCGAAAAAGGAGCCGCTCAGCCCGACCAGCGAATGCACCCTCGACTCCAGCCTTCTGAGCATCATTTCATAGCGGACATAGAACCCCTCCCCGCTCGGATTCCCGTCCCTGCCGATGAACCTGTCTTCGCTGCTTACGCATCCGACGGTGGAATCCGCAAAATTCGAAACGATCTGCGCGAGGCCGTGCGGCTCCACCATCGTCGCTACATCCGTGAAAACCATCACATCCCCCCTCGCTATTTTGAGGGCTTCTTTCTGCGCGTTTTCCTTCCCCCCGCGAACCGGGAGAGCAAGCAATTCGATGCCGGATTTTCGATAGCTCTCGGCAATCCTGTTTGTAGAATCCGTGGATCCATCGGAAGCAACGAGGATCTGCAGCTTGTCGTTTGGGTATTTGATCTCCAGTGTATTTTCGATCTTGGTTTTTATTCTTTTTTCTTCATTGTGCACCGTAAGGATCATCGTCACTTCCGGGAAATAGGGTTTGCAGGCGATGTCTTTCCTTCTGAACCACCCGATGATGGAAAGCGAGACGGGGTACCCCAGGTAGGAATAAACGATGAGAAACACAGACCCCATGAAAACGATTTCGAGCACGGCTTAATAGATCCCGTAAATGCGGCAAGCAAACATCGCGTTCGTCGACGTAACGTCCTGATGAATTCCGATTCGCTTGAGACGATAGAGTTCTCCTTTATTCTTCGTAACGCCGTTCCACCCTTTTTCCGTTGTCAAGGCAAGGCTGTACCCCGCCTTTTCGACCATTTCCGCGATCCTGTGCGTATAATTCCCGTTCGGATATGCAAACGGGACGAAGGAAGGCGATACCACGCCTTCCTCGATCAGCTTGTTTTTCGACTGGATCAATTCATCCCGCACAAGATTCTCGGGTGCAGCGCTTAAAATACGGTGGCTTTTCGTGTGCGAGCCGAAAAAAATGACCCCCGATTCCTGCATCTCCCTCGCTTCTTCCCAGGAAAGAAACGATCTCTCCTGCACCGAAGGATCCACCTGCCATTTTTCCGCCAATTCATGGATGATCCGATCGATTTCTTCCGTGGGGAGTATTTTCAATGCCTCGATCGATTTTTCGATCCTGTCCTCGATGGACCCTTCCATTCTTTCAATTTTATTGCCGATGGAATCCGATAAGCTTTCGACGGATCCGGCGCTTTTCCCGGGTCGTTTCATTCCGGAGAGAACATACGCCAGATCTTCCGTCCAGAACCGTTTTTTCGTGCCGATGATGCCGGTCGGTAAAAACACGGTTGCGAAGACATTATTGGATCTCAGTACAGGATATGCGTTTTCATAGAAATCCTTCCATCCGTCATCGAATGTCAGAACGCAGACAGGCTTCCTGTTCGGCATTATATTTTTCGAACCATGGACGCCCGATACATTCTCCAACGGAACAACGTGAAAGTTTTCTTTTATATAATGAATTTGCTTGCTGAAGGTGATCGGATCGACCTGCATCCCGCTTTGCACGTATGTTTCCGACGCCCTTTTATCGATGATCCGATGGTACATCAGAATTAAAAAATCATTGCGTTCGTTCTTTTGAAGAGTCCTCCCGATTTTATTGCAGCAATAAAGCGGGTAGGCAATCGCCTTCTTGACCATCAAATGGATATTCATTCTCTTTCAGGTTTTCTTCAGGTGAATCTTTCCCCATTGCTTGATTTTTACGAGATATTCCAGAAAAGGCTTCGGCATGAAACCCAGCATCAGTATCCAATAGGATTTCATATTGCGTTTGCACGCTTTTATGCCACAGATGGCATATTTTCTGGATTCAGACGTACGATGTTCCGATAGGTAATAGTACGCCAATCGGCAATACGTCATGCTCAATCCTCGATCGTAAAAACCGGGATTCCTATTATAGGAGTCGTAATTTTCCAATAGCGAATCTATCTGAATTTTCAATGCATTCCGGATCAATTTTTCCGTGTTTTTTTTCCCGGACAAATTACCCGGATCCGGCATTTCATAAAATAACAGCGGATGGTTGATAAAACCCATTCTGTTGTGTTTTGAATATCGCAGAAAAAACTCCGTTTCTTCCGCAACCCGGTACTTTTCATTGAGTAATCCCACCGGTTTCAAAGAGTCTTTCTTGAATATTACGCTTGAAGGAAGGATAAAATTCCCCAAAAACAAATACTTGTGGATGTTCCCCCAGTAAAAATCAACATTTTTATTGCCTTGAACCGATGAGGAGCGAAATTCGAAAATATTTTTAATCGTATATTTATATTCCCTGAAAATATTGAACGCATCTTCGTAGGCCATGTTTTCCAGAATCTGATTCTTCTTGATGGGTCTAAAACTGCTGAATATGAACCCGACATCGTTATGCTTGTGAAAATAGTACATCTGGATTTCCAATTTATCTTTTTCCCAGGCATCATCCGCGTCCAAAAACGCAATGTAGGAGCCGTTGGATTGCTTGATGCCCGTATTCCTTGCCTTCGATACTCCCCCATTGTCCTGGTGAATATATTTTACCTTATCTTCATATTTCAAAACATTTTCTGCGGTGTTGTCCGTTGAGCCGTCATCGACGACGATTAATTCA
>Ga0334722_10006059_pt1 | contig 12057 bp, 11 predicted proteins | sample C3_bottom_MG_FD_207210 | JGI IMG/M metagenome (GOLD analysis project Ga0334722, IMG submission 207210) | Sediment microbial communities from Yellowstone Lake, YNP, Wyoming, USA - C3_bottom | ecosystem: Environmental > Aquatic > Freshwater > Lake > Sediment | place: USA: Wyoming | collected...
AGTCACTTCTCACTCCCTTTTGGACGTTGTTCGGTCGCTCCGCCCCGTGGGGCGGGGTCGAGTCCGATCAGCGTCTCAGTACGCAGAGGGTGTCGAAGCGAGGTGGCGGCCGCGGGACGTCCGTGATGGAGATGAGACGTCCGGGTATATGTGTACCCCCGTTTTCGGTGCAGGCCGGGCCGACGCATTGCGCAACCGCGTGGGCCGGGATCGCCAGGGCGGCGGCGAGAATCGCGGGGCACACCGAGAGGACCATCCCATGCGCACCATCCTCCGCTCCGCTCGCGTCGCAGCTGACGCACGGCCCATGATGGTGCTCCACCCCTGTGAGAACGCTCGTCGTGCCCGTGTGGTGAACGCCAACGGCACATACGAGAGCGACAATGATCACGTGGATCATGACCGCACGGTAGCAACGGGTTGCGTCCGGGCCTCGGTCAGCAGTCAGGTCGCCGACGGGTCCGTCGACGGCAGACGAACGATCCCGCCGAGCGGGACGCCCGCCACGGCTGCCGGGCTACTCGGTGGGCCTTCCGGGGAGCCGGATGAGCTTGAGCGCAACGGCGTCGAGCACGACGATGATGCTGGACCCTGACATTGAGAATGCCGCGATCTCGGGCCGCAGCACGAATCCGAGCGGCTCGAAGACGTCGGCGTTCGCGTCGCCACGGCCGGTTAGGCTGCCGTCCGAGATGACAGCCTCTCGCGCAGCGTTGGTTCGGCGTGCGATGCGCTATCCGTACCCGACGCCCAATGCGTCATTCGTGATGTACGGGGGCAAGGCGCTCCCGATTGCTCACAGTGGGGGGAGCCTCGGGGACTCGCTCGTGTGGCAATCGGGGCGGACGCGGTACCTCAGCGACCTCGCCCCATCGCTCGACTTCGGTGCGAGCAGACGGGCAGTGCTTGCCGTCGGGTCGAACGCTGCGCCCGCTCAGCTGCGCCGGAAGCTCGCCGGGCACGAAGACGTGTTGCCTGTGATCCGGGCGCGGCTCCAGGACTTCGACGTCGTCTACTCCGCGCACATCTCTGGCTACGGGGCGGTGCCCGCGACGCTGTGGCAGGTCCCCGGAGCGACGGCGGATGTGTGCGTGACCTTCCTGACGCCGGAGCAGGAGGAGCTCATGCTCGACACGGAGGGGGGGAACTACCACTACTCGACGCTGCCCGGTGTGTCCCTTGACCTCGAGTACGACCTCTGGTCGGAGACGGGCCCGGTATTCGCGTTCGTTTCGAAGTTCGGGGCGCTCTCCCTGCACGGGGGGCCGGTGGCCCTGGGTGCGGTCGTTTCGATGCGTTCCCCTCTCCCACGATGCTCGGAACCCGCTCTGCTCAGACAGATCGCACGCAGACTCGGCTTCTCAACCGCAAGCGAGCTCGTGCTGCGCGTTCTCGAGGACGACGCCGAGCGCCAGCGGGTGCTCCGCGCACTCAACGACGAAGCGCTGCCGTCCGGGTTCCCCTACGAGCCGCTCTGACGCGATGACCCCGGCACCGAGGCCCCGGTTGCAGGTAAGACGACGACGGGCCGTCTGGGACTCGAACCCAGGATTAAACGGCTCCTGACCGGGGTGCCGGACGGTGCCGTCCGGTGTCGTTGTCTCCGTCCTGACCGGCGTCTGGAGCGGTCAGGGTCACTGTGGGTACTGTCCTGTGCGGCTGCGTCCTGCTGCGTTCGTTTGCACGACGTTTGCTGGCTGTCGCGCATTTCGGACGACGGGAATCCGCCCGTGCGGGACTCCCGCCTCCCCTGCGTGGAAACGGCGACGCGAGATTCAAGGGGCCGAGTTTCCGCTCTCGAGCCGCGCCTCCGCGATGCGCCGAGTGGGTCACCCGCCGGTCGCCTCGACGACGTGGTTGGCCAGGAAGCGGCCATCCGGGTCGACGCGGCGCCGCACCTCTTGCAGACGCCGATACGCGTCTGAGCCGACGAGGCTGGCCGGGTCCACCTTCCGCTCGGCGAAGTTCCAGTAGCCGCGCCCCGCATCCCACGGGGTGAGCGCCGTGGCGACGCGGTCGAGATGCCGCTCAACGGCCTCGAGCGCCTGCGGGGCCGGGGCGATGCCGACGGCGAACCAGAGGAAGGGGGCGTCGATCGCGGCGAGGGCGCCGGCGCCGGGCGGTGCGGTCGCGACGGCTCCGCCCACGTGGCGCACCTCCAGCGACACGAGCGGCGAGCCGGAGCCCGGTCCGGCGGCAGCCGTTAGCGCGTCGACGGCGTCGCCGGCGAAGGCGGAGAGGACGCCGCCGTTGCCGGCGTACGGCACCGGCTCTGGGGGGTCCATGTTCAGCATCCCCAGTGCGCTCGGCGGGATCGTCGCAAAGGTGTCCATCTCGGGGCCAAGGGCGCGTAGGGGGGCGAGCAGCGCCGACCCCTCGCCCGCCCCGGTGAGGAATACCGCGTGCACGACGACGAAGGCGCGGCCGCGCAGGTGCTCGGGGACGTCGGGGATCGGCGGAAACTGGATCAGCCGGCCGTTCGAGGTCACCTCATCGGGGAGCGATCCCGTCCATTCCGACCAGGCGTGGAGGATCTCGCCCGCCCGTTCGAAGGGCCAGAAGAGCGTCCCGGCGTAAACCTCGGATACCGGGTGCAGGTCGAACTCGAGTCCGGTGACCAGGCCGAAGTTGCCGCCTCCGCCGCGCAGCGCCCAGAACAGGTCCGGGTCCCGCGCGTTGTCGACCGTGCGTACGTCACCGTCGGCGGTCACGATCTCCACCGACCGGACGCTGTTGCAGGCGATGCCGTACTTGCGGGCGAGCCAACCGATCCCGCCGCCGAGGGTGTAGCCGGCGACTCGCACCGTGGGGGACGATCCGGTGAGGGCCGCGAGGCCGTGCGGGTCGGCGAGAGGAGTGACGTCCGCCCAGCGGGCGCCCGCACGGACACGCGCCCGACGCGCCTGCGGGTCGATCTCGACGCCAGTGAGGCGCTCGGTCCGCACCAGAATCGCCCCCTCCAGAGGTCCGAGGGGGCCCGCACCGTGCCCGGTGCCCTGCGGCGCCACCTGGGCGCCGTGCTCGCCGGCCACCTGGACGAGGGCCGCGACGTCAGCGACGGACTCGGGATAGGCGACCGCCGCCGGACGCTGGTCGAGGGCGACATTGAAGCCCGTGCGGGCCGCGTCCCAGTCGGCATCGCTCGGCGCGACGACCGGACCCGAGATCCGATCGCGAAGGGAACGTACGAGGGCGTCTGGCATCGTGGTCCTCCCGTCAGCTATGTGGGGCTCGTCAAGGCACCGGTCGATTCTAATCGGCCGGCGTCGCAGCCGGTGCTCACATGCCCGAACCCGGCCCGTGGGCCCCAGCCGGGGAGCGGGCGACAGGGTGGGCTCACCGATCCAGACCCTGAGGCCGTTCGAAGCCTGTGCACCGCACAAGCAGTGCCCCTACTCACAGGGTCAGGATGACGAGAGCTCATTCGATCCCTCGCTGCGCGAGGTTCCAGACGCCCTGCCGCCGCTCCCCGCCGCATGAGGGACAGGGGCACAGGCTCTTCGCTCGGGGTGCCCTTCGATGCGTCTGAGCCGATTCCCGACCCGTCCCAACTCCCGCACCGTCGCCCGCCTCGGCGCGCGGGTCGGCCGGCCCGCTGTCATCATCCCGCCACATGGCCGAACAACCCGTCCCGCGCCCGCCGCGCACCGCGCCGCACCAGTCGCGCTTGTTGCGACTCCCCAACCGCCTGGGAGTCGGCGGCCTCTCGTACGTCGCGCTCAGGATGCGCCGGTCGGGGCAGGAGCACATCCCCACGGACGGACCGGTGCTGATCGCCTGCAACCACGTGGCGTTCATCGACCCGCTGCTGGTCGCGATGGCGGCGCACCCGCGCCGCTCATGGATGATGGCGAAGGAGGAGTTGTTCCGGTCCCGGGCTCTGGCCGCGTGGATGCGGGGGAGCGGAACCTTCCCGGTGCGCCGGGCCACCCCGGACGTGTGGGCGGTGCGGATGGCGCGCGACCTCCTGTCCCGCGGCGAGTGCCTCCTCATGTTCCCCGAGGGCGGCGTCTCACGCAGTGGGTACATGCGCCCGGGCTTCTCGGGAGCCGGATACCTGGCGCTCCAGCCGCAGGTCACGGTCGTCCCCGCGGCGATCTGGAAGACGCAACACCTGCGCGGCCCGGCGCGGGTACGGTTCGGCCCACCGATCCCGATGGACGACCTGCGTGCCTCCCCGCGCCCGGGGCGAAACCGCCGCGCCACCCAGCGGATCATGGAGACGCTCGCCGGCATGGTCCCCCTCGTCGGGGGCCCCGCCCAGCCCGCGCCGGCCGGGAAGCCCTGGATCCCGGCCCCCCGCGGGCGGGGATCCATTCGGAGCTAGAGCGTCCGCCAGCAGGTAGAACGCTCACCACTCGCATTGCCCTCACCGGGGTCCGTCAGGGAGCCCACTGGAGGTCGGTATCTCCGCGAAGTGGCGTCGGCTGATCATCGCGCGTAAGCGTCTGAACGCCACGCTCTTGCTGCTGCCGTGCCGCACGGCATGGCCGGTGCATTGTCGCGCCAGATCACGCTTCGAGTACCGCGCCGCTGACCTCAACGGGTCTCGGCAGTTCGGTCACCGACCCCGCAGTCATGGGCCCGCTCTTCGACTGCAAACGGCCCGGCCCGGAATTCGCCGCCCTCCCGCACCGTCTCCTCCCGAGGCCGGGAGCATGGACCGGGGTGTCCGATCGCGGGCAGGATCCTTCGGCGGGCTCGGGTCTTCGCCGCCTTCGCGGTGCTTGCGCTCGGACTCCGGCCGATCACCCTGCGACCCGACCTGCAGCCGTCATCCCCCTTGCCCGGAGTGGCGAAGCAGGAAGTCGAGGGTCGCCGCGTTGAACGTGTCCGGGTCCTCGTGCAAGCCGGCGTGTGAGAGTTGCTCGAAGATCACCATCTCGGTGTTCGGGATCGCCGAGGTGAGCGGCTCCGCGAAGCGGGTGGACGTCACCAGGTCGTGTGCCCCGAACGTGATGAGCGTCGGCGCGGAGATGTCCTTCAGGACCGCACCGGCGTCGTGGTCGATCACCGCCTGCGACTGGGCGAGGAACGCGTCGAGAGGCTGGGGAGGCCGGCCCCGCACGAACTCGTCGAGGGCCTGCACGAACTCCGGCCGTTGCGCATACATCTCGGGGGTGAAGCACCACGGGAAGATCCCGAGGATGACTGCGTCGGCCACGGTCGGAAGCGCCCGCGCGAGCGCACGCCAGCTCTCAAGGCACGTGCGAAGGAACGCGTCGGTGGTCCCCCATGCGCTGTGCAGTGACACGGACCGGACCCGGTCCGGGTGCCGCGCCGCCAGGTGCGTCGCGACAGCGGCTCCGAGCGAGACGCCGGCGACGTGGGCGGACTCCACCCCGATCGCCCCGAGGAACGCGGCGAGTTGGTCGGCGTACCCGGTGGTCGAGTACGGTCCTGCGGGCATGTCGCTCTCGCCGGAGCCCGGAAGGTCGACCGCGATGCAGGTGAAGTGCTTCGTGTACTCCGGTAGCTGGAACGCGTAGCAGGCGTGATCGGCTGCCAGATAGGGGATCAGAAGGAGCGGCGGCCCCTCCCCCTGAACGTCGTAGTTGATCGCGAGGTTCTCCACCTGGACCTGTGGCATGACGCGCCTCCTTCCCGTGTTCCGGTGAGACGAGCCTCACCGGCGTGCGGCGCGGCGGCCATCGGGAGAAAGCCGCGAGCGGGACTGTGCCCCGCTACTGATCACGGGCAAGGCCCTTCGACGGGAAGATGCCAAACGTGGGGCGGCCCCAGGGCAAACACCGATGGGTCGTCGAATTCGAGGGAATGACCCCCTACAGCTTCCCCGGGGACATCACCGTCGGTCCCGACGACAACCTGTGGGCCACCGGGGGCCCGCTTGAAGACATTCGCATGAAGCGGATCACCCCAGCGGGCGAAATCACCGAGTTCCCCGTAGGGAACGCGGAGGCCCGGATCTTTCCCCACGTGGTCACCACAGGGCCGACGGAAATATCTGGTTCATCGATGGGTCTTCGGGCTCGCGCAACCCCTTGGGACGGCAAACCGTGCGAGCGGTGCGGCGAAGTCGGCTGGGTCCCTCCTCCCGGAGGTCTGATCGCAGCTTCGGCGCATGGCGAACCGGCCGCCGAGGTTCGAGTTCCTTTTCACCTCCGGCCGATCTCCGTGCCGTGGGATGACTCCGCAGGGCTCCCCCACGTTCAGTTCGCTGGACGGGCCGTGTGCGGGGGTTGAACTGGGGCGGCGGGCCCGCGGTGGGTGGATCCCGCCACGTTGGACCCACCCGCGAGGACGAACTCTCCCCGAGTTGTGGCGACGGTCGGGGCGATCAGGGCACGATCACGCCGCGACCGTGGAGCCTCGCGTGGTGCAGGTCGCTGATCGCGGTGTTGATGTCGTGGAGCCGGTACTCCACACCGGTGAGGTGGACGCGTCCCTGGCCGGCCATGGTCATCAGCTCCGACAGCTCGTTGTAGTTCCCGACCAGGCTTCCCATCACAGCGATCTCACTGAAGATGTAGTCGATCGCGGGCACCTCGACGACACCCCCGTATCCGACCACCCAGTAGATGCCGCCCTTCTTCAGCATCGCGACAGCATCCGAGATCGCGGAGCCCTCACCGACGAAGTCGATGACCGCCTCGGCCCCACCCTTTGTGAGCTCCTGGACCTTTTCCACGCCCCCGCCGTCGGAGGCGTCGACGAGATGATGCGCTCCGCATTCCTGTGCCAGCTTCAGCGCGTCGGTGGAGCGGTCGACGGCGATGATCTCCGTCGCGCACAGCTCCCTGAGGACCTGCACCGCGATGTGCCCGAGACCGCCGACCCCGATGATCACGCATCGCGTCCCCGGCCACAGCCGCTTCGCCGCTCGTTTCGCGACCCGGTACGAGGTGATGCCGGCGTCCGCGTACGGAGCGATGGCCTTCGGCTCCAGCCCTTCGGGGAGCGTGATGCACGCCCGCTCGCCGGTCCGCAGGTACTCGGCAAACCCGCCATTCTGAGTGATGCCCGGGAACTGCAGGTCGATGCAGTGCATGTCCTCGCCGGCACGGCACGCAAGGCACAAGCCGCACGTGATCACCGGATGGACGATGACGGCGTCGCCAGGCTTGACCGAACGGACCGATCTGCCGACGTCCTCCACCCACCCTGCGTTCTCATGACCGAGGATGTAGGGGAGCTCGGTGTCGACCTTGTCCTTCCAGACGCCCTCGATGATGTGGAGGTCGGTGCGGCATAGGCCCGCGCCGCCGATCCTCACGATCACGTCCGTGTCGGACTCGACCTCCGGCGTGTCGTAGCTCTCGAGCTTGAGTTGCTGGTCGAACCCGTACAGGACCGCGGCCTTCATGCGTGCACCTCCCGTCGTTGCCATTCCTCGATCCCCTCGTGGTACCTCGCCGCGAGAAGGCCCGAACACAGCTCAGCGTTCGCGGCGACGCTGATCCTCACCGATCGAGCGACGCGCAGGTACGGATCGAGCGCCGCCGCGTCGAGCGCCGTCCCCACCGGCATCGTGAACACGAGCGCTTCAGGGTCGTCGGGCAGTCCAACCTCACGCCGTCTGACGAGGTACTCCCGCCACTCGGCGGCGTCGACACCCGGCGGCGCAGAGCCGTCGCCGAGCTTCAGTGCCACCACCTCCTCGTCGCTCAGACGCTCCCGCGCCCCCGCGAGGACCGGCGCTTGCCGCCCGAGGAACGCCTTGCGCCGGAAGGTGCGGCGCACGCCGTCGAGCCCATCCGTCGCCTCCGCAGGGAACACCTCCTCGAACGACCGGCCCTCACAGACCCCCTTGCTGATCCTGGCCGACTCGAAGTGGTCGACCAGTTCGATCGTGACCCGCCCGACCCCGGGCACCGCCGCGATCGCGTCCCGCGCGTCGGCGGCCATGAGGAACGCGAAGTTGGCCGCGCACCAGTAGGTGGGCAGCCGCAGCTCGACCCGGACGTCCCGGCCGTCGATCACGACGGCCCTGACGAATCCCAGATCGGTCAGTGGCCGGTCGAGCTCAGGGTCCCTGACCGTGCCCAGTGCCTCCCAGAGTGGGTCCCTCTCGATCATGCGGCCGCGGTGGCAAACTGGTCGCCGGCGATCTTCGCCGAGTGCGCCTCGGGATCGATGCCGTAAAGCTTGCAGGCGTTCAGGCCGAGGATCTTCTTCTTGCTCTCGACGGTGAGCTGCACGCCACCGGATTCTTGCGACACGGCGTCGGGGAGCTCGAAGTCCACGAACTTCTCCACGAGCCACTTGGGGTGCCAGAGCGCGTAGTCCGACGCGAACAGCAGGCGGTCCTCCCCCAGCCAGAACAGGAGTTCCGCCATGACCGATGCAAAGTAATGGGGCTTCGGGTGGATGAACGGCATCAGGACGGCAAGGCCGCCGTAGACGTTCGGCTCCTGTACGGCGATCCAGCAGAAGTCCTCGACACGGGGCATCCCGACGTGCTCGACGATGAAGTTGAGCTCCGGGAAGTTCGTCGCGGCATGATCGATGTCGGCCACGTCGAAGCTGTCCTTCTGCAACGGCCAGATCGTCGGCCCCTTGTGGACGTGGATGTTGGTCACGCCGAGATCGGCGCACTTCGCCAAGTACTTCTCGGCCCAGGGGTCGTCGAGCTTCCATCCACGCGAGTCGCCGTGCCATTCGGCGGTGTAGAGCTTCACCCCCTTGATGCCCCACTTCTCGACCTTCGCCTCGAACTCCTCGAGCCCGGCCTCCGCGTTTCGCGGGTCCCATGCGCTGTTGAGGATGAAGCGGTCCGGATATTTCGACTTCAGGATTGCGTCGCGCTCGGTGGTGTTGAAACCGTTGACGTAGAAGTCGGTCAGGTAGGTCGGCTGGAAGATGCCGATGTCGACGTATCCGTCGACGAACACGTCCTGCATCATCGTCTCCTCCGAGTACTTCTCGTACTTCTCCTTCGGCCAGACGTACTCCGCGGGGGACAGACCGCTGTGGTAGTCGTAGAAGCACGAGATGAAACCCGAGCCATACTTGTTCTTGCAGTTCTCCGGGCTGCCGTCCCACCAGTGGAGATGGCCGTCCACGATGAAGTACTCGTCCCCTGCGGGGCTGCGATACATGGCTGTTCCTCCGAAGGCTCGGATACCGGATGGCCAACCTACCCAGCGCTCGGTGGCGCGCGCGACGCCGCGGGGCAACTGACTTTCCGGATTGTGAAATACGAGGCATCTCTTGCGAACTGGGCGGCCTGCGGCTATAAACGCGGACATCCCAAGAAGCTCAGGGGAGGAGCTCTCGGTGGGGACCCGCCAGTCGCGCGTGCCGAACCAGCCCGGCATGGGCGCCGGGGCGCTGCGCGAGGAGCTCGGGAGCCAGCCGCCGCGTGACCTGCTGACCTCGGTCGCGCGGGCGCTGGAGGTGCTGGAGCTGGTCGCCGGAGCGCGGGAGCCGCTGCCGGTCAAGGTGGTCGCGAGCCGGCTCGGCATCAGCCTGGGAACCGCGTATCACGTGATGCACACGCTGGAGCACGGGGGATATGTCGTGCGACTGGGGCGGGGGCAGTTCGGACTGGGCGGGAAGGTGTCCGAGCTGTCGCGGCTGTTCGTCGAGGGCGTGGAGCTGTTGCCGGTCGTCCGTCCGCATCTCGAGGAGCTGGCGGACATCGCCGCTGAGGACACATATCTGGCGGTGATGCGGGGCGGGGAGATCGTCGTCGCGGAGGTGATCGAAGGCGCAACGAGCCTCCACTGCGGAGATCTCGGCGTCGGCTTCTCGCGCGTCGCCCATTCGACTGCGTTGGGCAAAATGCTGCTGGCCGCCATGCCCGAGGAGGATGTCGACCACTACCTCTTTGAACGACGGCTCTCGCGCCTGACCGCGCGGACCCTGGTCGAGCGCCGTCACGTCAAGCGTCACCTGCGGGCGGTTCGGGAGCTCGGTCTGGCGCGCGACCTTGAGGAGTTCGCGGACGGCGTGTGCTGCGTCGCCTTCCCGATCTTCGGTGCCGCGGGGACGACTGAAGCGTCGATCGGCATGTCGGTCCCGACGCGGCGATGGAGGATGGAGCAGGAGCAGCTCACCCGCCTCTGCGCGGCGGCGGCGCTTCGAACCTCAGCAGAGCTCGGCGCACCCGAACCGGTGGTCGGGTCTGCTGCACGGTGAGGTGTCACATGAGCTGGCTTGCCCTCGTGTGGGGTGTCCGGGGGCACCATGCCGAAGCCGTATCCCCGCGAGTTTCGCGAAGACGTCGTGCGTGTTGCGCGCGGTCGTGAGTCGGGCGTAACACTCGAGCAGGTCGCCGCTGATTTCGGTGTTCACCCGATGACGCTGAGTAAGTGGTTGCGCCGGGCTGCGATCGACGACGGCGCACGGCCGGGCGTGTCGCGCAGCGAGTCGCAGGAGTTGCGGGAGTTGCGTAGGCGCAACCGTCTGCTCGAGCAGGAGAACGAGGTGTTGCGCCGCGCTGCGGCGTATCTCTCGCAGGCGAGTCTGCCGGGAGAAGGCTTTACCCGCTCGTGAGCGAGCTCGCGCACAGCCCGGGGTTGTCTTAGGTCACAATCTCGATCTCGCTCGGCCGCCAGGACTTGTCGAAGAACGGCTGGAGCGGGCTATAGAGGCGGAGGATCGGGAACCAGCCCCTGCCGGGACGGTCTGGATCCAGTTCCCCTCCGGGCTGTCCGCGGATGGTCCCGTACGGTTCCGCCCGTCAGCCCGTCCACATCTCGAGCGCCCGGCGGGCGCGCGGCACCCACCACGCGAGCTCCTCCTCCGCCCAGGCGCGCTCGGAGGGATCGGGGTGGACCACCGCGCTGTGCCCGATGATCCAGCCGTACATTACGAGGCCGCAAAGCAGCCCGATCTCGAGCGCCTCGGCGTCGTCGTCATCGCCGCGGGCACGCCGGAAGTCCTCCACGATTTCGTCGCGGGTCGCGTCGATCCGCCACGCGCAGTGGCACAGGTACCAGCACAGCTCGACCACGGGATGGCCGCGTGTCGCCAGGCCCCAGTCGATGAGCACCACGCGCTCGCCCGCCACGCCGAGGTGCTCATCACGCAGGTCGCCGTGGATCAGGGTCGTGCCGCGGCCCTCCAGCCACGAGGCGAGCCGCGACGGGTCGCCGACCACGGCCAGCACGGGGTCGGCCACGTCGCGCGGGGCCGCCTCGGCGAAGGCCTCCCAGGCGGCCTCGAGCTGGTTGGGCAGAAGGTCGAGGCCGGCGCGCTGGCGCTCCGCGACCCCCGGCCCGGCGACGTCCAGGCGACGGGCAAGCCGCGCCAGGCCGGGGATCCGGGATCCCCAGAAGCTCCGCCACATGGCATCGGCGGCGGCGAGCACGCGCGTGCTCTCCTCGCGCGGGATCCGGCGGCCGTCTGGCCAGAGCTCGTCGGAGACGTCCTTCATCAGCACCCACCACGCCCCATCGGCCCGCTCGGCGTCGATGAGCGCCGGCTCGAGCGACGGCGGCATCCCCGCCAGCCAGCCACCGTTCACGAGCAGCGCCTCCCGTCCGGGGTCCTCGGTGTGGGCGCCGATCCAGCCGCCGCCGGGGACGATCCGCTTCGCGACGAGGCGGCATCCGTCCGCCATGGTCACCGCGACGAGCGCGTCGCCGGACCAACCGCTCGAGGCGATCGGCTGGCAGCCGGCGACCACGCCCCATCGGGCGAGCAGCTCGGGCGGCGGCGCGAGCTGGTCGGCGGCGAGGCCCGGGGTCCCCGCCCGCGGTGGCGCGGCATAGATCCAGTGGCGGGCCACCCGCCCCCCGCGCGTGCGCAGATAGTGGCGCTGACGACGCGCTGCCCCGCCCTCGTCGATCCGCTCCACCCACACCGCTGCCCCGTCGTTGTACTCCCGGGCCGACCACTCCACGATGCGTCCACGGCCCGGGTACCATCCGGCCAGGCGGGCGGTGATGGCTTCGCGTCCGACGGCGCGCACGCGCTCGCCGGGCAGTCCCGCGTCGAGAACGGCATCCGGTGCGTAGGCGCGCACGAGCCCTGCGTGGTCACCGGCCTCGAGCGCCGCGCGAAGGAGCGACGCGGGCCTCATCGGCGGGCGCCGCCGACCACCGCCGACACGGGCAACTCGAGCTCCTCGGGGAGGCCCTCGGCATACCT
>Ga0334722_10006062_pt1 | contig 12055 bp, 12 predicted proteins | sample C3_bottom_MG_FD_207210 | JGI IMG/M metagenome (GOLD analysis project Ga0334722, IMG submission 207210) | Sediment microbial communities from Yellowstone Lake, YNP, Wyoming, USA - C3_bottom | ecosystem: Environmental > Aquatic > Freshwater > Lake > Sediment | place: USA: Wyoming | collected...
TCGAAGTGGACGCCCGGAGCAAGACCTCGCTTGAGGAGATCGAGAAGATCATCGGCGATTACGACGCACTGGTCATCCGTTCGGCCACCAAGGTGAACGCTGCGCTGCTCGAAAAAGCCGTGAAGCTCAAGGTCGTGGGCCGCGCGGGAAGCGGTCTTGACAACGTGGACATCCCGGCTGCCACCAAGAAGGGCGTGGTCGTCATGAACACGCCCGGCGGCAACACGGTCACCACCGCGGAACATACCATCGGCATGATCTTCGCCTGCGCCCGCATGATCCCCCAGGCCTATTCCTCGCTCAAGGCGGGGAAATGGGAGAAGAAGAAGTTCGAGGGCATCGAGCTCTATGCCAAGACCCTGGGCATCATCGGCATGGGCGCCATCGGCGGCGTGGTCGCGAACCGCGCCATCGGGCTCGGCATGAAGGTGCTGGCCTATGACCCGTTCATCTCGCCGGAGAAGGCGAAATCGCTCGGCATCGAGCTGGCAGACCTGCCCACGATCTATAAGCGTTCTGATTTTATAACGCTCCACACGCCGAAGACGAAGGAAACGGCGAACCTGATCAACAAGGACACGATCAGCCAGATGAAGGACGGCGTGCGCATCATCAACTGCGCCCGCGGCGGCATCGTGAACGAAACGGACCTCTATGAAGCGCTCAAGAGCGGCAAGGTCGGCGGAGCGGCCTTTGACGTGTTCGAAAAAGAGCCGCCGGAGAACCATCCGCTGCTCACGCTCGACAATTTCATCGCCACGCCGCACCTCGGCGCATCTACGCTTGAAGCGCAGGAGAACGTTGCCGTTGCCGTGGCCGAGCAGATCGTGGATTATCTCATTGCCGGGACCGTCCGGAACGCCGTCAACGTGCCGTCCGTGCCTGCGGACCAGCTTCCCACGCTCAGCCCCTACATCAATCTGGCCGAGCGGATGGGCCTGTTCCAGGCGCAGCTCTGCGAAGGCGGCCTTACGCAGGTGACGGTAGAATACAGCGGAGAGGTTGCGAACCTCAAGCAGGAGCCGATCACGCTGGCAGCGCTCAAGGGCCTGCTGACGCCGAGCCTCAACGAGACCGTGAACTATGTGAACGCACCGCTCATTGCCAAGGACCGCGGCATTGAGGTCAAGGTTGCCAAGTCGACGGACACCACCGAATATACGAGCCTTATCACGATCAGGGTCAAGGCGGGCGGCAAGGACCTTTCCGTTGCAGGCACGCTGAACAGCAAAAAAGAGCCGCGCATCATCCAGGTGGACAACTTCCCCATGGAGACCGTGCCCGAGGGCGACATGCTGGTGCTCATGAACAACGACAAGCCCGGCGTTATCGGCGGCATCGGGACGATCCTGGGACAGAACGGGATCAACATCGCCCGCATGCAGTTCGGCCGCGAGAAGCAGGGCGGTCTGGCCATGTCGGTCGTGAGCATCGACGGCACCGTGTCCGACGAGCTTATGGCAAAGATCAGGCAGATGCCGAATGTCCTGTCGGTAAAACAGGTAAAAATATAATACGGATTGCGGTTCTGCTGAAGGAGTATTCATGCCAGTATTAGTGGTAGTCGGCGCCCAGTGGGGCGATGAAGGCAAGGGAAAGATCATCGACCTGCTCACGGAGCGGGCTGATGTAGTCGCGCGGTACCAGGGCGGCCACAATGCCGGTCATACCGTGGTGGTGGGCATGAACGAGTTCATCCTGCACCTGATCCCCTCGGGCATCCTGCATAAAGGCAAGAAGTGCATCATCGGGAACGGTGTGGTCGTGGACCCAGCGGCGCTCCTGGAAGAGATGGATGCCATGGCCAAGCGGGGCATCAAGTTCGGCGAGAACCTGCTCATCAGCAAGAACGCCCACCTGATCATGCCGTATCACAAGGCCCTTGATGTGGCGAGCGAAAAGCTGAAGGGGAATAAAAAGATCGGCACCACCGGCAGGGGCATCGGACCCGCCTATTCGGACAAGATCAACCGCAAGGGCATCCGGATGGCCGACCTCCTGGATGAGAAGATCTTCCGCGAAAAACTGTCGTGCAATACGGGCGAAGCGAACTTCATGCTCGAGCGTTTTTATAACGCACCGCTGGTGAACCAGGATCAGGTCTATGCCGAATACCGGGGATATGCGAAGCGGCTTAAGAAATATATTGCCGATACCACGCTCTACCTGGGTGACGCGATCGCGAAGGACAGGAAGATCCTCGCCGAAGGCGCCCAGGGAACGCACCTCGATGTGGACCACGGGACCTATCCCTTCGTGACCTCGTCGAGCCCCACCGCAGGCGGCGCCTGCACCGGGCTCGGCATCGGGCCGAACACGATCACCGAGGTGCTGGGCATCGTCAAGGCCTATACCACGCGCGTCGGCAGCGGCCCCTTCCCCACGGAGCTTGAGGACAAGACCGGCGTGCTGCTGCGCGATCGGGGCAAGGAATACGGCGCTACGACCGGCAGGGCGCGGCGGTGCGGATGGGCCGACACCCTCATTATCCGGCATGCTGTTCGCGTGAACGGCATGACGAGCGCGGCCATCACCAAGCTGGACGTGCTCGATACGCTTGACGAGCTCAAGATCTGCGTCGGTTACAAGTACAAGGGGAAGCTCTACGAAGAGATGCCGTCGGAGCTCGCGGTGCTCGAGCACGGCGTTCCGCAGTACATCACCATGCCGGGCTGGAAGCAGACGACGATCGGCATAAAGAAATACGAAGACCTGCCGAAAAAGGCGCGGATGTACGTGGAAAAGCTCTGCAAGCTCTGCGGCGTCAAGCCGTCCATCATTTCGACGGGGCCGCGCCGCGACGAGACCATCATTCTCGAGCGGCCCTTTCAGAAGGCGAAAAAACGGTAGATCGGGTGCTTCGAGAAGCCACGCAGCGTGCATACCGGCCTTGCGGTCTTTCTGCCCTGTGTTTCCGTTCATATCTTGTTTTTTGTTGACAACAACCCGCTTTCTTTGCTAATATACGCCTCTTCCATCGAGGTCGATGGGCCGGTAGCTCAGTTGGTAGAGCACCGCCCTTTTAAGGCGGGTGTCCTGGGTTCGAGTCCCAGCCGGCTCACCAGTTTTCAAATGCGGAATGATGAATGCGAAATGCGGAATCGTTTAAATCTGTAATTCCGAATTCCCAATTCCGAATTAGTACATCTGTCCCCATCGTCTAGTCTGGCCCAGGACACCGCCCTTTCACGGCGATAACGAGGGTTCGAATCCCTCTGGGGACGCCATTCAAAATTAAAAGAATCAGACCCTTTACGGGACTGGTTCTTTTTATTTTTTGTGCACAAATGGTGCGCAATGCGAGCTCCGGGGGAAACCCGGGGCTTTTTCTTTTGGCTTGCAATGTATCGGTATATGATATATATTGATGTACGATGATACGGAACATAACGAGCAAGACGGCGCAGGATATCTATGACGGGGTAAACAGCCGTCACGCCCGGAAGATTCCCACGGAGTTGCACGGAAAAGCGCAACGGCTTTTTGATCAGATCAACGCTGCCGTGGTGGTGGATACCTTGAAAGCACCGCCCGGGAACAGGCTGGAGAGGCTGAAGGGCGATCGGGAAGGGTTCTGGAGTATCCGGATAAACGACCAGTGGCGGATCATTTTCCGATGGGAAGATGCCGACGCCCTGGACGTGGACATTGTAGATTACCATTAAGGAGGTAGAGTATATGTTACCGAAAAAGAGACTGCCGACGCATCCGGGCGAGATGCTGCTCAAAGAGTTTCTGGAGCCGATGGGCATGACGCAGGTTGAGCTTGCCAGGCACATAGGCTGGACGTGGGCCAGGCTGAACGAGATCGTCAACGGACGGCGCGGAGTGAGTGCATCATCAGCCCTTGCGCTCGGTGAGGCGTTCGGGACCGGTCCGGAGTTTTGGCTGAATTTGCAGAGGGATTGGGACCTGTGGCACGCCTGGCGCAAACATGAGCCTGTGCGTGCGCTCAAGAAGGCGAGTTGACATACGTCAGAATGGGGACGCCATTTCAGCAACAGCAAGAATCAGCGCATACTAGCGCTGGTTCTTTTTTTTGTCAAAAAAATGAAATTATCAAGGCACCTGACAGCAAAATACCTCTGGTTCCCTGAGGGCTTTGCTGTTGCTTGTCCGGCGCGGTGTCTGAAATCCTTCATCAGTTGAAGCATCAGCTTCAGCGCGCCAGGCCACTGATACGAACTCTTTGATTTCTCGCTTTAAAATTAAATAAATTCTGGCATGGACATTGCTGATATAATTAGACAATACCGCTACGGGTATTACCATCCTAAGGAGGAAATACAATGAAAAAATTTTATGGAGTGATCATGGCAGTGGTTCTGGCCGTCTCGGTCGTGGCAGGATGTTCAAAGGGCTATGAATCGCAGAAAAATGTGGGCGACATGGGGATCACGCTTAAGGTTGACCGGTATCCGCTCGTAAAAGGTGATAATACGCTTTCCCTTCAGGTCGTTGAAAAGAGCGGAAAGTCCGTGACCGATGCAACGGTCAGCGTGCGCTACTACATGCCTCCCATGCCGGGCATGGCGCCTATGGAATTCAGCACGCAGGCCGCGCCCAAGGGCAGCGGCTATGCATTTGCCGCCAACATTCCCATGGAGGGTGGCTGGAAGGTCGATGTGTCCGTGACGCAGCCGGGCAAAGCGCCGGTCAGCGCAACGTTCAACATCGATGCGCGGTAGGACGAACGGCCAGCCTGACGGAGCATCCGGCATTTTCCTGCAGTGGAAAGGAAGGCATCCATGAAGGTCGCATATTTTTCAGTAGACAAGAATCTCTGCGGCGAGTGTTCCCTGGCGCTCCGACGGTTCATTGGCGGCATGGATGGCGTGGATTCCGTTGATGTGGAGAGCGGCAGGATCGCCGTGACCTTCAACGAGGCAACGATCGAAGAGGAATCGTTGTCCAAGATCACGAAGGACAGTATTGAAAAGCTCGGATACAAGGTCCAAGCATGAACCTGCCGGACCGGAACGCAGTGAGGGGCTTAAAATTCCGCGCAACCCCTCACTGCCTTCAGGATCTGCGTGCATAATTCTCCCCTTCCCTGAAGGGCGTCTTCTGCAATTCCCCCGTCCGTTCCTGCCGGCTTGACAGAATCGGCTCCTTTCCTTGACAAAACATATAGAGATGTTATGCTGTATCCGTTCTGTCGTGAACGGACGCTTGCAGCGATGAAAGGATATCCGCGAGAACATGCCCTCCAGGGACAGAGAGGTCCGGACCATTCTGGTCGTGGATCCCAGCACATCGATCCTGTACTTTCTTGGGTTGCTCCTGAAAAGGCTGGATTACCGCATTGTGACGGCACGCTCAGGGGAGGACGCGCTTCGTCTGATGGATGAGTCCCTTCCCTCGGTCGTGCTTGCCGATGTGGCGCTGCCGGCCATGAGCGGCGTCGCCCTGCTGAAGCAGATAAAGGGGCGGCCCGGTTGCGGGGAGTTGCCCGTGATCATGCTCACCGCCGAGGACGACCCCGGGATAAGGGATACCTGCATGCAGCTGGGATGCGCTGCCTACCTCCTCAAACCCGTGGAGCCCGACCTGCTCTATAGGACCATACAGGCTGTTTCAGAATCCGTCCCGCGCGCGAACATACGATTGCTCACGTCTCTCAAGGTCATGGTGGGCGACGGATCGATATTGGGGGGAGCAGCCAGGACGGAATATGCAACGGCGATCTCCGAAGGCGGGTTGTTCATCAGTACACGCTATCCCCAGCCGCGGAACGCCGTGACGCCGCTCAGGATCATCATCAATGGCCGGGAGGTGATTGCGAAAGCCCTGGTGCTCTATATCAGCGAACCTGCAGAGGGGTTTTCCGGGGAGACTGGCATGGGCATGAAGTTCGTCGAGATGTCCGATGACGACCGGGCCGTGCTGCGGCGCTTCATCAGGGAACAGCTGACCCACGATATCGCCGACCGTGATCAGGGGAGAGGGTCTCGATCGGCTCCCTAATGTTCAGGGCTGCGACCTTCAGCAGGTCCGCCCCTGTGTTCCAGCGGACGTTGACCCGGGACCACCTCCTGCTCGACCAGTAAATCCATCATGAAAAATCGGACTGCGGACCTTATAAAGAAACAATGGCTGGTGGTCACCCAGGCGCTGTCCTCGTTCACGCGGAACAACGACCTGACGGCTGCGTCGTCGCTCGCTTTTTCGGCAATGCTGGCGCTCATTCCCAGCCTGTTCCTCCTTACCTATCTGCTCAGCCTGGCGATCGGGTCCTCCTCGCAGGCGCTTGCGCGCACGCAGGAACTGCTGATGCGGCTCCTGCCGGCCTACAGCCAGGATATCGTGAAGGAAGTGCGTTTGCTTGCTTCCCACAAGGGGGCGGTGGGGCTGGTGAACACGCTTGTTCTTTTCTGGACCATGACCCCCTTTGTGGCGGATATGCGGTTCGTGCTCGGAGCGGTCTTCCGGCAGAAGCCGGCCAGGCCGTTCGTGATCGAAAAACTTTTTGATGTCATCGTGAGCATGCTATTCCTCGTCGGACTCGCGGCGGTCATGGTGGCCGGCATTGCGTTCCAGCTGCTCGAAAAGGAGAGTCCGCTGCGCATGCTGCCGCGAAACGTCGAGGCAGTGGTCCTGTTCCTGCTGGTCATCAGCGTAGTCTACCTGTTCTACTACATATTTTCCTCGGGTAAGCGCAACCGCTACCTCCTGGCCGGAGCTGCGGTCACGGCTCTCATCTGGTTCGCCATGCGGCCTGCTTTTCACCTCTTCCTGACCTTTAATCCGGGCTATGGTTTCGCCTTCGGCTCCTTCAAGTCCCTCTTTGTGGTCATCATCTGGATCTATGCTTCTCTGGCGGTCTTTCTGTTCGGCGCCGAGATCGCCGAGAGCCTGCATCAGCAGGAAACCGTGTTCATAAAAAAGCTGGTGCAAGGGAAACGGAACGTTCCTTCCGCAGTGTACAGGAAATACGTGCGGCGTTTCAGCAACAAGAGCGTTATCTTTACCGAGGGCGACCCCGGCATCGAAATGTTCTCCGTGCTGAGCGGAGCGGTGGCGCTGCACCAGAAGGGGAGGCCGGACGCCGAGATCTCCGCAGGGAAATGCTTTGGCGAGATGTCGTTCCTCCTTGCCGTACCCCGGCTTTCCACGGCTGTTGCGGTCACGGACGTAGAACTGGTGAGCATCAGCGCAGAGAATGTCGATCAACTGATGAATGAATGTCCGGAACTCGTGGTGGAGATGCTGCGCGACATGGCGCTGAGGCTTCGGGAAGCAGGCACGGTTGTTGACTAGGGGAGATCAAGGAAAAGAACATTCCGAATGACGGGGCGAAGGGGCAGGCTGCAGGGTTTTTGCCTTGGGAACAGTGATAGCCTGGGCACGTTCCGTGACGAACTTTTCCCGGCGAAGCGAAGGCGTCAGCCGTTGCGCGGCGTGCGATCCTTAATGATGGTTTCCTGTTCCCAGTGCGGCAACGGGTTCCGTTGATCTCTTCTTCATCTGTTCGTACAGGGCGAGCAGGCGGTTCGGGTCCAGATCAAGGGCTTTCGCATAGAGCTTTAAATAGCCCTTGTCGAACACATTGGGGATGTTTTGAAACTGCCCCTCTTCCATGGCCTTGAGATAGCGCGCGCTGATGCAGGTGCTTTTTGCGACATCGCCGATCTCCAGACCGCGGGCCAATCGTCCTTCCTTTAACGCCAGACCGATCTCACGCATTTGCTCCCTCCAGGCAGTTAACGATCCGTTCATACGATGGACAATAAAAACAAGCCGTGCATAAAGCGGTAACGCGTCTCGGATGTGAAGGGCGAACAGGAGAAGAAATGACCCTTCCGGGCGATATTGTACAATCTTAGTATCATTAAATATACATAAAATCAATAAAAAAATAAAACTTTAGATTGGTATATTCATTAGTACGGGACTGCCACAATATATTGTGGTCATGGCGTCCATTTGTCCATATCCTGTACCGCACCATTTCCTGTTTTTCCAGGGAGGCAGGGACAAAGCGCGCTCTTTCATGTTGATAAGCGGGGCAGGATCATGCTATAACCACTGAACGCTCGTCCTAAAAAGGAGTATCTAAGGCTTGTAGTTTTGTCTCTGGCCCGAGGCCGGGAACCGGGAACCGGGGACGACAGACGAGGAAAGGAAATGCAGATTTTATTTTCATGAAATACAAGATCGACCTGCATGTTCATTCAAAGTACAGCACGGACAACGATGCGGAACCGGAGGAAACGATCCTGAAGGCCATCGAACGGGGCCTGCACGGCATCGCATTTACTGAGCATTATTACTACGGGGCATCCGAGCCGATCGAGCTCCTGCGCGAACAGTACAGGGATCGCATCGTGATCTTTCGCGGGGTGGAGTTCTCTGCAGAGGAAGGGCATTGTCTGATCTTCGGCGTTGACACGGACAGCCTGTCGCTGAAATACGCTCCGATCAGGGAGATCATCAGCGTTGTTACGCGAAAGGGCGGCGTCGTGATCCCCTCCCACCCCTATCGGACGGTGAACGCCATAGGCGATCTCGTGCGAAGCCTGCCCGGGATCTTTGCCCTGGAAGGCTATAACGGCTGCAACATGCATGGTTTCAATGTCCAGGCGCTCGAAGCCGCGAAAGCGCTGGGAATACCCTTTACCGGCGGTTCTGATGCTCATACCTCGCAGGATGTGGGCGCCTGCTTTACGGAGTTCGACGATAGGGTGACCGCGGAAAACCTGGTCTCTCTGCTGAAGGCAGGGAAGTACCGCGGCATCGACACCCGGAAGATATCAAAATTGAGCATGAAGTTCTGATACATCCGTATACAGTAATTATCACCGCCGAGGCGCGGAGGCACGGAGGAAGGCCACCTGAAAAGCTAAATCCGCCTCATCAACTATCATACGAAAGAGCCTTTTATTCACTGTCTTTATCCGCGTTTATCAGATCTTATCCGCGTCCAAATGCTTTTTTCAGATTTATTCTTCTGTATCTCCGCTGTTGCCGAACGGATGTTATTCAGAAAGCTTGCAAGCAGATACCAGGGCGTCCGAAGGGCGATCCATTTCCAGAAACGCCGGTACACCAGCCTGCCTGTTGAAATGTCCATGTATCTAGCGAGTGCCGGGGGGTTGTCAAAGAATATCCGGACGAAGATTTTCGGATAACGATCGAGCAGTCTCGCCATCCAGAGGGCGACACGCAGCTCTTTCCGGATAAGCTGCTCGCATTGCCGCTCATACCATTTGAACGCCCTTTCTTGTTCCCATCCGTGCACCAGGACGCGGCAAAGGGATCCCGCTGCGAGCCTGCCCGACAGGATGGCATAGGCGATTCCCTCGCCGTGAAAAGGATCGACAAAACCGGCTGCGTCCCCAACAAGCAGTACCCTGTGCGAACGTATCGTTCTCTTTATCCCTCCCAAAGGGATCAGGTGACCGCGAACGCTTGCTGCGGGCATGCCGATGCTCCGGGAAAATTCCGTCAGCGCTGCATGGGCATGGGAAAAGCGCGATGCGATGCCCATGATGCCTACGGAAGTGTATGCGCGGCGGGGAAAGGCCCAGCCGTAACCCTGAGGGGCAACGCCGAAATGCATCTCGACCGATCCGGGGTGTCGGGAGTTGATCGGGCACTCATTCGCAGGGACATGGCTGACCAGTGCAATGGCAGTTTCTTTGGCGCTGAAACGGGGTCTCACGGAGTTCGCTATGACGCTCTGCACTCCATCGGCCCCGACAAGAAAGAGGGCCTCGTGCCCGCCGGCATTCGTATGCAGAACGATGGATCCCTTTTCCACGCGTACGCTGACGGCTTCTTCGGCAGGCAGGAAGCATGCGCCTGCTTCGATCGCTTTTTTCAGCAACAGCTCATCGAACTGCTCACGGTCCACCAAGACTGCCAGACGCTGTTCCTTCCGGATGCTGACGGAGTGATGACCGTGAACGATCCTTGCTCCGAAGCATTCATCTTCGGCAAAGCTTGCCGGAAGCGGGAAGTCCAGGTACGAAAGCGCTCTGCCAGAGACGGCACCGCCGCACGTTTTCCGGCGCGGGAACCGGCTTTTGTCGATGATGGCGGTCTTCAGGCCTGCCAATGCGCAGAGGCGGGCGCAGGTGGAGCCGGCAGGACCGGCGCCGACGATGAGGACGTCGTACATAAGGCCTCCGAAGCCTTAAGGCTGGAAAAGGATCAACGAAGGAAACGGAAGGAATGCTGTACGCGTTTCCAGGAAGGTTTCTACTCAGAGTATAGCATGCAGAAGCGGGAGGAAACGCAGGTCAGGGATGCGACGGTAGAGAACCATCTTCAGACCAATAAAAGAAATAATCCGTCGTTATCCGGCTCTTATCCGTGTCCAAACGCTTTTTTATGGATTATGATGCAGAAGGTATCGTCAAAGAGGCGAACTGTATGCGGGTCTTACCCGAGGTGGTAGGCTGTCAGTGCTTTTTCGAGACCCCAGGCCATGGCGATGCAGCAGGGCAGGGTCAACAGCCAGGCCATGACGATCTTGCCGGCAATGCCCCAGCGCACGGCAGAGAGGCGCTTGGTGGCGCCCACGCCGAGGATGGCGGTCGATACCACGTGCGTGGTGCTGACCGGCATGCCGAAGTGGCTGGAGACCAGAATAATGGCAGCCGACGAGGTCTCGGCAGCGAAGCCGTGAATGGGTTCGAGCTTCAGCATCTTGACGCCCAGGGTCTTGATGATCTTCCACCCGCCGAAGATCGTGCCGAAGCCCATGGCAAGTGCGCAGATAAGGACGACCCATTTCGGCACCTCGAGCGTATTGATCTTGCCCGAGGCGAAGAGCGCCATGGTGATGATGCCCATGGCCTTTTGTGCGTCGTTGGAGCCGTGGCCGAAGGCCATGAAGGACGACGACAGGATCTGGAGCCGGGCAAAGTGCTTGTTGATCATGCGGGGAGAGAGGCGGCCGAAGAGATAGAGGACCAGCTTCATGAACCCGTAGCCGATGACGAACCCGAAGAGGGGCGAGATGAGCAGCGACGTGAAGATCTTCATGATGCCGCCGCTGTTCAGGATGCCCGTGCCGCCGTGCGCTACCGCTGCTCCGATCAGTCCGCCCACAAGGGCGTGGGAGGAACTGACCGGCAGGCCCATCAGGATCGTGATCAGGTTCCAGAGAATGGCCGAGAGCAGCGCCGCGATGATGACCTGGTCGGTGATGCCCGCGGGGTCCACGATGCCGGTGCCGATGGTCTTGGCGACCGCGGTGGTCAGGAATGCGCCGAGGATGTTCATGAACGCCGCGATGGCGACGGCCGCTCCCGGCGACAGGACCTTGGTCGAGACGACCGTGGCGATGGCGTTGGCGCAATCGTGCCATCCGTTGGCGATGTCGAACAGCACCGCAAGGACGATGATGAGGATCAGGATCTCAGGCATGTTTCAGGACGATTCCTTCGAGGATATTGGCGATGTCCTCGCAGCGGTCCGAGGCATCCTCAAGCAGTTCGTAGATGTCCTTCCACTTGATGATATAGACGGCATCGTGGGTGCCGTTCAGGAGCTTGCCGAGCGCGTCGCGGTATTTGCGGTCGATCCGGTTCTCAAGCCGGTTGATCTCGATGCAGTGTTCCTGCACATGGGCATAGGATTTGGCGCGCAGTTCCCGGAGCGCCTTTTTCAGGATCTCGGTGGTCATCTGCAGGTCCTCGGCGATCGAGATGGCCTCCGAGGTCGGCTTGTCGATCTTGTAGACCATCATGCGATCCGTGGCGGCCCAGAGCAGGTCCAGCACGTCATCGATGCGCGAGGCAAGGGCATGGATGTCCTCCCTGTCGATGGGGGTCAGGAAGGTCTGGTTCAGCTCCTTCATGATGTCGTGGGTCAGCATGTCGCCGTCCTGCTCGAACTCGTAGATGGCCTTTGCCTTTTTTTCGAAGGTCTCGAAGGTGCTGAAGTTGGTCAGGATGTCGACATAGACGTTGGTAGCGCGCGAGAGGTTCTCGAGCGCCCGGTCGAAGATCTCGTAAAAATCGATCGATTTGGGGAATAATGACATAGGTCGGTGTGAAACTCCTTTGATCGGGATTGCAACCGGCAGCGCTGTCCGCAAACGACG
>Ga0334722_10006063_pt1 | contig 12054 bp, 11 predicted proteins | sample C3_bottom_MG_FD_207210 | JGI IMG/M metagenome (GOLD analysis project Ga0334722, IMG submission 207210) | Sediment microbial communities from Yellowstone Lake, YNP, Wyoming, USA - C3_bottom | ecosystem: Environmental > Aquatic > Freshwater > Lake > Sediment | place: USA: Wyoming | collected...
CTTGCAGAATGCAGGGGTAGTGATGGTTAGTCAAGGCGTCGGGATCATTGTCACCTCCAAGACCATGGCGGAGAAGTTCCTGCGTTCCTTCGATCAGAAAGGCGAAATGCTCGTTTTTCAAGAAGAATTGCGGCAACTGATGGAGCAGCGCCGCGAGATCGACCTTAAGATTGAGGCTCATTTGCAAAAGGTGTTGAGTTATGCTGAACGCCTGATGTCGCGCTGGCTGGATGTCGGAGAGATCGAGGTAGGAGCGCACTCTCCGGCAGTAGGCAAAACCCTGAGTGATTTGCGGATCCGAGAGAGTACCGGAACTACGATCGTTGCCGTGATCCGGGAGGGTTACGAGCAGTTTTCCCCGGCCGCGAACTTTCAGCTGCGGGAGGGAGATATTCTTTTGGCGGTCGGCCCGGCTGAAGGCCAAGAGAAATTGCAATCTTTGCTCAATCGGTGACCGGTGTGGCCTGAGTGGTTGCCGGACTGAAAGACACATTGCCAAGGCGGGGGCGATAATAGCGTGTATCCGGGCACTGACATAATCGAGATCGACCGGTTCGCAGCGGCTTGTGCACGCCGGGCCGGGCTAGCAGCCAGGCTGTTCACTGAAGCAGAACTGAGCGAACTGGCTTCCCGGCCTCAGCAGACTTGGGCCGGGCGTTTTGCGGCTAAAGAGGCCGTTCTTAAGTGCCTCGGCACGGGGATAGGGCGGTTGGCCTGGCATGACGTCGAGATCCTCGCCGCCGGGAATGGGGAACCGGTGGTGCGGTTGAGCGACCGGGCTTTAGCCAAGGTGAAAGAACGCGGCGGTACAGAAGTGCGGGTAAGTATTGCTCATGATCGGACGAAAGCGGTTGCGGTGGCGATCTTGGTGTAGAGCGCAGACACCCCGCGGTGTCGATGCCGGCTGTGGTAAGGAAGTGCGCTCTCGGAAGCTGAGGTCTGCCTGAGCATAAATCCGGACGGTGAGCGTGAGAGATGAAAAGGGGTGGGTTGATGCACGCGGTAAGCGCGGCCCAAATGCGCCGTCTTGAACAAAGAGCGATCGAGGATTTTGGGATTCCGAGCCTTCTGCTGATGGAGAATGCTGCTTTGGCCGTGGTTCAAGAGATTAAGGAACACTTGGCAGCCGTAGGGAAAGATGTGTCCCAGGGCAAGGCAGTCGTGCTTGCCGGGAAAGGGAACAACGGCGGCGACGGCTTGGCCGTGGCTCGTCATCTCAGCCTGCTGGGTATGGATGTGAGCATTTTTCTGTTCGCCAGGCCCGAGGAATTTAAAGGCGAGGCGGCTCTCAATTTGCGGTTGGCGCAAGGGACTGAAGGCAAATGCTTTGTTGTCGAAGGAGAGAAACAGCGCCGGATAGCGCGTCTGGCTCTCGGTCAGGCTGACGTGGTGGTTGATGCCATCTATGGTACCGGATTCCGCGGGGCTTTGCCCAGTGTGGTGGAGGAATACGTTGCAGAGGTTAACGGAAGTGCTGCTTGGGTGGTAGCGGTTGATATTCCCAGTGGGGTAGAAGCCGACAGTGGGCGAGTCTACCGGACCGCGGTGCGGGCTAAGACGACCGTGACTTTTGGGCTGCCCAAACTGGGGCATTTTCTTGGTGACGGTCCGGAGTACAGCGGCAGAGTGGTTGTTGATCCGATCTCGATCCCGTCGCGTTACTTGGTGGATGAGGGTTTGACGACGTTTGTCCTGACTGCCCAGGCCATGCGGGCACTCCTGCCGGTACGGCGGCTGCAAGGGCATAAAGGCACCCATGGCCGGGGAGTCCTGGTCGGCGGTTCGCGCGGATTGAGCGGTGCGGTGGTGCTCGCGGGCAGAGCCGCGCTGCGCTGTGGAGCGGGATTGGTGCAAATCGTTGCTCCGGCAGGCATAGCTTCAAACGTGGATAGTGTCCTTACTGAAGCCACAGTTTGGCCTGCGCCAGGTGAAGCAAGTCTGGAAGCCGGGGCTTGGCCGCTAATTAAGGAAAGGTCCCAGGACGCTCAGGCTCTGGCCTTAGGACCGGGATTAGGCCAGAGTCCGGAGTTGCTCGAAGTTTTGGCGGAGGCCCTGCGGACACTGCCCCTGCCGATCGTGCTTGATGCTGATGCGCTCAATCTCGTGGCGAAGGATCCGGGGATGTTAGCTTTGCGCCGCGGCCGAGGTTCCTTGGTGTTGACGCCGCACCCCGGCGAGATGAGCCGCCTTTGTCAATGCAGTGTACCCGAGGTTCAGGCGAACCGGTTGGAGTTGGCTGTCAGCAAAGCGATGGAATGGGAAGCGGTAGTCGTGCTCAAAGGAGCCGTAACGATAGTTGCCGCGCCTGACGGTCGTGCTTTTCTCAATCCTACGGGGAATCCCGGCTTGGGGACCGGAGGTACGGGCGACGTCCTGACCGGGGCCTTGCTTAGTTTCCTCGCGCAGGGAGTTCCTCCGGTAGAGGCAGCTTGTCTCGCTGTGTATTTGCACGGACGGGCGGCGGATATCTTGGCGAAGGATTTTGGCTGGAGCGGATTTACGGCGACAGAGGTCGCTGACGCTTTGCCTAAGGCCCGGCGGATTCTGGAGACTATGGCTGCTGCTGGGCAGTGTTAAAGATGGCCTAAAGTCGTCGGCGCGCTTGATAAGTGGGCAAACGGCCGGCAAAGCGAGCCAGGATAGCTAAACGGAGAAAAGAGGGGTAAGAATGGAAACGCTGCGTCCGGTGTGGGCAGAGGTAGACTTGGCAGCTCTGCGGCGGAATTATGCCAGAATCCGGTCTTATACCAAGAGCATGCTCATGCCCATTGTTAAGGCCGACGCCTATGGACATGGGGCTGTGCCCGTCGTCAAAGCCTTGAAAGACTTGGGCGTCAAGCGCTTTGGGGTGGCCTTGCTGGAGGAGGCATTGGAAATCAAGCATGCCTTTCCCGATTTGAGCCTCATGGTGATCGGCTTCACGCCGCCGGAACAGGCGGAGATGGCGGTCGACGCCGAGATTGTGACCGGGGTTTTTAGGTTGGACCACGCCCAGGCTCTTTCCGAGGCAGCCCTTAGGCAGCACAAGACTGCCCGGCTGCATGTGAAAATCGACACCGGCATGGGACGAATTGGCTTCCGGCCGGAGGAAGTCGGCGAGATCCTGCGCTTAGCCGCGCTGCCGCGCGTGGAAATTGAAGGGATTTATACGCATTTTGCCGTGGCTGACCAAACCGACTTGTCTTTTACCCGGGAGCAACTGCGGCGTTTTAACGAAGTGTACGCCCGGCTTCACGCTGAAGGTTTGAAGATCCCCTTGCGGCACGCGGCCAACAGCGCCGCGATTCTCCGCTTGCCGGAAGCCCATTTTGAATTGGTGCGGCCCGGAATCATTCTTTACGGCCTGCCTCCTTCGGCTCAGGCAGGTAGGGATGCTGGGTTCGAGCCAGTCCTGTCTTGGAAAGCCAGAATTTCCCATGTCAAGGTGATTGCTGCTGGAGAAACGGTGAGCTATGGCAGAACCTTTCGGGCGGCGTACCCGACCAGGGTCGCCACGATTCCGCTTGGCTACGCTGATGGACTGCGTCGTTCTCTCTCCAACCGGGGTGAAGTTCTTGTCCGCGGTGCAAGGTCGACGATCATCGGCCGGGTGTGCATGGACCAGACGATGCTGGAAGTGACAAAAATTCCCGATGTGCAATGCGGCGACATTGTTACGTTATTGGGCAAGGACGGGATGCAGCAGATTGATGCCACTGAGATGGCCGGCTGGTTAGGAACGATCAATTACGAAGTTGTGTGCGGCATTTCCAAGCGAGTACCCCGCGTGTATATCAATGAGTGAATTGCTGTGGAAACTTCCTTCGCCTGGCGAATATGATTAAGGGAGAGAGTGGGGGGACGACGGTGGCGGAAGGAAGCGAGGAGCAAAAAGACGCAGCAGTAGCCATGCCGGCGAGGGACAGGATAGGCCAAGGGACCAAGGGCAGATGGCTGGCCGCCGGGTCCGCATTGCTGGCGCTTTTTCTCATGGGCAGCGCTTTTTGGTTGGGGCGGGATGATGGCACGATTGCCCAAGGCGCTACGGTTGCCGGGGTTGATGTGGGGAGGCTGACCGAGGAAAGGGCAGCCGAACTTGTGGCGGCGCGGGCCCACGAGATCCTTAAGCAGCGGGTGTTTGTCCTCAATGGCGAGGCGGCGAGCATAGCCTTGACGTGGGAGGAACTCGGACTACAGCTGGTGAGCCGCGAAGCGTTGGCGAAAGCTTACGCCGTCGGCCGGCAAGGCAGCATTCTGGAGCGGGTTGAAACGAAGTTGCACCTGGGCAAGGTACCGGAGTTTGACCTAACTCCGGTGTGGGATGAAGCTAAGCTAAGAGCGGTATTGCAAGCCAAGCTGGCTGCCTGGGAGAAGCCTGCGCGCGATGCCTCGTTCGTTCTAACCCCGGACAACCACATGGAAATCACGCGGGAAGAGCTGGGCAGAGCTATTGATTATGATTCCTTGGTCGCACAGATTTTGGGCCTCAAGATAGGTGAGGCTGTCCAAGTGAATGTGCCGCTGCGGGAGACAAGGCCGGCACTGACTGCGGATATTTTGGCGGAGCAGGCGATAGTCGGGCTGGTTGCGGAATATTCGACCAAATTTGACCCGAATTTAAGCGGGCGCACGGCCAACATCAAGTTGGCCGCCAAGGCTCTGGATGGCAAACTGCTCAAGGGCGGGGAAGTATTTTCTTTTAATGAAGCTGTTGGCGAACGGCGGGGCGAGCTTGGCTACCAGGAAGCAATGATTATCGTCAATGGTGAATTTGTTCCAGGCTTGGGGGGCGGAGTCTGCCAAGTGTCCAGCACTCTGTACAATGCCGTGCTCTTGGCAGATCTGCCGATTGTCGCCAGAACCAATCATGCTCTGGCGATCACTTATGTTCCGCTCGGACAGGATGCTACGGTTGCCTGTCCGGAACCGGACTTTCAGTTTCGCAATGATTCCGGGGGATATCTTTTGATCCGCAGCCGCGTGGAAGGGAATACGCTGACTTTTTCTTTGTATGGGAGGCCTGTCGCCGGGAAGCAAGTGGTGATTAGCAACCGGACATTGCAGGAGATCCCTACTCCTGAACGGAGGATTGTGGACCGTGCGCTGGGTGCCGGACGGCAGGAAATCCGGCAGGAAGGACAACCTGGTTACGTGATCGCCACGATGCGCACCGTGAAAATCAATGGACAGACCGTCAGAGAGGACAATCTGGGGCAGAGTGTCTATCAGCCGGTGCCGCGGGTGTTGGCTGTCGGTCCATAGACAGCTCTCCGGAAACAGTCCAGTCAACACTGACATATTTCGACCAGAAATTTGCATGCTCGCCGCCGGTTTTCCCCGTTATGCTTAGGGCAGGGGGGACAGGCGATGACGGATAGGCAGCCGATCATCTTGATTGTGGATGATGACTCGGAGTTTGGAGCGCGAATTCAGGAGTACTTGCAGAATTGCCTGGAGACCGAGGCGGTTGAACAGGTCGGCAACGGCGCCGAAGCAGTCAGGTCTTGGGCATGTATCCAGCCGGATTTGGTAATTCTTGATTTGATTATTCCTGGGCTCGACGGTTTGGGCGTACTCGAGCAAATGCGGCGGCCACAGGCAGCCAAACCGGGTATTATTGTCATAACTGACTTTTGGCAAGATAACTTGGCTGCGCGACTTCAGGCGCTTGGGGTGGACTATGTTCTACTCAAGCCATTTGCGCTGGATACTTTGGGCAGGGAAGCCAAAGCCCTGCTGGGCAGGGAGCGGACATTCTGGCCTCGTGTGATCGGCGGCACTGAGCCATATCTGCTGCCCAATCTGCAAGCCCGCGGGGCGTTTTGCAGCGTACGCCAAATTTTGCAGCAGGTTGGTGTGCCGGAACGGGTTAATGGGTTTGGTTATTTGCTGGAGTCTATCACCTTGGCGGTGGAGAACCCTCCGATCTTGGATTACGTCACGAAGGAACTCTACCCGGCTGTGGCTGGAAGGTTTGGCACTACTCCGGCGCGAGTTGAACGGGGGATCCGCCATGCCGTAGAAGTGGCTTGGAAGAAAGGCAACCGCGAAGTTCTCCAGCGAATATTTGGCGGCAACCTTAATGTACGGCATGATAAGCCGACTAATTCCGAATTCATTGCCACTGTGGCCGAAAGACTACGGTTTGGCCAGGAGTTGGCCTCGAAGTAATTTTCCCAACGCAGCTTGCCCGGTAGGCACCTGATGGTCGATGGGTTAGACCAAATGCCTTGCAGCAAGTTGTTTTAACCTATCTCCGCCATAGTTTTGGTTATAACGGTTCGGCACTTGACAGCCGGCCGGTTTTTTTATATCTATGCAAAAAATACATAATACTTCAAGGCTCCCGGTTACTACGGTTGTGGAGATATGTTAAAATTATTCTACTTTAAGGATAAGAACAGTTCCCCAATCGCCGATTTGGACTGTTTAGGTCTAGGAGATGACATGACCGACTTGGGCGATCAGCGTTTCTTGAGGCTGGCGCCGGGCTTGCATAGATTTAAGGAGGGGATCAGCGGTGTTGCGGGAAGGAGAAATTCGGATACCGTCGGGATGCGCCATTAGCGGCATAATGAACAAGCGTGGGCGAGTTTTTTCCGGGGAAGATATCATCAAGTCGATTGCCTTGATGCACGACCGTGGCAATGGCTTGGGCGGTGGCTTTGCCGCCTATGGCATCTATCCGGAATATGCCGAGCATTATGCGTTCCACTTGTATTTTGATGACGAGCGAGCGAGGACGACAACCGAGGAATACCTGGCTGCGGTTTTCCATGTGGCTGAGAGCGGTCAGATTCCGACCCGACGGGTTGGGGCCATCAAGAACGCGCCGTTGGCTTGGCGCTATTTTGTTAAGCCCAAGCCGGGCTTTTTGGGCGAGACTGAAAATGAAGATGAATTTGTGGTCCGGACCGTGATGTACATCAATGCAGAGTTTCCGGGCGCCTTTGTGGTTTCCAGCGGCAAGAACATGGGCGCTTTCAAAGGCGTGGGATATCCGGAAGAAATCGGCGAGTATTTCTGTCTTGACGAGTACAAAGGGTACATCTGGACCGCTCACGGCCGCTTTCCTACCAACACGCCAGGCTGGTGGGGAGGGGCGCATCCGTTTACTCTCCTCGATTGGTCGATTGTGCATAACGGGGAAATATCCTCTTATGGGGCCAACAAGCGTTATTTGGAAATGTTTGGCTACAAATTGGCCCTTCAAACCGATACTGAAGCGATCACTTATGCGTTTGACCTGCTCTTGCGCAGGCACAAAGTGCCGCTGCAGGTGGCCATCGCGGCCCTGGCAGCGCCGTTTTGGAGTGAAATTGAGCGCATGGAGCCGGCGAAACAGGAGTTGACCAGAGCGATCCGGACGATGTATGGCAGCCTCTTGCTGAATGGTCCCTTTTCGATCGTACTCGGTTCCAGCAAAGGTATTGTTGCGCTCAATGACCGTTTGAAGCTTCGGCCGTTGGTGGCCGCCTCGAAGGGAGACGTTCTCTTCGTGGCTTCAGAAGAGTCGGCGATTCGGGAGATTTGTCCCGAACCGGAGACAGTCTGGACGCCGCGCGGCGGCGAGCCGGTGATTGGCGTTTTGGAGGAAGGAGGGGACGAGCATGCCAATTAGTCTGAGCACGCCCAATTTCTTGATTGACCGCAACCGTGAGCGCTGCATCAATTGCCAAGTTTGTGTCCGACAATGTGCTTTCGAAGCGCATAGCTGGGACGCCGAAGACGAGCGGGTCGTCACCGATGACCTGAAATGTGTCGCCTGCCACCGTTGCGTGACTTTCTGCCCGACGCACGCGCTGAGCATTCGCCGTTTTCCTTTGGAGTTCCGGGAAAATGCCAATTGGACCGCCAACGCCATTAAAGCTATTTACAAGCAGGCTGAGACCGGAGGAATTCTCCTTACCGGCATGGGCAATGACCAACCTTACCCGATTTACTGGGATCACTTGCTGCTCAACGCCAGCCAGGTGACCAATCCTTCGATCGATCCCTTGCGGGAGCCGATGGAACTGAAGACTTTCCTCGGCCGCAAGCCGGATACCCTCAGATTTCGGGGCGGCAAGCTCGCTGAGAAGCTGCCGCCGCAGCTGGAGCTGGAAGTACCGGTCATGTTCTCGGCCATGTCCTTTGGCTCCATCAGCCTCAATGCGATAAAATCACTCGCGCGCGCTGCTGCAGACATGGGCACGTTCTACAACACCGGGGAGGGTGGTTTGCACCGCGAGCTTTATCAATACGGCGAGCATACCATTGTCCAGGTGGCTTCCGGCCGTTTTGGCGTGCATCCGGAGTACCTGGCGCAGGGAGCTGCGATCGAGATTAAGATTGGTCAGGGGGCCAAACCGGGGATTGGCGGGCATTTGCCTGGAGAAAAAGTCGGCGCCGAAGTATCTCGAACCCGGATGATTCCTGAGGGTACAGATGCGATTTCCCCTGCTCCTCATCATGACATCTATTCTATTGAAGATCTGCGGCAGTTGATCTATTCGCTTAAAGAGGCTACCCGCTATGAAAAACCGGTATCTGTAAAGATTGCCGCCGTCCACAATGTGGCGGCTATTGCCTCGGGCATCGCCCGGGCCGGGGCCGACATCATTGCTATCGACGGTTTCCGAGGCGGCACCGGGGCGGCACCCTTGCGTACCCGTGACAACGTAGGCATTCCGATCGAGCTGGCGTTGGCGGCGGTGGATAGCCGCCTCAGAGAGGAAGGAATCCGCAGTCAAGTCTCGCTGGTAATCGGCGGCAGCATCCGCAACAGCGCGGATGTGGTGAAAGCGATTGCCCTAGGAGCTGATGCTGTTTATATCGGCACCGCAGCGCTGATCTCGCTCGGTTGCCACCTCTGTCAGAAATGCAATACCGGCAAGTGCAACTGGGGTATTGCCACGCAGGATCCGAACCTTGTGAAACGTCTCAACCCAGACATCGGTGCAGAGCGGGCCGCCAATCTCCTGCGCGCCTGGGAACATGAAATCAAGGAACTTCTCGGCGGCATGGGCATTAATGCTCTGGAGAGCTTGCGCGGCAACCGTCTTATGCTTAGAGGAGTGGGACTGAGCGACCGTGATCTCAATATTCTGGGGGTTAAGGCTGCCGGCGAGTAATCCCGCCAGCTTTCCCAGTAGTTTGGAGATCGGCAATCTACCCCCGGTCAAAGCCGGGTCGAGAGAGGGGATTAAGGATGAAGCGCGTGTATGCCCGGGAAGAAGTCTGTGCTGGCTGCAAGTTGTGTGAAGTCCACTGCGCCGTGGCGCATTCTGCGTACCCGCAGGATATTGTCAAAGCTTTCCTGAGACAAAAGGTCAAGCCGATTGCCCGCGTCTTAGTAGAGGAAAACCGGCCAATCTCTTTTGCTTTGCAGTGCCGGCATTGCGATGAGGCGCCCTGCACCAAGGCGTGCATTACCGGGGCGATGCAGAAGGATCCGCTGACCGGCGTGGTGACCAATGAGGAAACCCGGTGTGTTGGCTGCTGGACTTGTATTCTGTCTTGCCCCTTCGGGGCGATCAAGCGTGACGAGACGGGGCGTAAAGTTGCGGCGAAATGCGATTTGTGCAGTTCCGCGGGAACTCTCCCGGTCTGTGTGCAGCATTGCCCGAACGACGCATTGGTTTTTGCCGAGGAACCTGGGTGGAGGAGGTAGGAAGATGGCTTATGTGCTCATTGGAAATTCCGCAGCGGCCATAGGTGCGATCGAGGGAGTCCGCAGCGTGGACCTTGACGGTGAGATTATCCTCTTTAGCGATGAACCTTACCACACTTATTCCCGGCCGCTCATTTCCTATTATTTGGATGGCAAGGTGCAAGAAGAGAAGATGTACTACCGGCCGGCAGATTTCTATAAACGCAACCGGGTTGAAGCTCATCTCGGTTCCCGGGTCGCCGCCTTGGCGCCCGAGAAAAAAACCATAACTCTGGCCGACGGTCAAACAGTTCCGTATGACAAACTCCTCCTCGCTACTGGCGGCAAGCCGATCGTGCCGCCGCTGCCGGGCCGGGAATTAGACGGCGTCTTCACTTTCCTTAAATGGGACGATGTCAAAGCCCTGGAACAGACCCTGGCTCCGGGCATGCGGACAGTGGTCATTGGGGCAGGCCTCATCGGCCTCAAAGCTACCGAGGCTTTGGTCAAGCGCGGCGTGGCAGTTACAGTTGTTGAACTAGCCAACCGGGTGTTGAGCGCGATTCTCGATGAAGCCGCCGCCCGTCTGGTGCAGGAGAGTATGCTTGAGCACGGCGTGAAATTCTACTTGGAGAACACTGTGGCGGAAGTTCTTGGCCGCGATGGTAAAGTAGCCGGCGTGCGCCTGCGGGACGGTGCGGAAATACCGTGCGAGCGCTTGGTGATTGCCATCGGTGTCTTTCCGAATACGGACTTGGCCCAGGGGACAGCGATCAAAGTCAACCGGGGAATCGTTGTCGATGAACGGATGGCCACCACGGTACCGGACATTTTTGCTGCCGGAGATGTTACCGAGGGTTTTGACACGATCTACCAGCAGCAGCGGGTTCTGCCCATTCTGCCGAATGCGTACAAGCAGGGCTTTACTGCTGGCATCAATATGGCCGGGGAAGTGCGGGCATATAAAGGCGGTTTCGCTATGAACTCGATCGGCTTTTTTGATCTGCCCCTGATCACGGCCGGTATAGTCCGTCCCGAAGGCGAAGGCTATCTCAGCCTGACGCAAGCGGATCCAGGCGCGCGCAAGTACAAGAAAGTGGTCCTTAAGGATAACAAAGTGGTCGGCTTCATCGCGCTGAACCAGATTGACCGGGCCGGGATCTTGACAGGGCTGATGGAGCAAGAAGTTGATGCCAGTCCGTTCCTGGAGCACTTGCTGCGGGAAGACTTCGGTTATGCTTACCTCCCGGCGGCATACCGGCAGGAACAGATGTTGAAGGGGGTGTCCGGCGGTGTTCGTGCTTGATGCCAAGGGTGTCTATTACAAGGAACTGAACGAACGGGTGCGCGCTGCCTTGGCTGCCGGAGCTGCGGAAGTCACGATCCGCAATGTCAATGGCCAGCGCTACATCGGAGATTGTCTCAGCGGCCGCCAGCGCCTAATCGTCGAAGGTACGCCCGGCAATGACATGGCGGCCTATATGGATGGACTGGAATTGATCGTAAATGGCAATGCCCAGGACGCTGTGGGCAACACCATGAACGACGGCAAAATCGTCATTCACGGGCACGGCGGAGACACCATCGGTTACGCCATGCGCGGCGGGGAGATCTACGTCCGCGACTTTGTCGGATACCGGGTCGGCATCCACATGAAGGAATATCTTGACAAGGTGCCGGCGATTGTCATCGGCGGTTGGGCCGGAGACTTCTTCGGGGAGTATATGGCCGGAGGCGTGCTCGTGCTCATGGGCCTCGGACTGCCGAAGGATCAGGAGATCGTTGGTAGCTTTTGCGGTGCCGGGATGCACGGGGGAGTGATGTATATCCGGGGTGAAGTGCCTGAGTACAAGCTGGGCAAAGAAGTTAAAATCGTACCGATGACGCCGGAAGATGATGCCAAGGTGCGCGGTTTTGTCACGGCCTATGTGCAGAACTTTGGCGGGAACGTCAAAGAGATCTTAGCTAAACCTTTTGCTAAACTGATCCCGTACAACAAGCGCCCCTACGGCAATCTGTATGCGGCGTGGTAAACGGGGGCCAGCGGATTCGTTGGGTCTGTTGCACGTTTGTGCCTTCTTTTTGGGCTTCTCCCTAGGTTGATTATGCTAGTTCGCTCCTAATTGGGGAAGCCGGGGATGTGCCCACCGCGGGGGCTTGCCAGATTCGCGGTCTACCCCCCTATACATACTGGATGTCTCATGTTAAAATAAGCATAATTGAATAGTCGGTGTTGAGTGATTCTTTCCGAGGAAAGAATTGAAAAGGGAAGTCAGTCGAAGCTGACGCGGTGCCCGCCACTGTGCAAGGGAGTCAAGTCACAATGTGTCACTGGAGCTTTGTCCGGGAAGACGTGAGTTGATGAAGAACTTGAGCCAGGAGACCTGCTCACACCAACTGGTACGCTACCTACGGGATGTTAGGGAGGTGATTGCCTGTGTCTT
>Ga0334722_10006064_pt1 | contig 12052 bp, 7 predicted proteins | sample C3_bottom_MG_FD_207210 | JGI IMG/M metagenome (GOLD analysis project Ga0334722, IMG submission 207210) | Sediment microbial communities from Yellowstone Lake, YNP, Wyoming, USA - C3_bottom | ecosystem: Environmental > Aquatic > Freshwater > Lake > Sediment | place: USA: Wyoming | collected...
CGGTGGGGTCACCGCAAGGAACCTCGCGGTTGGCCCATTGGGCGGGCGCACGCGAAGCATCGAGCGATAACCCGAGCAGCGTTGCTGCGAACACGTACGTGGCGAGCCGAAAATGCGTGCGGAAGCCCATAGCCCCCCCTGATCACACGACTGATCCGCGACCCCACCCGAAAGGTATCGTTTTTGGCTACCTTGTCTAACGATCGCGTCTCAAGAGACTCCGCTCACGCGTCCCATACCTCACAGGCCGGCGCTTCCAGCGCGTGCGTCTACGCCCTAGGATGCGCAGGTCATCAGACCCCTGCCGGGGGGCGTGAGCAGGGCGCGCCTACGCGAAGCCGCAGCGCGATCAGGCGGAGCAATGCGCGCGCCTTTTGCGCACCAGCCGAAAAGGAAACGATCATGAGTTCATGTTGTCAGCAGATCGTCAGATCGTATCGGGAACCGGCATCGTGGCGTATCGCTGCCGCAGCGGTCCTGCTTGCCGCCATGCAGGCGGGCATGGTGCAGGCACAGGACGTGCTGCCGCGGCCCGACCCGCCGTTTGCGGGAACCACGAACCGTACGATGCAAGGGTCCAAACCGAGCTACCCACAGCCGACACAGGCACCGGCCGGCGCGCCCAACGTGCTGCTCGTGCTGATCGACGACGCGGGATTCGGCCAGGCCTCGACGTTCGGCGGCGCGATCCAGACGCCGACCCTCGACCGCCTCGCGCACGAAGGACTGCGCTACAACCGCTTTCACGTGGCGGCGCTGTGCTCGCCCACACGCGCGGCGCTGCTGTCGGGACGCAACCATCACGCGATGCACTTCGGCTCGATCGCCGAGGCCCACAGCGGCTGGCCGGGCTACGACGGAATGTGGCCGAAGGCCGCGGCCTCGGTCGCCGAGATTCTCAGGCAGAACGGCTACAACACCGCCGCGTTCGGCAAGTGGCATCTGACGCCCGATACGCAGCAAAGCTCCGCGGGTCCCTTCGACCGGTGGCCCAACGCACTCGGCTTCGACTATTTCTGGGGCTTCCTCGGGGCCGAGACCAGTCAGTACGACCCGGTCATCACCGAGAACAACCGCACCATCGGCGTCCCCGAAGGCCACGTCTATTTCCCGCAGTTGATGGCCGATCGTGCCATCGGATGGATCCGCGACCAGAAAGCGCAGGCACCGGACAAGCCGTTCTTCGTGTACTTCGCCACAGGCGCCAGCCATTCACCGCACCACGTTCCAAGCGAGTGGAGCGACAAGTACAAGGGCAAGTTCAACGGCGGCTGGGACAAGTACCGTGAAGAGACGTTCGAGCGCCAGAAGAAGCTCGGCGTCATCCCTGCCGATGCGAAACTGACGCCGCGTCCCTCGGCACTGCCCGCGTGGGATTCGATCGTTCCCGCGCAGCAGAAGCTCTACGCGCGAGAGATGGAAGTGTTCGCGGGATTCACCGAGAACGCCGACGCCGAGGTCGGCCGCGTCGTCAGCGCGATCGACGATCTCGGGTACCACGACAACACGCTCGTCATCTACATTTTCGGCGACAACGGCGCGAGCATGGAAGGAGGCGAGACAGGGTCCTTCAACGAGATGACGGTGATCAACGGACTTCCGATCACCGCCGACCAGCAACTCAAGGCGATCGACGCCTACGGCGGCCTCGACGTGTGGGGCGGACCGCGCACCGATCCGCATTACGCTGCAGCATGGGCGTGGGCCGGCAATACGCCCTTCCAGTGGGGCAAGCAGGTCGCATCGCACCTGGGCGGCATCCGCGATCCGATGGTGATTTCGTGGCCTGCGCGCATCAAGGACAAAGGCGCGCTTCGCAGCCAGTTCACGCACGTAACCGACATCGCACCGACGATCCTGGACATCGCCGGCATCCCCGCGCCGCGTGAGGTGAACGGCATCGAGCAGATGCCGATGCACGGCGTGAGCTTCGCCTCTACGCTCACCGACGTGAAAGCGCCCGAGCGCCACACGCAGCAGTATTTCGAGATGCTCGGCAATCGCGCGATGTACAAGGACGGATGGCTGGCCAGTTGCCGGGTTGGACGGCTTCCGTGGCTGCTGGGTCCCGATGCAACGGCGCCGCTGGCGCCCGGCGTCTGGAATCCGGACAACGACAAGTGCGAACTCTACAAGCTCGACAACGATTATTCGCAGGCCGACGACCTGGCGGCAAAAGAGCCGCAGAAACTGCAGGAGCTCAAGGACCTGTTCTGGACCGAAGCGCAGCGCTACCAGGTGCTGCCGATGCTCGGCGGACTTGCCGCAGCGTTCAGGATTCGTCCTCCGGAGTCGGGACGTACCACGTTCACGTACCACGCCGGCGTCGAGAACATCTCGCCGGGATCCATTCCGGACATCTACAATCGTTCGTACGCGATCAGTGCCGACCTCGACATCGAGCGCAACACGTGTGCGATCTGGTGGTGCGTCGGAACCGATGGCGTGATCGTCGCCGACGGCAGCTTCCTCGGAGGCTTTTCGCTCTACGTGCAAGGCGGGCGCCTGCACTACACGTACAGCTTCCTCGGCGTCAAAGTAGACACGATCGCCGCGTCCGATCCGCTGCCCACAGGCAAGGTCAACGTGCGATACGAATTCACCGCCGACAAGGCGGGCGAGATGGCCACCGGCGGCAGCGGCAAACTGTTCGTCAACGGAACGCAGGTTGCGCAAGGCAAGTACGAACACACGGTGCCGTTCCGCTACACGCTCTACGCCGGGATGGACATCGGTCGCGACAACGGGCTGCCCGTGTCGCCGGGCTACTACTACTACTTCAAGTCTCCGTTCCCGTTCCAGGGCAAGATCGACAAGGTGACGTTCGAGTTGAAATAACCGGGTTCCCGGCCGATACCGGGCCCGATGGCCTCACAGCACTCCGACGCGCCGGCAGCCTCGCTGGTTCGCTGCATGCAGCAGTTGTTTGCAGAGGGCCTTACCACCGGGACGACCGGCAACTGCTCGCTGCGCGCGATCGGCGGAATGTTGATTACGCCGACCGGGCTGCACCCGTCGGCACTGACGCCCGAGTCGATCGTCGCGATGGACTTCGACGGCAACACGCAGTCGGCGCAGCTTGCGCCGTCGAGCGAGTGGCCGATGCACGTTTCGATCTACAACGCGCGACCGGAAGTCGAAGCGATCGTTCACTGCCATTCGCGCTACGCGACGTCACTGGCGTGCAACCGGATCGACATCCCCGCGTTTCATTACCTGGTCGCTCTTGCCGGCGGGGACTCGATACGCTGCGCGCCGTACGCGACGTTCGGCAGCAACGAGCTTGGCCTGGCCGTGACGCACGCGCTGCGCGACCGCCGCGCCTGCCTGATGGCCAACCACGGACAGATCTCCATTGCGGCAGACCTGGAGAGCGCGCTCGAGCTGGCGCGCAAGGTCGAGGAACTCGCGGCCCAGTATCACACGTGCATGACGGCAGGCGGCGCCGCGATCCTCAGCAAGGCGCAGATGGACGACGTGCTGGCAAGGATCAGCGGCTACGGACAACCGAGGCGGAACCCCGCGTGAACGAACGTTCGTCACGGAGCTTCTGGCCATCCCCCCCAGCGGGAAGAATGTGGACAACGGCGGCCAGCACCGGTATCTACTTCGACCTGCTCCGGTCGCTTCTGCAGGACCCCAGCCCAGGATCCAAGCGATAGATGATTCGCGATTTCGATTCCCGATATCCGCTTCTTGCTGCGCTGCAGGCGCCTGACGAGATCGGAGCGATGACCAGCGAGACGTTGCGCACGCTCGCGGCGGAAATCCGCGCGTTCATCATCGAATCGGTCGCGCACACCGGGGGGCATCTCGGTGCCGGTCTCGGCGTCGTCGAGCTGACGCTGGCACTGTTTGCCGAGTTCCGCTTCAACACGCACGACAAGCTGATCTGGGACGTCGGCCACCAGTGCTACCCGCACAAACTGATCACAGGACGTGCGTCGCAGTTCGGCACGATGCGGCAGTGGGGAGGGCTCTCGGGGTTTCCCGATCCTGAAGAATCGCCGTTCGACACCGTCAAGACCGGTCACGGCGGCACCAGCATCTCCACCGCGATGGGATTCGCACTGGCCTGGCACGGGCACGAGGCCGACGCCGAACGCAAGGCGGTGGCGGTGATCGGTGACGGCTCGTTGCAGGAAGGCAACGCGTTCGAAGCGCTCAACCACGGCGGATCGTTCAAGGACCTCAACCTCGTCGTCGTCCTGAACGACAACAACATGAGCATCAGTCCGAGCGTCGGCGCGATGAGCGATTATCTCTCCCGCGCGCGCAGCTCGACGTGGCTGAACGAACGCTTGCGGACGATCCAGCGCTCGATCAAGCGTATCCCGCGCATCGGCGACGACATCGAGGACGTGCTGCAGCGCTGGTACCACTCGCTGCAGGGCATCATTCCGCAGCACGCGCTCGGCATCGTGTTCGAGGAGCTCGGATTCTTCTACTACGGCCCGATCGACGGTCACGACGTCGATGCGCTGCGGCACGCGTTCCGCTCCACGCACTGGATGCGGCGCCCCGTGCTCATCCACGCCGTGACGAAGAAGGGACTCGGGTACAAGGACGACATTCCCGACACGACGTGCTACCACGCCGCGCCGCCGAGCAAGGTCGTGAGCGCTGCCGCGCGCACCGAATTCCCGGAGCAGGGCGGTCCGTCCTTCACTTCCGTCTTTGCCGGACACGTCACGACGATCCTCGAGCGCGATCCGCGCGCAGTGGTCGTGACCGCCGCGATGCTCGAGGGCACCGGCCTGACCGCCGTGCAGGAGCAATTTCCCGAGCGCTGCATCGACGTTGGAATGGCCGAGCAGCACGCCGTCGGGCTTGCCGCCGGGATGGCACTGGCCGGCCATCGTCCGATCTGCGCGATCTATTCGACGTTCCTGCAGCGCGCGTTCGACCAGCTCTTCCAGGAAGTCGCGTTGCAACGCGCGCCGGTCGTGTTCTGTCTGGATCGCGGCGGCGTGGTCGGCAACGACGGCGCCACCCACAACGGCCTGTTCGACATCGCGTACCTGCGCTGCCTGCCCAACTTCACGCTGATGGCGCCACGCGATACCGGCGAGCTGGTGCAGATGATGGACCTGGCGATGGCGTGCGAGGGTCCGGTCGCGATCCGCTTCCCGCGCGGAGCCAGTGCGCGGCCGCAGGCGCAGATTGCGCAGCAACCGTTCGCGGTGGGCGAAGCCGAGACGGTGGCCGAAGGCAGCGATGGTTGCCTGCTCGCGTACGGTCCGATGACGTACATGGCGCTGGAGGTGCGGCGTCGGATCGAGGAAACGCTCGGCCGCACGCTTGCCGTCGTCAACGCACGCTTCGCCAAGCCACTCGACGAGCGGTTGATCGCCGCGGAGCTGGCGCGGCAGCCGGTGGTCTTCACACTGGAAGATCACGTCATCGCCGGCGGTTTCGGCGCTGCGGTTGCAGAGTTCGCGATCGTGCAGCAGCACGACGCAGGCAAGCTCGAGATTCTCGGATTCCCCGATGCGTTCGTCGACCACGGCGAACGTGCGCAGCAGTTCGCGTCGGCCGGGCTCGATGTCGAAGCGATCACCGAGCGCGTTCGCGCACGCCTCGAGTCCATCGAGCCGGTGCGCCCCGTGCGGCTGGTGAAGAGGACGTAGGCGAACGACGAGCTTTACTCGTTTGCTCCGCCCTGCCCCCACTCGGTTGTCGGCGTAGATGAAAGCGTCCTCTCCTCCAGGAACTGAACTGATCGTAGAGAAGCTCTGCACAACAGGGCCGAACGAAGTGTGGAGCGTCGACGTCGTAACCGACATGACCGCAACCAAATCAGTTGGGACCGGCCTTCGAGGCGCTGGGACTGCCGACGGCTGCGGATAGGCTATGCGAGGCCATTAGAGTGGCTGAGAGGCTGCGCGAACGCTCGTAGTGAGAAGGCGCGCAGGGATGAATCAAGAACTGCAAGGTGGGCAATCCAATTGCACAGGGAGCGAGACGGCTGCACGCAGGATCCTCAACGCATCGGAAGCGGTTGCGGAGCCAGAGCTGTCTGCATCGCAGCGGCACGGCTCACAAGTTCCTATCCCCACCGCGACCTTCAGCGTTATCATGGCATCGCCAGCGGTAATCGATAAAGCACTCTCGGGGCCCGAATCATCGCCGGAGCAGGATACATTGCCACAAACTCGTGTCGCGGAGTTCGCGAGCCAGCAGAACCCTTGTCCGACGACATCCCAAGCGTCGTTCGACAGGGGATCGCTCGCCCACACCGCGAAGAACGTGCTGGTAGAGTCCGCCGCGACTGCGACTTCTCGAAGGGACCGGAGGCCCTGTCGACCTTGCGTGGTCGTGTTAATGCGGAACTCCGCACTTGCAGGTCTTCCGTCGGCGTTTACCAACCGTCCGTAGACGCCGGCCTGATCTCCGTCCTGATCGCTGCTCTGCCAGGCGATCACCGCCCGGCAATCAGGCGTCATGGCGACAGTTGGTCGGTTTTGCAGACCGAGCGTGTACGTGTTGACAAGAAACTCCTCGCCGGCTTTCTGGCCTGCGGCGTCGAACCACTGCGCATGGATACCAACGTCCGGGTCGTCATTTGCTGCTGCAGATTGCCACACGATGACAAAACGGCCATCAGCGCACGCAGCGATGTCGGAAAAGATTTGGTCTCCCTCGATGACAGAGTTTACACGAAAAGGAACAGCGCCGTTCCCCGCGATATCGTAGGCTCGCACATAGATGTCGTAGCTCTCGTTTCCGGTGCTCGCTTCGGGGCTCAGCGCGCTAAACGTAACCAGGAATTCTTCCTGATAGGCGACAACACGCGGTCCGAGAGGTTCGCCATCAGCAGTGGCTGCAATCAGGAACTCATCTCCCAGTGGTGTTCCATCAGAACCGAAGAGCCGGCCTCGGATGTTGGATCGCGGCAATTCGACGATATGACCAGGATCGTGCCAGACGAGGAAGAAACTGCCGTCTGAACGCATCGCCGCTGACGAAAAGGTCTGATGGTAGTCAGTAACGAGGTTGTTGACTTGGAAGGCGTCGTCTAGCGGGTCGAGGTTCGCGTTCATCAGTCGGCCGAAGATGCCACTGAAGCTCCCGTCATTCGCGTCTTCGTCGGTCCAAGCGATGATCGAAGCTGGACGGCCCCGCGCTGTTGCGATTGCCGGAAAAATGCTTCCTGCGGCTACGAGCTCGACCTGACTCACGCGGACTTCCGCGCCGATCGGCCCTGAGTGCGTCACCCTCCGAGTCCAGACCACCGACGTCGAGTCATCCTGCGAACGTTGCCCGTACCAGGTAACAATCAAGTCGTCGTCGCCGATGGCTGCGACCGCCGGTGTCGACTGAGCTCCGGTTGTCAGATCAGTGACGACGAACTCAGGACCGTTACGGTCGATGATGGCGGTTTCTTGCGCCGACGCGGCGGCAATAGCTGCGGGTCCAAACGCAATCGCGACTATCACTACCAGCGAACAACGGCGCTTATCGCGAGGCGCAGCTGTTGGATGCCCCGAACGGATCGCTAGTCGCTGCATCGGTGTTTGTAGTACTGCCCGTGCCACTATTGGTGACATCTGGGTCGTCAGCACCCCCAATATACCCCGGAACGTGCGGATCATTCGCTCCTCAGCCGATGCTGCGTCCTCCATCCACCGGCAGACACACGCCTGTCAGATAAGCGGCTTCGTCGGACGCGAGGAACGCGACGGCGACAGCCACATCGGTCGGCTCGGCAAGGCGTCCGAGCGGAATGCCCGCGACCAGCATCTGCCGGATGTCGTCGGGGAGCTTGTCGATGCCGAGGATGTCCTTGAGGAACGGAGTATCCGATGCGACCGGTGTGACGACGTTGACGCGGATCTGCATCGGCGCCAGCTCGGCGGCAAGTCCCTTGGTCATCGTGATCACCGCGCCCTTGCTCGCGTTGTATGCGGTCACGCCCGGACGCGGACAGACGCCGCCGATCGAGGCGACGTTGACGATCACGCCGCCGCCGCGTGCGAGCAGAACCGGCACCGCATGCCTGGCGCCCAGGTAAACGCTGCGGGTGTTGACCGCGAACATCGCGTCGTAATCCTTCTCGGGAAGCTCCCACAGCATGCTGCGCCTGTGCGAGAACCCGGCGTTGTTCACCAGCACGTCGAGGCCTCCGTAATGGGCGACGCAGGCATCGACCATCGCCTCTACCTGTTCGCTGCTGGAGACGTCGGTCCGATGAAACTTCGCATACCCGCCGGACTGCTCGATTTCGGCAGCGACGCGCCGGCCAGCTTCGTCGTTGATGTCGGCGATCAGTACAGACGCACCTTCGAATGCCAGCCTACGCGCAATGGCCTCGCCGAAACCCGACGCGGCGCCGGTCACGATCGCGATCTTGTTGGTGAATCTCTCCATGATGGACTCTCCTCTCCGCAAGGCGTTCCCTTACCAGAGGCGCCGCAGCGCGGCCTCAGCTCGCGAGCGCGGGCACAGTGCACGCCGGCGCGCGCGAGATCGCATGCAACGCACCGGCGTTACGCGCGCAGGCCGCGCTTGCTTACAGCTTGATCGTCACGCACTTGACCTGCGTGTAGTGCTGCAGCGCTTCGATGCCTTTTTCGCGGCCGTAACCGCTCATCTTGTAGCCGCCGAACGGCGTCTCGATCGTACCGGTCACCCATTCGTTGACGTACACCTGCCCGGCTTCGAGCTGCGCGGCCACGCGATGCGCGCGCGACAGGTCGCGTGTCCACAGGCCCGCGGCAAGACCGTAGTCGCTGTCGTTGGCGATGGTGATCGCCTCCTGCTCGGTGTCGAACGGCATCACGACAACGACCGGTCCAAAGATTTCCTCGCGTGCGATGCGCATGTCGTTGCGGACGTTGGTGTAGATGGTCGGCTCGACGTACCAGCCGCCGGCAAGATCGGGACTGTCGGGCAACGCGCCGCCCGCAACCACCGTTGCGCCCTCGGTCCGGGCGAGCTTGTAGTAATACTGCACCTTCTCGTACTGGGCGTGCGTGGTGACAGGGCCGATCATCATTCCTGGCCGCACGTTGGTGATCGCCTGCGCGAGCATCTCGACGAACGAGTCGTGAACCTCGCGCTGCACGAGCAGCCGCGTCCCCGCCATGCACACCTGTCCGCAGTTGACGACGAACGCGCGCAACGATCCCGGCACCGCCTGCATCATGTCGGCATCTGCGAACACGATGTTCGGCGATTTGCCGCCAAGCTCCAGAGTTAGCGGCAAAATGCGGTCGGCCGCGATGTGTCCGATCTCGCGCCCGGCGCGGATCGAGCCGGTGAATGCGACCTTGCGTACGTCGGGATGCTCGACGATCGCCGCGCCGGCTTCGGCTCCGGTACCAGTGACGACGTTGAGCACACCAGCGGGAAGTCCGCACTGCACCGCGAGACGCGCAAGCTCGAGCGTGCTGGCCGACGTGAACTCGGACGGCTTGCACACGATCGTGTTGCCGGCCGCAAGCGCGGGTGCGATGCCGCGCGCCGCCTGGTTGATGGGTGAATTCCACGGCGTGATGATGCCGACGACGCCGAACGGCTCGCGCCGCGTGTACGAATGATAGTCGGGGCCGAGGTCGATCGTCTCGCCCTGAAGCGTGTTGACGAGACCGCCGTAGAACTCGAAGTACGCGGCTGCCGCTTCGACCTCGAACGGCACCTGGAACGCGGGCTTGCCGGCTTCGGCGATCTCGAGTTCGGCCAGCATCGACGCGTTCTCGCGAATCGCGGCGGCGATCGCGAGCAGGATGCGCCCGCGCTCTATTGGCTTGCGCACGCGCCACGCAGGAAGTGCAGCTTTGGCAGCGGCGACCGCGGCAGCCGCATCGCTGGCATCTCCGGCGGCGATCTCGGCAATCTTCTGTCCCGTGGTCGGCGCGATGTCTTCAAGATAACGTCCCGCCTTCGGCGCGACATAGGCTCCGTCGATGAAATGCTCCCAGCGCTGCTGCATGTGATGTCCCTCCGCAAGCGTGAAACAGATCGTATGAAAAGAGGTCAGGCGCGTCCTGCGAGTCGCGCGCGCTCGAGCACGACCTCGAAAATTCGTGCAGTGGCGGCATCCACCATCATGCCGGCCATTCCACTGGATCCCGCGCCGCCGCTCTCGGCGGCCTTGTAGGCCTCGACCATCGTGCGGGCAAGCGCGATCTCGCTGTCACTGGGCGCGAACACGTCGTGCGCGATGTCGATCTGCGCCGGATGAATGGCCCACTTGCCCGCGCATCCAAGGATGCTCGCCCAGTTGGCTTCGCGGCGGTAGCCATCGGGATTGCCGAAGTTCGCGTACGGGCCGTCGATCGCATCGAGACCGTTGGCGCGCGCCGCGCAAACCAGCCTGCACCGGGCGAAGTGCCAGATGTCCCCCGGATAGCCGCCTTCCGCCTGATCGCCGATGCTGGCGATGCTGCCGACGCGCAGTCCCAGGCTTGCCGACAGGTCGCCGACGCCGAGGATCAGCGCTTCGAGGCGATCGCAGCACGCGGCAATCTGTTCCACGCACGCCAGCGCTTCGGCCTCCTCGATCAGCACTTCCAGGCCGATGCGTCTTTCCAGACCGAGCCGCGACTCGAGCTGCGTCAGCAGCGTGTCGAAGAACCACACGTCGCGCGGCGCCTTCACCTTCGGAAGGATGATGACATCGATGCGCGCGCCGGCGCCTTCGACGACGGTGATCAGATCTTCATGAGCCCACGCGGTGTGCGCACCGTTGACGCGAACGGCGCGAATGCTCCGCCCCCAGTCGAGTTCGTTGAGCGCGCGGACGATGTTGGCACGAGCATCCTTCTTGCGTGACGGCGCCACCGCGTCTTCGAGATCGAGGAAGACAAGATCGGCGCCACTGGCGGCGGCTTTCGCGATCATCTTCTCGCTGGAGCCGGGAACGGAAAGCTCGCATCGTCGCAGTCGCATCTTCACTGTTTGCTCTGCGCCGCGCGCACGATGCCAAGCTCGGCGAGCACTTCCTCCGTGTGCTCTCCAAGAGTCGGCGGGCGCCGGTGAATGCCACCCGGTGTGTCGGTGAACTTGATCGGCAACTCGGCCAGCGCCACGCGGCCGCCGTTGCCCGGCAGCTCGACCTCGGGCAGCAATCCACGGATCGCGGTGTGCGGATCGGCGAACAGATCGTCGGCCATGTTGACCGGCCCAACCGGCACCGTGCCACCCAGGGCTTCGACAATCTCGCGCTTGGCGTGCGTGCGCGTCCACGACGTCACCTGTTCGGTCACGAAATCGCGGTTCGTCGAGCGCGCATGGTTGTGCGAGCAGCGGTCATCACGAATCAGCTCGGGCTTTCCCATCGCATTGCAAAGCGCGGCCCAGTGGTTGTCGGTCGGTGCGGCGATCGCGACGGCACCGTCGCTGGTTTCGTACACATCAAACGGACAAAGCGAAGGATGTCCCGAGCCGCGCGGGCCGAGCACTGTGCCGTTGTAGGCATAGTTGTAGACGACGGTCTCGCACATGCTAAGCACCGAATCGTACATCGGCACGTCAACGAACTGCCCGCGCCCCGTCAGCCGCGCGGCGTGTACCGCAGAGACAAGGCCGAGAGCGAGCAGCGCTCCGGGGAACAGATCGCCGACACTGGTACCGTTGGGATAACCGTGACTGCCCTTGGGACCGGTGACGCCGACGACACCGCCCATGCACTGCGCGACGATGTCGAACGCCGGCCAGTCGGCATACGGGCTCCTGCCGGTGCGCGGATCGCCGAAGCCACGGATCACCGCGTACACCAACTTCGGATTGCGCGCCGCCAGCACTTCGTAGCCAACGCCGAGCTTGTCCATTACGCCGACGCGCGTGTTCTCGACGACGGCGTCGGCACGATCGACCATCTGCAGGAAGATCTCGCGATCGGCCGCAGTCTTGAGGTCGAGCACGACGCTGCGCTTGCTGCGATTGATGCTCGCGAAGTAGCCGCCGTAGTCGCAATCGGTTGTCGCATCGGACAGTGGAAGCGCGAAATTCTCGGGCCACGGCGGCATCATCCTCGTCATGTCGCCGCGCGGCGGCTCGATCTTGATGACGTCGGCGCCGAGATCGCCGAGCAGCGCAGTCCCGAACG
>Ga0334722_10006065_pt1 | contig 12050 bp, 9 predicted proteins | sample C3_bottom_MG_FD_207210 | JGI IMG/M metagenome (GOLD analysis project Ga0334722, IMG submission 207210) | Sediment microbial communities from Yellowstone Lake, YNP, Wyoming, USA - C3_bottom | ecosystem: Environmental > Aquatic > Freshwater > Lake > Sediment | place: USA: Wyoming | collected...
CTCAAAAAGCTCCTAACCTTGCGCGAACTCTGGCGATGGGAGGGGCGCACTGTGGTCTTCACCAACGGCGTCTACGATCTCCTCCACGCCGGACACGTCAAACTCCTGGAAAAAGCCAAGAACCAAGGCGACATCCTCGTCGTAGGAATCAACACGGACGGCTCCGTGCGAATGCTTGGGAAGGCGCCTGAGCGTCCCATCAACGCCTGGCGCAGTCGAGCCGAGGTCGTCGCCGCCCTGGCCTGCGTGGACGCCGTCGTCGGCTTTGCCGAGAGGACGCCGGAACGGATCATGTCGCGCCTGAAACCCGACGTCCAGGTGAAGGGAGGCGACTACAGGCCGTCGGATCTGCCCGAGGCCAAACACGCAGGACGGGTCGTCATCGTGCCCCTAAAGAAAGGATACTCCACCACCGGCCTCATCAAGCGGCTTCAGCGCTTATAAGTTCCGATGAGTTCAGACTGGGCCAGGATATGACCTTTCATGGCCTTCAGAAGCGCCTCCTTCGTCACGCGCGCCGGAAGCCCCAGAACGACGTCTAGTGCGTAAAGCTTGAACATGTAGCGGTGCGTTTTCCCCGGGGGCGGGCAGGGCCCCCCGTAGCCCGCTCGGCTGAACGTCTCGATGCCCCAGCTGGCGCCGTGCTTGGCGGACTCCAAGACCCGCTCCTGCTTGGGCACGTCCTCTGGAAGGCTGGCGTAGCCGGCCGGGATGTCGTAGAGCACCCAATGAACCCAGGTCCCCATCGGCGCGTCCGGATCGTCCATGATCAGTGAGAAACTTCGGGTCTTGGCCGGCTGCCCCGACCAGTGGAGCTCTGGAGACGCGTCGCGACCCTCGCAGGTGTAAGCCTTCGGGATCGTCGCCTTATGTTTGAATGCGGGACTCGTCAACTGAAACATACTCTTGCCCCCCTCTCCGCATGCAGAAAGCCCCGCGAGCGCAAGGACTGCGCAGGTCAGCCTCGCCGCGGATTTCATCGACGGCTACTTTGCCGGCTCAGCCTTCGGAGACTCGGCCGGCTTCTCCGTCACAGCCTTCTCGGCGGCCAAGGCCTTGGCCTTTGCGATCGCCTCGTCGACGGAAGCGAGGTTCCGGGACTTCGGATATTTGACTTTGAACGCCTCGAGAGCCGCAATCCCCTCGTCGGTCTTTCCGGCCAAGACAAGACTCACGCCTTTTTCGAACTCGCCGTCCTCAGCGACGGACTGCTTGGTGCGCTTGGCCCGGACATCGCCCTTAAGGCTGGTCTCATTGGGATCGGCCAGCTCGGAATACTGACCCGCACCCCTCACGGCGGCCACCGAACCGGCCCCGCGCGCCTTCTTCCTCTCTCCCTGGACGGCTGACTGGGACAGCGTATTCTTCAGGTTCTTGAAGAAGGTCATGATCGACTCCTTGGCCGTCGGCGCGGGCTTCTCCTCGGCCCGGGCCGCTCCCGCCAAGAGCGCAGCAGACAACGCCGCCAGCAGAATGTTCTTGTTCATTCGGTTCCCCCCTTAAAGTCCTTTTACCAAATTATCGACATACGGCTTGTAGCCGGGGGCGAGTGCTGCGGCCTTGGCCCCGTATTCGCGGGCGGCCTCGGCCTTTTTGCCCTTGGCGGACGTCTTGAGCAGGTTCAGCCACGTGTTGGCGTCCTCGGGGTCCGCCTCGGAGGATTGGAGGAAGCGCTTCTCCGCCTCGACGAAATCACCATCCATGAACGCCACGCTGCCCAGGTTGTTGAGAGCCGACGCGTTCTTCGGGTCCAGGGCCAGGACCTTATTGAACTCCGTCACGGCGGCCTCGCGATTGCCGAACTGATACTCAACGATGCCCAACTGGAGCTGGGCGTCGGCATCCTTGCCTCCTTTTTTGATCAGGTCCTCATAGTACTTCTTAAGAAACTGATAACGGTCCTTGGAAAGAACGTTGACCTGATCGTCGTAACGCCGCTCCAGGGCCGCGGCCTCGGGCAGGATGGGCAGGGACTCGGGCTTTGGCATGGTGACGGCCTCGTATTCCGCGAACGTCTTGTCCACGTCGATGACTTTGACCTTGCCCTTCTCGGATTCCGCCTTATAGGCGTAGGCGCCCTTGGAGAGAGCCTCATAGAAAGGCTTGCCCACGTAGGTCACCTCGATGGGAGCCCACATCGTCCCCTCGTATTCCACGAGGAGGTCAGAGGCGAGACCCGCCTCCAGGGCGTCTTCCGCCCCCGTGTCGAACATCAACGTCATATGTCCGGGGTAGTCGAGAATGGCCACGCCCACCTCGTTGTCGACGAGCAGCGCCGCGTAGAGCGAGGTCAAGTCCGAGCACTGTCCGCTCTTGCGCTTGAGGGTCTCGCGCGGATACTGAGTGTAGTCGACGGGGAAGTTCGGGTCGTCGTGGGCCTGCTCAAACGGATTGGCCGGGTTGGCCGCGAACTTGACGCCGTATTCAGCCAGCGCGTTCCACAACTTCATCGCCTTGACGACGTTGGCGTTGAGCGCGGCCGCCTTGCGATTCTTGAAGTCCGTCGCGACGACGGCCTTGAAATTTTTGACCGGCTCGTCTTTGTAGGTGATGAAGTTCGCGATCTTGCGCGGGTCGTCCCAAGTGATGGCGTTGCGGGAATAGAGGCGCAGCGGCTTGGTCAGCGAGACCGTGCGGGACTCGCCGTTTTCGAAGTAGTTCATCGCGAACTCGGCCTGGATGGGGGTATCCTCGGCCACGTCGAGAATCTTGTTGTTCAAAGTGGCGATGAGCGGGATCTCCACGGTCTGCTTCGGGTCGAGCTTCTTGATCTCGGTGTCGAAGCCGAAGTCCATGTAGTCCTTAAGCTTGAAGGTCACTTTCACGTTCAGGAAGGAAACGTTGACGTTGTTGGTCACCGTCGCCTTGCCGACGGGATTTTTCAAGTACCACTTATAATTGGCGGCAAAGATGTTCCCGAGAGTGACGGAGGATATCTCGACGGGCGCGCGATTGAAGGCGCCGGCGACGAACGTCTCCAGAATGCGGCTGGCCGGCCCCACGTCCTTGGTCTTGGCCACGGTCGCGACGCGATACCAATACTTCTCGTAGGCGGCGACCTCGGAATCCTGAAACTTTTCCTCGTGAACCGTCGCCAAGGACGTAAACGGTCCCGTGGGTTTCGACGAGCGAAAAACCTGATAGCCCCCGGTCCAGGGGTCCGAGACGGGCTGCCAGGAGACCGTCACGATGCCCTCCCTGGTCGAAGTCGACACCCCCAGGGGTGCCGCCAGCATGGGGTGAAGGTCGTAGGACACGATCCGGTTCTTGCCCTGGTCGGCGATCAGAAGCTTCTCGCCCTGGACTTCGACGGAGACCGGCTCGAGGAGTTCCCGCTCCTGGCGCCCGCCCGCGAAGAAATCCGTCAGCCACTTACCGTCCTTGGTGTGGACGCTGACGCGCTTAAGGAGGGCGTCCAGGGTATAGAGATAATTTTGGCCGTCGAAGGCGATGGACACCGGATTGCGGAATTGCCCGGGCCCCGAGCCCTCCTCGCCCCAGGCGGCGATGAACGCCCCCGAAGGCTCGCACTTGATGACTTTTTTAAGGCCCTTGTCGGCGAAATACAAAAATCCCGCCTTGTCCCAAGCCACGGCCACGGGCTCCAAGAGCGAGTAGGGCCCGACCTTGGGCCCGATGCCGAAGAGAAACACCCCCTCGGGGCTGAAGGCGTCGATACGCTGATTTCCCGTATCGGCGACGTAGACGGTCCCCTCTTCATTGATGGCCACGCCGCGGGGCTCGCGCATGCGGCCCTCTTTTTTCTTGCTGTCGAAAAAGCCGGACGACTCGCCGATGTTGGACTGCCACTTGCCGTCGAGCGCGAAGCGCTGGATGCGGCTGTTGGGCGTATCGGCGACATAGACGCCTATCTTCTTGCTGACGGCGATGCCGCCCGCGTCGCGAGTGACGTCGCCGCCCTTGCCCTTGGAGGCCCCGAAACGTCGGAGTTCCTTGCCGTCGGGGCCGATCTGCGCGAACTGGCCCTCCTTCGGCAGGTAGGCGTAGAGATCCTCGCCGTAGGAGGCCAGCACGGACGCCCCGTAGGGCCAGGCGCGACTGGGCCCCGAGACGGACATCTTCGTCTCGCTGTTAAGCGGCAAGGGCAGGGTCTTCAGCTTATTGAGGAGCTCCACCCTCTGGATGCGATTGTTGCCCGTGTCGAGAATGACCAGGATGCCCTCAGGCGTAACCGCGATGCCTTCGGCCTTCTTAAGCTGCCCGGCTCCCGTCCCGTAGGAGCCGAAACGCCCCAGGATGAAGCCGTCGCCCGACTGCTCGACGACCTTCCCGTTCTTGCCGTCGAGGACGTAGATGAAGCCGAAGCCGTCGACCGCCGCGTCGTTGCCGAGGAGACTATACTCCTTGACGAACTTGGAGGAGGGATCGAATTTCTGCAGGCGCTCGTTGCCGCGGTCCAGGACGTAGACATTGTCGGAGGGATCCACCGCGACGCGCGAAGGCTCCTTGAACTTGCCCGGCTCCTTGCCGGAGGACCCGAACTGAAAAAGGAGGATTCCCTCCTGAGTAAAGACCTGGATGCGGTCGTTGCCGGTGTCGGCGACGAAAATGCGCCCGTCGGCCCCCACCGACACGGATTCCGGCTCGCGCAGCTTGCCGGGCTCAGATCCTTTCTCGCCGAAAACATAGAGGAAGTTGCCGTCGCGGTCGAAGATCTGCACGCGGCAGTTGCCGGTGTCGGCGACATAGACGCTGCCGTTGGGGCCCACCGCCACGCCGCGGGGCGCGGCGAAGGCTCCGTTCTGCGAGCCGGAGCGCCCCACGTTCTTGATGAGCTTGCCCGCCGCGTCGTAGAGGAAGAGCATATTTTTCTTCTCGTCGACGACGTAGAGCCGGTCGGAGGAAGCCGCGGCGGCCACGGGCTTGGCCATCTCCTCGCCCTTGATGGGCTCCAGGAATCGGATCGTGTCGTAAGCCCGCGCCTTCGGTGAGAGGATCAGGATCGTCGTAAGGAAAATCAGATTGCGCTTCATGCTCGAACGGCCTCCTTGATCATCTTGTTGACGAGGGCGGGATTGGCTTTGCCCCTGGAAAGCTTCATCACGGCGCCGACGAGCGAGCCGATGGCCGCGTCCTTGCCGCCTTTGAGATCGGAAACGGCCTTGGGATTGGCGGCGAGGGCCTGCCGGACCCACTCCAGCACTTGGCCGTCGTCGGAAACCTGGGCTAAGCCCAGCTCGGAAACGAGCGCCTGGGGGTCTTTGCCCGTCTCCCACATCTTCGCAAAGACATCCTTGGCCCCTTTGCTCGACAGCGTGCCGGCAAACACGAGGGCCGCAAGACGTCCGAGATGGGCGGCCTCAAAGGGAACCTCCGCAGCCGTCTTGTTCTCGGCGTTCAAGCGCCCCAACATCTCGGTGGCAAGGATGTTGACGACGGTCTTGATTGCCGCCTTGGGGGTCGCGGCAACGGCCCTCTCGAAAAAATCGGCGAGGACACGGTCGCCGGTCAGAACGACGGCGTCGTACTCAGACAGGCCGAGTTCGCAGACAAAGCGCGCCCTCCGGGCCGCGGGGAGTTCGGGCATCGCTTTCCTGATCTTCGCAACCCACGCCTCCTCCGCCGCCAACGCCGCGAGATCCGGATCCGGGAAATAGCGGTAGTCGTGAGCCTCTTCCTTGGACCGCATCGCCTCCGTCGCCTGCTTGTCGACGTTCCAAAGCCGGGTCTCCTGGGTGATCTTGCCGCCCGATTCCAGTATCTCGACTTGACGCCGGAATTCATAATCGACGGCGTCCTTCACGTTCTTGAAGGAATTCAGGTTCTTGATCTCGGCCCGCGTTCCGAATGCTTTTTGGCCGAGCGGACGGACCGAGACGTTGGCGTCGCAGCGCATCTCGCCCTTTTCCATGTCGCAGCGCGAAGAGCCGACGAACTGGATGATCTCTTTTAAGGCCACGAGGTAGGAGTAGGCCTCCTCCGAGTCGCGAAGATCGGGCTCGCTGACGATCTCGATTAAAGGGACGCCGGCGCGGTTGAAATCGACCAAGGAGCCGTCGATCTGGAGGGAGCCCAGCTCATGAAGAAGCTTGCCGGCATCCTCCTCCAGGTGAATGCGAGTGAGGCCTATTTTCTTGGGCTCGCGGTCCTTGACGCGAATAAGCAGCGAGCCGTGCTCCGAGAAAGGGCGATCATACTGGGAAATCTGATAGGCCTTGGGCAGGTCGGGATAGAAGTAATTCTTCCGCGCGAAAACGGATCTCTCATTGATGCGGCAATCAAGAGCCAGCGCGGCCCGGAAGGCCAACTCCACGGCGCTTTTATTAAGAACCGGAAGAACTCCGGGCTGGCCAGTGCACAGGGGGCAGATGCGGCTGTTCGGAGGAGAGCCGAAGCCGTCCGTGCCGCAGCCGCAAAAGAGCTTGGTCCTGGCGGCCAGCTGGCAGTGCACCTCAAGTCCAACGACCATCTCGTACTGTTTCATGCCCAATCGGTCACACTTTCCTTCTATAACAAGCCAGAAGCCTCAAGTCACTAGGGTAGCTTAAATCCTTCTCGACGCGGCTCTCCGGCACCCACTTCGTCTTCATGATCTCGTCGGCATCCGGCTTGCCCGTCTTTTCCACCGGCTCCATAAGGTACCAACGGACCTTCTTGGCCACGGGACGCCCCTTGCGGCTGAATCGATAGCGAACCTCGGTCAGGACGCCGCGGCTTAGGCATCGCCAGCCGGTTTCCTCCTCCACCTCGCGAAGAGCCGCCGCCAATGGCGTCTCCCCCTCCTCCAGGTGCCCCTTGGGGAAGGTCCACACGACATCCCCCTCAAGATTTCTCACGCGCACCAGAAGGACTTTCCCTCCCCTCCCGATCACGCCACCGGCAGAATATTCCCTGGCTTCTTTCATCCTTGGAAAACCGGGAAAGGCTTGGCCGATTCATAGGCTCTCGCCGTCGAGAGAAGACGCTCTTCCTGGAAAACATCGGAAATCAATTGCAGGCCCAGCGGAAGGCCCTTGGAAGAGAGTCCGCAGGGGATTGAAATGCTCGCGTTGCCGGCCATATTCGAGGGGATGGTGAATACGTCCGAAAGATACATCGCCACGGGATCGTTCGTCTTCTCGCCGAAACGAAACGGAGGCGTCGGCGTCGTGGGGGCTGCGATGAGGTCCACCTCACGGAAGACGTCCTTGAAATCCCGGGCCATCAGGGTGCGCACCCGCTGGGCCTTGTCGTAATAGGCGTCGTAGTAGCCGGAGGAGAGGGCGTAGGTGCCGAGCATGATGCGGCGCTTGACCTCCGCGCCGAACCCGGCCCCGCGCGTGAACTCATAGACCTCTTCGAGGCTCGACGCGGAGCGGTCGATGAAGCCGTAACGGATGCCGTCGAAACGCGCGAGGTTCGAGGAGGCCTCCGAAGGCGCGATGATGTAGTAGGAGGCGATCGCGTACTTCGTGTGAGGGAGACTGACGTCTTTGATCACGGCGCCCATCGACCTCAGGGTCTCGACGGCGTCGCGAACCGACTTTTCCACTTCCTGATCGAGCCCCGCGATGAAATACTCCCGGGGCAAGCCGATGCGCAGCCCCTTGAGATCCTTGGGCGCGGAAGGGACCGGCGGCGCCTCCTTCGGCGCGGAGGTGCTGTCGAGCGGGTCATGACCGCCGATCACGCTCAAGGCCAGGGAGGCATCCTCGACGGTCCGAGCGAACGGCCCGATCTGATCCAGCGACGAGGCGAAGGCCACCAAGCCGTAGCGCGAGACCCGCCCGTAGCTGGGCTTAAGGCCTACCACGCCGCAGAAGGCCGCGGGTTGACGGATGGAGCCGCCGGTGTCGCTGCCAAGAGAGAAGGCGCACAGGCGCGCGGCCGCGGCGGCCGCCGACCCGCCGGAAGACCCCCCCGGCACGCAGTCAAAATCCCAGGGGTTGGCCGTCTTCTGGTAGGCCGAATTCTCCGTGGAGGACCCCATGGCGAACTCGTCGAGATTCGTCTTGCCGACGATGACGGCATCGGCGGCCTTCAGGCGCGTCGTCACGGAGGCGTCGTAGGCGGCGATGTGTCCTTTAAGGATCTTCGAGCCGCAGGTCGTCTCCACGCCCTTCAACTGGATATTGTCCTTGAGGGCGACCGGAACTCCCGCCAAAGCTCCCAAACGGGCTCCTTTCTTCCGTTTCTCGTCGACGGATCTCGCTTGGGCGAGGGCAGAATCCTTGGTGATGGTCAAAAACGCCTTGATCTTCGGCTCCAGACGTTCGATCCTGTCGAAATACGCCTTCACGGCCGACTCCGCGGTCGCGTCGCCGTTCCTGACGGCCTGCGCGAGGTGAGACGCCGAAAGCGTCGTCAGGTCGTTCATCGGATGAATAACGACTCCTCTTCCCCGGTATGCTGCTCGAGGGGAGGATCTCCGCGGCGCCGACGAGCCGTCGACGCCTCGGGCTTTTCTTCCCTCGTTCGGAACGGATCATCGGAATCGGCGGCCGGACTCTCCTCGACGAGTTCGCGCCGCGGAGCCGCGGCCTTGGCCTTCGCGGGAGCCTGAATCGCCGGCTCCGCCGGAGGTTCCGGAGCCGGCTCGGCCTTCTCGATGGCGGCGATGGCGGCCTGGATCTTCTCCCGCCGCGCCGGATCGAGTTCCAGGGCCTTGCGTAGGTCGGCGACGGCGCCCTCGCGGTCGCCGAGCGCCGCGCGGGCCTGGCCGCGATTGGCGTAAGCCGGCCCCTTGCCTGGATTGCTCGCGATGACCTTGGTGAGATCGGCGGCGGCGCCGCTGTAATTTCCCAAAAGGAATCGGACGTTTCCTCGGAGGTAGGAGGCATCCTCGTGGTTGGGGTTGGCTTCCAGGAACGCGGAGAGATCGGCCTCCGAGCCCCGATAATCCTTGATCTCCCGCAGGGCCTTGCCGCGGTAGAGGCGCGCCCAGAGGAACTGGGGGTTGACCGCGAGCACCGCGCCGTAGTCGTCGGCCGCGCCGCGGAAGTCGCGCAGTCGGTCCCTGACGGAGCCGCGCATGAGAAGGGTCGCCGCCGTGCTGGGATCCTGACGGACGGCCTCATCAAGGGGCTCGAGAGCCTCGCGAATCTTGCCTTGGGCAGACAGGACGCTGCCTTCCCCAAGAAAAGCCTCGACGGAAAGAGGATCGGACTCTCCAGCCGCGCGGAAATCCTCCAAGGCTCCCTTAAGATCCTTCAGGATGAGCCGGGCCTTGCCGCGCGCGGCGTAGGACGCCGCGTCGTTGGGATTGAGGCGCGAGGCCAGCTCCGCGTCCTGCCGGGCGCCGGCTTGGTCGCCCAGCGTCCAACGGCAGGAGGCCCGAAAACCCGCCGCCGTCTTCCAACCCGGAAAGGCCTGAAGCGCGGCGTCAAAGGCCTCCAGGGACGGTTGAAGTTCGAGGCGGTGATAGAGCCTGACCGCCGAGGCGAATGACTTCTTCGCCTTTAAATCCGGGACCCCGGGCTTGGGGGCCGCGACGGCTCCCGCCGACGCGGAAACGACGAGGACGGCCGCGTAAAGGGGCTTCATTCGATCACCTTGCGCACCTTGAAGTAGGGCCCCTCGCGGTCCGGCGCGCCGGCCAGGAGGGCCTCCCTGTCCTCGAATGTCCGCGGGACGTCCTCGCGCATCACGTTGACGGCGCCGAGAACCGAGGCTGTCGGCGGAACATTGGACGTGTCGAGGGCGTTCAACTCCGCCATCGCGTCGAGTATCTTCGTCAGCTGGCCTCCGTAGAGGCGGACCTCCTCCTCGCTCAGACGCAGGCGAGCAAGCTTGGCGATCCGTCGAACGTCGCCGTCAGAAACGCTCATGCCGCCTCCAGGGGGGCGTATCGCGTCAGCAGCTTTGCCACCCGCCCATCGTCGAACCGAACGGTCACCTTCATCGTCTCGCCCGACCCGGAGACCTCCGCCACGATCCCCCGGCCGAATTGGGGGTGGGCCACGCGCTGTCCCGATTTAAAACCCTTCACCGCAGCCCGGAGGACCGGGGCCGCACCGGGCGATACGGCGGCCAAAGCGGAGCGCGGCGCCGGCCCCCCCCCACCCCGGGCGGCGGAGCCGAACAGCTTGGCCTCAAGGATGAATCTCGATGGAAGATTGGCGTGGACCTGGCCGAAGAGTCTTCGAGTGGCCGCATAGGTCATGGCCAGGCGCTCCCGGGCCCGGGTGATGCCGACGTAGCAGAGGCGGCGTTCTTCCTCCAAATCCTCGGGCGTGGAATTGCCGCCGCCGATGGGGAAGAGACCCTCCTCAAGCCCCGTCAGGAAGACGACTGGGTACTCCAGGCCCTTGGCCAAGTGCACGGTCATGAGCGTGACGGCCGGAGAATTCTCGTCGTAGCCGTCGAGATCGGTGTGAAGCGTGATGTCGGCCAGATAGCGGCCCAGTTCGCTGGCCCGCCCCTCCGCTTTCTCCCTCTCATCGTATTCCTTGACCGCATTGATGAGTTCCTGCAGGTTGGCCAGGCGTCCGACCGCCTCAGGGTCCGTCTCCATCTCGGATTCGATCCACTCCAGATACCGGACGGATTGGAGGACGAGCTTCAGCGCCTCGCCGGCCGTCATCGCGGAAGTCGACTCGCGCAAACGGGAAAAAGTCTCGGTCATCTCCTCGATGGCCGCGTGGGCCTTGGGCCCCAGGCCCTCGATCTGGCCGTGCGCCCAGAAGGCGTCCCAGAGAGTCAGGCCGTGCTTGGAGGCGTAGGCCTCGACGAGGTCCAGGCTCTTGGCGCCCAGTCCCCGGGGAGGGCAGTTGACGATGCGGGACAATGACACGGAATCTGCGGCATTGACGACGACGCGGGCGTACGCCAGGGCGTCCTTGATCTCCTTGCGCTCGTAGAAGCGCATGGCCCCGACGATCTTGTAGGGCATGCGGGCCCGACGCATGGCCTCCTCGAAGGAGCGGGACTGGGCGTTGGTGCGGTAAAAAATCGCCATCTCTTTATGGGACCGCCCCGCATCGATCTCGTCTTGGATGCGGCGCACCACCCAGATCGCCTCGTCGCCTTCGTTGGGGAGCTCCTGGACGCGGATCGCCTCTCCGGGAGCGGCCTCGGTCCAAAGGCGCTTCTGCTTGCGCTGCTTGTTGTTCTGGATGACCAGGCCCGCGGCCTCGAGGATGCGCCCCGTCGAGCGGTAATTGCGCTCTAGGGTCACGACCTTGGCGTTGGGAAAGTCTTTCTCGAATTCTAAAATATTCCGGATATTGGCCCCACGCCAGGAATAGATCGACTGGTCGTCGTCTCCGACGACGCAGACGTTCTTGTGCTTGGCCGCCAGGGTCTTTGTCAGGACGTACTGGGCGTGGTTGGTGTCCTGGTACTCGTCGACTAGGAGGTGGGTAAATCCCTCCTGCAAGGACGCTCGGATCTCCGCATGATCTCTCAGAAGCTGGCAGACCCGCATCAACAAATCGCCGAAGTCCAGCGCGCCGGCCTGCTCGAGCTTGCGCTGATAGACCTTGTAGATCTTCGCGGCGGTCTGCCGGGACTGGTCGATGGAGGTCATGGCATGGATCTCGTAGGAACCGGCGTCCAGGAGATCGTCCTTGGCCCTCGAGATGAGGCTGACGTAAAGGCCGGCCTTATTCTTCTGATCCTCCAGCCCCAGCTCCTTCATCGACTCGACGACCAGTTTCTTCTGGTCGGATTGATCGTAAATGGTGAAATACTTGGGCAGTCCGAGGGCCTCGTGATGACGACGCAGGAGGCGCGCGCCGAAGGAGTGGAAGGTGTAGACCCAGACGAGCGCGCCCTTGCCCGGAGCGAGTTCCTCGATGCGCTTGCGCATCTCGCCGGCGGCCTTGTTGGTGAAGGTGACGGCCAGGATCTTCTGAGGATCTGCGCCGGCCTCGATTAAGCGCGCGACGCGATAGGTGATGACGCGCGTTTTTCCCGTGCCGGCCCCGGCCAGGACGAGCAAGGGGCCGTTTAAGTGCGTCGCCCCCGCCTTCTGCTCCGGGTTTAGCTTCTCAAGGTCGACGGACATGACGGCCTCTTCAGCGCGAAACGACCGCCCTGCCCGCGTAGAGAGAGTTCACGTAGTCCTTGACCATCCGGTCGGCCGAGTAGCGGGAGGCGACCGAGCGGAT
>Ga0334722_10006066_pt1 | contig 12049 bp, 10 predicted proteins | sample C3_bottom_MG_FD_207210 | JGI IMG/M metagenome (GOLD analysis project Ga0334722, IMG submission 207210) | Sediment microbial communities from Yellowstone Lake, YNP, Wyoming, USA - C3_bottom | ecosystem: Environmental > Aquatic > Freshwater > Lake > Sediment | place: USA: Wyoming | collected...
CAATCCTCTTCATGGTGGCTCCTTTCTTGTGGCAACATGTTCTCTGACGAAAACACATTACCACGTTTGGAGCCACTTCTCAATTTTCAACTAAGTTTGGCACACTCTCCGATGTGTATTATATAAGATGTTTTATACCTCAAGTAGTGGGGTAATTCACTTTTGAACTGTGGTGGCATGGCGTACATTATTATCTGCTCTTTCATTGTCAGCATATCACGGGTTCAGCTGCTGCTATATTTCCAAAAACTTTGCTACGTGTCAATAATCCCAATCATCATGGCTGACCGGTAAGCGGTTTAATTGACGCCGGTATAGTTGCCATTTAGGCATAAAATGTTCCATCAACGCAATGAAGCGGTCGTTGTGAGTTGGCTCCAGCAGATGAACCATTTCATGCACGACGATGTATTCGAAGCACTCACAGGGCTTCTTGGCAAGCTCGGTATTAAGGCGTATGCTATGGTTATCTGGGTTGCAGCTTCCCCATTTGGTCTTCATGTGCTGCACAAAAACACGCCCCACCTTCACACCCATTATAGGCTCCCACTTCGTGATCAGATCAGGCACGACTGCCTTTATCTGCTTTCGATACCACTGAGCAACTATGGCCTGCATCATTTCGCCTCTTGCGCCAGGACGGATGTGCAAATACATCCGGCTATGTTTAAGCTCGATAGCCGGGGGGGTATCTTCTTCTATAACCTTAAGCAGGTAGCGTTTACCCCAGACGTAATGACTTTCGCGGTCAAGATATTCACGAGGCGTTTCACGTTCCTGCTCACGAATTTTCTTTTGCTGTTGCTTGATCCAACCAAGTTTAGAGATGGCGAAGACGCGGATGGTGCCGAGACTCATGCGCTCGGGTGCCGAAATCCGCACCTTGCCATCAGGCGGATAGACACTAAGATGGACGTTCTTGATGTCCTTGAGTGCAACATCTACCGCTATGTCGCCCAACTTGAGTTGCGTAACCATCAGTATTCTTTCTGTGCTTTGATGATAAGGAAGATGCGTTCAACCTCAACCACATCCTGCAACACGTCATTCAGTGCCATCTTTATAACTTGCTCACGGGGATGGACACCGCGCCACCCGTCAGGTCGAGCCTCCCTAACTTTGTTGTCAATCTTCAATGCCAGATCTTCATTCTTGCCAAGGTTGTTGTAGAGGGCTCGCTTACCCGGCGTGTCCAGTTTTTCTGGCGTATCATCACCTTGACCGGCTTCTACCATTTTTGCCAGAGTAGCAATGCGCTTCAGGTATTCCTCATACTTGCCTGCCTGCTCCTTGCGGAACTTGATGATCTCATCCAGCAGTGCCGACATCTTCTCGTAGTAGGCCGGGTCGTTCAGATGTTCCTTGAGAATCTTTCTGCGAACATTATTCTCAATGGTTTCAGCTATCGCGTTCCTGTTGCCTTTCAGTCCGCCAAGTTGCGTGGCGATGGCATTGGCTATACCCGTCTTCACGAGAAGCTCCAACAAGCCCATGTTGTCGAAGGGCGATATCTTCCTCGGTTCGTCGGCCTCGATATAGGTATCTATGAGGTGCCGCATATCAGCCTCGTAGGCTTTCAGGTCGAGGCTTTCACCACTGGCCTTGCGGATTATCTCGCGGACGTTAAGGTAATAATTGAGCTGTAGTTTTATACGTGTTATGTCGTCACTGCTGTATCCGGCGGCTTCCAGTTCGTCGGCAATGTTTGCGTATGCACGTATTATGGCCACGGTTGCCTTGTAGAGCGCGGCTCGTTGCGGTTCCCGCTCCTGCAAGTCCTCCGGAATCTCCGTGTTGCCGCAGAAGTAGTGTATGTGCTCCAGCTCGCCCTTTGGCTGCTCAATCGGCTCGCACAGAAGTACAATAGCTTCCAGCGCATTGTCGAGGCGCTCCTTCCCCTTCTTCAAACGGTCCTGAAGCAGTACCTCCGGGTCGGTCCCGCCAGCGCTGTGGTCCAAGTCTGAGGTATATACCGCGATGGCGTTCTCGACTTTCTTGAAAAGGTCCTTGTAGTCAACGATATATCCGAAGTCTTTGTCTTCGCCGTCCAGCCGATTAGTGCGGCAGATGGCCTGGAATAGGCCGTGGTCCTGCATGGACTTGTCAATATAAAGGTAGGTGCAGGGCGGGGCGTCAAATCCGGTCAACAGCTTATCCACCACCACAAGCAGCTTCATATTCGCCGGTTCAGTTGTGAACAGGGCCTTGGCCCGCTCCTCATAGGTTTCGGTCTTAGTCATGTTAGGCTTGGGGTCAACGTCTCTCAGCAACTCGTTGTAGGTGTTGTAGATGAACTGCTTGTCTGTCTCGGTGTTTGCGCCTATCTCCTCCTTGGTCACGTCTTGCGCCTGCGGGTTGTAGGAGGTAACCACTGCGCACTTGTCCTTGAACGGCGTCTTCTGGAACAGGGTGAAATACTTGCACGCTTCGTAGATGCTCGACGACACCAGTATGGCGTTGCCGCGCTCGCTGGAAAGGCGTGGTTTCACGCTGAAGTCGAATACGATGTCGCTCACCACCCTATCCATGCGGGATTTCGAGCTGAGCACATTCTGCATTGTGCCCCACTGTGCCTTCAACTCTTCCTTTTGCCAGTCGTTCAGCCCTTTGGTTTTGGCCTCGAACCAGGCATCTATCTTCTCTGTCGAGCCGAGCCTCTGATCTATGTCCCGCGCTTCATAGATGAGGTCGAGCACGACCTCGTCCTCCACCGCCTCGCTGAACTTGTAGGTATGGATGTAGCTGCCAAAGACCTCAAGGCTGGTAGCCTTGTCCTTCTTGAGAAGCGGCGTGCCAGTAAAGCCGATGAAGACCGCAGAGGGCATCATCGCCTTCATTACGCGGTTAAGCTTGCCGCCCTGCGTTCGGTGGCACTCGTCCACAAAGACAAAAATCTCGCCTACCGTCTGGCTGGGTTGTGCCTCCAACTCCTTGACGAAGGCGTCGAAGTCATCCACGTCTTTCCTGCCGAATTTGTGGACCAACGAGCAGAGCAGGCGCGGCCTGGCTTGACTAAGTTGGTTCATCAGGTCGCGGCCACTATTGGTTCGCTTGATATCTACACCCGCTTCGGTGAAGACCCGCTCAATCTGTTTATCAAGCTCGTCGCGGTCCGTGATGATGGCGACGCGGGCATTCGGGTTGTTTTCCAGTATCCACTTGGCCAGTAGCACCATGACTATGCTCTTGCCGCTGCCCTGTGTGTGCCATATAATACCGCCCTTGCGCTCCCGCGCATGTTGCTGAGCCGCCTTGATTCCGAAATACTGGTGCACCCTCGGCAGCTTTTTCACGCCGCCGTCGAAGAGCACGAAGTCGTGCATCAGCTCGATAAGCCGGTCCTTGCGGCACATCTTGAGCAGATACTTGTCTATTTTGAAGCGGCTGTTGTCCTCTTCGTCTTCTTTCCAGTTCAGGAAATACTTCTCCGGCGTTTTAATGGTGCCATAGTTCAGGCCCTCGGAGTCGTTGCCCGCAAAGACGAACTGCACGGTGCTGAAAAACCACTCGTTGAACTCGGGCTGCTGGTTGGAAAGGTTTTGACGGATGCCGTCGCCGATGGTGACACGGCTGTTCTTCAACTCCAGAACGCCGACTGCGATGCCGTTCACATACAGCACTATATCAGGCCGTCGCTCGTGGTTGCCGTGCAGTGTCACTTCCTCTGCAATGGCAAAGTCGTTCTTCTCAGGTTCATTCCAGTTGATGAGGTGTACGGTTTCCGTGACCTTGCCAGTCTCAATCTTTACCGGCGTACCATACCGTAGCAGGCTGTAAACGGCCTGGTTGTTACCGTAAAGGTTACTGCTGTGGTTGTCCGCCTCAGTGTGCAGTTTATGGATGGCAACGCTGATCTGCGCCGGGGTGTAGCCGGACTTGTTCAGGTAGGCTGTGAGCAGGGCTTCCTCGATGTTGGAGTTTCCGTCGCGGTCGGTCCAGTCGCCGAGGTAGCGATAGCCGAGTTCGTCACGGAACAGGGCGATAACGCGGTTCTGTGTGGCGCGTTCTGGTTTGCCTATGTCGCTCATGGGGTTGGCCTTCCTTTTCTCAAAGATGCCAAGAGCGTCGCCCCCACGGCTGTAATCCGATATTTCTGTAGCCTACTGTTTGGCTTGTCAGGAATGGTCATCTCTATAAGCCCTGCTTCTAAAGCGGGCACAAGATAAAGACGCCGGAAGTTTTCATCACCTTTGAGTAGAAGAGAATCCCTTAATTCTCGACGTGTCATTGCGCCTTGGCAAACCAGCAACAACCTTTTGACTTCACTTCTGACTTCACCTCCGACTTCACCTCTGACTTCACCTGTCAGCAAGGTTGAGTCAGGCAGTTTGCCCGCGACTTGACCGGCATCCCGGCGTACTGTGGCCACAAATCCATCGTTCATCGCAAACTCAGGCTCCGACAGTCCGGCCTCACGACAGCGCTGTATCATGTCTCCGGTGCCGGTACCCATCCGTTCGATGTAACGGGCAAGGTAAAGCGGCTCGGCCAGCAGAGGGTTGCCCGGCACTGAGCCGTGTGGCTGTCGTAGCTTTTCCAAGGTGAGCGATGGCGGGAGGGAACCGGGATTCCAAACCTCCAGGCGGTCGGTGAAAAGCATCACCTGCACGCTGCCGTTGCTGGTGTAGTCCCTATGCGCCACAGCGTTGACTATGGCCTCGGCCACTACTTCGCGCGGTATCTCATAGGCCACCGGCGCCTGTGAGCCCTTCGACCGCGTCCCGACGCTCAGGTTTATCTTCGACATAACGAAATCGACCGCCTGGTCCACCAACTCGAACACCGTGCCTTTGTAAACCTGATAGGATGGGATTGGCTTGGCAACTTCTGTGCCATGAAAGTGCGCGCACTTCACCTCCGATGAAATCAAAAACCGCTGCGGCAGCCGAGCGAATAACAGGACGGCGGCGTTCACCGGTCGCCCCTCATCGAGGAGGTTCAAATGCGTCAGTAGTTCTTCGGGCGATGCGCCCTCACTCAGAGGGAACCCTCGGGCGCTACGGGCCTCGCGGACGAAACGCTGCATTTTCCCCTCATCAAGGTCGGCGAGCGTGGCCTTCGGGCAGGGCGTAGCATCGAACGGTCCTGTGCGAATCAGTTCCCAGTCCTCCAGCACCTGCACCAGCGCGGCATAGACATCGGCGAGCAGGTCTGAGCTGGTGACAAACCGGCGGCGGATCAGCTCCGCTCCCGCCCGGCGGATGAGCGCCTGCATCTTCGGATGCTTGGTCTGGTCATCCGCTCCCTTGACAAAAACCAGCCTCGGCTTGTGCAGACGGGTGGCAAGGGCGAACTCCCGTTCCGTCGGCGAAGCGCCGTCCTCGTCCTCGAATCCATAGTCGTCACCAAACAAGCCCACGTAGAGGTCGCACTTTTCCACCTTGCCCAGGTAAACCTCGTCCGCCCGGCGGTCAGCGGCGGGTATGTCTTCAAAAAGAAATGGCTCGAAGAACCGCCGCATCAAGGCATCGCCGCGAAGGTAATCGCGTAGCGCCGCCCGTTCCACCGCGAATTCCTTTTGTACGCTGCTGATGAAGATGCGGATTGGTTTCATATCAGCCTAATCCTCTCGGTAAGAAGTTCCTGCATCATGCCCTGCTTGACTTGGATGGTTTTGTCCGCACCTTCATTCAAACAACTCTCGACAGGTTTGTATCGCGCCGACAAGGTTGTCATCTGAGAAAATCTCCCGCTGAAGCTTGGCCTCCCATTCGGGGTGGTCGTGTATAACTTGCTTCACGGCGCCCAACTCCACAGCCTTTCCTTCTCGGCGGAGATCCTCCATGGCCACGTCCACAGTCGCAAGCAGTTCTAATTCGTCGTTCTTCTTGAAACGAAAACGTTCCAGCCACGCCAGCACGTTTGGCCCATACCACTGCTGAAAATAGGCTTCCGCCTTAGCAATATTGTCCGCAGCGACAAATCCCTCTAAATTACCGTTACGGTGGGAACGGACATAACCGTTCTTCTGGGCAATTGCTTCCGGCCCTTTGTATCTGGTGCTCGGATTGTAGGGACCAGCAGCTTTCTTAAGGTAACCTTCAGCTTTGTGCTCGACATGGCGATGTAGCAAGTAACTGAGCTTGGTGTAACGCTTCCGGGAGAGAGGCCACTTCTCCGTACCGAATGTCTTTACTAAAACAGCGATAACCACGGTCTCATTTATCTGCCAGTTATGAGACTTTGTGGCGGTGGCAGCGGCGGATTCCTTCTTCGCCGTGAGAGGTATGACATTCGAGGCTGGACGAATCAACCGAATACGACCCGTGAGGAGTTCCTGCATCATGCCCTGTTTGAGGTGGCGGGCCTTGATCAGCTTGGTTTCCAGCACGGCGATTTCTGCGTCCATGTCGCTCAGGATGGCGGCGATGGCCTGCTGTTCTGGAGGCAAGGGAAGAACAATGCTAAATGTATGCACATCGCTTCTGTTTAGCGTAGGCACGCCTGAACCTGTCCCAAATCTCTCGAAGCAAATGTACGAATACAGGTAGTAAACAAACTTCGGGAAGTTGCCCTTAAAGTCAGTTACCCACAAGGTTGTATTGTGTGGCCAATAATCGGCTTCTATATAATTGACCCTGCCAATAGTGCCTGATCGTCCCGTAAACACACCAGGCCCCTTAACCATTGCCGTACTATGGAAATTTAACACCCCGTTGGAATATGCAACTGGATACGGGCCGATTTTCAATTTCGATGTGGGAAGATCGAAACCCCTCTGTAATGGGGCCACATTTAGAAGCGCCTTCTTTTCCCACTCCCCACTAAACCCCGGCAGGCGTTTCTTGCCGGTGAGCAATTCCTGTATGGCGCTTTGCTTGATCCGGCTCTTTTTTGCGATGAGTTGCACAAGGGATTCGATAAGGGCATCCGCATCACTCAACGCCCCGGCAATGGCTTCTTGTTCGGTTTTGGTGGGAGGGAGAGGAATTTTATACTTGGAAATAGAAATCCCTGTCAACTGAGGAATGCCGCCACTCTCAGTAAATATTCGTACTCGGTGATTTATGTATTCAGTTAAAAAATCGGCAGCGACGTTCTTCTCTGGGAAAAGTACAAGCAATCTACCGATTGCTCCATAGCCACCACTACGCTTGAATGCTGTGCCTAATCCTACGCCTCTCCCTACAATAGTCAGGCTGTCCCCATTGTATTCATAGTGGCTGTAATAGCCATACAAACCTTCATTTGAAACTGTATTCGAGAAAACCGGATACTTGAAAGTATCATCTTGGAAATCCGAAAAGCTTTCCGGATTTAGATCTCTCCCAACAGCAATTGAAGCGCAGTCTCCAATGGGAACAACCTCCCAATCCTCCGGTATCACCCCCACCTCAGTCTGCTTGTATCCGGGCCTCACTTCCATGCGAACCCCATCCTTTCGAGGTGGCGGTTCACATTAGCCTCAAGCTCGGCCACGCGGCTGACCATCTGCGGCATCGGGGTCTCATAGCGTTCGGCCAGTTCCTTCACCCGCTGGGTAAGTGCCTGGCTGATGCGGTTCATCTCGCCGTGGATTGCGGCATCCAGCGCCGCAAGCCATTTCTCGTCCACAACAATAGCCTTGACCTCTGCCTCGGTGAGTGTCGGATACTTTGCGTAGGCCATCGAGTCCAGCGAAGCCTCGTTCTCCTTCAGCCGATGCTTCAGAGCAGACTCTGCCACATAAAGCTCCAGCCATTCGCGTAGCACAGCGGCCTCATCCGCTGCCTCTGGGTCGTCCTTTATTTCCTTCAGGCGCGCAGCGACGTTTGCCTTGTTGACCTTGTCCATATCCGAAAATGCCCCATCTTCCCCGCCATGTTCTTCTTCAAGCTCAGCCATGCGCGATGCTGCGGCCTCGACCTCGGACTTCAGCCGGTCTATCTTGTCCTGCACTTTGGCGAAGTAGCAGGCAACTATGAGGGACTTGGGCACGAGGTCGCAGGTCCAGCCCTTGTCCTTTTCATTGCCCTTCTTGTCCTTCTCAATGATGCGATAGGTTTCCGCCTTCCAGCCGTCGGCTGCGACGATATAGCAGTCGTCCTGCATGGATTCCGCCCAATAGTCCATGAGGTGCTGGTAGATGTCGTATTTGTCAATGAGCGGCTTATCGGTATAGTGCGCGAGAAGGTCTTCGGACAGGGCAACAACGACTTCCCTCGGATGGCATCCGGCCTTCAACTGTCGGAGGGTTTTGGCGCTCTTCCGACGCCACTCGTCGAAGTGGCCATTCATCTCCGTGATAAAGGCGGCGAACTCCGGGTGCTCGTAGATTGTGGACTTGATCGCGGACTTGTCCACCTTCAGGTCGAGGTAGCCGGGGCGGTTCTCCTTGAAGAGCACCTTGCGGAGCTTCGGGCATACGCTCCAGTAACGTTGCAGGGCATTAACGTCCGCGACGGGTATACCGCCACGCAGGTGGCCCTCGATGTCCTGGAGGTCCTCTTCCTGCTGGCTGTCTATGTACCGGGGGAGGTTGAGGTTGAACTCGTTTTTTCCCTCAATTTCCGCGATGGAGACCATGCGCGAGTATTTCGGTATTTCGAGCCGCTTGCTGAATACGTCCACTATCTTGTGTATGTCCTGGGCGCGCAGGCGGTTCTTGGGGCCGTCCTTCATGTATCCCGCGCTGGCGTCTATCATGAATATACCCTTGCGGGCGTGGGCGTCATGCTTGTCCACTACGACAATGCAGGCTGGAATTGGGGTGCCATAAAAAAGGTTGGCAGGCAGGCCGATGATGCCCTTGATGTAGCCCTTGCGGATGAGGGCGCGGCGGATGTTGGCCTCGGCGTTTCCTCTGAAAAGGACGCCGTGCGGCAGGATGCACGCGCCTTTGCCGGTGCTCTTCAGCGACCGGACGATGTGCAGCAGGTATGCATAGTCGCCCTGCTTGGCGGGCGGCGTGCCGAAGGGCGTGAAGCGCTCGAAGGGGTCATGGAGCGTATCAATGCCGGTGCTCCAGCGTTTGTCGCTGAATGGCGGATTGGCTACGACGAAGTCGAAGGTCTTGAGGGTGTCGCCGTCCTTGAACTTAGGGTCGGACAGAGTATCAGCCTGCTCGATGAGTGCCGTGGGGTTGTTGTGCAGTATCATATTCATCCGGGCGAGGCCGCTGGTGGCGGCGTCCTTTTCCTGACCGTAGAGGGTGACTTTGGCGGTGGCTTCATCGCCCACTTTCAGAAGCAGCGACCCGGAGCCGCAGGTCGGGTCATATACAGTAGTAGCACTGGTGGACTTTGCTTCGCGGATACCTATGATCTGCGATATGATGCGGCTGACCTCAGCAGGGGTGTAGAACTGGCCTTTGCTCTTGCCGCTCTCGGTGGCGAAGTGACGCATCAGGTATTCGTAGGCATCGCCCAATATGTCGTCATCGTCGGCGCGGTTCTTAGAGAAGTCGAGCCTCTTATCCTCGAAGATAGCGATAAGGTTGTCAAGCCGCTCCACCAGCGCTTTGCCGCTGCCGAGCTTGGTGGCATCGTTGAAGTCAGGCATGTCTGACAGCTTGTTGGCGTTGGCGAGCGGGGCGATGATCTTCTTGTTAATCAAGTCGCCGATGTCCGGCTTGCCCTTGAGCGCAACCATATCCTTGAAGCTGGCACCGGGCGGGATGGTGATAGGCGCGAATGGCACGTCTGCGTATTTGTCGCTTATGTATTTGATGAAAAGCAAGACGAGGACGTAGTCCTTGTACTGGCTGGCATCCATGCCACCACGAAGCTCGTCGCAACTGGACCAGAGAGAGCTGTAAAGTTCGCTTTTCTTAACGGCCATCGTATTCATCCTGATTGTGATATTAAAAAACCCACCCCCGGCCAACAGAGATGGGCTATGTCACCAAGCTTACTCCCATGCCCATACGCTCGAAGTCGTGGTGTTGCCGAAAGCACTTGGTTCTCTTGCGGAGGTTACTATAGCTCATTAATCGTGTTTTTTCAAGGAAATCTGCTTGAAATGAAGGGATTTTGGATGTCGGGAGTTATCCGTGAACTTTACGTCGTACCCGTCTATGAGAAAGCACTGTCCACTTAATGGACACAGTATTCCAAGTTCGAGGCCGCCATTTTTAGTATCTGAGCGGGATAGGCTGCCATGGAACGCCACAATGCACACCACATCTAAACTGCCACATTATGGCATCCGATGCCGAGAAACGCACGGCTAATCGCACCATTAAATGTGATTTAGGTTTTGCTCTAACTGCTTGTTCTATCAGATTAAAGTTCGGTTTTGGCTGACGGAAACGTAGCGATAACTGCAAAGAATGCATTCTTAGCTTCAGCTACCATTCCCCTACCTCCTCTTAGCTAATTTTTCTGCCATCTTCCTTAAAAACTTCAGGTCTTCAGTCAACATGCTACGCGCGGCTTCATTCAGGGCTATAATCTCTGCCTCGGCAGGGGACTTCTTGCCCTGAGCTGTGCAACCCTCAAACAACACCGCGATATCAAGTCCCAAGGAGTCTGAAATGGACTTAAGGGTGACGAGCGTGACCTGCTTCTGTCCGCGTTCCACGAGCCCGACGTAGTTAGCCGTTAAGCCCGTTTTTTCAGCCAACGCCTCCTGCGAGAGCCCCTGCCCCTTGCGAATCAGTCTAACCTTTTCACCGACGACCTTGAGAATGTCCATGACCCCTCCGAATCTATGAAATTGTAGTGACTATCAGAGAGGATTTGAACACTCTTTTAGGATTGCATAGCTGCAATTTAATTGACTATTGGGCACTGATTTGGCATACTGTAGGCGTATTGCCCGATGGACCGAAGCAAAAGGAGGCGCAGGTCGGATGACTTGTGGCTTTGATCGTGGGTGTACGTCGCCTATTACGAAGCCGCACGGCTTTCCTGCCTGAATGATCCAAAGAAGTTCCTTAGCTACATAGAGGCTGTATACTTCCAACGAGAAACTCGCGGACGGAAGGAGCCATATGAACACCGATTCTCTGCACGCCATAGACACATCACTTGGTCTGATGTCTTTCAGTTCTTTAGTTCTGACAATTATTGGAGTGCTGATGGTGGTGTTCCAAATAGGGATACTCAGAGAGACTCGCAGAAACCAAGCTGCTATGAAATGCATAATCTGCCGGATGACCGGCTCGACATCGTGCTACAACGGCTATAAAAGGCATTGCGATGATGTACATGCTGACAAACAGGTATTAGAGAAGAAACGGCACTGAGATGAACGAAGCAGACACGCTGAACAGCATTACAACCTTTGCAGGATTTGCTACCAAATGCTCTGTCGCTATAGCAGGCATCGGCGTGCTACTGCTAATTTTGCAGAAGAAGACTCTGAGTGCCTTGGACTGTCAGCTCGAAGCTACACACTGCGTGGCTTGCCACCTGAGTGGCTCGAAGAAGTGCAGGAATGGTTTCAAGACACACTGCGACAGTGTTATCGGCGAGAGGCAGGTGTATGAGAAGGAGAAGCACGAAAGAGAAAAGGTGGAAATTTAGCATGAGTGAAAAGTTTTCATATGCCTATGAAGAGGCAATTGAATTGGCAAGAAGGTACGGCATAGATGTAGATACAGCCGTTGCAAGACTCGAAAGTTACGGCTTCACTGTTACTGGCAAGCCAATACCTTGCAACATACAGGTGCATCCACTTGCAGAGACAGCAGAAATAGGGGCAGAAGATGTGGATTGGTTCACACGAGCGCTTAGAAAGAAATTCGAGTACTTGACACATGAAGATATGATGAAAGAGATGAATGGTGTGGTGCCAATGCATTTAAAACCCACTAACGCCCTTATTGACCACATACCGTCTTTTAGAACGAGGTTTTGACCAATGAATTTAATGGATTTATTTGTTGCCGCCGAATTCGGTGTGAATATTGAATTGTCACTGCTCGATGGCAATGTGGATGTAAACACAAAAAATAAAAACGGTCTGACTGCCATGATAGTTGCGGCACGTTATGGTCATGCGAGAGTGTGCCAAACTTAGTTGAAAATTGAGAAGTGGCTCCAAACGTGGTAATGTGTTTTCGTCAGAGAACATGTTGCCACAAGAAAGGAGCCACCATGAAGAGGATTGCACAGAAGTCATTGTA
>Ga0334722_10006067_pt1 | contig 12049 bp, 12 predicted proteins | sample C3_bottom_MG_FD_207210 | JGI IMG/M metagenome (GOLD analysis project Ga0334722, IMG submission 207210) | Sediment microbial communities from Yellowstone Lake, YNP, Wyoming, USA - C3_bottom | ecosystem: Environmental > Aquatic > Freshwater > Lake > Sediment | place: USA: Wyoming | collected...
CCCGCCGTTCCGACGGCTGGCACGTGTCGGCCGCCGGATTTCTTCGCCGCACGCTCCAGGCAGCCGACGAGAACAACATCCCGTTCCTGGCCAGCGCGTTGACGTTCGACGCGCTGCTGGCGGCGGTTCCCTTCATCCTGCTGCTGCTGATCGGGCTGACCCATCTGGCCCAGGCGCTCCTGGGGGGTCCCGCGGTCGACCCCAACCATCTCTTCCACCGGTTCTTCCCCTCGAACCCGGCCAAGGGAGGAGATCCGTTCGCGTTCGTGGAGGGCCTGCTTGCCGGCATCACGAGGAACCGCGGCCAGATTTCGCTGTACGCGGCTCCGGCGTTCCTCTGGTTCAGCACTCGCCTGTTCGCCGGGGTGCGCACTTCACTGAACGACATCTATGACGTGTCGTCGCGGCCCGCGCCCCGGCGCAACTTCGTCCTGAACTGGATAGCCGGGAAGTTGCGTGACATGGGGATGGTGGTCGCGACCGTCGTCCTCTTCCTTGCCAATACGCTGTTGACCACGGGGCTCGCCATCATCGCCTCACGCGGGCGGGAGCAATTGCCCCAATTCGCCTTCTTCGTCTCGACGGCGGGACGATTGCTGGGCGAGCTCCTGGCGTTCAGCTTCTCGGTGTCCCTCTTCTACGTGACGTACCGGTACGCCTCGCTCCGCCGGCTGCCCTGGCGGACCGCGCTGCTGGCCTCGATGTTCACCGCGGTCCTCTTCGAAGTCGCCAAGCGCCTCTACGGCCTGTACCTCACCAATTTCGCCTCGCTGGAGGGGCCGCTGGGAGACGCGAACATCGGCGCGGCCGTGCTCTTCGTGCTCTGGGTGTTCTACACGGCGATCGTCTTTCTCCTGGGGGCCGTGGTCGCCGAGACGTGGGAGTTGCGGGCGATGCAGCAACGCCAGCGCGCCACGCTCGGCTGAGGCGCCGTGTGCGGGGTTTGCCCCACTACCGCAGGCCGGCCGATCCCCGTATCTTCACGATGCCTCAGGTCCGAAGGGCGCCGGCGCGTGAACCGCGTCAGGACCTCGCCGGTAGCAGCGCTAAGCGATGCCCGGTGTCGCTTCGGGGAGCCTGAGGCACTTTCTTTCCCCCCTCCCGGTCGGTAGATGACCCCATTTCGCCCGTAGCCATTCGCCATCAAGCCATTAGCTATCAGCTCCCATGTCCATCGCCCTCGCCCGCCGATACCGACCCAAGCGCTTCGCCGACCTGATGGTCCAGGACCACGTCGCCACCGTGCTCCGCGGGGCCGTCGCTCGCGGGCGGGTCGGTCACGGCTATCTGCTCACCGGGCCCCGGGGCGTCGGCAAGACCACCGCCGCGCGGATCCTCGCGATGGCGCTCAACTGCCCCCAGCGGGAACCCTCGGGCGATCCCTGCGGGGAGTGCGACAACTGCCTCCGGGTGTGGAACGGATCGGCCGACCTCGACGTCATCGAGATCGATGCCGCCAGCAACCGCGGGGTGGACGATGCCCGGGACCTCCGGGAGCGCGCGATGTACGCCGCCTCGCGCGAGGGGCATCACAAGGTGTACATCGTGGACGAGGCCCACATGCTCACCCGGGAGGCATGGAACGCCCTCCTCAAGGTGCTGGAGGAGCCGCCGCCCGGCGTCGTGTTCGTCTTCGCCACCACCGAGCCGCAGAAGATCGCCGCCACCGCGGCGCCCGTGCTCTCCCGGCTCCAGCGCTTCGACTTTCGCCGGATCGGGCCCTCGGCCATTCGCGGGAGGCTCCGTCAGGTGCTCGACGCCGAAGGGATCGCCGCGGACGACGATGCGCTGACTCTCATCGCGCGGCACGCCGACGGCGGGATGCGCGACGCCCTGTCGGTACTGGATCAGTGCCTGAGCTTCGGCGAAGGGGCCGTCACGGCCGCGCGGGTGCGCGAGGTCCTGGGGGTCGTGGGCGACGACATGTACGGCGAGGCGCTCCATCTCGTCGCCCAGCGTCGCCCGGAAGGCGTCTTCCCCCTCGTCGATCGTCTGGCAGACGCCGGCGCCGACCTTGCCGAGTTCATCGGAGGGATGGGGGAGGCGCTGCGGGCGCTGCTCATGGTGCAGCTCGGCGCGTCTCCCGAAGCGCTCACCGAGGCGATGCGCCAGGCTCTCGCGGACCTTCGTGACCGGTTCCTCACCGGCGATGTGCTCCGCATGCTCCGCCTCCTCGGTGAGAGCGAGACGGCGCTCAGACGGAGCGGGAACTCCCGTCTTGTCGTCGAATCGCTGCTGCTTCGATGGTGCATGCTCGACCGGATGGTCGATCTTGCCGAAGTGCTCGCGCAGGAGCCGGGCCTTGTGCCGCGTGGCGGTCCCCCTGCGGCACCGGTCTCCCGGCCCTCCCCGCCGGTTGCACCTCGCGCGGCCTCCGCAACCTCCCCCGCCGTCCCGGCGCCCGCGTCCGTCTCCCGCGGCAGCGTGGCTGCGTCCCTCGATGCGATCGGAGCCTCGTGGCCCGCCATCGTCGCCGAGGTTCGCCGTCTCAGCGGCTTCCTTGGCGACGCGCTTGGCCAGGGAACTCCCACGGCGCTGGAGCTTCCCTGGCTCACCGTGACTCTGGCGGACCCCAATCCGCTCTTCGCCGAAAAACTTCAGCGCGATGCCCGTGTGGTCGAGGAGGCGCTGCGCTCGGCCACGGGGCAGGAACTTCGCCTCCGGGTGACGTTGGCGGCACCCGGCCCCGAGGGGGTGGCGCCGCCGAAGAAGCTGACCGAGGCGGGAATGAAGGCCGACCGGCTCAAGTCTCTTCGGGCCCGGGACCCGGCCCTCGATACGGCCGCCGACTCGTTAGATTTGGAGATCGTCGATTAGCTTGCCCACGGGTCCCCGGACCCCTACTTTGCCCGAATCATGGCAGGATTACCCGAGAGCATGGCAGACCTTCAGCAGCTATTCCAGCTCGGCCAGCAGGTCCAGGGCCGGCTTCAGCAACTGCAGTCCGAACTCGCGGGCCGGACGATCGAAACGTCGGCCGGGGGCGGGATGGTGCGCGTCACCGCCGACGGGCGGGGCACGGTCCACTCCGTGGTGATCGATCCCGCCGTGTTTGTCGCGCACGATGCGGAATTCCTCGGCGATCTCGTGTTGTCCGCGGTGGCGGAAGCGCAGCGCCGGGCGGCGGACCTGCTGCAGGCAGAAATGCGAAAGGTCCAGCCGCTCCCGTTCGCACCGCCCCTCTGACCCGTGAGCGCCATCGAAGAGCTGATCACCGAGCTCGCCAGGCTGCCGGGGATCGGCCGCAAGACGGCCCAGCGTCTCACCTTCCATTTGCTGCAGCATCCTCCCGAACAGGCAGTGCGGCTAGCCTCGGCGCTCATCGCGGTGACCGAGCGGGTGCGTCCGTGCGCGGAGTGCGGAAACTTCACCGAGGATCAACCCTGCGCCATCTGCACCGATCCCCGGCGCGACCCGGGAGTGCTCTGCGTGGTCGAGGAGGCGTCGGCCGTCGCGGTGGTGGATCGCTCGACCGACTTCCGGGGCCGCTATCACGTCCTCGGAGGGCGCCTCTCGCCGCTCGATGGCGTCGGGCCCGAGTCGCTTCGGCTCGATCCGCTTGTCCGGCGGGTTCGCGAGGGCGGCGTGCGGGAGGTCATCCTGGCCACCAATCCCTCGATGGAGGGCGAGGTCACGGCGACGTACGTCCAGCAACTGCTCGCGGGCCTGGGCGTGCGGGTCACCCGTCTCGCGCGTGGCCTCCCCATGGGCGGCGACCTGGAATACGTGGACGGCGTGACTCTCGCGCACGCGCTCATCGCGCGGCGGGACGTCTCATGATGCGGTCGCGCACGGGACTCGTGGCGGGCGGCCTCGCCGCCGGGGCGGTGGCGGGGTGGTTCCTCGCCCAGCGCCGATTCGCGGCCCGCCGGAGCGCGCTCTTCGACCGCCGGCCGATGCGGCGGCGGGCGGCGCTGGGGTTCCTGGAAGGACAGAGCGGCGTCGGCACGATCCGGCTGCTGCGCGACTATCTCGCCTGGGAACGGCACCCGGTGCTGCGTCGGCGGGCCGAGGCCATCGTGCGGCGGATGGAGACGGCTCTGCTATGAGCGGCGCTTCGAGCTGGTCGTTCCGCGAGGACGACTCCCGGCAGATCCAGACGATCCTGAGCGCTTTTCTCGGCGAATCCAACGCCCGGACGGCACTGATCGTCGATCGTACCGGCCAGATGGTGGCGACGGTGGGGGAGTCTCCCGTGTTCGACCAGACGGCCTTCGCCTCGCTGACGGCGGCGGATTTCAGCGCCAACGACCAGCTCGCCCGCATGCTGGGCGAGCCCGAGTTCGGCGCGCTCTTCCATCAGGGCGAGCGGGAGTCGATGTACCTGGCCGATGTGGCGCGGCGGGTCATCCTGGTGGTTCTCTTCGACAACCGGACCACGCTGGGCCTGGTCAAGCTGCGGGTCAGGTCGACGGTGACACGGTTGAGCGAGGTGTTCACCGACATGTTCAATCGCGAAGGAACGAGCGCGCCGGGGGTCGAGACCGAATTCCTCGGCGAGGCGGAAGACGAGATCGACAAACTCTTCGGGGCCTGAGGGGACATCCGCGCATGTCGATGATCAACTACGCCTCCCGCGAAATCAACTGCAAGCTCGTCTACTATGGGCCCGGGCTTGGGGGAAAGACCACCAACCTCGAGTTTGTGTACAACAAGGTGGCTCCGGGGTCGCGGGGGAAGATGATCTCCCTCGCCACCGAAACCGAACGCACCCTCTTCTTTGACTTCCTCCCGGTGGATCTCGGCACCATCCGGGGGTTCAAGGTCAAGTTCCACCTCTACACCGTGCCCGGCCAGGTGTACTACAACGCCTCGCGCAAGCTCATCCTCAAGGGCGTGGATGGCGTCGTCTTCGTTTCCGACAGCCAGATCGAGCGGATGGATGCGAACGTCGAGGCGATGCAGAACCTCTACGAAAACATGACCCAGCACGGGTATGACCTCACCAGGATTCCCTTCGCCATCCAGTACAACAAGCGCGACCTGCCGAACGCCGCCCCCATCAGCGAGCTCCAGGCCTCGCTCAATCCCGGCTGGCCGGTGGACGATCCGGCCCGCCAGCGCCCGGTGCCCGATCCGTATCACGAGGGCGAGTTCCTCGTGAGCCAGCAGGACGGCCAGTGGATCGAGCGCGCCCCCTATTTCGAGGCGGTGGCGCTCACCGGCGACGGGGTCTTCGACACGCTCAAGGCCATCAGCAAGAACGTTGTGAAGACGTTGGGGTAGGCGGCCGCCATGTGGACCCTGCCCAACGTCATCACCCTCGTCCGCATCTGCTTCACCCCGGTCGTCGCTCTCCTGCCGTTCATCGAAGGGTACTGGCCCAAGCTCATCGCCTTCGTGATCTTCGTCGTCGTCGCGGTCAGTGACGTAGTCGACGGCTACCTCGCCCGCAGCCGGAATGAGGTCACCGACCTCGGCAAGCTGCTCGATCCCATCGCCGACAAGCTCCTGCTCTTCGCAATGCTGGTCCCGATCTACTGGATCTCCCGCCAGCGCCACGATCTCTACGATATCCCGGTGTGGGGCAGCATCCCGCTGTGGGTCTGCCTCCTGCTGATCGGGCGGGAGGTGGCGATGACGCTGTTCCGGTGGTGGGCCAACCGGCGAGGCGTCGTCATCCCGGCGGGCGGCGCGGGAAAGCTCAAGACGACGATCCAGAACGTCTTCATCGGCGCCGTGATCCTCTGGTTCGCCTTCCGTGACGCGCGGAAGCCGCTCGGGTGGGAGCACAGCCGCTACGCGGAATACTGGAACCAGTTCCACGGCGGCTTCGTCGCCGTCACGCTCGCCATCGCGGCGTTGCTGACCGTCTACTCCTTCGCGCAATACCTCTATCGGAATCGGGCCCTGTTCTCCGATCGCACGCGGTGACTTCAGTCTCCTCTATTTCTTCCTGCTCTTCCTGCTCTTCGTGCCTTCGTGGTCAATAGCCGGGCACGCAGTACACACGTAAGGCGCATTCCGTGGTGACCCCGTGAACATCGAACTCGTCACCATCGGCACCGAGCTGCTTCTCGGATTCACCCTCGACACCAACGGCGCCGAGATCGCCGGCGCGCTCGCGGGCCAGGGCGTCCGCGTCGCGCGGCGCACCGCAGTAGCCGACAACGAGCCCGACATCAGCGATGCCGTCTCCGCCGCGCTCCGACGCACCGGCGCCGTCATCACCACCGGCGGCCTCGGCCCCACCCGTGACGACATCACCAAGAAGATTGTCGCCGGTCTCTTCGGTGCGCCGCTTGATTTCGACGAGCGGATCTGGGCGTCGTTGCTCGATCGATTCGCCCGCGCCGGCCGCGCGCCGGTGCAGAGCAATCGGAGCCAGGCGGAGGTGCCTCGGGGGGCGGTCGTGCTTCCCAACCTGTGGGGCACCGCGCCGGGGCTCTGGATTGAAGGCCCCCCCGGGCTCGTCGTGATGCTGCCCGGCGTGCCCCACGAGATGCGCATGCTTCTCCATCGCGAGGTGGTGCCGCGGCTCGCTGGCCGGGGCGAGGGACGCGTCATCCGCTCGCTGGTCGTGCGCACCACCGGGATCCCGGAATCCACGCTCGCCGAACGCATGGGCGAGATCGAGAGCGACGTCGCCCCGCTGAGCCTGGCCTATCTCCCCGGGCTCGACGGGGTGGACCTCCGGCTCACTGCATGGAATCTCCCGCCCGCGGAGGCCGACGGTCTGCTGCGTCCTGCCGCTGATCTCCTCCGGGCGCGCGCCGGGGAGTTCGTCTACGGCGAAGGCGATGCGGATCTGGCGGCGCTCGTCCTCGAGGAGGCGAGATCCAGGCGCCTGCACATCGCCACGGCGGAGTCGTGTACCGGCGGGCTGGTCGGCGAGCGTCTCACCGAGACCGCAGGCAGCTCGGATGTGTTTGTGGGAGGCGTCGTCTGCTATGACAACGCGCTCAAGTTCTCATTGCTCGGCGTGCCGCCCGAACTCCTCCAGTCGGAAGGGGCGGTGAGCGAAGCGGTGGCGCGCGCCATGGCGGCCGGGGCCATTGAGCGACTCGGCGTGGATCTGGCCGTGTCCGTCACCGGTATCGCCGGCCCCGGTGGCGGGAGCGAGGAGAAGCCGGTCGGCACCGTCTGGATCGGGCTCGCGCACGGCGGCGAAGTTACCGCGCGGCGCTCGCGTTTTCCCGGCGACAGGCACGACATCCGCCGGCGTGCCGCACAGGCGGCGCTCTTCATGATGCTCGGGCGCCTGCGGTCTCTCTCGTAGTCTGCCCTTCTGTCCGTCCCCACCGGGCACGGGACGTGCTATTATTCCTGGCAGACGGCCCATCTTGGAGGAACTTCTAAGTGCGTGACAGAAGGAGAGTTAGTGGAGACGGCCGGAGGGGTGGAAGCTCCATCAATACTCCGGGCGGCATGAGTCAGGCTGCCGCCACGGCCGGTCCGAGCGCCGATGGTGCCGACTTGGCATCGACCGATATGTCCACCGAGCCCTCGTCGCGCGACGATGCAACTCAGGAAGCCTTCGGCGGCCTCCCGGTCGAGCTCGATTCGGAGGCAATCAAGCGGCTCGGGGGCGAGCTCGAGGCAGCGCGCGACCAGCATCTCCGGCTCGCCGCCGAGTTCGACAACTACCGCAAACGCGTCGCGCGGGAACGAGGCGAGCTGACCGACCGGGCGCAGTCCAGTCTGGTGAGCCGTATTCTCGATGCGCTGGGCGACATGGATCGCCTGACCGGAACGATGAGCGAGATGCCGGTCGAGTCACTCCGCCAGGCGGTAGCGCTGGTGGATCGCAAGTTCTGGAAGGAACTGGAGGGCGCCGGGCTCGAGCGAATCGATCCGGTGGGCGCCGCCTTCGATCCGAGCCAGCACGAGGCCGTCTCCGTCATTCCGCCGCCCAGCCCCGACATGGATCATCAGGTGAGCGCCACCTTCCAGATCGGCTATCGCTTCAAGGGGAGCCTGGTGCGGCCCGCGCAGGTCCAGGTGTACTCAGAGCAGGGCCAAGCGTAACGTGGCCACGCGGGACTTCTACCAGATTCTCGGCGTCCCCGACTCGGCGAGCCAGGAGGAGATCAAGAAGGCCTACCGGCGCCTCGCCAAGCAGTATCACCCCGACGCCAATCCGAACAATCCCAAAACGGCGGAACGATTCAAGGAAATTTCCGAAGCGCAGACGGTGCTGTCCGATCCCAAGAAGCGCGAGCACTACGATCGGATGCGGCGGTACGGAGCGTTCGATGGCGCCGCCCGCGGCGCTCGCGCGGGCGCGGCGGGAGGGCGAGCGGGCGCCCGTGGCGGCCCGGGCGAGCCGATGGACGAGGGCATCGACTTCAGCGATTTCGGCGGCTTGGGCGACATCTTCTCCTCCATCTTCGGCCGCGGGCGCCGTGAGGAGACAGTCTCCGAGACGCTGGAGACGGTCGTCGAGATTCCCTTCCGGGTGGCCGTCCTCGGCGGCAAGGTCCCCGTCACGCTGGCGGTCACCGAGAACTGCTCCACCTGCGCGGGAACCGGGGGAGCGCCGGGCGCCACCTCGTCCACCTGCCCCGAGTGCGGCGGGCGCGGGACGATCTCGTTCGGGCAGGGGGGATTCTCCGTCAACCGTCCCTGCCCGCAGTGCCGTGGCCGCGGCAAGGTGTCGTCGGCGGCGTGCGACGCCTGCGGGGGGGTCGGTGAACTCCGCTCGGAGCGGCGAGTGGTCATCACCGTGCAGCCGGGTACCGAGACCGGCACGCGGGCGCGGTTGCGCGGTCAGGGGCAACCGGCCAGACCCGGTGGCGCTCCTGGCGACCTGCTCGTCACCTTCCAGGTCCTGCCTGACCGGTTCTTCCACCGGGACGGACTCGACATCCTCTGCGAGGTACCCATCAACGTCGCGCAGGCCATGCTCGGCACGCGGCTCAGGGTTCGCACGCTCGATGGGAAGAAGGTCATGCTCAAGATCCCGGCGGGAACGCAGCCCGGGCGGAAGTTCCGCATCAAGGGGCAGGGTATCGAGAAGAACGGTCGTCGGGGGGATCAGCTGGTCGCGGTCCAGGTCACCGTTCCCACCGAGCTCACCCCGGAACAGCAGGAGTTGTTCAGGAAGTTCGCCGAGTCCTCGGGGCTGCGCTCCTAGCGCACCTCAGCTCCCTCCCGGCAGGGCCCGCTCCACAAGAATTCGATGACTGCCTCGTTCGGCCTCCGGGCTGGGCGGATGCCGCTGCTGGTAGCTGCCGTCCGCACGCAAGTCCCACGCTTGGCGATTGTCCTGCCAGAGGAGGAGCAGCAGGTCCCTCATCGCCTGCCGGTGCGCGGGCTCCTCCACCAGGGTTACCGCCTCGATCCGGCGGTCGAGATTGCGGGGCATCCAGTCGGCCGAGCCGATGTAGACTTCTTCCTCCCCCCCGTTGAGGAAGTAGAACGCGCGGGAGTGTTCCAGGAACCGCCCCACGATACTGATGACCCGGATTCGGTCGCTGATCGCCGGCAGCCCGGGCCGGAGGCAGCAGATCCCCCGCACGATGAGGTCGATGGTTACCCCGGCCTGAGAGGCGGCGTAGAGCGCGGCGATGATGTCCGGATCCACCAGCGCGTTCATCTTCGCCATGATGCGCGCCGGCTGGCCGGCCTGGTGGTGGGCCACCTCGCGCTCGATCATGGCGATGAACCGCTCCCGCATCCCCTTCGGGGCGACGATGAGTTTGCGATATCCCGCCGGAGAAGCGAATCCCGTCAGGACATTGAAGAGATCGGTCAGGTCCGCACCGAGATCGGGGTTGGCGCTGAGCAGCCCGAAGTCGGTATAGAGCCGTGCGGTCTTCGGGTTGTAGTTCCCCGTGCCGATGTGGAGATAGCGACGCATCGTGTCGCCCTCGCGGCGCACCACGAGCATCACCTTGGCGTGGGTCTTGAGCCCGGCCACGCCGTAGCTCACGTGGACCCCGACGTCCTCCAGCCGCTGGGCCCAGATGATGTTGTTCTCCTCGTCGAATCTCGCCTGCAGCTCGATCAGGACGGCCACCTGCTTGCCGCGCTCCGCCGCCTGTACCAGCATCCGGGCGATGCTCGAGTCTCCACCCGTGCGGTAGAGTGTGAGCTTGATGGCCAGGACGTCCGGATCCTCGGCTGCCGTCTGGATGAAGCGCTCAACCGACGTGGCAAATCCGTCGTAGGGATGGTGGAGGAGAACGTCGCCTTCGCGGATCACATCGAAGATATTGCGCGGGCCCGCGAGACGCGGCTGGGTCACCGGGTGAAATGCCGGGTCCTTGAGCGCCGGAAAGTCGAGTGACGCGAGCGTGAGCAGGTCCACGGTGTCCATGAGGCCGGACACCTCGTAGAGGTCGTCCATGGTGAGCGGCCCGGCGGGCACGTCCTGCTGCTCGCTGAACTCCATCAGGAGCCGTTCGCGGAGCGAGGCGGGCATGGAGGGATGGACCTCGATTCGCACCACCTCGGCAAACCGTCGGTTACGCACTTCCTCCTGGATGAGGCTCAGCAGGTCTTCCGCTTCGTCGCCGTGGTCGATCTGGAGGTCGACGTTTCGCGTGATCCGGAAGATGTGGCATCCCAGAATCTCGACTCCGGGGAAGAGCGCCTCGAGGTTGGCGCCAATCACCTCTTCGAGCGGGATGAAGTGGTTGGCCGTCGGAAGGGGGACCCACCGGGGGAGAATCTTCGGCACCTTCACGCGCGCAAACCGCTCTTCGCCGTCCGCTCCCCGCAAGACGACCGCGAGAGAGAGGCTGAGGTTGGAGATGTAGGGAAAGGGGTGCCCGGGATCGACGGCAAGCGGCGTCAGGACGGGAAACACGTTCGACCGGAAGTAGGCGTCGAGCTGCTCCCGGTCGCTCCGGTCGAGCTCCTCGACTCCCTCGTGCAGGGTCAGGCCATGCCGGGCGAGGGCGGGGAGGACCTCCTCCATCAGGCACCGGTGATGGTCGCGAAGGTGCTCCCGAACCGTCGCCGAGATGGCCCGAAGCTGGTCCTCGGGAGTCATTCCGTCGGCGGTGCGCTCCACTATTCCCGCGGCGAGCTGCTGCTTGAGCCCCGCCACCCGTACCTGGTAGAACTCGTCGAGGTTGCTGCTGAAGATGCCGAGAAACTTGAGGCGCTCGAGGAGCGGCGTGCGCCCGTCGAGCGCTTCGTGCAGGACCCGCCGGTTGAACTCGAGCCAGGACAGCTCGCGGTTCAGGTAGAGGGACGGGTCCCGGAGGTCCGCGACCGGAGCCGCGGAGGAGTGGAGGCGGAGGTCGGTCACTCGGCGATCAGCTCTTCTTCGGACTGAACATGAGCGAGAGAATCAGGCTCACGATCCCGATCACGAGTCCACCGAGGAACGCCGGCCAGAACCCGCTCACGGCGAATCCGAGGCCCCAGCGGGTCGAGAGCCAGCCGGTGACCATCACCATGAGCGCGTTGATGACCAGCGTGAAGATCCCGAGCGTCAGCACGATGAGCGGACAGGTGAGCAGGGTGAGGAGCGGCCGGAGGAGGCTGTTCACGAGTCCGAAGACCGCCGCGACCATCAGCAGCTGGACGATCGTCCCGTTGAAGTCCAGCCCGGTAATGAAATAGGCGGCCACCCAGAGCGCGGCCGCATTGAACACCCAGTGCATCAGCAGGGAACGCATGGAGCTCTCCGGTTCGGGACACTCACGTAATGACGCCGCCGCCGAGGACGCGCCCGTCATCGTCGTACAGGACACCCGATTGCCCCGGTGAAATGGCCCGGACCGGAGCGTGCAGTACGAGGGAAACGCGATCTTTGCCGCGTTCGGTCACCGACGCCGGGACCGCCCGCCCGCGGTGCCGAACCTGCACCTCGCAGCGGTCGCCTTCCTCGAGGGGGGGCGCCAGCCAGTTGACCTCCTCGAGCGTCACCCGGTGGCCCTCGAGGTCCTCCGCCGTTCCAATCACCACCTCGCGCCGCTCCGGCCGGATGGCCACGACGAACCGGGGGCGAGCGGCGCCACCGGGCACCCCCTTCCGCTGCCCGATGGTGTAACGCGCATAGCCGCGGTGCTGACCGATGACGTCTCCCGTTGTGGTGACCAGCGGGCCCGGACTGAGCGCGGGAGCGTTCGCGGGGAGGTGCCGCTCCAGTACG
>Ga0334722_10006068_pt1 | contig 12048 bp, 12 predicted proteins | sample C3_bottom_MG_FD_207210 | JGI IMG/M metagenome (GOLD analysis project Ga0334722, IMG submission 207210) | Sediment microbial communities from Yellowstone Lake, YNP, Wyoming, USA - C3_bottom | ecosystem: Environmental > Aquatic > Freshwater > Lake > Sediment | place: USA: Wyoming | collected...
TCCTGATTCGTCGTTACCGATATCTCACAGGCAATCCGAGACTCACCGCGGACAAGCGACACGTCAACGCGACCGGCGCCGTCAAGGATCGTCTCCTCAATCGAGGCCCGGAATCCTCGTTCTTCCGCAAGCTGCTTAAAAAGATGCTGCAGGTACTTGTGCTGTTGTCCGCCGCGACCCGGCTGCATTGGTTCTTTTCTAATTGGGGGCGCCTTTTTCTTGACTTCAGGGCCGATCGTGGCCGATGCCGGCGCGGAAGCCGCCACCTCCGGTGGGACAGGCGTCATATCCGATTGTGCATAAGCCTCTTTCGGTGGCCTAGGCGGTGTTGTTGCTCTTCGAAATTCGGGGGCCGCGCGTTCCTTCGCAGGCTGAGGCGGGGCAGAGAACGGAACATCCGTAGGTAGAACTGGCGGAGCACTGTAGAGGGCTCGATTCTTTTCCAAGAGAAGTCGCTGCTCGGACGCATCCATCGTAGGCAGTGACTCAACATAGCCCAAAGGGATATGCACTGAGAGGGCTTTCGCTGTGAAGTTGCGAACGTGGCATGCAAACTCCGTGTAGTCACGCTCCTTCTTTTGAGACATCAAGAATTCAGCGGTGCACCGAAGTTCTGAATCGAGCACGTTTGCGTCCTTCGCGCTCACCCCGCCCGCGAATTTGATCGAGGTGCTCGCCAGCACACTTGACCGAAGTCCCGCTCCGAGCTGGTCAAGGTTCTGGTGGGCGAAGATGAGACCCACGCGGTACTTCCGGGCCTGGTGCAAGAGATTGGAGATATTTTCGTCGAAATAATCCTGAGCTTCGTCGATGTAGACAAAGCTTGACCGGCGCTCATGCGGGGGGAGTGCCGCGCGCTGCACAGAAGCTTGAGCGATCAAGGCGATGAAGAACCGTCCGAAGATTGCCGAACCTTCTTGGCCCAGGAGGTCCTTGGCCGTGTTGATGAGAATGATCTTGCCTTCATTCAGCAGTTCGAAGATATCGACCTTGTTCTTGGGGTGCGAAAACATTCGCTCAAGGGATGCGTTGCTCATGACGCCCCATAGGCGTGTGAGAATCTGCTTCTTGGTCTCGTTGAATTGCCGGTCGAAAAACCGCGTCGCAAAGAAGCTCCGCGCCGTCCCCGACAGCTGCTCCATGTACGGGCGAAACCGCTCGCCATCCTCCATAAGCTCCCGTAGGGTATGAATGGTCGCGTCGGGTATCTCGATCAGAAGCCTTGCCAGGTACCGGAAGATGAGCCCTTGACGCTGCGTCAGCTCGGCCCCGAGCAGTGCGCCGAAGAAGTATTCGTAAAGTTCTATCGTGGCGTTGAGTATCTTCTCTCGATCGACCGGCGCGTACCCGCTCAAGCGGTCCCGGTTGAAGTCGAACATGTTGAGGCACACGGGGTGCTCAACATCGTTCGGATCGACAAGCACGAATCGATCTGCCAGGCTCTCTGCGGCGGCGGGGTTGAAATAGGCGAGCCGAGAAATGGTTCGAATGAGATCGCCCTGGCTGTCGATCACCACGACCGAGCGGCCGTCCTCCATCGACCGCACCAAATCGTGGTTAATCAGGAACTGTAAGAGTTGTGTCTTGCCATGCCCCGTTCCGCCGACAACGTGCGTATGTTCAAATCTGGCAGGGAAAGGAATGGCAAACGGCAGCAGGCTGTGGAAAAACTGAAGAAACGGCGTCCCCTGCAAGTACGCCTGAATCAGGAACTCCGGGGATTTGTTCTTGTGGTTGCTTGGAAAAGTGGCCTTGCCGGCCGACTCGTGCCTCTTCTCCGGCGGAATGCCCGAGGCTCGAAGCGCGTTGTCATCGAAGCGTTCACGCAAACGATCGAATAAATGAGCGTTTGAGACATCATCGTCGAAGAAGGTGACCAACAGCCGATCGAGAACCTCCGGCAAGTTGTCGCATAAATCGTATGCCCGCGCCTCGGGTAGCACGACGGAATCGTCGGCGGCAACGCCCTTTTCATCGATATCCGTGAATGCCGACAAAGGAAAATATTCGAGCATTCCCGAGAATGCGTAGACAAGTTTGTCGCGCCAGATGGTCAGCAACCGGTCCTGGTCGGCAAGGAAACGCAGTTGCCGGTTCAGCATCGCTCGCACCAGGACGCCCTCTTCGATCGTCAGCTTTGCAAGAACCGATTCATCGGGAAGCTCGACGAGAAGTCCGTCGAAGTAAAGCAGACTCTTGATTGTGCGATAAAGCATCTCCCCCAGCGGAATCGAAGGCGTAACGCCCCGCTTCTCGCAGATCTCGTGGATGAGATCAATGAGAAAGTTGCTAAGCCGCTTTTCGTCCGCGAAGGGAGAGTTGCTACGGGCGCTTGTGACCCGCGCGCAGAGCTCGACCATCTCCTTAAGCTCACGCTCCTGACCCGACCCGAGGAACAGGTCCTGGAACCAGTTCCACCCGTTGGAGGACACGTTACTTCAGCTCGATCACTTCCTCGCCGCCAAAGGTTGCGGCTGCCTCAAGCACGTTCTTGAAGGTCTGGGCCGCTTCCGTGATCTGATCCTCGACCGCAAGCATCTCGACGATATCTTTGCAATCGACCTTCTTGCCGTCTGTCAAATCATTGACCGACACCGAGATATTCATCATCTTAAAGGCCAGCCGAGATGCGAGGCCCAAGAGCCCGCTGCCTTTTTCGGTTATTGTCATGCGCTCATAGAGCATTGTGTCCCCGAGCTTGTATTTCCTGATATTGCTTTTCTCCTCGTCGGTAAGCTCCGCTCGGACAGCGAGCGTGAAGGTGACCTTGCCAATGAGCCCCGATTTCTGGTCGCGCCGCAGCAATAACTTCATTTTCCCCTCCCCAGGGTGTGGTTAAGCCACTACGGTACTCCAAAAGCAACCAGACCCGCCAGCTAGACCAAATGGACTAGGCCATTTGATTAACGGGCCAGGCCGTTTGGATGGAGTGTCGTCGCGCTGAATGGCTTGCTCGGGCTTCCGTCGATCATAAGCTTGAGATATATGTCGTGATTGGGGAGATTCATGAGGTCTAGAGGCACGAACACCGGGTCATATTCGCGGGCGATCATATGGGCATCCTCGGGACCGAGACGGAAGGAAATAAGGGTGCCCACGTTGCCGAGCACGGCGTGCTTCACCTCGGGTTCCAATTGGAAGAGATGTTGGTGAGAAAGCATCAGCCCGACATGGTACTTGCGCAGTTCCGAGACCATGTTCGCCACCGACAGCGTGGCAAAGCTTTGAAATTCGTCGATCACGATAATATGGTCAGACCTCTGTGATTCCTCCATGTCCGCCCGACTGAACGCCGCGAGGCCCAAGGTTGTCACCAAAAGCGCGCCGAGAACGTTTGCACTATCCTCGCCGAGTTGCCCTTTGGCGAGATTGACGATGAGAATCTTTCCTTCGTCCATGATCTGCCGGAAATGGAGATCAACGAGTTGACCGGTGAACATTCGGTATAGACGGGGGTCGGCAAGAAACGCGCCGACCTTATTCTGGATAGGGGCAATCGATTCCTGTTGATACCGAGGATTGTATTTCGGATATTCCCTGGTCCAGAACGCTTGAACTTGATCATTCTTCACCCGAGTGAGCACCTGCTTGCGAAAGGTCGTGTCGGTGAGCATCCGCAAGATATCGGGAAGCGTCGCCTTCCCGTATTCAATGAGCGCATAGAGCGCGTTTCGGAGGATGTGTTCCATTCTCACGCCCCAGGCATCACCCCAGAGCTTCTTAAACGCTTCCATGAGGCCCGAGGCAGCGAGCGGAATCCTGTCCGCCCGCACTCGCCGCAATGGGTTGTATCCATACGGTTGCGATAGGTCCGGCGCATTCAGATAGATAAGGTCACTCTCGCGCCACCGGGGAACACCCGCAACCAGCCGCTCGGCGAGATCCCCATGCGGGTCGATCACTGTCACCCCGCGCCCGCGCATCATGTCTTGGAGAGCGATTGTTTCCAGCAGCGTGGTCTTTCCTGTGCCGGTCTTGCCGATCGCGTAAATATGAAAGAGCCGATCGGCCTGTTTGATGCCGAAAGTTCGGTGCGGTAGCCGCGCGTTGGTTGTCGCGAAGTATGAAATGTCTGGATTGCGGGGCATGCTGCTTAGCATAGGTGCACGTCAGAAGTGACGCACGACGGTGATGCGTGCCTCACCGGCACGTTCTCCAGTCGTGTTTCTTCAACCGCTATGCCTAACTATGAGTGTCGGATCGTTCTTTATGAAAGGAGTCCGACATGGAACCTGTATTGTTATCCGACCTAGAGCTTCTCTCGCTTCTCATGGGCGAGAAGACCGCAGCGCGAATGTATCAAGGAAGTTTGCTGTCGCTTTTTACCACCGGCGCGATTGATCAAGAGGTGCACCCGAGGATCGTGGCTGCTCGCGAACTTGTAAAGCGCGCGCTTAAAGAAGAACTGAAGCGCAGTTCAGTACTTTCAAGCCCGGCCGCTGTTCGGGATTACATCCGATTGCTTTTGATCGGCAAGGAGTACGAAGTGTTCGTTGTACTTTTTCTCGACGCGCAGAACCGCGTCATCGACGCCGAAGAGCTATTCCGCGGTACGCTCACACAAACATCGGTGTACCCGAGGGAAGTGGTCAAGCGAGCTCTTCGGTTCAACTCGTCTTCAGTTATCTTTGCCCACAACCACCCTTCAGGTGTTGCGGAGCCGAGCCACGCTGACGAAGCCCTCACGCAAGCGCTGAAGCAGTCGCTAGCGCTGGTGGATGTAAAGGTGCTCGATCACTTCGTCGTGGCCGGCACCGCATCAATCAGTTTCGCGGAGCGGGGCTTGATATAGCAACGAACTCTTGCCCGCTACCTTGCGGGCATTTTTTTGAATTAATGCTAATGCGTCGTTCCCTGTGCGAAGATGTTGGATCTCGCACCCGGCAAAGCGCGCGCCAACCAACCATGTTCTGGTCACTGACCAGGGAAGACCTGCAGTTCCTATTCTTTTTGTAACCCTGCAATATTTCAATTATCGAAGCTGCTGACTCTGCCTCTGAAGTACGGTTTAGTATACGAAAATGACAAATCGATCGTTGATGAGTGCACGCCACTTGGGCCGGTGGCAATGGAATTATGGAACGAACTGACGATACTTCGCCGATTTCGGAACGGATAACCCGGCACATCGAGAAAATGATGTTGTCGGGCAATGGAGCCATTGAAGCACAATATCGCAAACCCAATGGTGGTACAGCTTCGATATTCTCGGACCCGGATCCCTTGGGAGAAGAAATGCAGTTCTCCCCAGTGAAAGGTCTTGTCCATAAGTACAAGAACCGTGTTCTTTGGAAGGTTTCGTATAGATGTGCAGCCCACTGTCAATTTTGCACGCGCGCTCGACAGATAGGCTCGTCAGAAGGTGATCTATCTGGGGCGGATATTCAGCAGGCACTCGCTTACGTACAGTGCCATCCGCTAATCGATGACGTAATTTTAAGCGGTGGCGACCCTTTCTTTACTCCGAACAAAACATCCACGATTCTTACCGGTCTTAGCAAAATATCGACGGTTCGCACGGTTCGGATTGGAACCCGGCTTCCAGTGCAATCTCCACTGAGCTTCCGGACCAAACCACTCGAGAAGGTGATGGAATTATTGCACCAGCTCACACAGCGAAATGCCGTATTTATCCTAATTCACTTCAATCATCCCACTGAGATCACGGGCGAGGTACTCGCCGTAATAAGGCAGTTTCGCAATTTGGGCATTTTGGTCCTTTCGCAAACCGTGTTCCTACGTGGAATAAACGATCGCTTCGAGATTCTCCGAGATTTGTTTCGCAGCCTCTATTTTTCTGGAGTGATCCCGTATTACATTTACCGCTGCGATTACGCGAAGGGATTAGAACGATATGTTTGCGACTTAGAAAATGAGCGACAGATTATGACTCACCTTACAAGTGAGCTTTCTGGCATAGCGGTGCCCACCTACGTTGCAGATGTGACGGGACGAGGCAAGATACCGATTCCATTAAATTACTGGACCTTAGTAGACGAGACCAGGTGCACCGATTTTGATGGGCGCCTCATTGATCTAAACATGCGTTAGCGACTTCGATGCGAATACTAATTCTGTATAACGAAGCGTCGGAACTACGCAGAGGGATCGTCAGCGACTTAACGTGCGAGGAGGAGATTAAGATAATTGTTCCTTTGGTACGACAGATATTAGAGGAGCGAGGCCATATAGTTTCGATACTAAGGACCACCTTCAATCTTTGGGAGGAGCTAAAGAGGTATAAATCGGATATCGACCTCGTTCTAAATTTGGCCGAGGCGTTTGGAGGTACAAACACCGATGAACCTCTCGTTCCCGCGATGCTTGAAGCGTTACAAATGCCCTTTACCGGCGCGTCCGCCGCGAATATGCAACTAACGTTAGACAAGGAAAAAACAAAACTGGTCCTGCAAGGCTACGGCATCCCGATAACTGCGCATCAGATATTTCGGAGTGGCAATGAAGCGCTATCGCCACGGCTCGGCTTCCCTCTGATTGTGAAACCGATACGTCAAGAAGCAAGTATGGGTATCTATCTCGACAGCGTAGTTTGTAACCATTTGACCCTTCGCCAGAAAATAAGTCATGTAATAGCAGCATATCGACAACCCGCGCTTGTAGAACCATTTATAGAAGGTCGTGAAGTTTCCGTAGGCATGATCGGCAATGGAGACTCCCTAACATTATTCGATCCGTTAGAGTTTCTTTTTCCTGATGCCCCAACACCACTAGCAGCATTCAGATCTTACGAATACAAGTGGAGCGGCAAGAAGGAAGTCATGACTAAAGCGGAGCTTTCTGACTCAATGAAGAAGCAGCTGCTCGATGCTGCGCGAGTCGCTTTCGTCTCGACCGAATGCTTCGACTACGCCCGAATGGATTTCCGCGTCACCGATCAGACGTTCTATATTCTTGAAGTCAACTACAACCCCGGAATCGGCCCCAACACGCATGGTCTAAACAATACGCTAACGATGATGGCTAGCTTCCATGGAGTTAGTTTTGAAGAACTCATCGTATCGATTGTGCGCACTGCCGCCGCGCGCAATGGTCTTTCGTGCTGAGTCCGCAAATGGCCATTTCTGCGTCACCGAGATCATTTCGTTCCGTATTCATCGCTAACGTTGCCGAGTCATTTGCCCGCCTGCTTATTGCCGGGCCCGATAGTTTAGAGAAGAGATCGCGGATCGCTCACGAAACCTCACTGTCGCAAAGAGCGCTATTTTGGGGAGGCGACGATAAAGTGGTTGTCACGCCAACGCCCATTCCAAATGAAATGCTCCTTGCCGCGAAAAACGCGCTGGGGTGGTCAAACGTATTGACGCTTTCGCCCGGTGAACCAGCCCTCATGTTATCGAGTGCGATTCGAGATGATGCTTACTTATATGGAAACCTGTCCGAGATTATAAGAAAGTCTTCTGGTATCTCACTTTCCGCATATTCAAGCACTGATGGCTATTGTGATTTGGTAAGAGAGCTTCTTAAGCGGGGCTTTGATTTTGATACTTCTGAGATTCCTATTGATAGATCCCGGTCGATCCGGGAATATTTGGACTCGAAGGTGGGATTCCGAGAGATTGCGTCAGAAGAGCTTAACAATGGATCGGTAAAGTTACCGGAAGGTCATATCTGTACTTCTGCTATTTCGGCAGCAAAAGCAGCATGTGTCTTTCTTGCGAAAAGGCAATCATGCGTGATCAAGGCGAATCAAGGGGAATCTGGATGGGGTACTTTGATACTAAAGCACGGCCATCTCCCAGTAGATTCGGCGCACTACATATTGGCACAGTTGGAAGGTGACCCCGTTTGGGAGAGCACTCCTCTCGTCGTCGAAGCTTATGTCGAACCAGCACTAAATGTGGATACGGCATTTCCATCGGCTGAAGTGCATATTGGCAGTAATGGTCCGCGCGTACTTTATCTTTGCCTACAGTTAATCAGTTCAGCCGGAGAGTTTAAGGGAATTCGCTTTGGTGGTAATGGACTGGATCGCGAAATCGGGGCCAAGATTCGCGAAGCGGCGCTGAAGCTTGGCAACAGGTTCTTTCGCGAGGGGTACAGAGGCCACTTCGATATTGACTTTGTGATCGGCAAGAATGGGTGCATTTTTGCCCTTGAATCGAACATGCGACGAACCGGTGGCACACATATTTATGACTTGGCTCAGGAATTAGTTCGCGCCGGAAGAAGACCAATTTGCCTGGTTTCAGACGATTACTTCCGTTACAGCGATCGACTAATGCCGACAAATCAATTATTTGAACAACTCAATAGATTGCTATTTCCGATTGAACAAAAGAATCATGGAATATTTATCACCCACGTTTCAGATGAACTTCCAGTCTTGGGTTACGTTGCGATCGGTGATAACACAGACGATATTCGCGCTCTACAACACGCGCTTTACAAATCGCTAGCGCTGTTGTAGTGTTAATTGAAGTAATGAATGCTAATAAAACTATAAGAATAAGCACTAAATCGTTTCAAGAACCGCTAAACGGGGGGTACTGCGGTCCTTCCAGCCTCAAAATCATTCTGGAATACTATGGAGTTGAAGCCGACCTCAATGAAATTTCTCGCCTCTGTCACTTGCACCCTGCTCTTGGTATCAGTGACAGGGATATAGGTCGAGCAGCGGACCATTACGGCTTCAGCGTATATATTAAAAACTTTGCTACGCTCGCCGACATAACGCGTTGGCTCTCGCGGGATGTTCCTGTCATAGTAAACTGGATTACAGCTGGACGGCCGGAGTGTCGAGACTCCGCGGTCCCAGACGGGCACTATTCTGTGGTGTGCGCCATAACACCTACCCATATTGTTCTGGAAGATCCAGAAATTGGAAGAAAGCGACGCATCAAAAAAGATGACTTCGAACGTGTATGGTTTGATTTCCGCGGATCGAGAATCGAAACTTGGCGGGACATGATCATCCGTCAGATAATTGTGATTCAACCGAAAATGCTTAGTCGCAGGCGTTTGGCAGCTTGAGCCATCCGTCGAGGCAATCAGCTCGCATGTCTGCAGACAAAAGGTAGTAATTATCCTCAGGAATCGCTAGCTAGCCAACTGTGCATAGGGTATTCCTTCGAGGGAGCGCCATTCTGCATTTCGCAAGCCTGATTGTTGAACCTCGCCAGGCCGCGCACCGGCATTCCAATATCTGCTGGGTGCTTGTCGACGCGCATCGCAGCGTGTCGGCCGCAATCGGTCCACTATAGCAGGGAGAGCAGTAATGGACTCGCTGGCAAGCGATAAACTGGAATCCAAAGTACGCTGGTACTGCGTAAGCGTCGCCTCAGTACCGTCTTGCGGCGGAAAGGAATCGTTCAGCGACGGCGCGGTGGTGTTTGCCGGGGCAGAGGAACGTTCACTTCGTCGGTAAACGTGTCCTCGTCGTAGGCCTTGCCGATGGCGGCATCGAGCCGGACCAACAGCTGTGCCAGAGTTTCACCGTCACGGCGAACCAGCATGGCAAGGCTGTTGTGGCCATCATTGGCGATGGCGACACAACGCAGGGGGTGGATGGCACCGATGGTGATCTGTCCCTCACCGTCGATCAGTTGCTCGATGTTGGGCAGGTCGGGCAAAGACACGGCGTTGGAGTTGGGCATGACTGCGGCGCTCAGGCGGCCAAGCGCAGAACGTCAGGCAAACTTGCAGCGACGTTCCACGGCAGCAGTTCTTCAATGCGGTTGATCGGATGTTCGGCGATACAACCGAGGACGTGGCGCAGGTAAGCCTCGGGGTCGATGCCGTTGAGTTTTGCTGTTCCGACCAGCGTATAAATCGCTGCGGCACGTTCGCCACCGCTGTTGGCGCCGGCAAACAGATAGTTGCGCCGGCCCAGGGCCACCCCACGCAGCGCCCGTTCGGCCGCTGAATTATCGATTTCGAGTGTGCCATCATCGCAGTAGCGCGTCAGTGCCGCCCAGCGATTGAGCGCATAGAGGATGGCGGCCGTGGTGTCTGACTTCGTTGACAGCCTGGCCATCGTCGCGTTCAGCCAGGCTTCAAAGTCAGCCAGCAGCGGCTTGGCTTGTTGTTCGCGCATTCGCCAACGTTCGTCCGGCGGCTTACCGCGAATCGTCGTCTCGATGCCGTAGAGTTCACCGATCCGCCGCAGCGCCTCCGCTGTCAGCGTGGAGGGGCGAGCCACATGCAGGTCGTAGAACTTGCGCCGAGCATGCGCCCAGCAGGCGGCTTCCTGGATGCGGCCCGTCTGGTAGATCGCATTAAAGCCGGCATAGGCGTCCGCCTGGAGCGTGCCGGCAAACTTCTTCAGATGTCTCTGGGGATGCTCGCCCTTGCGGTCCGGCGTGTAGGCGAACCAAACCGCCGGTGGAACACTTGATGCCGCAGGCCGGTCATCGCGCACATAGGTCCACAGGCGGCCCGTCTTGGTCTTGCCGTTGCCCGGAGACAGTACGGGAATCGGGGTGTCGTCGGCATGCACCTTGGCGCCGGCCAGGACGTGGCGGCGCAGGGCATCGACCAAGGGGTCGAGCAAGGCACTGCTGGCGCCCACCCAGTCGGCGAGCAGGGCGCGGTCAAGGTTCACGCCCTCGCGGGCATAGATGACCGACTGCCGATACAGCGGCAGGTGATCGCAGAACTTCGCCACCAGTACATGGGCCAGCAAGCCCGGACCGGCGAAGCCCCGCACAATCGGACGGCTCGGTGCCGGTGCTTGGGCGATATGGTCGCAGCAGGTACAGGCCAGTTTGGGGCGCGCATGCCGGATCACCCGGAAACTCGCGGGTACATATTCCAGCTGCTCGGACACGTCCTCGCCCAGAATGGCCAGCTTGCCGCCGCATTCCGGGCAGGACTCGGCTGCGGGTAGATGGGTCTCGGTCTGCCGCGGCAGGTGTGCCGGCAGCGGTTTGCGAATCGAAGGCTGACGCGCTACCTTGGGGTGCAGAACTTTGGCTTCAGCCGCGGCTTCATCGGTTTGCAGTTCTTCGAGCTTGGATTCCAGTTGTTCGATCTGACCATCAAGCCTCTCCGATTTGCGGCCAAACTGCATGCGGCGCAGCCACGCTATCTGAAGCTTGAGTCGATCAATCTCGACGGCGCGCGTCAACAGTTCGATGCGCAGTTCGGCCACCAGTGCCTCACCGGAGAGCACGAGCACCTTCAGGGCGTCGATGTCGTCGGGCAGCACGGTAGCGTTGGGCATGCCCCGAGTTTACGGGGTGTGGATCGGGTTTACAACCCCAACGTGGGTTGCCAGGTGCGCTCGGGGCGGCGCCAGTCGATGCCCTCCAGCAGCATCGACAGTTGGGCCTGGCTGAGCAACACGGTGCCGCTCGTCGCCTGCGGCCAGACGAACCGGCCGCGCTCCAATCGCTTGGCCAGCAGGCACAGGCCATCGCCGGTCCACCAAAGCAGTTTGACGATGTCGCCCCGTCGGCCACGGAAGACGAAGACATGGCCGCTGAAAGGATTCTCTTCCAGCGCGGTTTGGATCTTGGCCGACAAGCCGTTAAAGCCGCAACGCATGTCCGTCACCCCGGCGGCGATCCAGATCCGAGTGCCAGCCGGCAGTCCAATCATCTGAGCAGATGTTCCAGGACCAGGCGCAAGGCAGCCGGATCGGGGTGGCCCTCAATGTTCAGGCAGCCCTTGGGCGACTCCAGCCACAGACGGCCCGCGCTTGTCCTGGCCCTAAGCGCGGTCGAAGCTGTCGTCGGTCCAGTTCCCGCGGTCACGGTGACCGGCAGTAGATTCGCTACCGCTTTGCCTTGCTCTCCCAACAGTCCTTCCCGATGCAGCTTGCGCCAGCTAAACACCTGATTGGCGTTGACGCCATGCTCACGGGCAATGCGTGCCACCGACGCGCCAGGCAGCAGCGTCTGCTCTACCAGGCCACGCTTGAATTCCAAACTGTGCCGCTGATAGCGGCTGCGCCCATCGCTGGCAAGATTGACCGACTGAATATTTGTGTCCATGATCTCCTTCGTGGACACAACTCCAATGCGCCCAGACACGCGATCATGGCCGCCCTCCTGCGAACCGTCCAGACGGTGCTGGGATGACGCTTAC
>Ga0334722_10006069_pt1 | contig 12046 bp, 13 predicted proteins | sample C3_bottom_MG_FD_207210 | JGI IMG/M metagenome (GOLD analysis project Ga0334722, IMG submission 207210) | Sediment microbial communities from Yellowstone Lake, YNP, Wyoming, USA - C3_bottom | ecosystem: Environmental > Aquatic > Freshwater > Lake > Sediment | place: USA: Wyoming | collected...
AGCATATAGAACAAAGAATCTTTCGGGCTTATTTTTCCTCTCAGCCAAACGGCAAATGTTACCGCAGGATTATAATGAGCGCCAGAAATATGCCCGCCCATATACACCATCACCATCAGTGTAGCGCCAATGCCAATGGGTGCAAGAAAGTTGCCGCCAGAAAGACATACAGCAAGAACAAGAAAAAATGTTCCGATGAATTCAACAATATATTTTCTCATGATATATATTTAAAAAGTTTGTGACAAAGGTAAATTTTTTACTTTCGCCTCTCTTAAAAGAATTTCACAATCAAATACTAATACATATTTCTATGCCAATCACCATCGGACAGAAAGCGCCCAACTTCAATCTTCCTGATCAGGAGAAGAATATGGTTTCATTGGAGGGATTAAAAGGAAAAAATGTTGTTCTTCTTTTCTTTCCTGCCGCGTTTACGGGCGTGTGTACAAAAGAATTGTGCCAGACACGCGATGAGCTTTCTTTTTATAATGGAATGAATGCAAAAGTTTATGGTGTGTCTGTTGACATGCCATTTTCTCTTGGAAAATTCAAGGAGATGAATGGAATTACTTTTCCGCTTCTTTCTGATTTTAATAAGGAAGCGATCACCGCTTACGATGTGTGCAATGAAAATTTTTCTGTTGGATTGAAAGGCGTTGCCAAGCGCGCTTCGTTTGTGATTGATAAAGAAGGCACCGTTGTTTTTGCAGAAGTTCTCCCGAACCCTGGCGACTACCCGAACTTTGACGGAATCAAGAAGGCGCTGGAAACAGCTAAGCAGTAATTATCGCCAGCCCCATTCCTGCAAGAATCGTAACAAGTTTCATGATGTGAAAGCGGTGCTGTTCGCTGCTTTCAAACAGGATGGTGGTGGATACATGAAGAAAAATTCCTACCACCACTGCCATCAGGTAATTTGAATAGTTGGTAATCAAATTCATATTTCCTTCCAGAAGATTTCCGGTGAGCGCTCCGAGCGGGGTCATGAGCGCGAAAACAAATAACCAGAAAAAAGCAATGCCCTTTTTTTGTCCTGATTGAATGAGCATGCTCATCAGTGCGATGGCAATAGGCACGTTGTGAAGCATGATTCCGGTTGCGAGAGATTTTTTTGTCTCGGTAAATTCGCCAGCCAGCGGCATTCCTTCAATAAAAGAATGCACAGAAAGAGCAAGCATCACAGCGATGGGAAAAGTTTTTTCTTCGTGCTGGTGAACGTGAATGTGCCCGTGCTCAATGCCCTCAGAAAAATATTCAATGAGGATTTGAAGAAGAAAGCCAGCGAGAATAAAAATTCCCGTCTTGACATTTGCATTTGAATATATTTCAGGAATAAGGTGAAGAACGGCAATGGCAAGAAGATAGGCTCCGCTGAAGGCAAGAATCAGTTTCAGTGTTTTGCCTCCGATCTGAAAAAATAAAACGCTGCTTCCGCTGATGATAACTGTAATGAAGAGGAGTATGTAAATCAATTCGCCTGACATTATTTCTTTTTCCCTATGAGGATTAATCTTTCGGATTTTGTTTCATCAAATTTATTTAAGCTGTAATCGCCAAACAAATGTAGCACCTCCAGTCCGTTTTCAGCGAAAAAGTTTTCAAGGTCTCTTTGAGTATATGCTTTAACCTGTTCCCGGAATGAAAAACCTTTTCCGTTATCAGTAACAGAAATTTCTTTTACGATGGAATTATCCTCAATGAATCGTTTGATTTCAAACGCAACCTCTTTGCATTCCATTTTCTCGTTCGGAATAAGTTCTTTTATTTCTTTAGAGGAGTTCATGAAGTCCAGTATAAGCCATCCGTCTTTTTTCAGAGCGCTGGTCATTGATTTCACCGCCTTGTTGTTTTCAGCATCTCTTTCAAAATATCCGAAGCTGGTGAATAAACTCAGCACCGCGTTATAATAATTTATTCTGAAAAAATTTCTTTGGTCGTGAATATAAAAGGTAAGGTTTTCCTTTTCCGATTTTTTAGCTTCAGCAATATTTTTTTCGCTGATGTCAATGCCCGTAACATCAAATTCTTTTTCTGCAAGATAAATGGAATGCCTTCCCCGCCCGCAGCCGCAATCAAGAATTTTGTTTTTGGGAGAAAGCTTTAGCAAGGATACCAGATTGCCGAGAAACAACTTGGCTTCATCCGCATTGCGGTGCTTGTAAAGCATGCAATAATATTCCGAGCCGAACCAGTCCTGAATCCAGCCGGTCATTGAGAAAGTATTATCAGTAAATTTGAAAAATGCATTTGCTTGAAAACTAACTTAAAGATAAAGTTCTTCATTTTTTTTGTTTCGGCAACATTATTTTCAGTTCAATGCTATTCGCAGCGCGCCAGCGGGGAGAGCCCGATTATATCAGGAGCAAAAAACATTGTTAAAGCTGCAGCGCCGGTAGTGAAAGACGGTTACAGAAGAATTGAAAAAAGATCGGGAGCCGTGCGCGCTATTAATGGCGCTGTTGCACAGGCAAAGCCGATGATAGACAAAGCTATTCCTATGGTGCAAAAAGGTTTTATCATCGGCAAGAAAATATATAAGATTCTTAAAAAGATTTTAAGGTGACCAACCGCCAGTTGTTTTTCAACCATCTGGCGCAGACCTCCGCTGCGCCTCCCGCTCTTGAAATTAAAAGCGCGAAGGGAATTTATCTCTATGGCGCTGACGGAAAAAAATACATGGATTTGATTGCTGGAATTTCTGTTAGTAATGTGGGGCATGGAAATCCGAAAGTGCTGAGCGCGATAAAAAAGCAGTTAGACAAGCACAGTTACCTGATGGTTTACGGAGAATATACTGTTGCCCCGCAGGTGGAATACGCAAATCTTCTGTTCAACTATCTGCCAAAGAAATTGAACAATATCTATTTCGTTAATTCAGGAAGCGAAGCGGTGGAAGGCGCGCTTAAACTTGCCAAGCGGTTTTCGGGCAGAACAGAAATCATCGCTTTTAAAAATGCGTATCACGGAAGCACACACGGAGCGCTGAGCGTGATGGGAAATGAAACGATGAAGCAGGCATTCCGCCCATTGCTGCCTGATGTGCGCTTTATCGAATTCAATAATGAAAAACATCTTGAACAAATTACAAACAAGACTGCATGTGTAATTGTGGAGCCGATTCAGGGAGAAGCAGGGGTAATAAGTCCCAAGTCCCAAGTCCCAAGTCCTAAGTCTCAAGGCAAAAACTTTCTTCAACTGCTAAGAGAAAGATGCGATGAAACCGAAACGCTTTTAATCTTTGATGAGATACAAACCGGAATGGGCAGAACAGGAACTTTATTTGCGTTTGAGAAATACAAAGTGGCGCCTGATATTCTTTGTCTGGCAAAAGCGTTTGGAGGTGGAATGCCGCTGGGCGCGTTCATCTCTTCAAAAGAAATCATGTCAGCGCTTTCTCATCATCCGGCACTGGGACACATCACCACGTTTGGCGGGCATCCGCTGAGTTGTGTGGCGGGAATGGAAGCTTTTAAGCAACTCAAAAGTCAAAAGTCAAAAGTCAGAAGTAACAAAGGAAAACTGTTCAAAAAACTTCTTAAACATCCGCGGATAAAAGAGGTGAGGGGAGAGGGTTTGCTGCTGGCGGTTCAGTTTGGGAGCGAAGAAGAGAACAAAAAAATAATTTCACGGTGTATGGAGAACGGTGTGATAACCGATTGGTTTCTTTTCTGCCCTTCTGCCATGCGCATTGCTCCTCCGCTAATCATTACAGAAAAAGAAATAAGGAAAGCGTGCGAGGTGATCGTATCAGTTGTCCGTGATTACTAATTTCTCTGTGACCTCACCCCAACCCTCTCCTGAAGGAGAGGGAGTTGTCAGTCGAACGAAATACAGTCCGCTTGCAAGATTGTCACGGAACAGAGTAACTGTCTGCCCAGAAATATTTTTTATTTGTTTTACTTGCTGTCCGAATGAATTGTAAACTGTCAAGGTTGCGTCTTTGAAAAACTTGTCTGTCCGCAAAGTTGTCTGCATAGAAAAAGGATTTGGATAAATTTTTACAGAGTAATTGTCTGCGTTTGAAATGTTTTCAGAAGCAGTCAGTACATTATTCCAACTATAAAAAACAGGCACTCTGTTGTAGAGATGAATGGCATATGAACTGCTCACATTCACAGAACTTTGTTGTACGAGCGAATCGCAGTAAGTCGGATAAAGCGAATCGCAAGTTGTTGGAATATCCCATCGGTAAAGTGTTCCGCTTCCGCTTACAACAATACTGTCGGTTAGATTTGTTGACCAAGCTACATCAATAAATGGTATAAGTGTTGGCAACTGCTGAACTTGATAATGATAAAGGTTAGAATCTAATTCTGAAATGCGAACAACGGTGTCGGCATTTGCATTAGAAAAAATTGTTTTAGCAAGAAAGCGATAAGTATAAGCCGATGGTTTTGGAATAAGGTTTATACTTAGCAAATTCAAGTCGCCCCACCATGCGCCCCACATACCGTATTCTGGACCGGGGTTCCAATGAAGTTTTCTTACTCCGCTCGCAAGACCTGTAATAAAATAATAAACCACATACGAAGAATTATCACGAACCAAAGGAGCGGGTAGCCGTCCGTCAGTGTCACTTGCCGAGTGATAAAGAGTTTCACCTACTTTACAGAAGGGACCTCCTCCTTCCATAATAGCCACCGGCTTGCCGAAAGTGGAATCCTTCGCCCAGCGCGCACAATCAGGAATGTGTTGCCAGTTACCATACTCATGCAAGTCAATTTCATCAAATAATGCGTTCTTGAAAATATACATTACATTGCTTCGGTCAGGAAGAAAAGAAGGAACAGATGCAAGTTGTGGTTTTGTTAGATACACTGGTGACCCAGAACAATTACCGTCATACCGAAATGTTGTTTGGCTGCTCGGAAAATATCCATCATAAAATGCTTCTCCCTCGTTGCGTACATCAATGCCTGCAAAACTTATTGTATCGCTTGGCTGTTTTGTTTTAATGACTTTATAAGTCATATTTACCAGTTTCACAAATTCCTGTGCGCTTGCAAGGGAAGAGTTGGGATACTGACTGCACCACACGCGCTGCCATTCCTGCCCTATGATGTGCCACTGACGAACAGGATAAATCAATCCGGTCATATCATTCGTTCCGTCTCCATCGTATCGGTCAACAAGAGCGTTTACAAAGTTTTTCCATTTCGTAGTGTCTGCGCTAACGAGAGGCCAGTTGGAATTGTTATCGCTTGTTCCGTTGTCATAAAGATAAGCGCAGGTGCCGGAAGTGCTGTCATCGGCATTGATTGGATGCGCACATTTTAAAGTAATCATTGTCCGCAAACCGGCAGATTGATTTGCCTGAACAAGTCCATCTGCATAACTCCAATTGTATGTAGATGGCTTCTGTATCTGTCGCCATTCTAAAAATATGTTTGAGCCATATGCGCCAATTTTTGAAACAAATATGGCGCTTCCATTGCTGTAAAAACGGTTGTTGAGTTGTGCCGAAACAACAAAAGTCAAAAGAAGAAATAAGGGGAGTAAGATTTTTTTCATTTTGTTTTTAGTTTTAAATTGTTTGTCTTATGACGAATATTGTTTTGTAATAGTTACATATGGACTATCTTTTTTTTGAAAGGTTTAATGTGTCTTGTGTCTGTCGTGTCCGTGTCTTTACGCCTTGTGCATAACTTGCGGATTGGCGCAACTCCTACCATTTGTAACCGTTTGTTTTCGTTTGTATGCGTTTGTAAGTATTTGTAAATGCAAACATACATCATTTCTTTTTCTTTCCATACTTCTCTTTTATTTCTTCGAGGCGCTTAAGTTCCGCTTGCTTTTCGTCATACGTCATTTTTTTTATGGCGCCTGCCCGCGAAAGGTCGCTCAGCGTTTCTGTGGGCGTGCGCCCTTTCAGTTTATTCTTGCCGTTGTGCAGGTGAGTGCGCACTGTTTCGGGGCTGATATAGAACAAGCACCCGATTTCCACCTGATTAAAACCGTTGCCGAAATAATAATAGCATTCCTGCTCGCGCGTGGTCAGGTCATCCCATGTTGCCATTTTTTTAAAAGATGTTTATGTGCAAAAATATCTTAGTCCTTCCACAATTCCCACATCCTTCCAAATATCCCCGAAAGCGTGGAGGATTTTGGTTATTCTATTATATATGTTTGCCTCAGTTCTTTTCAATCAGTACGAGATAAATACATGGAATGACAAATCAAAAAGACGGAATGGTCTTTCACATAGACGAAAAGGTCTTTTTAGAAGACGGTATGGGCAGATGAAAATCCCACATGGGTAACTCGAAATCCCACAGGCGAAGAAGAGCAGACGGAATGGTCTCCGAAGAAGACGGTATGGCGGGCTAAGGCGGACGCATGGCGAACTCAAGTTGACGCATGGCGGGTTAAGACGGACGCATGGCGAACTCAAGCGGACGCATGGCAGTTGTGAACAGACGCACGGCAATTGTGAACGGACGCATGGCAGTTGTGAACAGACGCACGGCAACCATGAACAGACGCACGGCAACTGTGAACGGACGCATGGCAGTTGTGAACGGACGCACGGCAACCATGAACGGACATACAGCGGGTGGAGGCAAAGTGAGAAAAATATAAAAAAAACAGAAACATATCAATCAATATAGGACTTACGCAGTTTATGGTTTATTGGTCTTTAGTTTTGGTTTTTTAGTTGTTCGTTTTAGTTAATCTGTCTATTAGTTTTAATTATTCAACACAACTACGACTACCAACTGAGAAACCATAACCAGAAACTGAATAACTATAACCAAAAACTAACCAACTATAAACTATGCGTAAGTCCTACAATAATCAATAATCAATAATCAAAATCCTATGCCAAACTCCCGCATCCCCCGCGATATCACCCATTTCGTTCAGTACATGAACGATACGGACGACTGGCAACTGCTCACCGACCCCGCCACAGGCAACCCCCGCTGGCAAAACTGGGGCTGGACAGCAACTGACAGCGGCAAGTGGACGGCATTCCGCAACAAGGCGGATACGCTGTTTGCCAAATACAGCAACAAAAAATTCCGCGAAGCCGACATCACCGAAAAACTTCACCTGCTTATAAAAGATGTGGTGGAGTATGACCATCTGGAAAAACTGCTCGACAGCATTGGCGCCACCAAAATGCCCCCCGCGGTGCTGGATGACTACGAGCACTTTCGCATCAAAAGAGGAACGGTGGTGGCAGATGCCACTCCCACCCGCGTGGCTGATAGCATGGGCGAGCCGGCAATCGTGCTCAAAAAAACACTTCACCTCATGCACCTGCTCGCCATCAGCAACCCCGAACACGAAACCAAAGGCAGAGGCAAGCACATCAAAGAAGTGCAGGTGTGGCGTGCCATTGTTGCTGCTGCAATCGTGCCGGTGCCGGTGCCCAGAGAGAGCAGCGCTCCTGATGATGATGCTTACAGATATGTGGGCGAAGCGCTGCGCGGCACTTACAAATCAGAATTCAGCACCGCTGATGAGGGAAAAACCGCCTGGTACAAAGCCCGCTACAAAAACACGCAGGGCAAACTGGGAGATTTTTCTCCGGCTCTCAGCGTGAAGATTATGTAAAACGGGTGCGGATAGCGAATGAAAAACGAATCTACGAATGAAGAATACAATGGCTGTTATTCGCAGATTCGTAAAAATTAGTTATCCGTACTCGTAAGAGTAACAGCCCACTGATTATGCCGAAGGCATCCCTTCGGGACTGGCTTCCTTTTGGCGTAGTTAAAATATGTTAAATGCGCAGAGTGGTTTCTTTTTCATCTACTTTTACTTTCATTCATGAATGTATTAATTGTTGAAGATGAAAAAGGATTGGCTGAAGAGATAAAATCTTTTCTTCAGAAAGAAAATTTTTTATGCGACCTTGCTCACTCCGGCAAAGATGCTTCTGAAAAGATATTCGTGAATAATTATGATTTTGTTCTGCTCGACCTTGGTCTGCCTGATTACGAAGGATTAAATTTGCTGAAAGAAGCAAAAGAAGCCAACAGCGATGCCGCTTTCATCATTCTTACAGCACGCGGAGCGGTGGATGATAAAATAAAAGGATTGAACCTGGGCGCAGATGATTACATCGCCAAGCCGTTTTCACTGCTCGAACTTCTTTCACGGATGAATGCCATCATCCGCAGAAAACACGGTCTCAAAAAAAACACTATTGACATAAAAGGATTTTTGATTGATGTTCAGAAACGAACCGTGCATTTTAACGCTGCTAAAATTCTTCTTACAAAAAAAGAATTTGACATCCTTGTTTATCTCGTGCTTCATAAAAACAAAGTGCTTACCCGCGTGCAACTGACCGAACATATATGGGGAGATGTGCTGGAAGAAAATTATGATTCCAATTATGTTGACGTGCACATAAAAAATCTCCGAAAGAAATTAGCTGCACATGCGTCTGCCGACTGGATAGAAACCGCCAGAGGAATTGGCTACCGCATAAATTCATGAGATGAAGCTTTACACCAAACTGGCGCTTCTGAATACGGTTTCAAAAGCATTGATTTTTATTGCCTTTGTTTTATTTGTTCCGCTGATCGTTAAGCAAGTAGTTCTTCATCATACCGACCAGCGCCTGCTGGTGATGAAGGAACAGGTCATTGGCATTGTGAGCAGAATAGGCATCAGCACTTTTATCAGGGAAGAAGGCGACAGCAGTTACAGCAGTTACAATTTACTTCAGGAAGAATATATATCGCTGGAATCGGCTGCCGATACTTCTCCTACTTTTCAGCGTATTGAAAACACGCAGCGTAATATTGAAAATGTGGATGTGGATTATCGCGTGCTGAGTTTTGTGTTTCAGAGCGAAGGCAAAAAATATTTGCTTGAAATAGGAAAAAGCCTGGTGCCTATTACCGAGCTGAACGAAACGATTAAAAAGTTTGCGTTATACATATTGCTGCTGATGCTGAGCATCGCTGTTCTGGTGGATATAGGATTTGCCAAATATCTGTTAAAGCCCTTTCAATTCATTATAGAAAAAAAATTAAAGCCCGTGAAGCATCCTGCCGATTTTGATTTTCGCGAGATACAAACCTCTACTGCCGACTTTAAATATCTGGACAAGAGCATCAACGAGATGATGGGAAAGATCAATGCCGTTTTTCAGCGGGAAAAAGAAATCACATCTAATATCTCACATGAACTGCTCACTCCTGTTTCTCTTTTACAAAGCAGGCTTGAAAATATTTTATCGGACACCACTATTTCGGAGAACGCGGCAATGAAAGTGATTGAATCTCAAAAAACATTGGCGCGCCTGAATAAGATCATCACGGCTTTGCTGATGGTTTCGCGAATTGAAAATGAACAATATCTGAAAGAAGATTCCATCTCCGTCAGGCAGATCATGGGCGAAGTGATTGATGAGATAGAGGAACGGCTGGATGAAAAAAAGATCAAGATTGATTTTAACTGCGATGCTGATTACCTCTTCTCTCAGGGCAACAAAAGTTTGCTCTTTACGTTGTTTTTTAATCTGGTCAATAACGCCATTAAGTATAATGTGCAGGACGGAAAAATTTTAATCCGCTCAATGAATGAGAACGGAAAATTTAAAATGGAAGTTAAAGATACCGGCATGGGAATAGATGCTGAAAAAATAAAAACATTGTTCGACAGGTTTCGAAAGCAAAAAAATACAGATGCCCAAAGCCATGGGCTCGGGCTGCCCATTGTAAAAGCCATTGCTGATTTTCATAAAATTGAAATTCAGATCTCTTCCCGCCTGAAAGAAGGTTCAACGTTTCTGCTGATTTTTCCCTGATGATTTTATTCTTCATCTCTTCTTCATTTTAATTCTTCTCTGCCTTCACATAATCTTCATAACGGCAACCGTATCTTTGAACTCGTAAATAAAAATATTCAACAATTAAATCCAAAAACAAAATGAAAAAGTTAATGTTATTCGCAACCATTTCAGCATTCGCAGTAAGCACTATGTTTGCTCAGCAAACAGCCGCAACAAAACCGGAAAGCAAACCGAAGACACAATCAACTACTGCTTCTGCTCCTGCTCCTGCTAAAAAAGACACCGCTAAAAAAGCTGAGAAGAAGCCGGTGAAGAAAGTGCCTGCTAAAAAAACAGCCGCTACCACTGAAAAGAAAAAAGACGAACCCAAGAAGTAATTCAGGTTCAGTTTGGTTTGTGTAAACCCCGTTCTGTCAGTGGACAGGCGGGGTTTTTCACTTTAGTAGTTCCCCACCGAAAGCATCACCAGCGTGCAGGCTTCTAAAACTTCAATACCAGCATCGCGCAATTTTTGAGCGAACTCCGGATTTTCAGCGCCCGGATTAAAGATAACGCGCCTGGGTTTTAAGGAAAGAATATAATCGTAATACTGGGGCTGATGCGCGGCACTAACATAAAGCGAAACAGAATCAACTCCTTCTATTTTCGGAAAACCTGTTTGAATTATCACACTATCAAACCCGAGGGCACCATTTGCAATGCCTGAAATTCTTCCTTGCTTTAAACCAATGGCAATTACATTATGGTTGTACTCCCGCAGTTTTCTCACCGCACGGTTTGAATACCGCTCCCGATTTTCTGATGCGCCTATTACTACAGTAAGTTTAGTCATTGGTCAATTAAGTCAATTGAGTTAAGTGAGTTGATAGGTTGACTTTGTATTTACTTAATTAACCATTTAACTTAATATACTCATTTAACTTAATTCATTCCACTTCAATATAATCCAGATCCTTTCCGTACGTTTCTTTCAGTTTGAAAAGGGAGAAGAAGGCGAGAATCATTACCACTGCTCCAACAATTATTGCAGATGATAAAATTCCCAGCGATACTGCCATAGCATTCCATGCCAGCGTCATCACTACCAATGAACCGCGCACAAAATTAGGAACGGTGGTCGTTACTGTTGAGCGAATGTTTGTGCCGAACTGCTCAGAAGCCACGGTGACAAACACAGCCCAATATCCTTGCGCAAGTCCGAGTATGAAAATGATGAGATAGAAAAGCCCGGTCGATGCACCAAATGAAGAAAAATATCCGGTGATGGAAAAAGTGAGGGCAATGAGCGCGATTAAAATCGCCATCCTTCTCGACTTCAGCCATTGGCTCATGAATCCGGTTATTAAACTTCCGAGCGCTGCGCCAATGTAATGATACATGACCGCTCTGCCGGGATTGATTGCATCGGTAATGCCAAGATATTCTCCAAACTCTTTCGAGAAGGTTACCAGTATTCCGATCACGAACCAGATAGGAAGTCCGAGCATGATACAGTAGATGTATTTGAAAAGTTTTTCTCGCGTGCTGAAGAGCGAAAAGAAATTTCCGCGGCTTGCTTTTGATTCTTTCACTTTGTCAAACATTCCTGACTCGCTCACATACACGCGCAATCCTAAAAGAAAAAGCCCCAGCACACCGCCCGCCCAATACGCTTCGCGCCATCCCCATTCTGCCACAGCGAAGGCAAGCACCGCGCCTGCAATCCCCACTCCCGATACAATGCTGGTTCCCCATCCGCGCGTTTCTTTTGTCATCACTTCTGATACGAGCGTGATTCCAATGCCCAGTTCTCCCGCTAATCCAAATCCTGCTACCACCCTCAGCCAGGCGTATTGTTCAAAGGTGTGCACAAATCCGTTTGCGATGTTGGCGAGAGAGTAGAGGAGTATGGTGAGAAATAATACAGCCAGTCTTCCTTTTTTATCTCCGAGAATTCCCCAAACGATTCCGCCCAGAAGCATTCCGATCATCTGCATATTGATGAGAAATATTCCGGAGTTCTTTATCTGCTCCGCAGGAATCCCGATTTCTTTCAAACTCGGAACGCGCACAATGCTGAACAGGATCAGATCATAAATATCCACGAAGTAGCCGAGCGCGGCAACAATTACAATGATGTTGAAAGGATTTTTTGTGCCGGATAATCTGGACATGAAAAAATACCGGAAACATATTTGTTTCTGGATTTGCGGAGGGAGAGGGAGTTGAACCCTATTTTACATCATTTTGATTGTCAAATTGATGTGCTAAATACCCTTTAGCTGGTGAAACACTGGTGAAACAAAAGCA
>Ga0334722_10006070_pt1 | contig 12044 bp, 12 predicted proteins | sample C3_bottom_MG_FD_207210 | JGI IMG/M metagenome (GOLD analysis project Ga0334722, IMG submission 207210) | Sediment microbial communities from Yellowstone Lake, YNP, Wyoming, USA - C3_bottom | ecosystem: Environmental > Aquatic > Freshwater > Lake > Sediment | place: USA: Wyoming | collected...
AGCGGCGTGTCCGGAGAATTCAGATACTTGGGCAGCGAATCATCCATCACCCTGCCGCCAAAGGCGATTATGTGTCCCGAAATATCGCGGATCGGGAAAATGATCCTGCCCCGGAACCGGTCATAGTGGCCCTCGCCTTCGCTCCGCTTGACGATAAGCCCCGCCTTCTCCATCTGGCCGGGAGAAAAACCCTTTTGTTTTAAATGCCTGAGCAGGCCGTCCCACTCGGGACGTGCATAGCCAAGCGAAAACTCCTGAACGATTTGATCGCTCACCCCCCGCTTCGCGAGATAGGCGCGTGCGGCGCTCCCGGACGGGCCTTCGAGCTCTTTCCGGTAGTATTGTGCGGCCTCGGCAACAATGGTGAGGAGCGCTTTTCGCTCGTCCTCGCTTTTCTTGTCTTCTTTTCGCGATGTGCTGTCCGCGGGAAGGATGATCCCCGCCTTGCCTGCCAGGGTCCTGACCGCCTCGGGAAAGTTCAATCCCTCCTGCAACTCGAGGAACTTGAACGCATCGCCTCCCACACCGCATCCGAAGCAGTGAAAGATCTGCTTATCCGGACTCACATTGAACGACGGGCTCTTCTCCGAATGAAAAGGACAGAGTCCGAGATGGTTCTTCCCGGTCTTTTTCAGGGACACATATCCGGAGATAAGATCAACAATGTCGATACTGTCCCTGACCCGGCTTATGATATCATCAGAGAACACGTTATTTTTTCAACTCCGCGACCGTGACACCAGCTCCGCCTTCAGCCGGCTCTCCCGTCCGTATTGCAGCGACCAGCGGATGGTTCTTCAAAAATGCAGTTACCGCCGCCCTGAGCGCTCCGGTCCCCAGGCCATGGATGATGGTCACAACCGTGCGTCCTGCCATTCCCGTTCGATCGATAAAGCGGTCGACCTCTGAGAGCCCTTCGTCCACGCGAAGACCGATGATATTGAGCCGGTCCGGAGAATCCTCTTCCGCCAGAAGCTCGGTGCCCCAGCCCGGCGCCCGATGCAAGCCCTGCCCCTGCGGGACCGGGTCAACCTGCACGACATCGTTTGAGGCGAGCTTGATCTTCTTGCCGTCAACCTCGATCTCAAGCACGCCGCCGTTCGAGCGAAGCACCATGCCGGTCTTGTTCACTCGTGCTATTTTCACTCTATCCCCGGCGTGCAGGTCATGCGTAAAGATGCGTGCCGTCCGGTTCTCTTCCACCTCGGCAGATTTCAGCTGCCTGCCGAGCGTTTCCACTTCAGATAGCCGCCGCTTTACCGTTGCCTGATCAAGCGATGCAGCGTGCGAAAGCTCACGGAGCTTGAGCCTGAGTTCAGCCAGCAACCCTCGCGCCTCTTCCTGCGCCTTTGACGCAGCAACACGAGCATCTTCCTTTGCTGCGTGGAGCAGGGTCTTTGCTTCGATCCGGTCCTGATACGCTGTTGCACGTTCTTGTTCGAGCTGTTCTTTCTCGAACGCAAGCTGGCGGGAATCGTCCTCCACCTGTTTGAGCAGCGTCTCGAGCCTGATATCGTCCTGACTGATCCGGACCCGTGCGCGATCGATCACCGCGTCAGGCACGCCAAGTCTGGCCGCCATGTCCAGACCGTAGCTTCTGCCGGGCCTTCCCGGTATCAGCCGGTATGTTGGCTTGAGCGTGTGGGGATCGAACTCCATGGCCGCATTCACAGCGCCGCTCGTCTGTGAACCAAAGAGCTTCAAGGCATTATGGTGCGTGGTCACCAGGGAAATACAGCCACGTTCGATCAAGCTTTCCAGTACAGCTGCGCCGAGCCCCGCACCCTCATTCGGATCTGTGCCGGACCCCAGTTCGTCCAGCAATACCAGCGACCCCTTGTCTGCCTGGCTGAGAATGCCCGCGATCTGGCTCACATGGGATGAGAACGTGCTCAGGTCCTGCTCCAGGCTCTGCTCATCGCCAATATCAGCGAACACCGAACTGAAACACGGGAGCTCGCTTCCAGCGGCTGCGGTCACCGGTATGCCGGACTGTGTCATGAGTGCAATGATTCCCACGGTCTTCAAGATCGCTGTCTTGCCGCCCGCGTTCGGACCGCTCAGAATGAACGCTCGCTCATGCGTCTTCAGGCGTACGTCATTCGGGGTGACGGTCTTCTCACTCGCCCCGTGCTTGTATTTTACTACCAAGAGCGGGTGCCTGGCTTCACAGATCCGCACACTGCCGTCTGTCGAAAGCTGCGCTACCGTCCCGTTGTACTCGATGCCGAACCGCGCTCGGGCGTATATCGCGTCGATTCCGGCAAGGGCCTCGATCGTAGCATCAACCCCCTCTACCTCATGCGCCATAAGTAGAGTAAGGGCCCGCAGAATCCGCTCCACTTCCTCGCGCTCCTCCATGCGGAGCTCGGCAAGGCGATTATTCTGCTCCAGCACATCGAGAGGCTCGACGAACAGTGTGGCCCGCGATCCGGACTGGCCGTGCACCACACCTTTGAAGCTCTGACGGAAGTTGGGCTTGAGCGGCAATACGTACCGGTCGTCGCGGATCGTAATCACCGGCTCCTGAATGACCTTCTGGAAACCGCTGTCCTGCAGGATGCCCGACATGCGGCCCAGGATATCCTCGCGCATCCGTACGATCTGCTTCCGTATTTTCCGGAGCATGGTGCTGGCCGAATCCTTGACCTCGGCCTTGTCATCGATCGCCCCGAAAACCGCTTCCTCGATCTGCGGGAGCGATTGTATCTTCGCTGCCCGTGCACGCAGAAGCAGTGCATGACGTCTTGCCTCAGCTCCCGTTTCCTCGGAACGATGGAAAAACTGTTTGACCCGCCTGCCAACGCACAGCGTTGTCGCCGTACTCAAAAGCTCGAGTGGGGAAAGCATGCTGCCTGTCACCCTGAGTTTTTGAACCGCCTCTCTGACATCCGGGATGCCGTCAAGCGGTGGAGCCTCACCGCTCTGCAGAAGGAGCATGAACTCACGGGTCTCCTGAAGCCTCTTCGTGACGATCTCCGCATCCGCTGCAGGGAAAAGTGCAAGAACGGCATCTTTCCCTGGCTCAGATGCGGCAAAACCGGCGACGATGTCTGCTACTTTGTCATATTCCAGGACTCGCAGCGTATGGTCGTTCATACGGAAAACATCAGCTCTGCCTTTTGATTCGCTTGAAGCCTGAACACGCCACCACGGTAAAGGGCCCGCGCTTCTCAACAGCGTCAAGGAGCAGGTTCATCCCGAGCGTATCACTTGAGATATGCCCGGCTATCACCACATGGACATGATGTTTTTCTGCCTCTTTCCGGTGGTCTTCGGACATGTGCATCCCCACGATGGTCCCTACGCCTGACTGCGAAAGTTTTTCGAGCGTGTCCTTGGAACCCGAGGTCCCGCCGGTCATGTCAACAAATACCTTTCCGGTCCGTTGGTCGTCTGATCCGACCAGGATCCTGGGGCCTGCATTGTTACGGGCCGCCTCCTGGTACTCCGGTATTTGCTTAAGCAGTTTGATGACATCCTTGAGCTTTGCAGGGGCTTCGCGGTCTATACTCGTCTGGAGATACCGTGACACCATGTTGTCAGCCGGCGTATGCAAACACAGATAGGGAATATCAAGAAGACGTGCCGCATCAACCGGTCGAGTATGATTCGCCGGAAGCAGGTTCCGTTCCACTTCCTTCATCCTTTTGCTGAGTTGACTTTCGGCGACATTGATCGGCACGCCAAACCGGTTCAGGATATCGGCCTGCATCTTCATCACTTCGTAAAAGTTCGCGTATGCGCGGCCCTCGGGATGGTGGGACAGAACAAGATCAATGCCTGTGCCCTTCTGGATCAGACGGTCGGCAAGAAGCAGTTCCGGAGTTTCGATATCGATGCCGACAAGGACCGTCGCAACCTCCAGCTCATGACTGCCATGGAGGATCCTGCTGTCGGTATAAGGATTTTCAAGCTTTTCTAGATCAAAGGCCGCTTTGTCCTCTGACTTAAGTTCTTCGTATGCCCTGCGGACCTCACGCAACTCCTGTTCTACTGCGGTGCTGCCGCGCGGGTCTGCCTGAATGCCGGATTGGATCGCCTGTGTAAAAAATTCTTTAAGTTTCACTATGCAGACTCCTGACCCGGACAGACTTCAGCCAATACAAGACAGCACGATCTATAGGAAAGACAGGAATAGCACGAATAATGATGACTCCCGTTTAATGGTGCCTGTACCATCCATTGCCGTTGTGCTCTTCATTATCGCGGGTTACGGTTTTTCCACGGCTCGACACGTACTGCTATCCGAAAAAAATCAGGGGGCCTTGATTTTCATGGCCCCCTGCTCAGCCCCGGAGTGTCACGCGCACGCCACTGCGCCTGGAACAGGTCGATTGTTAGCCCAACGCATGTTTCACAAGCTCGCTGACCAGTTTTCCGTCAGCGCGACCGCCGAGCAGGGGGATGAGCGCTTTCATGACCTTGCCCATATCTTTAGCTCCCTGCGCATTTGTCTGGGCCACTACATCCCTGACCATGGCGTCAAGCTCTTCGCGCGACAGCTGCTGCGGCAGATAGACCTCAAGTATCGTGACTTCGGCCGTCTCCTTGTCCACAAGGTCCTGCCGTCCTCCCTTGCCGAACTGATCGATCGAGTCTTTCCGCTGTTTAATAAGGGAACGAACTGTCTCGGCAACTTCTTCTTCCGTGAGCGCGCGGGGACGCTTGTCAATCTCTTTGTTCTTGAGAGCAGCGCTCAACATCCGTAACGTAGAAACCTTATCTTTAGCACCGGACTTGAGGGCATCTTTTATATCCGTATCAATTCTCTCTCGTAATCCCATACCAACCCTCTCCTCAAACGCCCGCGCTATGATCAGTTCCTGCCTACAATTGCGATCAGCTCAGACCTGTTCCCATGCGACGCGTCACGTTCTTATCTACTTTGTCGGGAAATCCGTGCTGTCTTCGCTGCTTTTTTACGTGCGGCTATTGCTTTCTTTTTGCGCTTAACGCTTGGTTTTTCGTAATGCTCCCGCTTTTTGACCTCTGAAAGTACACCTTCTTTTTCAATGCTTTTTTTGAATCTCCTGAGCGCGGACTCAAAAGGTTCATTCTCTCGCATCCTGATACTGGGCACCCTCGCTACACCCCCCTCCATCACATCTCATTGATAAATAATACTATTTTAAATATTAGAATTAGAACACCGCGATCCGACAGTAGAAAAATAGTGAAACCGCTCCCCTATTGTCAGAAAAGCGGCATAATCATTAAAATTAACAACTCCTCACATGAATGTCAAGGGAAATTTTCGTTAAATATTCAGCATGTTCGTGGCAGATATTTGATATGCATGGCTAACGGTGGCCAAACGCCTGTCATTAATTCCGGTACGCTGCATTGATCTTTATATAATCATACGATAGATCACAGGTCCAGACCGCTGCAGCGGTTTTTCCTTTATGCAGATCAATGATGATTTGCACTTCTTTCTGTTTCAGCGCAAGTGAAGCTTCACGGTCCGCATGTTTTCCCTGACCCAGGCCTTTTTCAACAAGCTTGGTCTTACCGACATAAATATCCGTTCTGCTCTCATCCATCTCAACGCCGGAATACCCCAGAGCTGCCATGATCCTGCCCCAATTGGCGTCTTCACCAAACAGCGCGGTTTTAACGAGACTCGATTTCGCCACGGTCATGGCCGCGCGTTTCGCTTCTATGGGATTCCTCGCATTTCGGACCTCGATCTCCACGAACTTCGTTGCCCCCTCGCCGTCCTTAACGACCTGCTTTGCCAAAGAAAGCGCCACTGCGTCCAGGCATGCCTGGAACTTTTTACTGTCCTTGCTTCCCACACCGGGCCGCTTGTTCCCTGCCGCGCCGTTCGCCATGCAGAGCATCATGTCGTTCGTGCTCATATCGCCGTCCACGGTAATGCTGTTAAAGGACCTCTCCGTGGAGGCCAGCAGGCATTTTTTAAGCATGGGAGCAGAGATGTTCGCATCCGTCACGATGAAGCAAAGCATGGTCGCCATGTTCGGATGGATCATGCCGGACCCCTTGGCAATACCTGCAATCGTGATCGTCTTTCCGCCGATCTCTTCCTGGACGATTGCCAGTTTGGGATAGAGGTCCGTGGTCATAATAGCCTCAGCCGCCTGCTCCCAGCCCGTAGCAGACAAGAGCCCGCTCGCAGTAGCAATACCCGTTTCCATCTTTGGCATGGGCAGGAACTCGCCGATCACGCCCGTTGATGCCACGTACACCGCCTCGGGTTTAACACCAAGTTCTCGCGCAGCGATCTCTGCCGTAGCGCGCGCATCGGCCAGGCCGTTCTTGCCCGTGCAGGCATTCGCGCAGCCGCTGTTCGCGACAATGACCTGACCTTTCCCGGATTTCACCCGAGCCATATCCAGAAGCACACACGCAGACTTCACCCGGTTCTTTGTGAAGACCCCGGCGATAGCAGCCTCCCGTTCTGAATAAATGATCGCCAAATCCTTTTTGTCGGTCTTCTTGATACCGCTGTGGATGCCCCATGCCTTGTAGCCAGGCACCGAAAGGTTTTTACTGTCCAGAATCCTCATTCACTCTACCCCTGTCAGAATAGTATTGATCCCCTGTCACGGGAACAAGCCCGCGAACTTAAGGCCTTCCCGTTCATCGAACCCCATCATCAAATTCATGTTCTGGATCGCCTGGCCCGCTGCGCCTTTTACCAAATTATCGATGACCGTGACCACAACCGCCCTGTTGGTACGCGCGTCAGCATACACACCGATATCGCAGAAATTGGACCCGCGCACATTCCGCACGTTCGGGAACTGGCCGGCTGGAAGCAGCCGCACGAACGGTTCGTGCTGGTAACAATCCTGATACAGCGAGTACATCTGCGCCATATCGATCGGAGTTGCAAGGTTTGCATATGCCGTAGTGAGAATGCCCCTGGTCATGGGAACAAGATGGGGCGTGAATGAGAGCGTTATCTGTTTTCCTGCCACCTGTGACAGCTCTTGCTCGATCTCCGGTGTGTGGCGGTGAGTGCCGACCTTATAAGCCATAAACGCCTCGTTCGCTTCCGGATAATGGTAAGCCAGCGCCGGACTCCGGCCTGCTCCAGAAATGCCCGACTTAGAGTCGACAATAATGCTGTGCGGATCGACACTGCCCTTTTTAAGAAGCGGCATAAGTCCCAGTATAGCGCTCGTAGGATAGCAGCCGGGATTGGCGATAAGCTCTCCCTTTTTTATCTGCTCCCGGTGAAGTTCCGGCAAACCGTATATCGCGCTTTTAAGCAGCCCGGGATACTGGTGCCTGTGCTCATACCATAGTTCATATACTGCAGGGTCCATAAGCCGGTAATCTGCTGAGAGGTCGACTACCTTCTTTCCGAGCTCATTGAACCGGTGCGCCGCCTCCTGAGCTGTAACATGCGGCAGTGCGAGGAACACAAAATCAGCTTTTTTCGCAATGGTATCCGGATCAAGGGGTTCGCACACGAGGGAGGTCAATCCCGCAAGGTGCGGGAAAATGGACGTGATGGGCTTCCCAGCGGATTTTTCCGAGGTGATCGCGGTCACAATCGCCCGGGGATGATTCAGCAGGATCCGCATGAGCTCTCCGCCGGTATACCCGCTCGAACCTACGATCGCTACGTTGATTTTTGCACTGCTCATATCTGAACACTCCGCTCATGCCTCATGTGGAACGGCATTTAAGCAAAACAAAAGGGAAGGCATCTCTACCTTCCCTTGTTCGTAACAGGATATGGAACTTAGTAAACAGGTATATGATCCCTTATCTCTTGGAGAACTGGAACCGCGCGCGAGCACCCTTCTGGCCGTACTTTTTGCGTTCCTTGGCCCTGGGGTCGCGGGTCAGAAGACCTTCCTTACGCAGCTTAACTCGCGACTCGGCATCTACCTCGAGAAGCGCCTTGGAAATCCCGTGTCTGATGGCACCGGCCTGGCCGGAGTTTCCGCCGCCGAGCACGCTTACGAGCACATCGAACTTGTCGACCGTCCCCGTTACCTCAAAGGGCTGGCGAATGATCATCTTGAGAACATCACGACCGAAATACTGCTCCATGGTCTTGTCGTTGATGGTGACCTTGCCGCTGCCGGGCATCATCCACACCCTGGCGATGGAATTCTTTCTTCTACCTGTTGCGTAATATCTGGATACGGTTGCCGCTGACATTAAAATCCTCCTCAGGTGATTCCTCTGTTCCGTTGTTATTTAATGCTCATCTCCACCGGCTGCTGCGCAGTGTGTGGATGCTTGTCCCCGGCGTATACCTTAAGCTTGGAGAACATCTGCTTGCCAAGCCTCGTTTTGGGGAGCATGCCTTCGATAGCCTTCTTTATCACTTCTTCGGGGTTGGTCCGCATGAGGGTACCAGCCGTAACGGTCTTGAGTCCGCCGGGAAATCCGGAATGACTGTAATATTTTTTTTGATCGAGCTTTTTGCCGGTCAGATGAACCTTGTCGGCGTTCACGACGATCACAAAATCGCCGGTATCCACATGGGTGGTATAAATCGGCTTAGTTTTGCCTTTGAGCACGGACGCAACAACTGTTGCCAGTCTGCCCAGAGTCTTACCGTTAGCATCAACAACGAACCATTTTCTTACGATATCTGCTTCTTTAGCTGAATAGGTAGCCATAACTCCCGCCTTCTTGTGTAGTGATATTTTTTTTAAGAATAGCGAATATAAACAATTTGGTCTGTTTTGTCAAGCGTTTTGTGCATTGAATCCTATGAGGAATAAGAGTACGATATCATCGAAACACCACTAACAACAAAAGCCCAAAATATCAGCATGTTAGCTGCCTATTGTCTTCGGAAATTAATAAGGGCGGTGATCGCTCACCGCCCTTGGCGTGTTTTGGAACTTCCTGATCGGGCTTGTTCTGGTCTCGTGCTGCTTATGCCTTCTGCCCTGCTGCCTGCTTCTCTCTCATTGCCGCAGGGGCTGAGACGATGTAGCCCATGGCCGTGCCCATAAGGCCGCCCACCACGAGGCAGACCGCTGCTGCGCAGGCGATCCCGACCACGATGCCCATCACGATCAGGGACCGCACGATCAGCGTCGGCTCCACTGCGCCGCCTGACAGCTTCTGGAGCAGGATCAAGGTCCCGTAGCTGCCAAAGAAAAATCCCGGCATGATGCCGAACACCAGGAACACCAGCCCGCCTACTGTTGCACCGATCTTCATCCCCGTCTTTACTGTTTCGTTCTTCATGGTAGTATCTCCTTTATTTGGTTTGCCGTAGCAATAGGTTAGTATCAATTGTTCCGCTGCTTTTATTTGTGCGCTGCCTTTGCCTCGTGCTCTTTCACTTCGCCTGATTCGAGGGCCTTGCCAACGAGCCAGCCGATCGTCGAGGTTGCCGTTACCATCACGATGCCGGCGACGAGCACGCCCATGAGCATCGATGACAGCACGATGACCCTGGAAACAAGCCCGGGCTGGAGAGGAAGCCCGAAGAACCATCCTGCGATATTGATGCCCATGGCACCGCCCAGAAGGCTGCCCGGCAGAAGCCCGAAGAGTGCAAAGAGCACCAGTCCTGCACCTGCTCCGATGTATGTCGTTTTTCTTGCTATTGTGGTCTTCATATTCATGTCCTCCCTGTGTTCGGTCTTGCCTGATAAATTGCATCTACCGTGCCAAAACGTAACGTGTTGTTTTTATGAAGAACGCAGTCTCAACTTTTTTGCAGTCTTGAGAATCGCTTCTACACTTTATTAGGAATGCGAAATACATGTCATCGACCAGATACATGTTACCTTGCTAAAGAAAGACGTTGACTCAAACAAAATAACCTTAACAATCAATGAGAACATGATGATATTGGCCATACAACAATAAAGATAGAAGCGATGTAAATTTTTTCTTGAAATAATTTTACCTATATGGTATTTTATGGGTCGCCTTATTAAAAAATAAGGCATATCTCATTACACACGCGTCAGGACCTGAGGCAGGGTGTCCCGATTACGGGATCTGGCTGGGAATGATCGGCGCGGAGGTAAAAACCTGAAGGAGGGACATTATGTCCACGATCACGATGAAAGAGTTGTTAGAAGCAGGGGTGCACTTCGGCCACCAGGCGAAACGATGGAACCCCAAGATGAAGAAGTATATATTCGGAGAGCGCAACGGGATCTACATCATCGATCTCCAGAAAACGCTCAAGCTGTTCAAGGAAGCCTACGATTTTGTCCGCACCTCCTCATCCCAGGGGAAAGACATCCTGTTCGTTGGCACCAAAAAGCAGGCACAGGATGCAATCACTGAAGAGGCCAAGCGGTGCGGCATGTACTACGTCTCCAGCCGCTGGCTCGGTGGCATGCTCACCAATTTCACTACCATCAAGAAAAGCATCGACCGTCTCAAAAAGATCGAGAAAATGAAGGAAGACGGCACATACGATAAGCTAACGAAAAAGGAAGTTGCCGGCCTCGAAAAAGAGCGCACCAAGCTCGAAAAGATTCTCTGTGGTATCAAGACCATGGCCCAGCCGCCGTCCATGATGTTCGTTATCGATCCTCGGAAAGAAACGATCGCCGTACAGGAAGCGAATAAACTCGGGATCATGGTGGTTTCGGTCGTCGACACAAATTGCGATCCTGACAATATAGATTATGTCATCCCGGGCAACGATGATGCTATCCGCGCCATCCGCTTGATGGCCTCCAAGATCGCAGACGCTGTCATCGAAGGCCGACAGGCAATTGCCAAGGAAGCAGGCGAAGCCATGGAGGCGGCAAAAGCAGCTGGCGAGACCCAGGCCGCTGTATCCGCTGAACCAGCGCTCGATGAGGCCACTGCTGATGGGGAAGAAGAATAAGGTAGGAATACTCTATAGATAGAGGCACTGAGCTTTACGCTCAGACAAAGCAAGAAACTGCAGGTGATGGCACAGTCGCTGTACTATCAATTTTTTCTGCAGTTACATGGTATTTTGACGAAAGGGGTTGTATACAATGGCAGCAATTTCTGCAAGTGCAGTTAAGGATCTCCGTGAAAAGACCGGCGCCGGCATGATGGATGCCAAGAAAGCGCTTGAAGAGGCCGGCGGCGACTTTGAAAAAGCCGTCGATATTCTCAGAACAAAGGGGCTCTCCACTGCAGCGAAGAAGGCTGGTCGTGTGGCAGCAGAAGGGGCTATCTGTTGCAATCAGTCCGGCAAGATCGGCGTCATGGTGGAAGTGAACAGTGAGACGGACTTCGTGGCCAAGAACGATGAATTCCAGAAGTATGCCAAGGGATTGGCCGAGCTCGTGACCACGCAGAACCCGGCCGACGTGGCAGCCCTTTCAGAACTCTCGCTCGGCGGCAACAAGGTCGAAGCAACCCGCCAGGCGCTGATACAGAAGATCGGCGAGAACATCGCGATCCGCCGCTTCGTGCGCTACGAGACCGCTGGCCAGATCGCCATCTACCTGCATGGCACCCGCATCGGAGTGATGGTGGACTACACGGGCGGCAATGAACAGATCGGCAAGGACATTGCGATGCACATCGCTGCTGCGAATCCCCTTTACTTGTCGCGCGAAACCGTGCCCGCAGACGCACTGGCGCGTGAACGTGCGGTCTACGAGGCGCAGGCCAAGGAATCAGGAAAGCCTGCGGCCATTATCGGCAAGATCGTGGACGGCAAGATCGAGAAGTTCTACAGCGATTCCTGTCTTGTTGATCAGGTCTACATCAAAGATCCCGATGGCAAGCTCAAGATCAAGGACCTTCTGAAAAAGACCAGCCCGGCTGTCGTTCTCAATCGCTTTGTCCGGTATCAGCTTGGCGAAGGGATCGAGAAAAAGAAGGAAAACTTCGCAGAGGAAGTGGCAGCACAGCTCTCTTAAACTACTATGGCGCAACCACGATACAAACGCATCCTGCTCAAGCTCTCGGGCGAAGCACTCATGGGATCCCAGGGGTATGGAATCGACCATGCCATCCTCGACTCTATCACTGCTGAGGTAAAAGAGGTCTGTGAGCTCGGTGTAGAGGTCGCCATCGTCATCGGCGGGGGGAACATCTTTCGTGGCCTGTCAGGCGCTGCCAAAGGGATGGAACGGGCGAGCGCC
>Ga0334722_10006072_pt1 | contig 12042 bp, 6 predicted proteins | sample C3_bottom_MG_FD_207210 | JGI IMG/M metagenome (GOLD analysis project Ga0334722, IMG submission 207210) | Sediment microbial communities from Yellowstone Lake, YNP, Wyoming, USA - C3_bottom | ecosystem: Environmental > Aquatic > Freshwater > Lake > Sediment | place: USA: Wyoming | collected...
GTATTCCCGAATGAACTGCTGAAGGGGCGAACATCCACCCAAAAGGGGAAGTTTCCGATCGCCGCAGGTTTCACCTGGTGGAAAAAGGCCGGTGCCCGGCCACGCGCAATCCCGACTCCCGCCGCAGGCACGCTCCGGCCCCTGATCGTCCTCCTCGACTTCGCGGACAAGCAGCACAACGACGCGACCCACCCCTCCTCGGCGTACACCCAGCTCTTTTTCGGCGGCGGAGCGACCGACTTGAGCGTCGCAAACTATTGGATGGAATCGTCCTACGGGGCGTTCACGATCGCCGGCACATCGGCGGACATCATCGGGTGGATCCGGCCGGCCGCCGCACCTTCCTTGCCCGGGGAGTTCTTCTCGACGATCACTTCATACGCCCAGATAACCGACCCGTTCACCGGCGTCAACCTTACGAACCTTCGAACACTGGTCGCCGACATAGTCGCTTATCTCGACGGTCCGTCGAACAACCTTGATTTCACGCCGTACGCCGACCCCGCCACGGGGGTCGTAAACTCGCTGATACTGGTCCACGCGGGGACAGGTCAGGAAGATACCGGGAACACCGCCGACCTGTACTCCCACAGCGCATCCTTGCCATCTTCGTCGATGACCAACGACACGGATCTCAACGGCCACCAGGTCACGGTCGCCGATTATTGCATCGTCCCGGAAGAGCTTAGTTTCGATCCGGCGACCGGCCTGCCTTCGCCCGCTTTAATAGGTTCCGGCGTGATCGTCCACGAGATGGGCCACCTGTTCGGTCTTCCGGATCTCTACCCGACGTCGCAAGCGGCCGGGCAGGTGGGGAACGCATTTTCCGGCGTCGGAGTGTTCGACCTCATGGGCTACGGGCTTTGGGGAAGCAACCTGCTCGCACGGCCCGATGTTCCGGCGCACCTGTCCGCGTGGTCAAAGTCGGAGCTGGGATGGATCACGCCGATTGTCCTCTCGGCGACGTCCTCCAAGACCCTTCTTCCAGCCGAGACGGCGGCATCGGCGTACAAGGTATACCCCAACGGCCCGGGGGACGAGTCGCAGTATTTCCTGCTAGAACTGCGGGGCAAGGACAGCGCGGGGCTCTTCGACCGGTACCTGCCCGGGAACGGCGTGCTGATCTGGCGCGTGGACGTCGAGCAGATGGCAGGCCGCCGGGCGGCAAACGCCGTGAACAACGACTCCGCATTCCCGGCCCTGTCCGTGCAGGAAGCGGACCTGACGGGAGCAAGCCCGACGCCGCACTTGCGGCAGGCGTTTTCCATCGGCGCCACCGCTTTCGGAGTCGCAGGGGATTTCTTCTCCACCTCCGGCCAGGTCTTCTCCCGCCTCCTGCCGGTGGACGGCCAGAACCTCACCAATTCGTCCCCTACGGTCAATACTTCTTCCGCGAACCACCTCTTCGACTCCGGTTTTTATGTCACCATAAGGAATTTCATAGTCAGCGTCGTCACAAATATCGTGAACGCCGTCTTCGACCTTGCCGTCGAGCTTCCGTACTGGAAGGTCTACCGCTCCACAGACGCCCAGCCGACCCTGAACAGCAACAAGACGCTCTCCTACGGTTTCGACGCTTCCAACCGGACCTGGGTGGGGACCGCGGACCAGGGGATCTGGATATTCGGATTGACCACATGGGCCCAGATCAATTCGGCCGTCCTCCGGTCGCCGCGAATCCAGGCTATGGCGTACGAGCCCTCCACCGGTTCAATGTGGGTAGGCACCGACCTCTCCATTGCGAAGGTCCGGCTCGACCAGGTCCGCAGCGACGAAGTCTTTCCCGTGCTCCCATCCACGGTCAACGTCAAGGGGATCAGGATCGCCCGCGATCTTACCAAGTGGTTCGGAGGAGGGCGACAGCTGGCGATCATCACGGACACGGGGAACAACCTGCCGAGCGATCTGGCATACCTGGACCAGACCTTCAGGCTTTTTCCCGCGCTGCAAACCGGAGAGCAGATAACGTGCATCGAGTTCGATAACGTCTTTTCGCCGGACTCGACGAAGGACATCCTGTACATCGGGACGTCCGCTGGCAACGTGTACCGCAATTTCCGGGAAACGGACAACGCGGTCTTGAGCCTGTACAACCTGACTCTCCTCGATTTCCGGAAAATGACGGCCCTGTCGACGGCGTCCAATACGCCGGGCGCCATCAACTCGATGGCGATCGACAAGACCGGGATCCTGTGGGTCGCGACCGACCGGGGGGTTTTCGCGTTCGACCGCGGGGATCCTTCCTCTCCCGATCCGGATGTCCGTCCCGACCGGTATAATCCGTTCGACCTGGCCGGGGACAACACGGTGACCTCGCTCGTATACTTTCCGCCTTCGTTCACAAGCTCCGGCGCCCACGGATCGTCCGGGTTCATCGAGCCGACAGGCATAGCTTTCCAGGATACCGGGCAGGCGCGCAGCGTGGTCTGGGTGTCCTACGGAGACACGGTCGGCGCGACGGAATCGGCATTGGGAGGTGCGGAGCGGATCGACCCCAACGTCCTGCTGAACGCAAGGATCCCCAAGGACCCCGCCGGCGGCATCAACGACCCGGTCAATAAGGAGCGGATCGGACACGCGACGATGAAGTTCGCGAGGGACACGGTAAATCCGGGAAAGGGCCCCGCGGTCAACGACCTGATCGGCGTGGGGGGAGACGGCTCTTCCAACGTATGGTTCGCGACGAAAAATACCGGCGCCGTACGGTTTGGTTCGGGCGCCTCGCTGTCCCTCGACAAGACAACATACATAAACGAACCGACGGTGGCCAACGTGGCGCTGGTCGATGAGAACTCAACGGCGGCGACGCTTGACGTGCAGGTCACCGGCACGTCGGACGGGAGCGGATTCGCGCTGACGCTTTCGAAGGGGACGGACAACGTCTACCGCGGCAGGTTCGGCTTCTCTCTCTCGGCAACGGACAGCGCGAGAAATCCGAAGGTCATCCTGATCAAGAACCTGGACACTGTGACGGTCACCTACCGGGACACGAATCCTCCGTCCACGAAAACCGCCTCCGCCACGTGGAAAAAAGAGGTCCCTTTCCACGACACCCTGCTCATCGAGGGATGTTTCATCGCTACGGCGGCCCACGGATCCGCCATGGATCCGGATGTGAGGACCCTGCGCCGGTTCAGGGATGATTGGCTGATCACGAACCCGGGGGGCAGGGCGTTCACGTCCGTTTATTACCGGTTGAGTCCGCCCATTGCGGAATGGATCGCCAGGCGGCCCGCGCTGCGCCTTGCCGCGAGGTGTTGCCTTGTGCCGGCGGTCCTTCTGGCGGAAGTGGCGCTGAACACGGCCCCTGCCGAGATGATCGCCTCGTTGTGCATCGTCTTGCTGCTTCCGGGATTCCTTCTCTTTTTCTCCAGGAATAACACCGGGCGGGCCCGCATCCGGTGACCCGCGCCCCCGGATACCTATTCATCGCGACGATAGCGGTTTTAACCATTTTTGAAGGTTCCGCACGGGGAGTGGGATTGATAAGCGGAAGCTACGAATTCACCCTGGATGACACCACAGACAAGACGGCGACCGGGACGACGAAGGCCGAGCGGACGAAACACACGGTGGATTTGAGATACAAGGGGTTTCTCGCCCCGGTCATCGAGAACGAGCTGACCTTCAAGATGGAGGATTTCCACGATTCCACGGGGCCCGACACGGTGAAGATATTTCCCGGGATATTCCTCGGCTACAAGGGGTCCTACTGGAACGCCGGCGCAAGAAGGACCATCGAGGATTCGAACGAGCCGGGGAGGGCGGCCTCCGTGGCCGACAGCTACTTCGTGGAATTGTTCCTGACGCCCCCGAGGAGGCTTCCCGATTTCAAAGGGAAGTACACATTGGAAACGAATACCCAGACCGGCGCGGCCGATACGCAGAAAATGACGTGGAACCTGTCGTCCAACTACAAGCCGTATGACTGGCTCGACCTGAAGGGGGAATACACCCGTAACACGATGGAAGACCGGCTGCGGGCGGACTCGGACACGGAAGACGATAGAATAAGCGGAACGGGGGGGATACGTCACTTCGTCTCCGACAAGATCAAACTTGATGTACAGTACAGGGTGGAGAAGAATACCGGGGCGACCCTCCTCTCGGGTGGAGGGGCGAAAAACCAGAAGTCGGATCAGACTCAAACCGTAAAGAACCTGATTTCGTTCCGCCCGTTCCGTGATACGAGCGTCGACACGTCCTATGACGGAGAGTTCAAGGAAAATTTCGTAAGCGGCGAGCGAAACCAGACAAACAATTTCAAGATGGTCGCCAGCCAGAAGATAGGCGAGCCGTACGACCTGCGGGCTGATTTCGGCAGGAACATCGCTGAAACCCAGCAAACGGCGGATGACAACAAGAAGACGGAAGATACGTACACTCTGGATTTTAAGGCCAAATATTCGAAAATGCTGGATTTCGCGGTCAAATACATGAAGAGGAACGCCAACGAGGATCACATTATCGATCCGACGAAAACCACGTCCTCCGGGAACGACGAGCTGACGGCCTCCTGGGTGGCGCTGATTCTTCCTACGGTGAATACGTCGGTTTCCTACGCGAAGAACAACGGGTTCACCAAGGGCGTCAAGACCTCCATTGACACACGATATAACATGAAGGGAACCATCGCCCTGAAGGACATCAGCCTGACGATCGATCCTTCCTACGAAATCGCCAAGAGAGACGACATGGTGGCGTTCGTAAAGAGCGAAACGAGGGACCTGCGCGTCATGTTCACCTACAAGCCGATCGAAACGTCGAACATCAACTCCCTCCTGTCGCATACATACGCCAGGAAGGTCGATACCCTGGTGAACAACATAAACCGCACGGACAGCACCTCCGGCAACATCACGTGGAAGGATCCGCTCCCGGGATGGATGGTGGGGTTCGACGTCACGCGCCAGGCGACGGACACGAGCCATGACGATCTCCCGGCGGACATCACCACCAACTTCGGCGTCAAAGCCTCATATAAATACCGGATGCTGATGTTCGACACGTCCTTCAAGTACGACAAGAAGAAACTTTCCGACGACAGCGAAAGCTTCGACGCGAAGTTGGGATGGACAGCCCCGTCATGGGACGCAACTCTTACGTACACAAACAGGAAAACGTTTTCCGCGGCGAAGAACGAGGGACAAAGCATAGGGGTCGCCTTCAAATACGTTTTCTAAAACCTCGCGCGATCAGGGAGAGGAAAATGAAAAAACGGATGGTATGGGGATGGCTGGTGGTGGCGGTGATCTTCGCGACGGGCTGCTCCGGGCCGGTGATCCGCGAGCACGCGCAGCCCTCCAGGGGGAAGGACACGTACATCCGCATCAAGCGTGTGGCGGTCTTCCCACTGGAGAACTATTCGGAAACAAGGGACGCCGAGAAGGTGATGGACACGCTGCTGGTGCCGTCGCTGCGCCTGGAAAGCGTCTTCAGCGAGGTGGAAGATACGCGGTTCACCCGCGACGTGATGAAAAAGATGAAGGTCACCGGGACGGACATTCTCGAGAAGGAAGTCGTCAAGAAGCTCGGGGATGAATTGAACGTCCAGGCGATCCTTTACGGAAAGGTCTTAAGCTACGGGAAGGGCAAGGAAAAGGACGCTTCTTCCCAGGTGACGATGGACCTGGCCATGGTCGAGCCCTCTTCGGGGAGCGTCCTCTGGGTGGGCAACGTAACCGTTATAGGCGGGTTGACCCTGGGGAAGATCTTCGGCGTCACGGAAGGGAAGACGGACGTGGAAGTGGCCAGGGACGCGGTCCGTCTCTTGACCTCCAGGCTTGCACAGGAGATAAATCTTGCCCGCGACAAGGAACGCAAGGGTGTGGTCGCCGATCTGATCAAGGAAGAGGAGATCGAAAAGGCGAAGCTCGACAAGCTGAAGGGCGAGACCGGGAAAATCCAGGATCAGCTGAACAAGGCGAATGCGGACGCCGCGGGGATCCGGGACGCCGCCGAGAACGATGCCAGGAAAAGACAATCCGAGCTGGAGAAGCAAAAGGCGGAGCTGGACGCGGAAAAGGCGAGGACCACGGCGGCGCAGCAGGATATAGAGAAAGAGAAGATGAAGGTGGAGATGGAGAGAAAAGCCATAGAGGAGGAGAAGCGAAAACTGGAAGGGCCGAAGAAGGGATCCGAAGGAGCGATAAAGGAGGAGCCGGTCAAGGAAACCACCCCTCCCGCAGGAGCGGTGAAGGAGGAGCCGGTCAAGGAAACCACCCCTCCCGCTCCGCCGGCGGTCATTCCATCGCAGTAGACTGCAGGAAAGGCGAGAGCGGTTCCCCTGCCGCTCGATGCGGCAGGGCATGACGGTTCATAAACGGGAGGATAGGATCTTGGGAAATATCCGCAACGGTAGCATGGGGTTGTTGCTTGCGGCCGCGATGCTTTGCGGCATCGGGGCCGGATGCGCCGCCACCGACGTGAAGAACGAGATCGTGGCGGACGTGAACGGAGAAGGGATAAGGGTGGTCGAGCTGCGTGAGTTTCTCGGCATCCGGGGCGGGTACACCACCGCGGCCGAGGTGCCGGTGGAAAAGAAGAAGGAAGCGCTCGACCGGCTTGTCGGGGGTCGACTGCTCGCGCAGGAAGCCCGCGCGAAGGGACTGGACAACACCGATGAGTTTCGCGCGCAGATGCAGCAGAACGAGCAGGATATCCTGATTACGGCGCTGCTCCAGAAGGAGATCGAATCAAAGGTCAAGGTTTCCGGGAGCGACGTCAAGGAAGAAGCTAAAAAGCGGATGGAAGCCGAAAAGAAACTGGACGAGAAAGAGGCGGAGGCGCGCGCCGGGAAGGCGGTCTACGAGAAGGGGGTCCGGAAGGTCCAGGAGGAACTGATCGCGTTGGCGAAAAAAGAGGCCCCGCCCTCCGTGGACAAGGAGATGCTGGAGAAGATCGGGAAGGGCGAGAAGGTCGGAGACGATGCGGCAATCGCGATGGCCGGCGCGGAAAAGGTCACCTACGGCGAGGTGAAGCGCATCCTTCAGGCCATCGTCGCAAGCGCGCACGGCAACGAGGACCTGTCGCGCAACAAGGTGGCTATAGAAAGGATTCTCGACCGCGAGCTTACGAAACGGGCCCTGATAGGACAGGCGAAGAAGCAGGGGGTCGAAGGATCGAAATGGATGGCGGAAGTGAGGAAAGAGACCGAGAGAATCCTGCTGATCAACGTGCTGGCCGAGAAGGAGATTCTCAAGGGAGTCGTGGTGACGGACAAGGACATCGAGGCTACGTACAAGGAGCACGCGGAGAAGTTCGTCAGGGACGGGAAAAAAATACCCCTCGAGAAGATCAAGGGTGAGATCCGCGAATTCGTCACCACGAACATGAAGCGGAAGGCCATAGAATTATATATCGAGGGTCTCAAAAGGAAGGCCAGGATCACGGTGAACGAGGCCGTTCTTTCCAAGGTGTGAGAATCGGGTGAATGGGGACAATTCCACGTTCGTCCAACGAAGTGGAGGGTATCCGCCATGAATAAAAGGGCTTGGCAGGCGGCGGTTATGTTGCTTGTCCTTTGGGGAGCGGGACGGGCGGCTGCTGAGGTTTCCTTCGAGCTGCAGTATTCCGTCGGGGGCTTCGGCATCGGACGTCAGAGCTTCGACCAGCCGGTCGATGCGGCCGAGGACCGTGATGAAAACGTGTACATAGTCGACCAGGGGAACAACCGGATCCAGGTTCTCGACCGGCGTGGGACGTTTCTCCGGGAGTGGGGAGGCCGCGGTTTCACCCCGGGCCTCTTCGACCGACCGTCCGCGATCACTATCGATGCGGTCACGGGAAACCTGTTCGTGGTGGACAGGCTCAACAATCGCGTACAGAAGTTCGACAGGAACGGGAAGTTCCTGATGGCGATAGGCAGGCTCGGTTCCGGAGACGGCGATTTCAACCGGCCGATGGATGTCGCGCTGGACAAGAACGGAAACATATACGTGGCCGATCCGGGAAACAACCGGATCGAGAAGTTCGACCCTACGGGGAGGTTTCTGCTCGAATGGGGCAAGTACGCCCGGCGGCGGCGGGGGGTCGAACTGACCAATCCGTCGTCCCTGGCGTATTCCGAGGAAGGGTTCGGATATCTTTACGTTCTGACTTCGCCGGAATGCGTCGTGCAGAAGTTCGACATCGACGGGGGGTTGGTGAAGGTTTGGCCGATCCGCCGGAAGGGCGAAGACGCGCCCTGCGGCGCTTCCCGGATACGGATTGAACCTCGAAGGTATACCGTGTATATTTCGGATACGGAAAACAACCGCTTGATTCTGTTCGACAAAGAGGGCGAGCTGCTGGGGGAGTTCAGGGGTGAGAAGGTCCCGTTGAAAAAACCCGGCGGCCTGTTCGTCAACGTATCCTTCGGAGAGAATGTGGTAGTGGCCGATACCGGCAACCACCTGGTCCAGAAGTTCAGGAGGGTCAGATAGAAATGCGTTCTCCCGCGACGACTCCGCTTCTCATCGTGCTTATCTGCTGCTTCTTGATGGCGCATGGAGCGGCCGATGCCCAGGAAAAGGCGATGACCCCCTTGGGGGGCGTCGCACCCATGATCGAAGGAATCAAGATGCTGGAAACGGGGGCCGTCGCGCCGGACTTCACCATCATGGACACGGAAGGGAAACCGTTCCGTCTCGCGGACGGGAAGGGGAAGAAAACGTTTCTCCTCGTGTTCTGGTCGATTTTCTGCGAGCCGTGCAGGTTCGAGATGCCGGCCATCCAGAAGATGCACGAGAAGTACAGGGAAGCGGGCCTGGATGTTGCCACCATCGCCCTGGACGGCGAACCCCTGAAAACCAGCATCGCCGGGTTCATCAAGCAGGAAGGGTATACCTTCCGGGTGCTGATCGACGAGCTGGATTCCAAGGAGATGTTCAAGGTGGCCGACCCTTACGGGGTCGCCGGGACCCCGACCCTCTACCTGCTGGACCGCGAAGGGAAGGTGGCCTTCGCAAAGGCGGGCAGGCTGACGGAAGAAGAGCTGGAAAAAGCCATCCAGGCGGTATTGAAAAAGTGAGGGGATGATGCGGGCAGCTTTTCGCGCCGCGACCCTTGCAGCCCTGTTCTGCCTCTGGGGCGGAAGCGCTCTTGCAGTCGCCGTCGGAGAGCCGGCCGGTTCGATCGAAGGGGAAGACCTGAACGGGGAAAGAATAGTTCTCGAGTCCTACCTGGGCAGGAAAACCATACTGCTGAAGTTCGGTTCGATCTACTGTTCCACGTGCGTGTCCACTCTCGATGACGTGGCCCGCATCCAGGGGAAGTTCACCGCGTCGGAGCTTCAGGTAATCGGCGTTAACCTGGATGTCCAGGGAATGGCGCGGGTCCGGATGTTCTACCGGGGCTACGCCCACCTGATCAACTACCCGATGATCGCGGACGACAGGCTGGCGGCTTCCCGTCCATACGATATCGAGTCGATCCCCGCCCATGTCGTGATAGACAAGGGCGGGATCGTCCGGTACGTTTCAACGGGCGGCTCCGAGCAGGACATGAAAACCCTGGAGGAAGTTGTGACCAAGGTGGTCCGGGGCGAAAGCGGCGTCGAAAGGCTGATGAAGGAGGTCCCGCTGCAGGTCTTCCTGCCGTCTAATTTCACAAAAACGTACCAGGACTCGATATACGTAGTGGGCAGGACCAAGCCCGGGAGCAGGGTATCCCTCGTTCTGAACGGCGGGTCGAGGCAGAGCCTGAAAACGATGCGGGACATATTCTACATTCGCACCCCGCTGTCCCTCGGATCGAATTATATCGAGCTCCAGGTGGCCGACGAGCAGGGCAGGAGGGTCAACCAGGGGGTGGTGCTGTACCGCACGCCGAAGGTGGGGGTTGGAATCGACTCCCCGTTCCCGGAGTATCATTTCCACGTGGAAAAGAACGAGGCGCCGTGCAGGAAGTGCCACGAGCTCAACCCTCCAGCCGATAAAGCCAAGGGATTCGCCGTGGCTACCCGTTTCTGCCTCGGATGCCACAAGGAGCTGACGGGACAGCGATATGTGCACGGACCGATCCCCGTGGGCGGCTGCGCCCCCTGCCACCTGTTCGAGAGCAAGCCGGACAAGTACCGGATCGTAGTCCGCGGGCAGGAACTCTGCTTCAAATGCCACGAGGAAAAGCGAAAGGACATCGTCAGGACCTATCTGCACGGCCCGATGTCGGCGGGGCTCTGCACCATCTGCCACAGCCCGCACGGTTCATCCGAGAAGTTCCAGGTGCGGAAATACGTGGGAGACCTATGCGTGATGTGCCACGAGGGGATAAAGGGAGCGCAGCTGAGGAAGGTGGTACACAAGCCCGTGAGCGAGGGGGCATGCGCGAAATGCCACGAGCCGCACTCTTCGCCCAGGAACGACAATTTCCGCAAGATCCCGGGGGACGGCCTGTGCCTGTCCTGCCACTCCGATTACGCGAAGAAGGGCCATACTCATCCGAGCGGCGTTCCACCGAAAATGAACAGGAAGCTCAAGTTGAGCAAGGAAGGCAACCTGGTCTGCCAGTCTTGCCATGAGGTCCATGCGTCCGACGAACCCAAGCTTCTGGTGAAAGGAGGGTGCAGCGGGTGTCACTCCTGAGGCGTCCGGCCCGTTCGGGAAGCGAAGTCCCACAGTCGAAACGAGGCGTGTCCCTCGAATTCAAGCTCGTCATCGTTTCGATGGTGCTCGCGTTCATAACCATCGGCCTTGGGGGTGTGGTCGTCTACAAGGTTAGCGAAGACGCCATAAAGGTCGACGTCCAGAGGAACGTCCGTCTTCTGGCCGCACAGGTGGGCGCGCTCCAGGCCGGCGGCACGCCGTCGCCCCGGGACCTCAACGACCTGCTGGTATCCGCGAAGATCGACATGTTCGGGTCCTCGTGGGTCATGGACCGGAACGGGTTTCTGATCGCCCACATGGCCCCCAAGTTCCGGAACATGGTCGAGGCGCAGACCTTCATCGGCGACACGTCCATCGAGCTCAATGTCGCGGATCAGCCGATCCAGCAGCTGGGCGAGAAGAACATAATGCACCGCGCAAAACTGCAGGAGCTGATCGATAAATTCGACGGCGGCTTCGGCACCTACAATTTCCAGAGCGAAAGCAAGATCATCGCGTTCCGGGTGATAAAGGACCCGGGATGGCTCGTCGCCGTGGACCAGCCGATCAGCACGGCCTTCTCGGAGTTGAACCGCCTGAAGAAGGTCATATTCACGACCTGCTTCGTCATCGCGGTCCTTGTCATGGGATTCACGTCGTTTGCCGTGAGGATGATCATCAAGCCGTATTACCGCGAGCAGGAGAAGTCCAACCTCCGCCTGGAGACGCTGAACCTGGAGCTCGAGGCATCCCGCAGAAAGCTCGAGAAGGCGGGGGACAGCCTGATGCGGCTTTACGACCTGAGCATAGCCATGCAGTATTCCGGCTTCCTCGAATCCCATCTGCCTCTCGTGCTGGGAGTTGCGCAGGAGCGGTTCGAAGTCGACCGCATCCTGCTCATGATGCCTGACGCGGAGGGGAAATTCCTCCGATGCGCCGCCTCGGTCGGCAACGTCTTCGAATCGGAGGACAAGATCTTCGTCCCGATATCGCTTGAAGGCGGGGGCTTCGCCCGCGCATACCGGTCGAAGCGCGCGATTTTCTGGGACGGTACCGACGCGCTTCCCGAGCATCTCAAGTTCCGGCCTCCGTACGACAAGGTCCGTTCCCTCAGGTCCAAGGCGTTCGCGATTTTCCCCCTGATCTCCAAGGAGAAGGTGATAGGGGTGCTCGGCGTAGACAACAAGATGAGCCATCGCCCGCTGACGAAGGAGAACGCCGACGTGATGGAGAGCTTCGCGTACAAAATGGCGTCCCTCATAGACAACACCTTGCATCTGCAGGAGATCCAGAAGGCGGCGCAGGAGATGGAAAACCGGGACCGACTGACAGGTCTGTTCCACCTGCACCACGTGAAGACTTTGGCTGACGAGTACATCAACGCGTCGGTGCAGAAGGGCGTCCCGTTTTCCATGTCGATCCTGTACCTGGACAATTTCAAGGAATACAACGATTTGAACGGCTACCGGCGCGGGGATTT
>Ga0334722_10006073_pt1 | contig 12041 bp, 12 predicted proteins | sample C3_bottom_MG_FD_207210 | JGI IMG/M metagenome (GOLD analysis project Ga0334722, IMG submission 207210) | Sediment microbial communities from Yellowstone Lake, YNP, Wyoming, USA - C3_bottom | ecosystem: Environmental > Aquatic > Freshwater > Lake > Sediment | place: USA: Wyoming | collected...
ACGTCTCGGCATCCGCTCGTCGGGCGCCTTGCATACGGACCCTTTTGATCAGCCTCTCCGTTCCCGAGAGGGAAAGGGTGGTGGCGAGGCGGTGGCATAATCCAGGTCTCGGAGTCAGGCACCTTCGTGCGCGCCTCCCCATCCGCCGAGCGAAAGCGAGGCGAAACGGAACGGAAAGAAACGACGACGTGATCTTCCGGTGACGAAAGGCTTGTCAGTTCAGCGGCAGTTCACGGTAGCGGAGAGGTCGCTCAGAAGGGTCCAGGTGCAAGGCGCCCGACGAAGGGGCGACTGAGGTGGCCTGGTGGCCACCGCAGGGAGCCTCGAGGAAAGCAACGCCGCAGATGGGCCCTGCTGGGCGGCCGTTACGGCTGGGCGGCGGAGCCCATGTGGCGGATGTCTTTGCCCTTGACCATGAAGATCACCATCTCCGCGATGTTCGTCGCGTGGTCCCCCATCCGCTCCAGGTACTTGCCGATGAAGAGCAGGCGCGTGGCGCGCGAGATCGTCTTGGGGTCCTCGATCATGAAGCTGAGCAGTTCGCGGAAGACCTGCACGTTGAGCGCGTCCACGAAGTCGTCGCGCCGCGTCACCTCGGCGGCCAGGTCCGCGTCGCCGCGCAGGAACGCCTCCAGGGCGTCGACGATCATCCCCTCGGCGGCCTCGGCCATCTTCGGCAGGTCGATGTACGGCTTGAGCTGCGGCTCCTCGTTGAGCTCGAGCGTGCGCTCGGCGATGTTCACGCACAGATCGCCGATGCGCTCCAGGTCGGTGGAAACCTTGAGCGCGAGCGTGATGAAGCGCAGATCCCGCGCCGCCGGCTGGCGCAGCGCGATGATGTTCAGCGAGAGCTCGTCGATCGCCACTTCCTGGCGGTTGATCTCGTGGTCGTAGTCGATCATCCGCTTCGCCGCCGCCGAGTCGCGCTCGACCAGGCCGCGCATCGTCTCCTTGATCATCCCGACCAGGTTGCCGCCCATCGCCAGGATGCGCTCGCGCAGCTTCTCCAGATCCTGGTCGTACCTCCGGCTGATGTGCACCGTCTCGCCGGTCTGCCCCGGCTGTCCCGCTGGCGTTTCCATGTTCCCTCTCCTTCCGGGGGACGTTCCTAGCCGAAGCGGCCGGTGACGTAGTCCTCGGTCCGCTTCTCGGCGGGGTTGGTGAACAGCGTCGGCGTGCGGTTGAATTCCACGAGCTGGCCGAGGTAGAAGAAGCCGCACTCGTCGGAGATCCGGGCCGCTTGCTGCATGTTGTGGGTCACGATGACGATCGTGTAGTTCTCCTTGAGCTCGAGCATCAGCTCCTCGACGCGCATCGTCGAGATCGGGTCGAGCGCCGAGCAGGGTTCGTCCATCAGCAGCACCTCGGGCTCCACCGCGACCAGGCGCGCGATGCACAGCCGCTGCTGCTGCTCGGTCGGGAGCCCGAGCGCGGGCTGGCGCAGCCGGTCCTTGAGCAGCTCCCAGAGGTTCACCGCGCGCAGGCTCTTCTCGACGGCCGCCTCGAGCACGTCGCGCCGGCTCTCCCCGTGGACCCGCGGCCCGTAGGTCACGTTGTCGTGGATCGAGAGGGGGAAGGGGTTCGGGCGTTGGAAAACCATCCCCACGCGCTTGCGCAGCAGCACCAGGCTCTGTTCCGGGCGGTAGATGTCCTCGCCATCGAGCAGCACCTGCCCCTCGACGCGCGCGTTTTCGACCAGGTCGATCATCCGGTCGAGGGTCTTGAGCAGCGTCGTCTTGCCGCAGCCGGAGGGGCCGATGAAGGCCGTGATCCGGTGCGCCGGGATGGTCAGGCTCACGTTCTGCAGGGCGTGAAAGGCCCCGTAGTAGAGGTTGAGCGACCGGACGTCGACCTTGCCCGCGTCGGCCATCAGCCGAACCTCCCGGAGATGTAATCGTCGGTGCGCCGGTCCCGCGGCACGGTGAAGATCTGCTGCGCCTCCCCGTGCTCGACCAGTTCGCCCATCAGGAAGTAGGCGACCTCGTCCGAGACGCGCGCGGCCTGCTTGGTGTTGTTGGTCACCAGCACGATCGTGTAGCGCTCCTTGAGTTCGGAAAGCGCCTCCTCGATCTTGAGCGTCGAGATCGGGTCGAGTCCCGAGCAGGGCTCGTCGAGCAGGATCACCTCGGGATCCAGAGCCAGGGTGCGCGCGATGCACAGGCGCTGCTGCTGCCCGCCCGAGAGGCGCGTCCCCGAGGAGCCGAGCCGGTCCTTGACCTCGTCCCAGAGGATCGCCGCCTTGAGCGAGGATTCCACGAGTTCGTCCAGGCGCGCCCGATCCCGGATGCCGTGCAGCCGCGGCCCGTAGGCGACGTTTTCGTAGATGCTGCGCGGCAGCGGCACCGGGGTGTCGAAGACCATGCCGACGCGCCGGCGCAGGTCGGCCGGCTCGACCTTTGAGCCGTGGATGTCCTCCCCGTCGAGGAGGATGCGGCCGTCGCGGCTGGTCCCGTGGGCGAAGTCGGACATCCGGTTGAGGCAGCGCAGCAGCGTGCTCTTGCCGCTCGAGGAGGGGCCGACGATGCCGAGGATGCTGTTGCAGGCGATCGCCAGCGTGATGTTGCGCAGCGCCGCGTGCCCCCCGGGATAGAAGAAGCTGAAGTCCTCGATGCGCACCTTCGCCCCGGCGCAGGGCGCCCGCTCCGCGGTGATCACGAGAACCTCCGCATCATGCGGTGCATCAGCCCGTAGGCGGTGACGTTGATCGTCAAGATCGAGATCATCAGCACCGCGGCGGTGCCGTAGGCCATTTCCGAGGAGATCCCCTCGCGCGCCAGGATGTAGAAGTGCACCGCGAGGGTGCGGCCCGAGTCCAGGGCCGTCGTCGGCGGCATCAGGCTCGAGCCGGCGGTGAAGATCACGGCGGCCGTCTCGCCGATGCAGCGGCCGATGCTGAGCATGATCCCGGTGAGGATCCCCGGCAGCGCCCCGGGGAGCACGACGCGCGTCACCGTCTGCCAGCGCGTGCCGCCGAGCGAGTAGCTGACCTCGCGCTGGGCGTGCGGGACCGCGAGGATCGCCTCCTCGCTGGTGCGGATGATTGTCGGCAGGACCATGATCGCCATCGTCAGGCCGCCGGAGATGATCGACCACCCCAGGTGCAGGTAGAGCACGAAGGTCACGAACCCGAAGAGCCCGAGGATGATCGAGGGGACGCCGGCGAGGCACTCCGCGGCGAAGCGGATGACGCGCGTGAACCGGCTCTCGCGGGTGTACTCGGTGAGGTAGATCGCGGTGCCGACGCCGAGCGGGGTGGCGATCGCCAGCGCCACGACCGACAGGAAGACCGTGCTGACGATGAAGGGGAAGATGCCGCCGGCCCGGCCCATGTCGATCGCGTGCCCGCTGAAGAACTCCCAGCTGAAAACGGGCAGCCCCTTGAACAGCAGGTACGTGATGATGAAGATCAGGATCGACAGGGTGAGCGCCGTCAGCAGGATCAGCAGCGCCTTGATGATCCGCTGCGCGAGGTCCGGGTGGATCAGCCGTCTCATCGCGCGCGCCGCCGCGAGGTGGCCGTGGCCGCCAGGTTCAAAATCATGATCATGACAAAGAGGATGACCCCGGTTGCGAAGAGCGCCTTCTGGTGCTTGCCCGAGGCGTAGCCCAGTTCGAGGGCGATGTTCGAGGTCAGTGTCCGGATCGGGGCGAGCGGCGAACCGGGGAGGTCCAGCGCGTTGCCGGTGACCATGATCACGGCCATCGTCTCGCCGATGGCGCGGCCCATGCCGAGGATCACGGCGGTGACGATCCCGGAGCGCGCCGCCGGGATGACGACGTGCGTCACCGTCTGCGCCGTGGTCGCCCCGAGCGCGAGCGAGCCTTCGCGATAGGAGCGCGGCACCGCCTCGAGCGCGTCGATCGAGATGCTGATGACCGTCGGCAGGATCATCACCCCGAGGATCAGCGCGCCGGCCAGCAGCGAGAGCCCGGGGCCGCCGAGGAAATTGCGGATCAGCGGCACGAGGAAGACCACCCCGAGGAAGCCGTAGACGACCGAGGGGATGCCGGCGAGCAGTTCGATCGCGGGCTTGAGGACCTTGCGCACGCGCGGCTTGGAGAACTCCACGAGGAAGATCGCGCAGGAGAGCCCGAGCGGCACGCCGAGCAGCAGCGCGCCGCCGGTGGCCAGCAGCGAGCCGACGATCATCGGCAGCAGCCCGAACTTGCCTTTCGTCGGCGCCCAGTCCAGCGCGCCGAGCATCTTCGCCGGGCCGACCTCGATGATGAACGGCAGCCCCTCCTTGAAGATGAAGAGCGTGATGATGAACAAAATGGCGATCGAGGAGACCGCAATCAGCGTGAGGGTCAGCTCGATGGCCTTCTCCCCGCGGCGTTTCGTGTTCACGGCTGCCCCACCGGTATCAACCCTTCGAGGCCGAGCAGGCGCTGGCCCTCGGCCCCGAGGACGTAGTCGATGAACGCGGCGGCGGCGCCCGTCGGCTCCCCGCGGCTGAGAAAGAGGAAGGGGCGGACGACCGCGTACTGCTTCGCGAGGATCGTCTCGTGCGTTGGCAGCACGCCGTCCACCGCCACGGTGCGGACCCGGCGGTCGACGAGGCCGAGGGAGATGTAGCCGAGCGCGTCGGGGTCGCTCGCGACGATCTCGCGCACCGCGCCGTTGGAGTCCTGGACGAGGGCGCGCGGGGCGATCTCCTTCTTGCCCATGACCATCTCCTCGAAGGCGCCGCGGGTGCCCGAGCCCTCCTCGCGGGTGACGAAGTGGATCGGCCGGTCGGTGCCGCCCACGCTCTGCCAGCGGGGAATCTCGCCGGAGAAGATCGCGGCGACCTGAGCGCGGGACAGGCTGGAAACGGGGTTGGCAGCGTTCACGATGATCGCGATGCCGTCGAGGGCGATGGTGACCTGGTGAAGCGCGGCTTCGGAGTCCTTGAGGTGGCGCGAGGACATGCCTATCTGGGCCGCGCCGGTCTCGGCCGCGCGGACGCCGGCCGTCGACCCCCCGCCCTGGACGTTGATGGCGAGCCCCGGGTGGGTTGCCATGTAGGTCTCGGCGAGTTTTTCGGCGAACGGCTGCACGGAGGTCGAACCGGCGACCGTCAGGGTCGACCCGTCGCCGCCGGCTTTCCGGCATGCAGGAAGGAGCAGCAGAAACGCTGAAAAAACAAGGGGAACGAACCCTCGCGGTCCGCGCATCCTTCTGGCGGGGCGGCTTTCGGATGTCGTGATCATGAATCGAGGCGGGATCGTAGCACCCCCACCGCGCCTTGTCAAAATCGGTTGAGGACCGGGCGCTGAGCGCGTGCGTCCGCGGCGGCGGGCCAGCGCCTGAGCCTGGCCGGTTTCGCCGGCGGGACCTTGACACGATCACGGTCGATACGGGATCATCCGCGCGCATGTCCGAACATCTGGAACTCTACTGGGTCGCCCTGATCGTCTGTCTGGCGCTGACGGCGTTCTTCAACGCCTCCGAGACCGCGCTCGTCTCGCTGGGCAAGGTCCGGCTGCGGCAGATCAAGCAGCGTCACCCGCGGCTCGGCCCGCTGTTGGAGCGGGTCACGGGCAACCCGGACCGCCTGCTCAGCACGATCCTGCTGGGCACGACGATCGTCACGGCGGGGGCCTCCTCCGCCGCCACCGCCCTGGCGATCGCCCTCTCCCCCGAGCACCCGGTGCTGATCGCGACCGTCTCGGTGACCGTGCTGCTGCTGCTGACCTCCGAGATCTCCCCGAAAGTGCTGGCCGCGAGCTTCCCGGAGCGTTTCGCGCTGGTGGTCGTGCAGCCGATCGACCTGATGATCCGGCTCGCCGCGCCGATCGTGTTCCTTTTTTCTCTCGTGCCGCGCGGGATGATCAGGCTGCTCGGCGGGGTGGGGCCGCACGAGGCGGGGACGACCTCGGAGGACATCAAGACGATCGCCGAGCTCGGGCGCGAGCAGGGGATCATCGGCAAGGACGAGCAGGAGATGATCCACAGCGTCGTGGAGTTCGGCGCGCTCAACGCGGGGCAGCTGATGGTCTCCCGGGTCGACATCATGAGCCTCGACCTGGGCCTGCCGCGCGAGGAGGCGATCAACCTGGTGATCGAGAGCGGCCACTCGCGCATCCCGGTCTACCGCGGGTCGAAGGACCACATCGACGGGGTGCTGCAGGCGCGCGATTACCTGGTGGCCTGGCGCCGCGGGGAGGCCGACGGCGTCGAGCAGTTCGTCCGGCCGCCGTTTTTCATCCCCGACTCGATGCGCGTGAGCACGCTCTTTCGGGAGTTTCGCGCGCGCAACGAGCGCATGGCGATCGTCGTCGACGAGTACGGCGGCACGGCGGGGATCGTGACGCTGGAGGACGTGCTGGGGGAGATCGTCGGGGAGATCGTCGACGAGGACCGCGACGTGGCGCTGCTCGCCGCGCGCCGCGACGGCTCGGTTACGGTCAGCGGCCAGATCGCGCTGGACGACCTGAACGCCAAGGCCGGGCTGGCCCTGCCGGACGAGGAGTTCCAGACGCTCAGCGGGCTGCTGGTGAACCACCTCGGCCGGGTGCCCTACGCGGGCGAGGAGATCGCGCTGCCGGGCGTGCTCTTCCAGGTGCTCGACGCCGACCAGCGCCGCATCTACCGTCTGGCAATGAAAAAGATCGCACCTTCCGCCTGAACCTCCTTTTCCCGTTCCACGTGGGCTGGGGCAGATCAGATTGGCTCGAGCCATGGGGTGTCGCCCTGGTCGGGGCAGCACGGATCGGGTACTATTCAGCATGGAATTCTTGGCGCTGGCGCTCTGGTTCCTGTTCAATGCCGCGGCGTGCATGACGTTCTGGAGCATGCTTGAAAAGGTGGCAAAGCGTCGCGCCGCATCACAAGTGGTGTCTTACATCGCGCTGTCCACTTGCTTTGTCTTGCTTGCCTCGCTCGGTGTCTGGCTGGTCTGGGTGGTGGGAATGCCTCGTGGGGAGGGAGGCATGGGTTTCGGCTTCTTTACCCTTGCCGGGAGTGCCCTGCTCGTGCCTCTCATGCTTGTCGTCGGTGTCGTGAGGCTGGTGCTTCTGAACAAGCTCAAGCCAGAAATCCTCTAAGATAGGCCGAGGTATGCGTTGCCTTGTCATTAGGGCCGGGGCAGGGGGCGCCTGTGAACGGCCATCGGGAGCCGGCCGTCAGCAGGTGGCAAGGAGGAGGCCGGCGACCGGGCTGTCGCGCCCGTCGAGCAACGTCGCCAATCAGTGGCGTTGATGCGGCGCGACAAAAGTGAACAGGCGCCCCCTGTCCCGGCCCACTTGGAACGGTGGGGCTGTCAGCAGGCGGAGGTTCAGAGCGGGTAGGCGCGCTCCGCGATCGTCGCCAGGGACTGCTCCAGGGGTTTCGTGGTGTCGATGCCGACGGCCTCCGGCCAGGGCGCGAACGTGCGCCGCAGCGCCTGGTAGACCGCCCAGCCGGCGTCCGATGGACCCGCGTACCCGGGGCGATTGCGGGACGCCAGGCGCTCGCGCGCGACGCCCAGGGGGCAGCGGCACGCGGTGGCCACGAGCATCCCGCCCACCGCTCGCGCCAGCGACGCCGCGCGCCGGCGATCGGCAGTGCGCCCGAACGTCGCGTCGAGGACCACGCTGTGACCGGCCCGCAGCTGCCGCTCCGCCCGTACGAACAGCTCGTTGTACGTCAGGGCCGTCATTCCCGCGGCGTAGATCCCGGCACCGACGTCGGCCCCGAGGCGCTGCCGCGAATCCGCCCCCGCCAGTTCTTTGCGCAACAGATCCGAGGCGAGGCAGTCGGCGCCGATCCGGGCGGCGAGCGCACGCGCGACCGTGCTCTTGCCGGAGGCGGGAAGGCCGCTGACGACGATAAGCCGAGGCCGTGCGTCCCGCGACGCCAGTTCGCGCGCGAGCCGGAAGTAGCTCGTGGCGCGCCGCGCCGCCGCCCGCTTTTGCGCCGGCGCGATCCCCGGGTCGGTCAGCCGGAGGCTCTCGACCTTCTCGCGCACCACGGCGCGGTAGCAGGCGTAGAAAGGGATCAGCAGCCGCACTTCCCAGTCGCCGGTGCGCCGCAGGTATTCCGCCATCAGGATGGTGGCCAGGTCGGGGCGCCGGTGGTGCAGCAGGTCCATGTACAAGAAGGCAATGTCCGCGGCCACGTCGCCCAGGCGCAGCCGGTCGGAGAACTCGATGCAGTCGTAGATGCGCACCTGCGCGGGCTCGACGCTGATGTGCTCGGCGTGCAAATCACCATGCCCGTCGCGGATGCGCCCCTCGTGCGCCCGCTTCTCGAGCAGTGGGCGCCGGCGTTCGAGAAAGTCGTGATTGTAGTCCCAGACCAGCAGGTAGTCCCCGCCGCTGACCGTTTTGTCGAGGAAGGGGAGGGTCTGTCGGAAGTTCTCGCGCAGGTTCTCCTCGAGCACCCCGACCCGGCGCCAGCGCGGCGGCGCCTCGGTCGCCCGGGCGTGGAACGCTGCGATCCGGCGCGCGACGCGGCGGATGTCCGAAGCGCGCGCCGCACCGCGCTCGAGCAGTGTCGAGAGCAGCCGCCGGGTCGGCAGCAGGCGCATCACGACCGCGTACTCGACGATGCGGCCGGGAGGGGATAAAGAATACGCCTCACGGTTGGGGACAGATCTCGAATCTGTCCCCGGACGACGCTCGTAAATGGGTACGACGCCGAGATACAGCCCCGGGGCGAGCCGCCGGTTCAGCGCGATTTCGCGTCGGCAGGCCTGCTCGCGCCGCCGCAGCGTCGAGAAGTCCAGGAAGCCGAACGCGGACGGTTTTTTCACCTTGTAGACCCGGTCGCCCGCGATGAACACCCACGAGATGTGTGTCTGGAGCAGGCGCACGCGCTCCGGTCTGCGGGGGTAGAACGCCGGCGCAAGCAGCGCGCGCACCAGAGGCCGGTTCTCCTCACTGCGGTGAACGAGCGCTTGGGACATCTGTCTGCCCTACCCCCCCCCGTGCCTCTGTGCTACATTCTACCTCACGGGAAGATGGGTTTACCTGAGTAGTTTGGCCGCCGTCAGGTGTGGAGGACGCTATCCCATGGCCCTGGTCAAGAAGTCGCAGCCCGCGGAGCGGCCGTGCATCATCTGCGGCCAGCCCTCGTACCAGACGATCTGCCCGACCTGCCAGGCGCGCATCCAGGGCGAGGCGATCGACAAGAAGACCGCGGTCGAGAAGAAGGGTCGACCCGAACAGGGGCGGCAGTGAATGGTGCCGCGTCCACCGCGTTCGGGGGTGATCTGTTCGCGCGGCGCGGGTTGCGCCGTTCGGAGCCCAGCTCCAACGGCGCCCGCCGCGACTTGAAGGATGCGCCACGCGCGTGACGTTGCGGGGGGAAGCCTTGTCGCCGGGAGGGTTCCGGTGCGACCGGCGCGGGTTCACCCTGGTCGAGATCGCGTTGGCCCTCGCGGTCTTGGGTATCCTTGCGACCGCGAGCCTGCCCTTTTTCCAGCGGTGGAAGGAGGCGATCGACGTGCGCAACGCGGCGGGCGACGTGGCGGATCTCATGCTTCAGGCGCGCATGCGCTCCGTCGTGGAGCGGCGGGACTACACCCTGAGCGTGGACTACACGGCGGAGACCTTCTCCGCACAACCGGCTATCCGGCCGGCGAGGATTGCAGGTTCCGTCGACCTGTTCGCCGACACTTCCGACCCGGACTGCCCGTCTCTCGCGTCGCGGTCGGTCCTCTTCCGGCCCAACGGCACAGCCAGTGCGGCGGGTTTCGAGGCCGTGTACCTCAAGAGCACGAGCGCCGGGGTTGCGATGCACTACCGGGTCAAGGTCCTGGGGGCGACGGGCAAAATCACCCTCGAGCGGTGGACGGGGGGAGCGTGGGCGGGCGCATTCTGACGGCGGGGAATCAGTGCCGGGGGGGGGCGCAGCATGGGTTCACCCTCGTGGAGACGATGATCGCGATGTCGATCTCGGTCATCGTCGTGCTGGCGAACATCTACCTGTTCAACACCACGCACCGCGACCTCTCCCTCGCCCGGACGGTCACCCAGGCGACCAACCTCGCCACGGAGAAAATCGCTGAATTCCGCGCGAAAACCATCGCGGAAATCGCCGCCGCTTCGTCGCCCATCTCGCCGCCCCCCTGCCCGTCGAGCGCCCGCACCAACCCGCTCAACCGCGGCCAGGGGAGCGATACCAGGTGCCCAGAGTGCGCCAATGACGATTGCACAGCCTCCGACTGCTCGTCGGCGGCGACGCGGTTCGATCGCACGTGGCGCGTCGCGTCGGTCGATCTCGATCACAACAGCACGCCGGACAACGAATGCGACGACACGCCGGACATGTGCAGTTCGGTGTCGAGCCTCGGCAGCTGCGACGTGGTCAACGTGAGTGTCGAGGTCGCCTGGTATCTCGGAAACAAAAATCACCGCGTCGCGATGACGACCTTCGTCACCGGGAATACGCCATGAATCGGCTGCGCCAGGGCGGCTTTACCTTCGTCGAGATCCTGCTGGCCCTCCTGGTCGGGGCCATCGTCGTCGTGGGGATGTACCAGGCGTTCAACATCCTGCACAAGAACTGGATCGCGATCGGGGTCACCTCGGAGCAGCGCCAGAGCGCACGCGCCGGCCTCGAGACGGTCACCCGGGATCTCGAGATGGCCGGCTATCAGACCACCAACTACGGCGATTCGAACAAGACCGGTATCGCCATCACCCTCGCCGGCGCCCACGAGATCGAGGTTGACCAGCAGCGGCCGGACAATGCCACGCTCTCCTCGGCCACCCCGGTCTACGTGCCGCGCCTCGTGTACTACCACCTCGCCACCGACATGAAGACGGGCCGGCAGAACCTCTATCGGCAGATCCGCACCCAACCCCGCCTGCCGAGCCCCGACGAGATTGTCGCCGAGAACATCAGCGTGTTCTCGCTCGCGTACTACACGAAGGACAACCAGCCCGTGCCCGGCCTGCCGCCGGCGACTGCTGCGGGCAGCGCCGCCTACACCGCGGGGGCCGCGGTCCCCGCAAATTCGCCGCTGCGGGCGATCCGCCGGATCGAAGTGACCCTGACCACCGTCCCGGCGCGCTCGCTGCCCACCGGTCCGCAGGGGACAGGCTTCACGCTCAAGGCGAGCGTAATCCCCCAGAACCTCGAATCGGCCGACGAGGCGACGGCTGACGTCACCCCGCCGGCTGTCCCTTCGGGGCTCACGGTCATCGACACGTGCAGCTGCAGCGAAAAACTGCGGGTGAAGTGGACCCGCAACACGGAGCCGGACCGCGCGGGGTACATCCTCTTCTACGGGACGACGGGGAGTTTCCCGGTTCCGGTCAGGGCGCTGCTCGACAAGAACAACCCCGAATTTCCGCTCAACCCGCGCGATCTCGCCATCACCAAGTACGCCGTGCGGAACTCAGCGCCGAACACCTATGCGGTTCAGATCGCCGCCTACGACTCCTCCGGCAACACCAGCGCCAAGTCGGCGGCGGTCTACGCAAACCCTTCGCCCGACATCAGAGCGTTCGGCGGCGCCGATGACACAACCGTCAACCCCTGCAAGCCGTCGCCGCCGACCGGGCTGGCCGTCGTGCCGGGCGCGGCGGACGGGGAGTTGGTCGTCTCCTGGCAGGCACCCGCAGACGGTTCGGCAACGGTCGGCTTCCGGCTCTACCGGAGCACCGCGCCGTTCGTCGACGGTCACGTCGACGGCGCGCTGCAAATCGCGGGGGAGGCCGACCTCGCCGCCGGCGCGACGAACTGGACCGACAGGAACCTGGAGGGGTGCCGCACCTATTACTACGCGGTCGCGTCGGTCAACTGCGACGAAACCCTCGTCGCCATCTATTCCTACAACAGCACCAACGCCACGGCCAGCGACTACGCCGTTGCAAGCGGAGCGCCGCGGGATTCCGGTCACCCGCCGGCACCGAGCCTGGCAGGTTCGGCACCCGACGTGCAGCGGGCGTTCATCAGCCTGTCGACACCGGTGGCCGCGGCCTGCCCCGACTGCGACCGGACGGAAATCTATTGGAGCCGATCCGGGACGGCCCCGCACCTCGAGGGCACCGTCGTGCTGGACGGCACCCTGCTCCCGGATCGGGAGGATACTACCGGCAGCCCCGGCGTCTTCAGGAAACAAAAGGAC
>Ga0334722_10006074_pt1 | contig 12041 bp, 9 predicted proteins | sample C3_bottom_MG_FD_207210 | JGI IMG/M metagenome (GOLD analysis project Ga0334722, IMG submission 207210) | Sediment microbial communities from Yellowstone Lake, YNP, Wyoming, USA - C3_bottom | ecosystem: Environmental > Aquatic > Freshwater > Lake > Sediment | place: USA: Wyoming | collected...
CTGATCGTCGGTGACGGGGAGGCGGCGGATCCCATCAACCTCCGGCCCGCGCGCGACTTCATCCTGTTGTGGAGGTTCAGGAATGGCGTTTTCGAAGGCCCGCGGCGGCTCCTGCGGCACCGGGGTTCTTTCCATGTCCAGGCGGTTCATGCGCACCCCTGCATAACGCCGGACGGCAAACAGGTGCTCTACACCAGCGACCGGACGGGATACGGGAACATATACCTGGCCGATCTGCCGGAATTCGAGTCGCTCCCGGAAGGCGCGGGTCCGGCCAAATGAGGAAGATCGGTATTGGCATCATCGGGGCGGGGGACTGGGCGGGAACGCACGCCGATCATTACCGGAGGTTTCCTGATTTGGGGGAGCTCATGGCTTTCGCCGATCCGGACCGGGGCCGGGCGGAGAAGAGCGCGACAACCTGGGGGGTAAAAACATTCTTTGCTGACTACCGCGAACTTCTCGCCCGGGACGATATTTCGCTGGTATCGGTCTGCGCTCCGCCCTCCATCCACGCGGAGATATCATTGGCCGCCCTGCGGGCGGGCAAGCATGTCCTCTGCGAGAAACCACTGGCGGCCAGCCTCAGCGAGTGCGATGCGATGATAGCGGAGGCGGAACAGCGCGGCCTGGTCCTGGCCGGCGTGTTCCAGAACCGTTTCTTCCGTTCCGCCCTGCAGGCGAAGGCCCTCCTGGATTCCGGCGAACTGGGCCGGCCGCTCCACGCCTGCCTGGCGGGCCTCTGGTGGAGGGGGCCGGAATATTATGCCGTCCCATGGCGGGGGACCTGGGAAAGGGAATGCGGCGGGACCCTGCTCAACCACCATAGCCACCTCCTGGATGTGGCCCTGCACCTGCTTGGCGACGCGGAGGTTGTGCACGCGGAAATGGCGACCCTGGCCCAGAAGATCGATGTGGAGGATGCCGCCGCGGTCGTGATGCGGATGCGCAGCGGCGCCCTTCTTACCCTGCTGGCCTCGTCGGCGGACCATCACGGGGAGGATTGCCGGATCGAACTTGCCGCCGAGAAGGCCGGGCTTACCCTGGAACTGTACGGCCGCTCGCCGCTGGTGGTGCGGGTCAGCCGGAGCGCGTCAGCGGGGGGGTATCCCGAGCCCGACCGGGACGCCGAAGGCGCCATCATGGAAAAAGCCGGACGGCTGGTTCCCGCGCCCAGGTTCGAGGCGTTGGAGACTGTTATCCGGAATGTCCTGATGGCGGCGCGCGGAGAGGAAAAACCGCTCGTATCAGGGCGCGAGGCGCGGCGTGTGGTGGAGCATATCTTCGCGGTCTACCAGGCGGCGAGCACGGGGGTGCCGGTCAATCTGCCGCTCGTTCCTGGAAGCCCGTTCTACACGCGCGAGGGCGTGCTGAAAAATGTGAAGCGCGGAGGAAAACTGCCCCGGTGACGGGGGCGAAGGGCAGGCGCTGGCCGGCTGAAGCCGTGATGCAGAGGGACTCCGAGACCGGCGCCTCGATTCGCCGGCTGACCGGCTGTCTGGCGCACAGCCAGCACCTCTACTTTACCAACCCTGGTTACTATGACGGGGGAAAGAAACTGCTCTTTGGCTCCCACCGCGGCGGGAGTCCCAACCTGTTCGGGATGGAACTCGAAAGCGGGAGCATGGTGCAATTGACCGACCTGTCTCCCCCGGCGGAACTTCCGTTCCATCAGCTCGCCTGCCTGAACCCGGCGGGAACGGAAGCGTATTTCTGGCATGGGCAAAAGCTTATTGCGCTGGATCTGCGGACCCTGGAGGAGCGCGGCCTGTATGAGCAGGAGAAGGAATGGGGAATCGGCCTCACCAACTGCACCGCCGACGGGCGCTTTGTCTGCGTGGCCGCGGTTCACGATCCCCAGGGGGTCATGGCCGGAATGTACAACGGGTACGCCGGGTTCCGGGAATTCTTCCAGTCGCATCCGCTGAGCCGGGTACTGGCGATCGCGACTGACGGAAGCGGGGCCCGCGTTGTCCACGAGGATGGCACCTGGATAGGCCACGCGAACACCTCGCCCCGGCTGCCGAATATCCTGACCATCTGTCATGAGGGGCCGTGGGACCTGGTCGACCAGCGCATTTGGGGGCTGGACATTTCCACGGGCCGGACATGGAAAATCCGCCCCTCGGGTCCGGGCGAACTGGCCGGGCATGAATACTGGCTCGCGGACGGGGTAACCATCGGCTACCACGGTGGAATCCCGCAGGGGGCGGTATTCGGGTTTGCCGACTGGGAGGGGCGCATGTTCAGGGAATTCGTCGTCGACGCCCGTGATTCCTGGCATTTCCACAGCCGGGATGATGTCCTCGTGGTCGGGGATGGATCCGCCAAGGACCCGTACCTCCTTTTGTGGAGGATAAGGGAGGGGAAGGCGGAAGGTCCGCGCCGGCTCTGCTGGCACCGCAGTTCGTTCCACACGCATCTTTCCCACTGCCATCCGGCCGTGACCCCCGACGGAAAATCGGTCCTTTACACGAGCGATGACCTGGGTTACTCGAACATCTACCTGGCGGAAATCCCCGCATTTGAAAGCCTGCCGGAGAAGGGAACCAGGGGTGAACAGCTCTTCTGAAGGCCGCTCCGCAGCCCTGGTGAAGCGGTTCCAGCTCCTGGGCCGCGCCTGGGGAGAGCGGTATTACGATCCCGCAGCCCGCCTGGTCCGGTTCTCCGGCCGTTCCCGGGCGGGGAATACCACGGCCCAGCACATGACCCGGGATTCGCTCTATTTCGCCCTGGTCCTGCTCGGAAGCGGGGAGGAAAGCGATGTCCCGCAGGCGGTCGGCATCATCGGGGCCGTTCTGGACGCCCAGGTCAAGCGCGAGGGGAGCCCCCAAAGGGGCAATTTCCCCTGGGCCGCGGAGGACCCGGAGGAAAAGGTGTGGGATCCCAACTGGGCGTGCTTCCATGCGCAGACCATCCTGGAGATCCTCCATGGCCACTCCAACCGCCTTCCGGCGGCCCTGGTGGGGCGGCTCGAGCGGGCGCTTTCGCTCTGCGCGGAGTTTGACCTGGCCCGGTGGGTCTCGCCCGCCTACACCAATATCGCCCTGCTGACGGCGCTGTGCCTGGCCGGCGGGGGGGGGGCTGCTGCGCGACCGGAAACTGGCGGAGGCGGGCCGGACGAAACTGGGGGAGGTAAGCAGGTGCGTCGCGGGAACGGAATCATTCGACGAATACAACAGCCCGACCTATTCCGCCGTGAACTTCCGGGCCCTGGCCTCCCTGTTCCTGTTCCTGCCCGAAGGGGAGCCGCGCGAAATGACGGAGCGCCTGTGGCGGTTCCAGTGGAAGGACACCCTCGACCACATTCATCTTCCCACCGGCCAGTTGGCCGGACCGCACGGCCGGGCGTACGGCCGCGACATGCTCAGGCACACCCACGGATGCCTCAAGTTCCATGTCCACCAGGAGTTCCCGGATATCTTCCCGCTGGGGGTTGAGGCCGATGGGGGGTCCAGCGACCTGCATCCGGCCCTAATAACCGCCGATCCGCCGTGTCCTGCCGATCTGGCGGAGTCCTTCCGGACGGCGCGCGCTCCGCGGGCCGTGGTGCGGGTGGTGGACAGCTGCGATTTCGCGGTCGGATTGGCCGAATGCCGGAAACAGCCGCCGTTCTGGAAGGCGCGGGGGACCGCCGCGGGATGGGACCTGCAGATCCAAAGCAAGGGGAATCCCCGCGATCCCTCCTTCCGGGGTGCCGTAAAAAAAACGACGACCTGGCTGGGACCGCGGATATGCCTGGGCACGGTGAATGTCGAAGCCATGGGGTTCCAGTCGGCCCCGCTCATCGCCCACTGGCCGCAGACCGGGCGGTCGGACCGGGCCAATTTTTTCACCGCGATGGTGCTAGCGCGCTTTGAGGGAAATGATTCGTACCTTCCGGGGGGCGTGCTGTGCCTCGCGCAGTCGCGGACCCGGGTGCTCGGACTTCTGCGTTTTGAAGCCGATGCGGAGGATGGCGCTTTCCCGTCCGCGCCGGAGGCCCTGCTGGCTTTCCAGGTCAACCTGGATTCGGGTCCGGAAGTCCGCGTGGACGGCCGGCGGGGCGCGAAGGCGATCCCGCCCGGCGGGGTAGCCACCATCGAGGCGGATGGCGTATGCGCGGCCGTGCGCCTGCTGGCGGCGGATGTTCCCGGCGCGGAGGTTTCGGGCGTGATCGGTTCCGTGGCGGATCCCTACGGGGTGAAGGAGGGAGGGGCCGGATTTTTCCACCGCATTTCCCCCCTGCGCCTCGCGGCCGGCCAGTCCGCTTTTGTGGCGTTTGCTTTGGAACTGGCCGAATCAGCGGATTGCGGCGGGGCAACCGGCCTGGCGGAGTCCCTGCGGTCTGCGCCCGTCAGGGTAGAGAAATCGCCGCCCGGCCGGGTGCGCCTCGATTGGGACGGGTTCTGTAGGTTGGAAGCCTCGACGCTGGTCGCGGAAGCGCATTACTGCCTCACTCCGGAGGGCGCGGTTGAGGGCGGTCCCGTCGGCGATGAAAAATAGAGCGAATTGCAAAACCCGTTTTACAGGTGCTTCCCCTCCCCCCTCCTCCCCGCAAACGCGGGGAGGCGAGGCCGCAAAGCGACCGAGGGCGGCGAGGGATGAGGAGAATTAATGCGACGAAGACCCGCCGGCAGATGAGGGCTAAAGAGAGGAGGGGCTACGGTCAAATATGAGATTTTGAAATGACCATTAATTAGGAGGACGACATGGCTAAGGACAAAGGGCTGGAATCGCTGGAATTGACCGATACCGCCGAGTCGGGCACGGAAGTGCGGGCGGGGGGGAAACTCCTCTTCCGCTATGTGCACCAGCCGGCCACGGACCCGCTGGAGTCGCCCCGTCCGTTTATCCATCCGCTTAAAACGCTGGCAGGATGGGAGGTGACCGATTTCCGGCCCGAGGACCATCCCTGGCACCACGGCCTCAGCATGACCTCGGCCAACCTCTCGGGGGAGAATTTTTGGGGCGGAGCGACCTTCGTACCCGGCGAGCAGTACGCGCATCTTGAAAACTATGTCCAGCTCGACAACAACGGCGTCCAGCGCCATGAGGGATGGGATAAGCGGGAGTGCTCCGGCGGGAAAGCGGAACTGACCCACCGTCTCGCCTGGATTACGCGCGCGGGGGAAAGGTGGCTGGAGGAGCGCCGCCGGATATCGGTGGCGGAGCTGGACGAGGCGGCCGGATTCTGGTCGCTCGACATCTCCATCTCCCTGCGCAATGTAAGCGGGCGCGAACTGGCCTTCGGTTCCCCGACCACCAAGGGTCGCCCGGATGCGGGATATGGCGGGCTGATCTGGCGGGGTTCCCCCTCGTTCAACGGGGGGACCGTCCTGGCATCCGCTGGAAAGGGGGGGGCCGGGATGATGGGACAGCGCTCGCCCTGGCTGGCCTATTCCGGGGCGGGCTGGAACCCGGCGAAACCGGAGGCCACGCTGGTGTTCCTCGACCATCCGGCCAACCCGCGCCATCCCACCAAGTGGTTCGTGAGGAACACCTCCACGCCGCTGGTGAGTTTCGCCTTCATGTTTGACGAGGAACTGAAGGTGAAATCCGGGGATTCCCTCGACCTCCGGTACCGGGTGGTGATCGCCAACGGTGGATGGACGAGGGAGCGCGTTGAAAGCTATGCCGGGGGCCTGAAGTGGTGAAAACCCGCCGCCTGCCGGGGATGGGGGCGAATCAGGCGGATTCTGCCATGGAGGTATCCTGAGAAAAATCGGTTCGCGTAAACTAACGACGCTCATGCTGGTCGCGACCACCTTCTGCATCGTGGCCGGCGGGCCGTTTGGCCTGGAAGACATCGTCCAGAAGTCGGGTTACGGAGGGGCGCTCCTCATCCTGCTCATTACCCCGCTTATCTGGAGCATTCCGACCGCGCTCATGGTCAGCGAACTTTCCAGCGCCCTGCCGATGGAGGGCGGATTTTACCTGTGGGTCCGGAGGGGCATGGGGCGTTTTTGGGGGTTCCAGGAGGCCTGGCTTACCATTATCGGGAGCATCTTCGATATGGCCATTTATCCCACCCTTTTCGCCTGGTATATCGCCCGGCTCTGGCCCTATATGGGGGTTGGACACCTGCCAATCGTTGTCGGGACCGGCATGATCGCGGTCTGCGTGGTTTGGAACCTGTTCAGCGCCCGGGTGGTGGGCCGGGGATCCCTGCTGGTCACGGTGCTGGTGCTCACCCCGTTCATCGCCGTCGTTGGCCTGGCGCTGGCGCACGCCTCACCGCATGTCCCCGCTCCGGCCGGCCTGGGCCGGCTCGATCTGCTGGGCGGAATCATGATCGCCATGTGGAATTACATGGGGTGGGACAATTCATCCACCGTGGCCGGGGAAGTCGAAAAACCGAAAAAGGCGTACCCCCGGGCGATGTTTTGGGCTGTGCCGCTGGTCATGCTTACCTACCTCATTCCAGTCGGGGCGATTTCCCTGACGGGCATCGACTTCAAGCTGTGGGCCACGGGCGGCTGGGTGGACATCGGCCGGGTGCTGGGAGGGACCTCCCTGGCGGTTTGCCTGATGCTGGCGGGGGCCCTGGCTAACATGGGCACATTCAACGCCCTGGTCCTTTCCCTCACGCGCCTCCCGCTGGTGATGGCCGAAGACGGATTCCTGCCCGGATTCTTCACCTACCGCCATCCCCGGACTGCCGTTCCGGTGGTGTCGCTCCTGGTGTGTGCGATCACCTGGGCGGCCTGCCAGGGGCTGGGATTCGAGACGATCGTAATCATGGATGTTTTGCTTTCAGGCCTGAGCATCCTGCTCGAGTTCTTTGCGCTTATCATCCTGCGCGTCCGCGAGCCTGGTCTGAGACGGCCATTCCGGGTGCCGGGGGGGATTTGGGGCGCCATATTGGTTACGGCCGGACCATTTGCTTTGATCGTGCTTTCGGTGGTGCGGGCCGCCGACGAATCCATTGGAAATATGAATGGCCTCGTATTTGCCGGGGCCCTGATGGCGATTGGTCTGGTCCTGTACTGGGTGGGCAACTTTATGGGCGGGAGGAAGCGGCGCGGCTGAGGCGCCTTGTTAGGGATGGACCCCGGGTGTTTTGATCCAGGTGATGAATGGGGAGACCTCCTGACCCCTTACCCGGGGACAGAAGCAGGTCCGTCCCGCGAAACGCGGGCGAGACCTCGCCGCTTCGGGGCGGGTTCGCTTCGGTGATAAACTGAAGTCTCTTATAAACCATGGAGGAGGGCGAAAATGGCAAACGAAAAGACCGCGATGCAGTACACCCGGCTGGGGCGCACCGGGCTCAAGGTGAGCCGGTTGTGCCTGGGCACGATGAACTTCGGACCGCAGACGAACGAGACCGACAGCTTCGCCATCATGGACCGGGCGCTCGAGCTCGGGATCAACTTCTATGACACGGCTGATGTGTACGGCTGGAAGAAGGGTGAGGGCGTAACGGAGCAGATCGTGGGACGCTGGTTTGCCCAGGGCGGACAGCGGCGCGACAAGGTCGTGCTGGCGACGAAGGTTTACGGGGACATGGGGGACTGGCCCAACGAATCCCGTCTCTCGGCCCTGCACATCAGAAAGGCCTGCGAGAACAGCCTCAAGCGGTTGAAGACCGACTATATCGACCTCTACCAGATGCACCATATCCACCGCGAAACGCCGTGGGAGGAGATCTGGCAGGCTTTTGACCAGCTCCGGCGCGAAGGCAAGGTCATCTATGTGGGTTCCAGCAATTTCGGGGGCTTCCACATCGCGCAGGCGAACGAGGCGGCGGCCCGGCGCCAGTTCATGGGTCTGGTGTGCGAGCAGAGCCTGTACAACCTCACCTCCCGCATGATCGAGCTGGAAGTCATTCCGGCCTGTGAATCCTATGGGCTCGGGCTTATCACCTGGAGCCCGCTGTCCGGCGGACTGCTCGGCGGAATTTTGGCGAAGGGGAAGGAGGGGCGCCGGTCCGAGAAATGGGTGGAAGAGCGCGTCAGGAAGGACCGCCCCAAGTTCGTGAAGTGGGAAGCCCTCTGCCGGAAGCTCCACGAAAAGCCCGCGGATGTCGCGCTGGCCTGGCTCCTGCACCAGAAGGCCGTGACCGCGCCGATCATCGGGCCGCGGACGATGGAACAGCTTGAGGGGTCCATGCGGATCCTCAGGATAAAGCTCTCGCCGGATACGCTGAAGCGGATCGATGCGATCTTCCCTGGTCCGGGCGGCCGGGCGCCGGAAGCGTACGCCTGGTGAGGTGACGCGGTGATGCGAAGAGCTGGACTGATTGTCGCGGTTATGGCGCTGATGGCCGGGTGCGCCTGCGGGACGCCCGAGGGAGGAGGGGCGGCGATGGCGAAAGGGCCGGAATGGAAGCTGGTCTGGGCGGATGAATTCGACCGGAATGGGGCGCCCGACCCGGGAAAATGGAAGCCGGAAGCAGGCATGCTCAGGAATGCCGAACTGCAGTATTACACCGGCATCCGGAATGCCAACGCGCGGGTGGAAGGCGGGATGCTGGTGCTGGAGGCGCGCAAGGAGGCGTGGGACAAAGCTGGTTATACTTCGGCCAGCCTGACGACCGCGGGGAAGGCGTCCTGGACCTATGGAAAGTTCGAAATCCGGGCCAAGATCCCGTCCGGGCGGGGGATGTGGCCGGCGATCTGGATGCTGGGGGATTCAATTGGGGATAAGGGGTGGCCGGCCTGCGGCGAACTGGACATCATGGAGAATGTGGGGTTCGACCCCGACCGGATAGTCTGTTCCGCGCACACCAAGGCCTACAACCATGTTATGAAAACCCAGCGAAGCGGCACGATTGAATTGAAAAATCCGTCCGCCGATTTCCATGTTTACGCCCTGGAATGGACAGCGAAGGAAATCATTTTCCGGTTTGATGACCGGGAGGTTTACCGGTTCAGCAACGACGGCCAGGGTGAGGATTCCTGGCCTTTCGACCATCCCCATTACCTGATTTTGAACATCGCCGTAGGCGGGGGATGGGGCGGGCAGAAGGGGGTTGATGATTCAATATTCCCCCAGAAGATGCTCGTGGATTATGTCCGGGTTTACCAGCGGGATAAACGGTAATTAACGGTTCCCTTCAGCGGGTCCGGAAGCTCATTGCCGGGGAAAAGCCGGACCGGATGCCCCATTTCGACCTCCTGCCCAATGACGATGTCCTGAAGCATTTCAACAACGGAAAGCCGGTCGGGTTTGGCGATAACCGGAGCGGGATGGAGGCGGTTTCCCGGGCCACCGACGCCAGCCGCATGTGTTATTTTTCCCCCACGGAGGACCGGACCGACATCCTGCCTGACGGTCGGAAAAAGATATTCAAGCGGTGGACCGTCTGGGACGACTACAAGAGCCCGGTCTCACCGGAAGAATATTCGGCGAGAGCCAGGAAAAAGCTGGCGGATATGCGGGAGCGCCTGCGCCAGCCGCCGGACACCCGGAACGACAGGCAATACCGGGAGGAGGTTGAAAGGAGCCATGTATTTGGGGGTGATTTTTATTACATCGTCCTCGGGGCCTGCCCCCAGCTGATGGACGCCTGGCTGGAATACGGATTGGAGGAGTTTTGCGGCTACCTGGCGGAGTGCGAAGAGGGGGTGATTGATGTGCTGGAGGCGAACACCCTGGAGGCCTGCGCCTGGGTGGACGGCCTGCCGGAGTATGAACCCCATGAAATGTTCTTTATCGGTGAAGATATCGCCTTTAACAACGGTCCCATGTTCAACCCGGCCTGGCTGGCGAAGGTATATTTCCCCAGGTTGAAGCGGGTGATCGACCGCTTCCATGCCCGGGGGAAAAAGATCCTGTTCCACTCCGACGGCAACCTGGACCTCATCATGGACGGGCTGGTGGGGGCGGGGATTGACGCCCTCAACCCCATCGATGTGAACGCGGGCATGGATCTGGCCGACCTTCATCGCCGGTATCCCCGCCTCGTCTTTATGGGCGGCATCGATGTGGCCAAATTATTGCCGTTCGGCAAACCGGCTGAGATCAGGGATGCGGTAATCAGGGCCATCGAGGATACCCAGGGGCGGATTTTGGTGGGTTCCTCGACCGAAGTGGGCAATTCGGTTCCCCTGGAGAATTATTTATCCATGCGTGATGCGGTGATGGGGTACAGGATATAAAAGGCAGTAGGTAATCAAGGAATTCGATCCGCAAAGAGAACTGGAAATTCCGAAATACTTTATGAAAAAGCGCTTAATATCAAAATGGCGGGAATAAGGCGAAAATAGGCCAGTAACAGAACGACGGGGAAATAGTTTAAGGCGATCGGGTAAGATATAAACGGTTTCCAATAAATTTCGGAGGGGGAGATCATGAATGTAAAAATGCTGGAAGTGTTAGGGGAAGGGATTATGGGTTTCATCTCAATCGGTGTATTTGTGTTTATTTCTTGGTCAGGCCCGGTTTATGGCGATGCAGAGACAAAATCCGTCACTACGAAGGGAAATAATTCTCAGCAAGGAACTGGTTCGCCTGGGACTAATGTCAGTGGAACACTTAATATTGGAAGTGATCAAGGGACGCCCGGAGTGAATAGTGGTAAGAAAAAATCCAGTTCTTCCAGCCAAAAAACGGACAAAAGCAGGATCGATAATGATAATATTCCAGATACCTTGTTGATAGGCTGCATAAGCGCCGGTAAATATTCAAGGCTAGGAACCTTGTCGCCAAAAGAAGAATTGGAAAAACTTATGGCGGAAGGGACGACTGCATTTGAGGGGAAGACAATAGACCGTGATCAGGCAATAATTCTTCCCGAAGAAGGGGTTATTTTTGTCTGTGGCTATTCAAAATCATCCAACGAAGTAGGTCCGATCCGGAAATATACCAAGCCGAATATCGCCGGGGTTGAAAAAATCTCCTTTTATAATACCGGGCCGCAGGGCGGCCAACCACTTGAAGCCGAGATTAGGAACTATTCCACGGTGAATATCCAGGATAAGCTTAATAAAAATGATTATTCCCTAAGCATGCCAGTGTCACAACTTGAACCGTATCCTGGCTCGAACGGGAATGAAAAGCTCCATAATATGGATGTAGTTATGATGCGTATTAAAGTGAAAAATCCGGGCGCATCGGTCGGAATTAAGGGGGATGATGGCGGGTATACCGAATATGACTATCATTTTCGGAAGGTGAGTTTTATGGAATGCTCCGGACTTACCAGTCCGATACTGTACGCCATAAATCGTACTGCACGAAATTCCGTCCTGAATTTGCTCGCTCCGACGGTTGCGATGGGTGTTCAGTTTAGGACTGACTATCCTGGTTATCGATATACCAGCTTTAATTTGTTCGGTGCCTCGTCTCTTTCAAGCAAGATATCTGAAAAGAATGCTCCGTCGGATGTCCAGGTCCTGTCATTCGCTGCTGGCGGATTGCTTGATTTTGGGGGATGGTTTGTTGGAGGCGTTGGTTATGATTTCGGAAACAAAAAAGTCCTTTATTTGCTTGGAGTGCGCGGAAAAATACTCGAACGCTTTTTCGGCCAGGCTGATTAGATGCCCCGATCGGGGATAATGATGGCGGGTTGAAACCCGCCCAGGGGCAAAAACGGCCCTGGACCCGGGTTAAATACTCTTCACTATCTCTCTTGCCAAGGTGATGGAATCAATCAGTCCCCGGTCTCCCCAAATGTTCGCCTGTTTCATGGCCCGGACATGCTTGTCCATGATTCCCGGGAGGAGTTTGAGTCCTTTCCGTAGTGCGGACAGCTCTTCCCGCATTGTGGCCGGGTTGCGGGAAATCCGGTTGCCCGTCTGGGCCAGTTCAGTGACATACCTTTCTTCGGGTATGGCCGGGTTGTTGGATGAGCACTGGCGGACCAGTTCGCTGGCCCGGTTCAGCCGGCGCATCAGGCCCGGCAGGCCGTCCAGGTCCTTGGGTGCGATGCCCGCCTGGTGCCGGATAACCACTTTGACTCCGCGCCGGACATCGATAACGGGGATATCGATGGCGAGGATGGCCTCGTCGCCGTTGTAATGCCAGCTGTTCGAACCGGCCCGATGCGCCCAGGGGATTATCCGTCCGCCAACTTTGACTGATTCCGGGGGGGTACAGAGGTGGATGCGGACGGTCAA
>Ga0334722_10006075_pt1 | contig 12040 bp, 15 predicted proteins | sample C3_bottom_MG_FD_207210 | JGI IMG/M metagenome (GOLD analysis project Ga0334722, IMG submission 207210) | Sediment microbial communities from Yellowstone Lake, YNP, Wyoming, USA - C3_bottom | ecosystem: Environmental > Aquatic > Freshwater > Lake > Sediment | place: USA: Wyoming | collected...
CCCCGCCGACAAATCGCGCCACGATAAAATGGTCGCGCTCGTGGAAAAGATGCTCGACCTACACAAGCAAACGCAAGCCACTAAGAGCAACGTTGCGCGCGAACGCATCGAACGCGAAATCAATGTGACGGATGAACAGATAGACACGTTGGTTTACGAGTTGTATGGGCTTACGAAAGAGGAAATAAAAATCGTCGAAGGAAAGTAGGGGCGAAGCATTATTCGGTCTGCCCGGCAGACCGAATAATGCTTCGCCCTTACGCTGGCATCCCGCCCCTCGGAGGTCTCCTTGTCTCGCATCCTCATCCAAAACGTCGACGCGGTTACGCTCGACGAACAAAATCGCGTTTTGAAAAACACGAATATTGCGATTGACGGTGTGCGCATTATCGCCATTGGCGATGCACCGCAAGGTTTCGCCGCCGATGAAATTATCGATGGGCGCAATCATGTTGCGATGCCCGCGTTCTACAACGCGCATTCGCACGTTGCAATGTCGCTGCAACGTGGCTGGGCAGAAGACTTGCCGTTCGACCGCTGGCTCAACGAGCGCATCTGGGTTGCGGAATCTGCGCTAACCGAGGAAGATGTTTACTGGGGCGCGGCGCTCGCCGCGTGCGAAATGCTTCGCAATGGCGTCGTCGCATTCGCCGATCACTATTTCTGGATGGACCAAGTCGCGCGCGTTGTGGACGAATCGGGGATGAAGGCGTTGCTCGCGTGGTGCATCTTTGGCTTGGGCGCAGAGCAAGAAGTCGGCGGCGCGACGCTTGAACGCACCGAGGATTTCGTGCGCCAGTGGCAGAACGCGGGCGATGGACGCATCAAGACGACGCTGGGTCCGCATTCGCCCTACGCTTGCTCGCCCCAGTTTTTGCAACGCGCGATTGATGCCGCGCACAAACTGGGCGTCGGCATTCATCTGCACGTCGCGGAATCCCAGGAACAAGTTGACCGCTCAATGCGTGAGCACGGCAAGTCGCCCGTCGCGCATCTCAATTCGCTCGGCGCATTCGACGTGCCGACGATTGCAGCGCACTGCATTTACCTGAGCGACGATGACATTGCGATTCTCGCAGAGAAACACGTCCACGTGCCGCACTGCCCCAAGACGTATCTCAAACTCGCGATGGGTATCGCGCGCGTACCGGATATGATCGCGGCGGGCGTCAATGTTGCAATCGGCTGTGATGGTCCCGCATCGAACAATACAATTGATGTGCTGGAATCGGCACGGTTCGCCACACTCGTGCAAAAAGAAGCGCGGCGCGATCCCGAAGCACTGACGGTGATGCAAGTTCTCAAACTTGCCACGCAGAATGGTGCGCGAGAGATGGGTTTTGTCGATAGTGGGGTGCTGAAACCTGGGTCGCGCGCCGATGTCATCTTGTTCGATTTCGACCAGCCGCATCTCATTCCGCGTCACGACCTCGCCGCAAACATTGTCCACAGCGCGCGAGCAAACGATGTCGATTACGTGATCGCCGATGGTCGGGTGTTGCTCCGCAAGCGCGAACTGACTACGCTCGACGAGGAGAAAATTTTGCGCGAAGCCGAACGCCGCGCATTTCGATTGGTGGGGCAAGAGATGAAAATGGTGAGGGAGTACAGGGGATAGTCCGCGCGTCTTAGAATTCCCAGGCAGATGCGGGGATGGATTGAATCGTCTGTCGGTCGCGCAAGCGCAAACAAACGACGTAATGCTCGGTGCTTTCCTTACGCGATGCTTGCGGGCGAAAAACGTGAACCGTTTGAAAGTATAACTTGGTGAGCTTGACGAACTTGGTCAAGTCCTCGCCCTGAAATATCTTGACGACGAACGCGCCGCCCTCTTTGAGAAATTGCTCCGCGATATGCAGCGCGGCAACGCCTAGCCGAATCGACCCCGCGTGATCGACGAACGCGATGCCCGATGTGTTCGGCGCGGCGTCGCACAAGACCAGGTCTGCGCCGATGGATAACGATTTTTGCATTTGCGCGACACAGTCCGGCTTTGTAATATCGCCGCGAATAAACTCGACGCCGGAGATCGGGTCCATCGGCAACAGATCGACCGCAACGATTTTGCATTTCGGCGCGCGCTGAACGACGACCTGGCTCCAACTGCCCGGCGCAGCACCCAGGTCGAGCACGGCGATGCCAGGACGAAGCAAACGAAATCGCTCGCTGATTTCCAGCAACTTGTACGCCGACCGCGCGCGATAGCCGTCTTTCTTCGCTTGCCGAAAATAGGGGTCCTGGCTCTGTTGTGTTCGCCACGCTTGAGGCATTGCGCTCCAAGTGTAGGACAAATTTGAAAATTTGTCCTACTAATTCAATCGCTCGACCAGCGCGCATAGACCGAAGTCGAGAGCGGTCGGTGGCTCGCTTTCGATTGCAACACCAACTCGCCCATTGAAATCGTTCCTCCGCGCGCGCCCAGCCAATCGGCGAGAATGTTTCCCAGCATCAGCGACGATTCTTCGATTTCATACGCCGTCGTCACCACGAACAGCGGCTGCTCCGACAAAATTGTTTTGCACGCTTGTATGAGCAACGGAAACGATTTTGCAAAGCGCCAGACCTCGCCCTGCGGTCCACGTCCAAACACGGGCGGATCGATGATGATGCCATCGTAGCGTTTGCCGCGGCGTCCTTCACGCTTCACGAATTTGATCGCATCGTCCAGAATCCATCGAATGGGTTTGTCGCGTAACTTTGATGCTTCCGCATTCTCGCCCGCCCAGGCAATCGCCGGTTTTGACGCATCGAGATGCGTGACGCTTGCGCCCGCGTTTGCCGCCGCGAGTGTCGCGATGCCGGTATACGCGAACAAGTTGAGGACGCTCACCGGTCGCTCCGCCGATTTTATTTTTTCGCTCATCCAATCCCAATGCGGCGCTTGCTCAGGAAAAACGCCCGTGTGGCGAAACGGTGTGAGCCGCGCCCAGAACGAAAGATTGCCGTAGCGCATCAACCATCGCTCCGGCACATCGCGCTTGCGCTCCCAACGCCCTTCGGCATTTTCTGCGGGCACGAATTCTGCGTCGGCAGCGTCCCAGGATTCTGCAGACAGAGAACGCTGCCAGAGAATTCCTCGGTCAGGGCGAACGAGCACGTACTTGCCAAAGCGTTCGAGCTTGGCGCCGTCGCCGGAATCGAGCAACTCGTAATCAACCCAGTTTTGCGGCGAGAGAGTATGGATGATGGGGGTGCTGTCAATCATTTATCGAATATCCCTTTTCAACAAAAACCTCGGCGTCAAAGAGTGCCGAGGACATTTTACCCAATTTGCTTTTCATCCCAGGTTAAACCAGGGCCATCCAACAGCAATGGCACGGCGTTCAAAATATTGCGTCCCAGTATTCCCCAAGGTTGATCGATGATCAAAAATTGTCCACGAAAGGTACGGCGGCAGAAAACCAATTCCAATCGAACGACCGAAGCTAAGCTACGGTTGCCGTCGAACCCTGCCAGCTCATAGCGAGTCTTGGAATTCACGGCGAGTCCCAACCGAGTTAGCACATCCTGAGGAACCAAGGTCACGTCAGCGCCCGAATCGATTAACATGGGCACATTTGACCATGTCGATTGTGTGTTAGGGTTACGCAAGGTCACGTTCGCCAAAGGCGCAGGTGGTTCAAATTGAATCGAATCATACGCCGGCATCAGGTGAGTCCTTGATGACTTGCATCTTGAAATCGGCTGACTGCTCTGGATGAACCAGACGCGGGCTATAGATATAACGTGTCGGTTCATCTTGCACGTCTGGCACGATCACATAAACTTTGGTTTTTTCAGGCAGATGGATATTAGCAGGCAGTCTGATTTGACCTTGTTCCACGATGGCTTCAAGAGTTACAACGCTCATCGCAAAACCTCCTTTTCTACGTCTCACTTGCAGATATTATACCACAATTGAAGACCGGAAGGTCTTGGTCAACCATGCGGTTTTTTCACTATAGATTCTCTATTGGCACCGGCTCAACAAAGTCGGCTAACTCAAACTTGAACACCTTACTGTAAAAATACAACTCGCCGTCGAGCGCGCGTTTGATATTCTTCGCTTGCCGAAAGCCATGTTGCTCGCCCTCGAAAGGAACGTACGCGGTGGGCAGTCCTTTTTTCTTCGCCGCTTCAAACATCATCGCCGATTGAGCGGGCGGGACGACTTGATCTTCCAATCCCTGGAACAAAATCAGCGGGCACGCCAAGCGATCGATAAAATGAATCGGCGAACGCGCCACGTAAATATCGCGGCGCGCGGGATACGGACCGATCAAATTATCCAAATAGCGCGACTCGAATTTGTGCGTGTCGCGAGTCATCGTTTCAAGATCGCTGATGCCGTAATGACTTGCACCCGCTTTGAACAGATCGGTGAAGACGAGCGCGGCAAGCGTCGTGTATCCGCCCGCGCTGCCGCCGCGAATCGCCACGCGCTGGGGATCGACCTCGCCGCGGCGAATGAGATAGCGCGCGGCGTTCGCGCAATCGTTCACGTCGACGATACCCCAGTTGTCGTTGAGCCGCATCCGATACGCGCGACCATAACCTGTACTGCCTCCGTAATTTACATCGACCACTGCAAAGCCGTGACTCGTCCAATATTGATATCCCAGGTTGAATGTTGTCGATGTTGATCCGGTGGGACCGCCATGACTGAGAACCAGCAGAGGTGGTTTCTCGTCAGTCGGCGCCGTAAAATCGCGATTGCGCGGCGGATAGAAAAAAGCGTGCGCGGTCAGTCCATTCTCGGTTGGAAATTCGATCGCTTGCGGCGTGGTGAGATAACCTGGGTCGATAGAAACCTGGCTCGATCTTTTCAGGATTTGAATTTGGCGCGTCGCAAGATCGAGTAGCACAACCGACAAGGGTTGCGTTGGCGAACCGGCAAGAAATAGCGCGCGACCCGGCATCGCTCGAACGGAGGCGATGTCTGTGTATGGCAAATCGATGCGTTCCAATTGCAGTGTTGCTGTGTCGAGCGTCGCGAGTTGCGCGCGTCCATTTTCTTCAAACGCGCAAACAATGCGTCGGCTCGACTCGAACGCATAGGTCGATGTGCGGAAAGCCCAGGCGGGCGCGCCGAACTCGGCATTCATCGGACACAGCGGCTCGACTTGTCCATCACGCCATCGATATAGATTCCACCAGCCGGTCTTGTCCGAAATAAAATGCAAAATACCATCAGGCGACCACTCGGGCTGAAAGATCGATTCGGCGATGCCGCCTGCGATCTGGGTGGGCGCGATGACCGCGCCCCTATCATCAACATCACCGACCCAGAGTTCGGTGCCATCCCAGGGCATGTTGGGATGATTCCACGTGAGCCACGCGAGTCGTTTGCCGTCGGGGCTGAGGCGCGGATTGGAATAAAAATTGTTGCCCGACGCGAGAACCATGCCGCCTTCATCAGCGCCATCGATTTTTACGCTGACGATTGTGTTGACCGCTTCGCCCGGCGCGGTGTGATCTTCGCGCACGCAAACGATTCGATGGCGCTCTCGATCCATCACGCCGTCGGCGTAGCGCAAGTCGACGGCGGGCGTCAGCGGACGCGGCGCGGAACCTGGGTCTTGGCGATACAGGCGTTGGTCGGCAAAGTTTGAAAAATAAATCGCGCCATGATCGATCAGGTATGCGCCGCCGCCGTACTCGTGGACGCGCGTGCGCGCATTGAACGGCGATGGCGTCATATCGGTTGTCATGCCATTCGGCGTGCGTCGCACCAAGACGATGCGTCCCTTTTCCGACGGACGCAACTCGCTCCAATAAATATCGTCGCCGTCAAAGATCGGTTCACTGAGCGTGATCGTCTCCGCAACGATAAGATCGGATGTGATGGGCGATTTCCACGAACCATAGGGCGCGATTTTTGGGGCTGTCATTTTTGCTCCGATGTTTTTATTGCGGCGATTGCCGCTCGAATGCCAACGATCATTGTCGCCAATCCCATCGACGGAATCAGCGCATCGCGCGATGCCACTTGCTCCGGCAGGGCGGGCAGGTGCACAAAGCCGGTTGGAATTTTCAAATCTTTTTGTGCGAGATGATGCAGCATCGCATACGTCACTTGATTGCACAGGTACGCGCCTGCACTCAACGACAATTCGGCGGGCACGCCGCACGCGCGCATCGCGTCGCACATCGCGCGCACCGGCAATGTGCAAAAGTACGCGGCGGGAGCATCACGCACAATCGGCTCGTCCATCACTTTTTGTCCCGCATTGTCGGCGATGCGAAAGTCGAGCAGGTTGATCGCGACGCGCTCAATCGAAATTGCCATGCGGCGCGATGCTTCACCAAGACATAGCACCGCGTCGGGTTGCGCTCGCTCGAACGCATCGATCAACATTAGCGGACCGCGCACGCGATCCACGGGCAGAATCGCGGTATGCAATTCGACGCCGTCGATTTTTTCTCGCGCTAATGTGCAGACGACTTGCTCCGACGGATTGATCGGACTTGAGTTAAACGGCTCAAAGCCGGTGAGGAGGAGTTTCATCGAAGGTTTAGGGGAGAACGTGGATTTCTTTCTTGCCGTCAAGACGATATACGCGGAAATGTGCGTCAAAGCAAAAAGCGGTTTGCATCTGAAGGCGATCCATCACAATAAAACTTGTGGCATCAACCAAGCTAAATTGCTGATCTGCGTATTCGGCGAGAATGGTCCATGCGTTTTCCAGATCAGAGGGAAGAACCTCCAACAAAGAAATAACGCCCTTGCGAATGGTCTCAAGGAATTTTTGTGCTGCGCGGTAGCCCAGTTTGTTTCGAACCAACAACCATGTTTCAACCAGCACAAAAGTTGTTGTGAAAAAGCGATGCTCCTCCAACGCCGTAATGTAAAAATCCTTTGCCGCGTTGTGGTGGGCATCGCTCGTGTCCGCAAGTGCGTAGAATGCGCCTGTATCAATGAAGATGTTCATCGGCTATGGCTTGACCCAGGTAGCGATCATGGTTTTCTGAGACATCCGATGTTTCGCTTGTGCCCAGGTCGACCAGCGACAGAAAATCCGTCGGTTCAAACGTTCTCCGATCGGCAGCGACAAACACACTCAGACGTTCGATGTCGTGTTCAAGTTTCTGTAAGGTTTGCTTGATGGTATTCAATTCAGCATAAACCATTTGCGCGGTTTGGGGTTCCATTTTCCTTGCCTCTTTTGCCCTTATTATACCATTGCCTTACAACTCTGTCACCACCGGAATGATCATCGGGCGGCGATGCGTTTGCTGATAGAGATATTTGCTGAGTACATCTTTGAGTTTGATGCTGAGCGCCGCGCCGCGCCCGCCATGCTTGAGCGTCTCGGTAATCGCTTCTTTCGCGCCCGCGATCAAATCGACGGACGTTTCAGAGTAGACAAAGCCGTGCGTGATGATCTCTGGACCGAAAACGATTTCGCCGGTGTGCGTGTCGAGCGTGACGAGCGCGACGAGAAAGCCGTCTTCCGAAAGATGATGCCGTTCGCGCAACACGGTCGATCCCACATCGCCGATGCCGATTCCATCGACGAGCACATCACTCGCCGGAACCGTATCGTGCGCGCGCCGCGCATTGCCCTCGTCGTCAAATTCGACGACAGTCCCATTCTCGATGACAAAGGTATTCTCCGGCGGAATGCCGATGGACTGCGCGAGCCGCGCGTGCAAAACGAGATGCCGATACTCGCCGTGAATCGGAATAAAATATTTTGGGCGCAGTAAATTGATGAGCAATTTTTGTTCTTCCTGGCTCGCGTGTCCCGACACATGCACATGCATCAGTTCTGAATAGTAGACGAACGCACCGGCGCGGAACAGATTGTTCAACGTGCGGTTGATCATCTCTTCGTTGCCGGGAATCGGCGTGGCGGAGAGAATCACCGTGTCGCCCGCCGCGAGCGTGACTTGTTTGTGATCGTGGTTTGCCATCCGCACGAGCGCGCTGGTCGGCTCACCTTGTCCGCCGGTGCAAACGATAACGATTTGATGGCTTTCGTAATTGTGCAGTTGCTCGGCGCGGACGATCAAACCTTCGGGGACGCGCATATAACCTAGCTCGGTTGCCATCTTGACGTTGTCTTGCATCGACCGACCGACGATGGCGACCTTGCGATTGAATCGCACGGCTGTGTCGATCACTTGCTGAATGCGTGAAATGTTCGACGCGAACGTTGCGATGATGATGCGCCCTTGAGCAGTGGCGAACACGCGCGCGAAACTTTCGTAGATTGTCATCTCCGATGGCGTGTGTCCCGGTGAATCGGAGTTTGTGCTATCGCTCATCAGCGCGAGCACACCGCGCGCGCCGACCTCGGCGAGCGTCGCAAAGTCGGTCAACTGTCCATCGACCGGACTGGGATCGAATTTGAAATCGCCGGAGTGAACGATTGTGCCAATCGGCGTCGTAATCGCCAAGCCGATGCCGTCGGGGACGCTGTGGCTGACGTGGAACGTTTCGATAGTGAACGGGTCGAGCCGAATCGTATCGCGCATTTGAATCGTGTGAAGCGTAGTCGTTTTCAATAGCTTGTGCGATTTGAGTTTTACTTCGATCAGACCGCGCGTGAGTGGTGTCGCATAAATCGGCACGTTGATACGCGGCAGCACGTGCGGCAGCGCGCCGATATGGTCTTCGTGTCCGTGCGTGATGACGATGCCGCGCACCTGCTCGCGATGCTCTAGCAGATAGGCGATGTCGGGAATGACAATGTCCACGCCGAGCATATCACTTTCGGGAAACATCAACCCAGCGTCGATCACCAAAATCGCGCCATCGTACTCGACGAGCGTCATGTTCTTGCCGATCTCGCCCGCGCCGCCCAGGGGAATGATTTTTAGTTTAGGGTTCAAGATATTTTTCCGTGATTCTAATGGGACACTGAAAAACACAGACGAACACAGAGCATTTTCTGCGTTCGTCCGCGTTTATCCGCGTCCCAATAACTGTATCAATTTTCAAGCGCCTTTTTGGCGTTGCGCCACTCGGTCAGCATTTCGAGCGCGGCTTCCCATTCCATCCACTCGTCTTCCTGGATTATCGTCGCGTGTTGTTTCAGACGTTTGGTGTATGCTTCAAAACCGATGTGATGTTTTTTCTGGAAATGTTTCACTCGCCGCTCATAGAGCGCAATCTTGCGATCGATTTGTTCAAGCGCGATAGCGCGAATCGCATCGGTTTGAGTCCGATAACGTCCTGTGCCAACAAGCGTGTTGGCTATGACTTTTAGCGCCTTGATGGCTGGTTGTTCGAGCATTTCCATCTCCTTGCTAAAACATGCTCAACTGTTGAGGTGGCTCGGCTTTCTTTTCTGGTTTTTCCTCTTGCAGATTTGCCATCTCTTTGAGAATTTGCGGAATCTTTGAAAAATCTTCCTGCAAAACTTTTTTCAAACTGGGTTGATGCAGCGCCGCCGCGGGATGATACATCGGCAGGACGACCAGGTTGCCGAATTTTTTCGGCTTGCCGTGAATCTCGCCAATCTTTTTATCCGCGAACCAGCGCGCCATTGCAAAGCGGCTGATCGTGATGATGACCTTCGGTTGGATCAGATCGATTTGTCGGTCGAGGTACGGCTTGCAGGCTTCCATCTCATCCGGCTGCGGGTCGCGGTTTTGCGGCGGTCGGCATTTGATGACGTTGCAGATGTAAATCTGTTCGCGCTTGAGACTGATGCCGGCGAGCAACTCGTCCAGAAACTTGCCGGAGGGACCGACAAAGGGTCGGGCTTCACGGTCTTCGTAGAATCCCGGCGCTTCGCCAATCATCATGATCTCGGCGTTCTCAGGTCCTTCGCCTGGCACGGCGTTCGTGCGTCCTTTGCCGAGAATACATTTTTGACAGACGCGCACCTGAGCGTATAGTTGGGTGAGTTCAGACATTGTAACTCCAGTAGTCAGTCATCAGATGTCAGTAGTCAGAATTCAGCGATCAGGTTTTGTCTGGCTACTGACTACTGAATTCTGGATTCTGATTACTGCGCCGCCCCGCACTCGGGACAAAACTTGACCGCGCCTTCAATCGGCTTGCCGCATTCTTTGCAAAACTTGCTCTTGCTAATCGGCTTGCCGCACTCAGGGCAGAATTTTGCGCCCTTGACATCCGCGCCGCAATGCGGACACGTTCCTACAATCGTCTGTTTGAATTTGTCGGCAGACACATAATCAACGGTGGCGGCTTTTTCCTGGGCATCTTGAATCGCTGCTTGCGTTTGAATCGCCGAATATTCTTGCTCTAGGTCGGGCGCGCAATCCTTGCACATGCCGCGATCTTTATTCCAGCAGACTTCTTGGCACACCCACTTGCCGCACCGCCGACACTGGAGGAAATTCGGCTTGACCTCGTCGATGGCTTTGGCGAACGCGGCGTCTTTTTGCTGATGCCACGCCGCGGAGTGAACGCTTTCGCCGATGCGCGCCGCGCCGCCGAGAAATCCGCCCAAGAGACTCGCCGCGGTGTCCAGACCCTGGCTCAACATGCCGGTCGCGGATGTTTGAAAAGTGCTTTCGTATCCATTGCCGCAACGATCACAGAAAAACTCGAACTGAAAACCCGTGTCCGTGCATTTGTCGTTGTAGTTGCGGGTAAACTTGATCAAAGCCATCGCTTTTCCTCCTAATGAGACGAACGTGTAATCTATTTTCGATTGTATATCAAGTCAGATTTTTTGTCTAACGGTTGGCAGTGAGCGCAGCGAATCTGTCGCGAACTAAAAACCTTCCTTCTTGCCCCCGAACTGAACGACATCCCTTTCGCGTTGTTCTTGCGCGTGGACTCGGAATTGGTCGACTGTATCCGTGTCCATCGCCGGTGCCGCAACGTTACCTCATTGACTTTGTAGATGTGCGCCAGTCCATTGACAGGCAATTGAAAACTTGCGAGCGAAATCGAACGCCGCAGGTGGGCTCATCCTGCTCGGCAAGTAGACTGTTCGCTTTTGCGCTCTGCCGTTTTGATGGCTAACGAACAGACCAACTGCTCTGCAAATAAACGGCAGAGCGCTACACCCCGCAACGGCGCGGGTGATTTTCAAGATCGATGCCGTTGCGGTGGCTTGGCATTTGCGCGTTGTCGTGTTTAACGACAACGCTTACCTTGTTATTACGACAAAAGAAAACCAGTTCAAGTGATTCCCCTCTCAATCAATCGGCTGTATGCTACACTTGATAATTTGGAGATAGAAATGCTCAAGTCAGGATTAGTTTTCGCGATCATTCTTGCCGCGCTTGCCATTCTGTTGCTCAGCGGTATCGGGATAATTACATTTAATCTCAGTATTTCTCTCCAAGTCTTGAACGGAATTGGTGTAGCCCTCTCTACTATTCTTCTTGGCATCATTATCGCCATGGACTTGATGTTCGTCGTCTTAATCGCGCGCACGCCAAATAAACAGTGGGAACCGTGAGTTGGGCGCGCGATGTTTAGCGTGCGCCATGCCCAAGGTGATTTCCAAAGAAAATTCGACAGGATCAAACATGCTCTCAAATTTCCATACATTTCTAACGGAGCGGCATTTAACTCATTCGGTCAAGTGGACCCGAAGGGCAAATCCATGAAAGTATTTTTGGTCGATGATTCGGTGGTTATTCGCCAACGGCTAAAGCGAATGCTCGCCGATGCGCAAGACATTCAGGTGATCGGTGAAGCAGGCGATGCGCAATCGTTGACGACAGAAGCGATTCTCAAACAGAAACCGGACGTGGTTCTTCTGGATATTCACTTGCTCGATGGGAGCGGCATCGACGTACTGAAAACCTTGAAAAAGGCAAAGCCAGCTCCGGCAGTCATCATCCTGACCAACTATCCGTTTCCACAGTACCGCACCAAGTGCCTGGAAGCAGGCGCGGATTTCTTTTTCGTCAAGTCTACGGAATTCGATCAGGTTGTCCCCGCCTTGAAGCAACTCATGAGCCGGGCGAGTCGCTCGACAACTCCTTAGCCAAGTAAATCTGGTTCTTTGGTTGTGAGTGGGGTTGAATCCGGAAAAATTGTCACTCACCGAAAAATGGTATAAACTTGGGACACCCTCAAACGGGAGGCATCAATGTCTATACCGATTCTTGAGCAACTCCTGGG
>Ga0334722_10006076_pt1 | contig 12038 bp, 13 predicted proteins | sample C3_bottom_MG_FD_207210 | JGI IMG/M metagenome (GOLD analysis project Ga0334722, IMG submission 207210) | Sediment microbial communities from Yellowstone Lake, YNP, Wyoming, USA - C3_bottom | ecosystem: Environmental > Aquatic > Freshwater > Lake > Sediment | place: USA: Wyoming | collected...
CAGTGCTCCTGACATCAAGAGCGCGGTTGACATCAAGGGAAAAACCATTGGTGTCAGTGCCTTCAATTCGGAGAGTGATTTTTCGACTACGCTGGCACTGAAGCAGCTGGGCCTAACCCGTCAGGAAGTAAAGATCGTTGAGACCGGCAGCATTTTCAAGCGCTTAGAGGCTTTAAAAGCGGGACGGATTCAGGCAACGCCCTTGAATGATCCAATCAACATGCTTGCTGCGCAAGATGGATTCGTCGAACTCGTTGACTTATCAAAGAGTACACCATGGATTTTCAATGGGACTGTGGTCAGTCGAAGCTATCTCAAGGCAAATCGCAACCTCTTCCTCAAATTCCTGAAGGCTTATATTGAAGGAACCTATTTCGCTCTTGCAAACGAAGCTCGAACTAAGGAGGTTATCGCGAAGGCATTCAAGAATAACGATCCCAAAATACTCGATGCTGCATTTGCTGACTTCGAACGTCGCATTCCGCGTGATGCAGAGCCATCGCTCCAGGGAGCGGCAAACATACTCGCTGTACTACCCACAATCGGTACGAAGGTCGCTTCAACCAAGGTCGAAGATTATATTGATGCAAGCCTGATCGATGATCTCAAAAAGAGTGGATTCATCGATGATATGAAGCAGAAGTACAAGCTGCCATAGGCTTCGCAGACTCTGCTTAAACATGCCTTCTAAGGGGGCAACTTCGTCTGATAGAAATAGGAAGACGATTTTGCCCCTGAATAATGATAGAATTGTGAAACTTATTTGAAGTTACTCAGAAGCTTACTTTATCAGTTAAATTGAGGTTGTAATTATGTTGAAGATGTTGAAAGTATTATTATTTTTTAAGCACAGGGTCATCCGCCCGGAAGATATTAGTGGTTTCAGTCACGTCATCATAAATAAGAATCGCCAGCCCCTTTTCAAGCTTGTATTTTACCTGCTTGAATTTCGTTACCGTGAGAACCTCTATCGCGCCATAATCAGTTCCGTCTCGTGAAATAAATTCCTCAATAAGGCCCTTTAAGGCTCCCTGAGTTAATTTGTTTACTGGAATTCTATGGATAGACATTTTAGGTGACCTTGTGCACAAGAAAAGTTGCGTCTTCCTCTACGAAGGGATCTGGAACCATTTCATTGTGCCATTGGCATCTTTGACTGAATTCCATTCATTATGGTCAGTTTCAAGACAGACAAGCATGCTTGGTGACATCTCGAGGTGAACGCCAGTTAAAATTGTTACCATAGCGGATATTGCCGGGTTATGACCTACCATCATCACGGAATCATATTTATTATTGAGAGCCGCTATAATATCAAGATACGTGTCACTGCCGGTATCATAGAGACTGTCTTCAAAACGAATGCTTTTTTGATAACCGATCCGTTCAGAGCATATCTTTGCTGTCGCCTTAGCTCGTTTCGCTGAGGAGCTGATAATCCAGTCCGGCATTATCCCTTTTTCAGACATCCACTGACCGATAGATTCAGCTTGACGGTGACCTTTGCCAGAGAGGTCCCGTCCAATATCGTTAATCAGACTCTTATCCGCCTTAGCATGTCTCAATAGGTATACTGTTTTCACTATGGTTTAACCAATATGTTATTTTTATTGTTTTCTGACAATGTCTCTTTATGTACCTGCTGTGAGAAAACTTTATTTACTATGTCATGTCTTTTATCCCGCACCCAACGCCGTAAATGCGTTAGGAATAGTATCATCAGGACTTATCTTGTACCAGGCTGCCAATATCTTACCTCTTTCATTGATAAGAAACGAAGAACGGATGATCCCAAAGTATTTTTTCCCGTAAAGGGATTTTTCCCCCCAGGCTCCGTATGTCTCAGCCACAACATGATCGATATCGGACAATAGTGGGAAGTTGAGCTGAAGTTTGTCACTGAATTTTTTTTGTGCCGCTGGGGTGTCTGGGCTGATACCGACAGCATCCACTCCCAGAGCTTTGAGTTGGGCCAGTGCGTCCCGCACAGCCTCAGTTTGCTTTGTTCAGCCGGAGGTCCCAGCCTTCGGGAAGAAATACAAGAGCAGCTTCCTACCTTTGAAGTCTTTTAAGTGTACCATATTTCCAAACTGATCCATCAGTCCAAAATCCGCTGCCGTATCTCCCTCATTCAACCTTGCCATCAATCGCTCCTCCTTTTGAATGCTTAATAATCCATCTGCCCTGAATATATTGCCGGCTCAATGAATCATAATTATTATCTCAAGATTCTTACTATTCTTTTCTATCAACTATTTCCTTCAGCCCTTTTCCCGTCCTAGGGGTTCCTCCCGGTATACGCCTTGTATTCCCTCACAACGAAAGTCCCCAAAATCCATAAAGTTCATGGTATCGCACTGAACATTGAACGCATATTTCACTGTTATCCTGAAGGGCATTTGGGTAGCCGGCATGTTTTAATTTATTTATAATGCTTTGTAGCTGGAACTCCAGATCGTCCCGCGTACTTTGGCCGTTTGATTACCACGAGCATCGACATCAACAAGGTCGCAGTAGAAGTGACCGCCCTTTGTTCCGCCGCGATTAACATGCAGATGCACCTTTACCCAGAACTTCTGGAATGATAGCTCCAAAAGGGATTCTTTAATCAGCCCGGTAAAATCGTAGAGCCGGTAGATTTGATTGTTTCGGTCGTTCATTTGGAAATCTCTGATTATTTCATCACTGTTGATACTTGCTTGTGCTCGGATGCAGGAGAGCAAGAAAGCTGGTTATTTATGCATCAAAGAGTCATTGTAAAGTTTTACGTATTTATTGTAGCCTTCCACTTGCATGTAGCCAGACCCCATAAGTTTTAGACCTTTTTTTAACCTGGGCACTATGGCCTCGACATCATCACGCACCGGCACACGGTATGTCTTGGCGACTATTGATTGGCCTTCCCTAGACAATACGAAATCGATAAAGAGCTTTGCTGCGTTAGGATGGGGTGCATTCGCTGTCAAACCAATGCGCACAGATTCCGTAATAACTGGCTCAATCGCCACCCAATCAATGGGAGCTCCCTGAGCTTTCATCTCCTCAATTCTCTGATTCCAAAGAGCAATACCGATTTGCGATTCTCCAGCAGCCAACAACTGGCAATTTAACGAACGGCCGGTACGGAAAGATATATTTTGTGTTGCAAGCCCTTTTACAAACTCTATGCCTTTTTCCTGCCCCATCAGGTTAATAATACCGTAAAGCCATTCGTAGGCCTTTGTATCCATGCTCATTTTCCCCTTCCACCTCGGATTTAAGAGGTCCGTCCACTGTCTGGGTACTTCTTTTGGGGATACCATCTTTGTATTGTAGCCGATGACATTAAGAAGGATGTATACGTCAGTCCAGTACCCTTCCGGATCTTTAAAGCCTGCCTGGTAAGAGGTCAGTTCAGGCGAAACGTAGCTTTCCAAAATATGCTCTTTTTTAAGAATCTCTGCCGAAATGCCATTGGTCATAATAACATCAGAGTCGTATCTTTTATAGCGTACTTCCGCCTGAATTTTCGTTAATAAATTCCCGGCACCCGTCCTGAACAAATCTGTTTTGATGAAGGGGTACCTTTTCCTAAAGGCCACCAATAACATTTCAGCATCTTTTGCACTCAAGCTCGTGTACCACATGAGCTTACCCTCTTTTTTTGCGCCCTCAACTAATGAAGATTTTGAGCCTTCTTGGGAGCCTAAAGCTCCGGTTGAAGAAAAGACAGGCAATGTCAATGTAAGAAGAAACAGAAATAATATAGGTACGCCCAACTTTATTTTATGTAATCCCAACATGTCACCCCCCGTATTTTAAGAATTATGAGTATTTTTCTAATTATCTTCTAGTAAAATTATCTGGATATGATTTACAAATTTATTGTCTGTGGTGTTTAAGAACGGTCATGTTTAATCTCCGGCATCAAACCAACGTCTTTAAGAAACTCGATCACCAATGCATCAAATCCTGCCGGATCTTCGATCATACAGGCATGGCCCGTACCCAGAAGGATCCTGTATCGGGAACCTGGTATATTCCGAGCGGTTTCTTCACCACGTGTTCGTGCATGATCGAATTCACCATTGATAATAAGTGTTGGAAGCTTATATTCAGAGAGGTAGGACTGCGCGTTGCCGGCTGAAAGAGCCTCAAAGACGCGAACAATAGCCGTACGGTCGAGCCATGGATCGCGTTCCGAAAACATGCTATGTAGGTAAGCACCAAGCGCCGTATCGTCAAACTCTGGACGGTTACCATAGCTCAAGTGGTTTCGGCGATAAGGCGTCAAAGGCTCCGATGCGTATCCCTTGATACGCCGCTCGAAATCTTGGGATCCGGAGTTGCCCCCCACCTGGATTACGGCGGAGAATCGTTCGGGCCATCGGCCCCCCAGCAATAGTGCCAACTTGGAACCAATCGAGCAACCCATAACAACCGCTTTGTCTACCTGTTCGTCGTCCATAACACCGAGAACATCACGTGCCATGTCCTCGAATGTGTAAGGGCATGTGACCTTGGACGAACGTCCGAAACCGCGCAAATCAAGCGCAATTACCTTAAACCAAGTGGAAAAATGTGCTATCTGGTAAAGCCACAGGGTATGGTCGAAGGGAATAGCGTGTATCAGGACGAGCGGTGGCCCTTCACCAGCCACTTCGTAATAGATTTCAACTCCGTTTGCTTTTCTTTTGGTCATTTTAATCCCTTTATGTTTAAAGACTACAGCAGCTCATGCTGAAGTAAGATATTTGTTTGTCAGTCGTGACTTATAGACATTCCCTATTTTGTGTTAAAAATCCTCTTGACACCTAAAGGAGTTCTTCATATAGATCCATAGCAATAAGAAAGTTCCAATCAAAAAAAGCTTCGGAGCGAATGTTGTTACCCCGCTTCCGTTGCTTCGAAAAACTCAATGTACCGAAACAAGATCCTTTTTACGAATTCTTATATACACGGACAAAGAATATCAGGGCAGTATCAAAATATCAACTGCTAACGTATCTTAGACTTTAAAGCGCTTTAAAGAAGCGCCGGATACGAACTGTATATATTCCACACTGTATCAAGCAAAAGGCTGCCTATATGTGCAAACCTTGAAGGCATGGGAAGATGCTAGAGCAGAAGTCCGTGTCTTATACCGGCAAAATGCACCTTGAATGAATCTTTCTTTGGAATACGTCCATAGAGGAGATAACGATATGAAAAGAGAGTTAAGGCTATTACTTATTTCATTAGGTATCTTTCTTGCACTTGTTCCGCTCCAAGAGGCCACAGGAGCACCCTATTATGCAGGTAAAACGATAAGGATAGTCGTAGGGTCTGCACCTGGCGGAGGGTATGATCGCATGGCCAGATTGCTATCTAAACATCTTCCCCGGCATATACCAGGAGATCCGGTCTTTATCGTCGACAACATGCCGGGAGCAAACAGCATGATTGCCGCCAATTACGTGTACAATGCAGCCAAACCTAATGGACTAACGATTGGGACCTTTAACCAAGGGATTCCACTTGCTCAACTCATGAAGGCGGATGGAGTCAGGTTTGATGTAACCAAGTATGCCTGGATAGGATCGGCTGCGATTGAAAGCACCGTATTGACGCTGAGGTCCGATTTGCCCTTTCGCACTATCGATGATCTTCGAAAAACGAAAGATCCCATCATACTAGGTACCAGTGGTCCAGCTGGTATGAATCATCAGTTCATCACACTTTTAAAGGAGTTTGCAGGATTCAACTTTAAGATAGCCATATATCCTTCCTCTGCCGCGACCGCCCTTGCAGTTGAAACAAAGGAAATCGATGGCCTAGGTGGTGCTTATAGCTCACTGAAACCATACATTGACCGAGGCTTGTTGCGCCCGTGGATCCGTAGTCGAGCGGTCCAACCGGAAACGGCAAACCTACCAGTGGACGAGGATCTAACAACAAATGTCATGGGGAAGACGATCATGGCAATACGGGCGGCAACAGATCAGGTCGGTCGCCCCTTCGTAGCACCGCCGGGAACGCCGGCGCCTGTCATGAAGATCTTACGAGAAGCCTTTGCGGCGGTAGCAAAAGACCCTGCACTGCAAGAAGATGCAATACGAACTAAGATGGGAGTATATTATCTTACAGACGTTGAATGTCTGAAGATATTCAAATATGTTCTCAGCCAGCCGCAAGATATTGTCAAAGAAGCAGGCAAATACTTGCGTTTTTTATAAAACGGATCTATCGTTTTGAAAATTACTAATAGGAGGGGGATATGAGCGTTGCAAAATTAGTGACAGGTGTGGACATTTATTATGAGACCTATGGCAAGGGAGATACAGTTGTGCTTTTACAGGGCACGGGACTTCCCTGCGATGCATGGCGTGATTACACGGCCGCCGACCTGAAAGATCGGTACCAGGTTGTTATCATGGACCCCCGAGGCATCGGCAGGTCCAGTAAAATTGATAACTTCTTCACGGTGTATCAACTGGCAGCCGACGTGGTAGCCCTGCTGGACCATCTTGGCGTGGATCGTGCCCATATCCTAGGACACTCCATCGGCGGCAGGATAGCACTCTGCATGGGTGTTAATTATCCTGGCAAGGTCAGGAGCCTCATTCTGGCCTCCACAGGCTCGGGCTCCGTCGTCCGCACCGGCGAGGACGCGATCGGACTTCCCCAACTTCGACTCTTAGAACGATTGATCGAACGGGGCGGCGTATTGGGACATGTTCGGCATGAAATTTTTGAAACTGACGGATATTTTACGGAGGCCTTTAGGAAAACACATCCTGAAGTTGTCGCCGCTTTTTATAAGTTGTCTTGGGATTATCATTCCGACATGAGAACCTATCTCCGCTATCTTTTTGCAAGGCATACATTCGAAATCACTCATCAATTAGCCTCGATAACTGCTCCTGCCATTATATTGGTGGGAGATGCCGACATTGCTGGCGGCGGTCCGCACTTGCCTGCAAATCTAGCACTCAAAGAACGTATGCCGGCCCACACGGAACTACAGCTGCTGCCGAACATGAGCCATGGATTTTTCTGGGAAGACCCGGTCGGGACAAAGGCCATCCTGCTGGACTGGCTTGGCAAACATTCCAACTAACCGATTCAGAATGGCCTTTAACCTGAGCAGGCATGCAGAAACTCCTATTTATTAGGATTAAGCGGGGGTGGATTGTAAAATAATCCTCCCCCGTTATCAATCGGTAGGTATATAGACATTTTCCTAACGACTTGCTTAGGTAAAGTTTTAGTATGAGATACCTGGCTCAACTGATTCATGGTTGAGATAACGTAGCACGGTCGGGAAGGCGTGGTTTTTAGAGGGAAAGAATATTTTGATCTGTATATCTCAGAAAAAGGCCAACTCGACTCAAACTATGTAGAGATATGGGGGGAAGCATGAACAAGAAATTTCTATTTTCCGCGACCGTTTTAGTTGTCTTTTCTCTGTTTTATGAGTCTGTCTTTGCCACCTCATCTTTTTATGAAGGTAAGACCATTCGCATTATAGTGGGTTATTCAGCGGGAGGCGGTTATGATACTTATGCTAGATTGATCGCTCGTCACATTGGGAAACATATTCCCGGAAACCCGTCCGTCGTTGTTGAAAATATGACGGGAGCGGGAAGCTTGATTTCTGCTAATTACATGTACAGGGTAGCTAAACCGGATGGACTTACCATTGGTCACTTTACCGGTGGTCTCTTCTTTAATCAGGTTTTGCAACAACCGGGAGTTGAATTCGACTCCAGAAAATTTGTCTTCCTGGGCGCCGCTGCTAAAGAAGAAGGCGTCTATGCCTTTTCAAAAAAAAGCGGCATCACGAGTATGGAAAAATGGATTAACGCAAAGACACCTTTAAAAATGGGTGGGGTGGCACCGGGCTCCAACTCTCCGGACAACATCATCAGAATATTGAAGGCGGCACTGGGTCTGCCTATCCAATTGATTTCCGGCTACAAGGGATCACCTGAAGTCCGGATGGCAATAGAACAGGGTGAAATTGCAGGCTCAGCCCTAGGTTGGGCCGCCATGCGTTCCACCTGGCGCAAGTCCCTAGATAGCGGCGATTTAGTCGTTATCCTACAGGCAGTGCCTGAACCTTTTCCTGATCTTCCCAAAGTTCCTCTCGCAATCAACTATGCCAAAACCGAAGAGGCACGTCAGTTGATCGAGGTTGGCATCCACAGTCCAAGTTATTTTGTCAGACCTTTCGTCCTGCCTCCCGGGACACCTCGGGAACAAACGCAAATCCTTACCAAAGCTTTCATCGAGACGTTGAAGGACAGGGAACTTCTTGCCGAAGCGGAAAAGGCCAATCTTGATATCGAGCCGGTCAATGTATCTGAACTTGAAAAATCCGTCGCTTCTCTATTCAAAGTGGACAACATGATGCTAACAAAACTTAAGGATATCCTTTTCAAGTAGAGGTAATCATAAGATTAACGGAGTGATAAGAAATTACTCAACGGGAAGGAGATTCGTTAATATGACCGACATATTTTCCGACATAAAAGTGGCAGCAGTTCAAGCGGCACCAATTTATATGGACAGAGAGGCCACTGTGGAAAAGACGTGCCGTCTAATTGAAGAGGCAGGGGATTATGGTGCAAAAATAGTCGCTTTCCCAGAGAGTTTCATCTCTGGCTATCCCTACTATTATCTGACGCTCCTCAGTAATCCTTTCTTGGAGGAGAAAAAAAGGTTTGTGGATCTTTACCAGAGTGGAGTCGAAGTGCCAAGTCCAGTAACGGATAAATTATGCGGCGCTGCCCGGAAAGCTAACGTATATGCTGTGATCGGCATAAACGAAAGAGATCCAGTCTCTATGGGCACGCTTTACAATTCTCAAATATTCATCGACAACAAGGGTAATATTATGGGAGTCCATAGAAAACTGGCTCCCACCATATTTGAAAAACTCGTTTATGCAAGAGGAGATGGAAGCTGTTTACATGTTTTTAAGACTGATTTAGGGGAGATGGGTGGTCTGATCTGCGGTGAGCACACTGGCAGCTTAGCCAAATTTTCTCTTATCGCACGGGGAGAGAAGATACATATCGCCAGTTGGGCAGGATTCCCACCCGAGATTTTCCCCAGTTCTAATAATGAGTCCGTGCTCTTCCGGAGCAGGCAGCACGCCCATGAAGGGAAATTATTCGTCATCAGTTCCGTCGGCCACTTTTCACAGGAGATGAAGGACCAACTATGCCACACAGAGGAAGAAAAAGCCCGGGTTCACACAGGTGGAGGTTGTTCAGCCATCATCGGCGTAAACGGGGAATTTCTGGGAGGTCCTTTGTACGACCAGGAGGGAATTGTCTATGCCGACATCAACTTTAGAAGCATCGTAGAAGCTAAATTGAGACACGACGTTCTCGGACATTATGCGCGTTTCGACGTGTTGTCTCTTAACTTCAATGACGAAAAACTTGTGCCTATCCACTATGGACGTGACTCTTCGGTTCGAAATGACAATTTTGAAAGAGAAAAGCCGAAAACGAAGTTTGACGATATGGCTGAAAAACCATTGTGTTCATAATAAGTTTTTATCAAGAGTAAAAAGGAGGGCGAACTTTTCACCCAAAATTAGATAGACTTAGCGTGCTGCTTTTCAGTGTGACTCCATCTATTTATCTTCGGAGCCCCTCTTATAGCCCTGCTCTCGACACTATGGTCGAATGCCAGCTATAGGGAATGAAGGGTGAATAAGTGTAAATAAAATCATACATATCTTGCAGTCCATTCAAGCCAAACTCTTCTTTATATTTATCGTTAACAACAGTAACGAAATCATCAAAGCTGAATTTCCCCTTTGCGAGTTCCCAATAATATGCCGCTGCTTTGGCCGAGCCAGTAGATGTAATTTCTTGCAGCAGGCATAAAGCCTGGTCTTTGAAAAGCAGTAGTCCATATGTGTTTGGTAGACACCTCTTTTCCAGATCGAACACAGGGTAATAGAAAAGCTCGGGTTTTTTACCGTTCTCTCTTCGTATATACTCGTCAACAAGTCCTATCTCTTGTACGTATTTAGTCGAAAAGGCCGTTACAACTGTATATTCCAGATGATTCTGTAGTTTAATTTCATTGTAGGCATATATCATCGCCTCGATATCATCTTCTGAAAGCGGAGCGTCATTGATAGCGCATTGGTGGCTAATTGCAGTGATAAGCCGGCCCAGGGCATCACTACTATCTGGCTTACGATTTATGGCAACCGGAATTACAGCACACGACGCCATAACCAAAGAATTCCGTATAAATTTTCTTCTGTTGATTGCTTCCGCCATAATGACTCCTCCCTTTCTTCACTCAACCATAGTTGGATAAAAATCGCTTCAGGATTTTATTAAGCTTTAGGTACTGACTAGCACGACTGTTTTATGCCCTCAACAGCGAAACGACAACCGTGTGTCGCAAATATTTACAAATATTTTTATTTACGAAATGTTTGCGGTGAGCGGCTGGAATAAAAGGAGGATCAAGCATCCGTTCAGTTTACTGAATTGCGTCCGAAATGTAGCAAAAAAACTAGGGATGCGCTATAAGGTCAATTCTGATGTTGTGGCTATGGCACTGGCCGTCCGCATCCCTCACCTGATAACGCTGCGGCTCCCCCCCTCCAATGCTGAAACACGGATCATCACGGACATAGAGCAGGGATGTTTGATACACTTTTTGAAAAGCGGAGACTGAAATGACTGAGATTAGCCGTTATGACGTATCTGAACTTATCGAGGCTCAGTATCAGCCTAATTCCCGTGGGCGGGTATTACGAAATCTATTGAAAATTACCGGCAAGCGTAAAATGGATGAGTTAGAGGCCAGGGAGCAGAAACGAGCGCTCGAGGAAATATTCTCAGCTTACACTTTGGACCATCGTTTCACAGCCGCTGATATTTGCAAGATGCACAAGATATGGCTTGGCAAGATCTATCAGTGGGCAGGTCTCTATCGACAGGTCAATTTGTCAAAGGGTCATTCCCTTTTGCCGCGGCATTAAGAATTCCTGATTTAATGGGTACATTCCAGAAGGAAACATTACTGAGGTTTACACCCTGCCTCTTTGCCACAGGTCCGGAAATAGTTCACGCCCTCGCTGTTGTCCATACGGAACTGGTTCTTATTCACCCTTTTCGGGAAGGGAACGGTCGCTTGGCCCGAATGTTGGCTATGGTGATGGCTGTGCAGTCTGGTTTACCTCCCCTGGACTTCGGTAATCTGAAAGGGAGAAAAAAGCGGGAATACTTCCGGGCAGTTCAGGCGGGGATGAATTATGATTATAGTCCAATGGAGGAGATACTTAGCGGCGTGATCGAGAGGACGTTGAGGCTTCGTTTTCAACCGTAGCTCTTTTAATCTGCCCCAAAACACCGAGTGCACGACATGCAGCAGCTCCAGCACCCTCAATAGCCGAAGAGGAGATTACGGCACGAGTTAACCAAGCGTCGCACTTGATCGGGTCCTGAAGATAAGGATTGCTTTTCATCAATAATTGCGTTTTCTTTTTCATTTTTCACCTCAGCTGGAGAATATATGATATTCTCAGCAGTGGCAAGATTTTTTAAATTCCAAGCAGCTTAAGTTAATCGCAAAAGTTTAAATTTTGCCAAGTTTGCCGTTACCAGTACGTGAAGTATTAGCATTGCCAGAATCCTTTTCAAATACCTGATCTTTGCTATGACCAGTCAGGCAAGAGCAGTAAATACGGTATGAAAGGCGCACTTTATTCAGTGTGATTTAATCAACGATGCTCAGTCAAAATAACCCTGGAAATATAGCCGAGATTGTCTATTTCTCCCACGGTGGAGGTCCCTTGCCGATTCTCGGAGACGCCAGTCACAAAGCGATGGTTGATTTCATGCTACACCTTCCGACGCGGCTCAGGAAACCAGATGCTATTCTCGTCATCAGCGCTCATTGGGAAGAAAGCACAGCAACGCTCTTAGGAGCTCAACACCCTCCAATGTTTTACGATTATTACGGTTTCCCCGATGAGGCCTATGCAGTTACTTACCCATCCCCGGGAAGCCCTGAACTCGCGAAGAGGATCGCCGGAT
>Ga0334722_10006077_pt1 | contig 12035 bp, 15 predicted proteins | sample C3_bottom_MG_FD_207210 | JGI IMG/M metagenome (GOLD analysis project Ga0334722, IMG submission 207210) | Sediment microbial communities from Yellowstone Lake, YNP, Wyoming, USA - C3_bottom | ecosystem: Environmental > Aquatic > Freshwater > Lake > Sediment | place: USA: Wyoming | collected...
CCTTGCCGGTGAACTTCGTGGGCCCGAGATACAACCTCGGCGCACCGCTCTGCCCGCTCCGTACCGGGAGCACGACACAGCTCTTGCGTTTGTCGTCGGCCCGCTCCGTGTTGGGAACCGCGGTCCTCGCCGAGAAGAGGGCCGCGACCTGGCTCGTATCGCACGACGCGACCGCCGCCTTGATCGCGGCGTCGTCGGTCGACAGCGTCGTGGTCGTCGTCGAGCTCGGCGACGTCGACTCGGGGTTTGCCGCACCCGCCACAGTCGTCGTCGATGCCGGCGCGGTGGTCGTCGTGGACGGCATTTTCCCGGCGGCCGGGAGCTCCGCGAGGACGGGCCGGAAGCGCAGCTCGGCGGTCTGTCCGACGATGCGCAACGCCTTGTCGCGATTCTTCACGCCGGGAAGATCCACGGAGATCGTGTCGCCCTGCCGGTCGATCTCCGCCTCGCTCGCGCCGAAGCCATCGGCGCGGCTGCGAATGATGTTGACGGCTTCGTCGAGCGACGAGGTGCTGAAGTTGCCGACAGGCGAGTAGACGGCCGAGATCCCGCCCTGCAGGTCCAGGCCGAGGACGGGCTCGTTCTTGCTGGCCACGGTGAGACCGAGCACGAGCACGACGATGACCACCGTACCGACGAGATAGGCCTGCATCCTGCGGACAGACACGGGTCAGCGCGCCTCGCCGTTGTCGGTGCGGACGTCGAGCTTCGCCGCGATCGCCCCACGCGCGATCGTCACGACCACGCCGGGCGCGATCTCGACCTCCGCCGTCCGCTCGTCGAGCCCGCGGATGGTGCCGTGCACACCGCCCGACGTCACGACGGCATCCCCGACCACGAGGCTGGCCATCAACGCCTGGTGGGCCGCCATCCGGCGCCGTTGCGGCAGGACGATGAGGAAGAAGAACGCCGCGACGAGGATGACCAGGTAGATGACGAAGGTGAATTCCATGCGTTTGGCTGCGCTCCTCGACCGGCGGGCGATCGTAGCGGAGGCGCTCGCCGCGGCCCGGGCGCGGCGCGAGGCATCCGCGCCGCGCTCGCGCTCAGTCGCCGAAGAGTCCTCGTGACGCCGAAGCGGGCGGCGCGAGGCCGAGGTGCGCGAACGCACCGGGCGTCGCCACGCGACCCCGCGGGGTCCGCAACAGCAGACCCTCCTTGAGGAGGAACGGCTCGTAGACGTCCTCGACGGTCTCGGGCTCCTCGGCGACTGCGACCGCCAAGGTGCTGAGCCCGACGGCCTGACCACGGAACGTCTCGCAGAGCGCCTGGAGGATCGCACGGTCGACCTTGTCGAGCCCGCGCTCGTCGACCTCGAACAGCGTGAGCGCATCGCGTGCGGTCTCGACGTCCACGCGCCCGTCGGAACGCACCTCGGCGAAGTCGCGGACGCGCTTGAGAAGGCGGTTCGCGATCCGCGGCGTCCCACGGGCTCGGCCCGCGATCTCCGTCGCGCCATCGGGGCTGAGCGGGACTCCGAGGATCACGGCGGCGCGCTCGAGGATCGAGACGAGATCCGCCGGTTCGTAGTAGTCGAGCCGCGCCACGAATCCGAAGCGGTCGCGCAACGGTCCCGTGATCATGCCGCTGCGCGTCGTTGCCCCGACCAGGGTGAACCGGGGCAGGTCGAGCCGCAGCGACCGTGCCGACGGGCCCTTCCCGATCACGATGTCGAGCTGGAAGTCCTCCATCGCGGGGTACAGAACCTCTTCGACCGGGCGAGGAAGGCGATGGATCTCGTCGATGAACAGCACGTCCCCGTCGTCGAGGTTGGTGAGGATCGACGCGAGGTCACCGGCGCGCTCGAGGGCCGGACCGCTCGTGACCCGCTGCGCGACGCCGAGCTCCATGGCGATGATCCCGGCGAGGGACGTCTTGCCCAGACCGGGCGGTCCGGCGAGGAGGACGTGATCGAGCGCCTGACCCCGGCGGCTCGCCGCGCCCAACATGATCTCGAGGTGCTCGCGGAGCCGCGGTTGGCCGACGAACTCGCCGAGGTGACGCGGGCGGAGCGAGGTCTCCTCCGCGCGTTCCGCGGGGTCGGCCGCGGCGCTGAGCAGCTCGTCTCTCACGATCCGTCGCCCGTCATCGCCGGTGACCGCTCACCGGCGACACCGCCAGCATCTTGAGCGCGTCCCGAAGAAGGTCCTCGGATCGTTCGGCCTCAGGGAGCCGAGCGAGGACCTCGCGCACCTCGGCGGGCGCATACCCGAGCCCGGTCAGCGCCTCGCGGACCTCGACGCGTGCCCCACCGGCACCGTCGAGCGAGCCCGGTGAGCTTCCGACGACCGGGAGCTCGAGGCGGGCGCGCAGCTCGACGAGGAGCCGTTCGGCGGTCCGCTTCCCGACACCGGGAACGAGCGTGAGCGCGTCCAGATCCTCGTCGGCGACGGCGTGCCCGAGCGCGTTCGGTGAGTGCACCGAGAGGATCTTGAGCGCGAGTGCAGGACCCACCCCCGCACTGCCGAGCAGCACCTCGAACGTGTCGCGCTCGTCGCGTGTCGGGAACCCGTAGAGGAGCATGGCGTCGTCTCGAACGTGGTGGTGCGTGAACAGGAACGCCGCCCCGCCGGGTTCCAGGGACGGGAGCGCGCCGAGCGGGACGAGAACGCGATACCCGACGCCGCCGACCTCGACGAGCACCTCACCGGACGCCTCGCGTTCGAGCACCGTGCCGCGCACGGATCCGATCACGACGCCTCCTCGCGTGCGAGCGCGTGTTCGACCGCGCGCTGGAACCCCGAACCGGCGCTCGACGCGCCGGCGGCCTCGGTCGCGTGATGCAACGGCGCCTGCCACACGTGACAGAGCGCCAGGGCGAGCGCGTCGGCAGCGTCGAACGACCCGGGCGGAGCATCGAGCGACAGGACGCGCGTGACCATCGCCTGCACCTGCGCCTTCTCGGCCGTGCCCGATCCGGTGACCGCCAGCTTGACCTCGTTCGGGCTGTAGTGGGTGACGGGGACACCGGCTCGCGCCGCGGCCGCGAGCACGACACCGCTTGCCTGCCCGACGGCGATCGCGGTGCGCACGTTGTGCTGGAACAGCAACCGCTCGACCGAGAGTGCGCTCGGCGTGAGCTCGGCGAGCAGCCTCGTGACCTCCTCCTCCAACGTCGCGAGGCGGGCCGGGAGGGAGTCCTCGAGCGGCGTCCGCATGACCCCGCAGGCCACCGCGACGGTCGCGGGCCCCTCGCGCCGCACCGCCCCGTACCCGCAGCGCGTCAACCCCGGGTCGATCCCGAGCACCGGGCCGTCGGGGTCGAGAGCGGATGCACCGAACACGGGTTCGATGCTAGGGGTCGTCGAGGTCGGGAACGCGGATCCGGCGCTACTTCACGATCAGCCAGACCACCACAGCCACGACCCCCACGACGGCGACGAGCAGCGGGAGGGTCCGCTTCATCACCGCGCCGCCCGCCACGCGAGCGAGGTCGACGGCCTCGGCCTCCGGCGCGTCGATCGTCCGCACCCCGGGTGCCGCCGGCGGGCCGTCCGGGTCGGCGTGCGGCCCGACACCGGCGTGCTCAGCGCCCTCGGCCAGGACCGTCGAGTGCAGACACTCCACGAACTGCCCGAGGAGCTTCGATGACACGTCGGCCATCACGCCGCGTCCGAACTGGGCGACCTTCCCCGTCACCTGGAGATCGGTGTCGATGGCCACCGTCGTGCCGCTGCCCTCGGGAGTGAGCGTTGCCGTCACGTTCGCAGCAGCATTCCCCTGGCCGCGAGTGTCGCGGCCCTCCGCGCGGATCGACATGCGATGCTTGGTCTCGTCTGCCTCGACGATGCGCGCGATCCCCTTGTACTGCGCCGTGATCGGGCCGACCTTGACCTTCACGATCCCGCGGTACTCGTCGCCCTCCACCTCCTGGAGCTGCGCGCCGGGCATGCACGGGGCAATCCGCTCGACGTCGAGCAGGATGCGCCAGGCCTCGTCGATCGGTACGTCGACGCGGAACTGGTCCGTGATCTGCATCTCATCGACTCCCTAGCTCGCGCTCGAGCGTGCGCAGGTCGTCGATGGTATCGACATCGGCCGGCGACCCGGTTCCGGTGCAGTCGACTTCGACCACGGTGTGCACCTCCATGAGCGCGCGCGCCCCGACGTCTCCTCGGAGCGCGCGTGCCTCCCCCCAGAGCGGTCTCGCGAGCAGGACGGGATTGGCGCGTCGTCCGCCATAGGTCGCGGCCACCAGCGCTGCCCCGGCCTCGTGCGCGTCGACGAGCCGCTGATACGCACCGGGGCCGACGAGCGGCTGATCGGCAAGACCGACGCACAGCGCGGTCACTTGCGGGTATCCCTCCACCGCGTCGAGCGCCGCGTGCAACGAGTGGGCGATCCCCTCGTGCCACCGCGATGCATGCACGACCATCACTCCGGACGGGGCCACAGCCGCGATGGCTCCGCCGTGACCCCCGACCACGAGCACCACCGGGCTGAGGTCCGTGGCGCGGACCGCGTCGAGAGCCCAGGTCACGAGCGGCTTTCCTCCCAGCTCGACGAGAGGCTTGGGCACGTCACCCTCGAGCCGCTCGCCGCGACCGGCGGCGAGGACGGCGGCTGCGACCCTCAACCGTCAGGCCGCCGCGGCGCCTTCGAGCGCGCGACGGACCAGGACCCGAGCGAGATGCTCGCGGTACTCGGGCGAGGCGTTGAGATCGGCGGGGGGCTCCGTGCCGACGGCTGCGTGCTCGGCGGCGGTGACGAGATCGTCACCGGCAGCGAGCGCCGCCTCGACTGCGCTCGCGCGCAGGGGCGTCGATCCCATGTTCACCAGCGCGACTCGCGTCCCGCCGTCGACCCGCACGACCAGCGCCCCGACGATCGCCCAGTCCTGCGCCCGGCGGTTGAACTTCTCGTACGCCCATCCGCCGGGACCCGACTTCGGAACCCGGATCTCGGTCAGGAGCTCGTCGGGCTCGAGGGCTGTCTCGAGGAACCCCTCGAAGAACTCGTTCGCGCCGAGCTCGCGCGTTCCGCTCGGGCCCTGGGCGACGAACGTCGCGTCGAGCGCGAGCAGCACCGCGGGGAGGTCGGAGGCCGGATCGCCGTGGACCACGGACCCGCCGAGCGTCCCCCGGTGGCGCACCTGGTTGTCGCCGACCTCGGCCGCGACCCCGCGGAGCGCGCCGCACGCGTCGGCCAGGAGCTCGCTCGTCTCGAGATCCCGGTGCCGGGTCAGTGCGCCGATCGCGACGTGGTCGCCGGCGTCTCGGACGTACGAAAGGTCAGCGATGCGCCCCGCGTCCACGAGCACGGTCGGTGTCGCGAGCCGCAGCTTCATGAGTGGGAGGAGCGACATGCCCCCGGCGAGCACCTTGGCCTCGTCGCCGTGCTCGACCAGCGCCGCGAGCACCTCGTCGGCCGATCCCGCGCGTACGTACTCGAACGGTGCGGGAATCATGTGTGCTCCGCGGCGGCGAGCACCGCTTGCACGATGTTGTGGTACCCGGTGCAGCGACAGAGGTTCCCCTCGAGACCCAACCGCACGTCAGCCTCCGTCGGGGCCGGGACCTCGTCGAGCAACGAGACCGCCGCCATGACCATCCCGGCGGTGCAGAAGCCGCACTGGAGCCCATGATGCTCGCGGAAGGCAGCCTGCACCGGGTGCGGGGCTTCCGGTGTCCCGAGCCCCTCGATCGTCGTCACCGTGCGGCCGTCGGCCTGCGCCGCGAGCATGGTGCATGACTTCACCGACTCCCCGTCGACGAGCACTGTGCACGCGCCACACGATGACGTGTCGCAGCCGACCTTCGTGCCCGTCAGACCGCACGCATCCCGCAAGTACTGCACGAGCAGGGTGCGGGGCTCGACGTCGTGCCGCTCTGCATGACCATTCGCGGTGAGTCCGACCTCCACGGGTTGCGGACTCTAGCGCTCCCGCTCTCAGAAGGAGGAGAGCAGCTCAGCGAGCTCCTTGGGCTTCTTGAAGATGGCGCGTACGGCGCCCGAGAAGCGCCACCGCACGACACCCGCTTCGTCGATGAGGAGCACGGTGCGCTTGACGCCGATCACCGGTGATGCGACGCCGTATTGCTTGATGACGGTCTTCTCGGTGTCAGCGAGCAACGGGAACTCGAAGTGCTCGCGCTCAGACCAGCGCTCCTTGCTGTCGACGTCCTGTGGGGACACGGCGAGAACGACCGCGCCGGCATCCTCGAACTCCTGGAAGTCGTCGCGATACGACTTGAGCTGGATCGAGCAACCGGGGGTGGCATCGCCGGGGTAGAACGCGAGCGCGACCTTGCGACCGCGGTAGTCAGACAGCGTGAAGTCGCGCCGCACGCCCTTCTCCACGCCGGGCAACGTGAAGTCGGGGGCAGGGTCGCCGGGCTGCGGGCCGCTCATCTTGTCCGCTCCTGGCGGGCTACCCGGCTCGCTTCACGCTCGCTCATGCTTCCACCTTCTCGAGGACGTCGTCGGGGATGTCGAAGTTCGCGAACACATTCTGCACGTCGTCGTGCTCCTCGAGGGCGTCCAGTACCCGCAGCACACCCTTCGCCGCCGCCGCGTCGGCGAGCGGCACGGTCTGGGCGGGCAACATCGTGAGGTCTGTCGAGCTGACCACGATGCCGGCGGCGTCGAGTGCGTCGCGCACCTTCGTGAGGTCGCCGGCCTCCGTCGTCACCTCCCACTGCGCACCGAGGTCGTTGATCTCCTCGGCTCCGGCGTCCAGGGTGGTGAGCATCAAGGTGTCCTCGTCGGTGACGGATTTGTCCAGCGTCACGACTCCCTTTCGCTCGAACTGCCACGCGACCGCACCCGGCTCGGCGAGCGAACCGCCGTTTCGGGTGAACACGTTCTTCACCTCGGCCCCGGTCCGATTGCGGTTGTCGGTGAGGCACTCGACAAGGACCGCGACCCCGTTGGGTGCATATCCCTCGTAGGTCACGGCTTCGTACCGCACGCCATCGAGCTCACCGGTCCCGCGCTTGATCGCCCGCTCGATGTTTTCCTTCGGCATCGACGCGTCCCGGGCCTTCTGCACCATCGTTCGCAGTGTCGGATTGGCGTCGGCGTCGCCGCCTCCGGCGCGCGCGGCGACCTCGATCTGGCGGGCGAGACGAGCAAAGAGCTTTCCCCGCCGCGCGTCGGCCGCGCCCTTCTGGTGCTTGATCGAGTGCCACTTGGAATGGCCGCTCACTGCGTCACCTCCTGCAGAAACCGCTGATGGATGCGAAGGTCACCCGACAGCTCGGGATGGAACGTTGCTGCCCACACCGACCCGTGCCGGCACAGCACGGGTCGGTCCTCGTGCACGGCGAGCACCTCGACATCAGGTCCGACCGACTCGATCGCCGGCGCGCGGATGAACACGCCGGGGAACGGGCCACCGGAGATCCCGACAACGTCGAGCGGTGCCTCGAACGACTGCGCTTGTCGACCGTAGGCGTTGCGACGAGCCGTGATGTCCAGCACACCGAGGGGCTCCTGGTCGCGGCGACCGTCGACGACGTGTGCCGCGAGCAGGATCAGGCCGGCGCACGTCCCGAGCGCCGGCATCCCGGCCTCCAGGCGCTCGACCAGAGGTGCGCGCAGCCCAGAGGTGTCGAGCAACCGCGTCATCGTGGTCGACTCACCGCCGGGCATGAGCAACGCGTCGACGGTGTCGAGATCGTGCGGGACACGCACCTCGACCGCGTCGACGCCGAGCGCGTCGAGCACCTCACGATGCTCGCGGAACGCCCCCTGGAGCGCCAAGACCCCGTACTTCACGTTCCCCTGGAGGCCTCGCGTCGCCGCGGCCGTCCGGTGTGGTCACCAGCCGCGATCCGCGAGCTTGACTTCGAGCGACTCGATCTCCTCACCCGGCATCGCCGCGCCCAGGCCTCGCGACACCTTCGCCACGATCGACGCGTCGCGGAAGTGCGTCGTCGCCTCGACGATCGCCTTCGCCCTCGTCGCCGGGTCGGCGCTCTTGAAGATCCCACTCCCGACGAACACCGACTGCGCGCCGAGCTGCATCACGAGGGCCGCGTCGGCCGGTGTGGCGATCCCCCCGGCACAGAAGAGCGGTACCGGCAGCTCACCGCGCTCGGCGACCTCCTGCACCAGCTCGACCGGTGCCCGGTGATCCTTCGCCGCGGCATAGAGCTCGGAGTCGTCGGCGACAGTCAGGCGCCGGATGTCACCGATGATCGAGCGGAGATGGCGGACCGCTTCGACGATGTTGCCCGTGCCGGCCTCGCCCTTCGAGCGGATCAGGCATGCACCCTCGGCGATCCGTCGCAACGCCTCGCCCAGAGTGGTCGCGCCACAGACGAACGGCACGGTGAAGGCCCACTTGTCGACGTGGTGAGCCTCGTCGGCCGGCGTGAGCACCTCGCTCTCGTCGACGTAGTCGACGCTGAGCGACTCGAGGACCTGCGCCTCCGCGAAGTGGCCGATCCGGCACTTGGCCATGACCGGGATCGTGACGGTCTGCTGGATGCCCTCGATCATCGAGGGATCGCTCATCCGGGCGACCCCGCCGTCGCGGCGGATGTCGGCGGGGACACGCTCGAGCGCCATCACGGCGACGGCGCCCGCATCCTCGGCGAGCCGCGCGTGTTCGGGCGTGACGACGTCCATGATCACGCCACCCCGGAGCATCTCCGCGAGTCCGCGCTTGACGCGCGCGGTGCCCGTCGTACGGCTCTTCGCGGACGGTTCGGACATGGGTACGAGTGTACCGAGCGTGCCCGCGAGCGCGATCCGAGATGGCGGACCGCTGCGGGCCTACGGGCTCGACGGGCTCGTCGTCGATGCGGGTTCCGTCGCCGTGCCCGGGAGGACCGTGACGCTCGTCCCCGTCGGCGCGAGCTCGACCCATGTCCGGCCGGGGGTCAGCCCGATCGGCTTCCCCGCAGCGTCGGCGAACACCGTCGGCGCGGGTGGGTAGAGCTTGGCCCACGTCCCCTTCACGAGCCGGCCGTTCGAGAAGATCCACGCCTCACCGGTACCGATGAGGTTGCCGTCCGCACCCGAGCCGTAGGGAACGAGCTGCACGATCACGTTCGTGGGCGCGACCTGCACGGGCGTGGGCCCGGTGACCAGGAACGGCTCGAGCCCCTGCGAGAAGCGCTTCCAGCCGCGGGTTCCGGGATCCCACACGTACGCGACGTCGTAGCCCGCCTGGAGGTCGACGTGGAACGAGGCGATCGGCTCCCCGGCGAACTCCTCGCCCTTCTCCACGTACTGGAACAAGGGCTCGGGCGGTACCGGCGTGCCGCCGCGGGCCCAGAGCAGCGCCGTGCGGGCGTAGAGGTTGTGGGGAGCCTGGCGACTCGCTTCGCGGAAGAACGCATCCCCGGCGTTGCCCTCGTCCACGGTCACGAGCCCCGTCGCTCGCACGAGCGCAACGTTGTCGGGCGTGCCACCCGAGAAGGCGACGACGCCGCCGAGCGGCAAGATGACGTTCGGGTCCATCGAGCGAACGGACCGGACCGGACCGACGTGCTCGGGTGCCGCCGAGCTGAAGACGGCCCAGAACCGGGTGATGCCGCCTTCCACGACCTCTTCGTACACGACGTCCGCCTGGTCGAGGCCCGACTGTGGCCGCGCCTCCGGCGTGTTCTCGATCTTCACCCCGAGCGACGAGCGCCTCGCGGCGACGCCGTCGCGATCGGGCAGCCCGGTGAACGGCGCCACGCTGACCGGTTGGGTGGTCGTGGTCGTCGTCGTGCGTGCGGTCTTCGTCGGGGCTGCGGATCCGCCCCCGCCGCTGCATGCCGCGAGGACCAGGCCCACGAGCGCGACCGACACCGCGGCAGCGCGCGGGCGGGCGGGCGAGATCACATCGACTCGAGCACCTTGATGCGCTCCTCGAGCGGGGGGTGGGTGTCGAACAGCTTGTTCAGCCGTGCCCCCTTCGTTCCCCCCTCTCGGTCAAGAGGTGACTCGATCCACAGCTGAGCGGTCGCGCGCGTGGCGTGGTGGACGACCGCCTTGTCGGTCTGGAGCTTCTTGAGCGCCGAGCACAGACCCGGCGGGTAGCGGGTCAGCTGCACACCGGTCGCGTCCGCGAGGAGCTCACGCTTGCGGCTCATCGCGAACTGCATCAGCTGCGCGGCGAACGGTGCGAGGATCAGCAGGGCCATCGCCGCGATCGCGATCACGACACCCACGGCACCTGCGTCCTGTGAGTCGTTGCGACTCGAACGCCCGCCGAAGATCCAGAACCGCAGCCCGATGTCCGACAGCAGGGCGATCGTACCGACGGCAGTCACCGCAACCGTCGACGCGAGGATGTCGTAGTTCTTGACGTGTGACAGCTCGTGCGCGATCACGCCCTCGAGCTCGACGCGGTTCATGATCTGCAGCAGTCCGGTCGTCACCGCGAGCGCGGAGTGCTTGGGGTTCCGGCCGGTCGCGAACGCGTTCGGCGCCGCGTCGTCGATGACGTAGAGCCGTGGCTTCGGCAAGCCAGCGGCGATGCACAGCCCTTCGACGAGGTTGTGGTAGCGCTGGTACTCGGGTCCGTCGGCCGGCTTCGCGCCCGTCACCATGAGCGCGATCTTGTCGGAGTTGAAGTACGAGACGAAGGCCATCCCGAGAGCGAAGACGAACGCGATGACGACACCCGCGGCCCCGAACCCGAGGAGGATGTCGACTGCGACGCCGGCGAGGACGATGAGCCCGACGAACGTGAGCAGGATCACGAACGTCCGCCACTTGTTCCGCCGGATCTCGCGGTAGAAGTCGGTGCGGGCGACCTGCTGCGGTGCCCCGTCGGCCGTCGCCTGGCTCACGTGGCCCTCGTCCTAGAACTGAACCTTGACCGGACCGGTCTCCTCGGGCGCACCCTCGAAGAACTCGCGCTTCTCGAAGTTGAACATGCCCGCGAGAGTGTTCTTCGGGAACGTCTGGATCGAGTTGTTGTAGCCGAGCACGCTGTCGTTGTAGAACTGCCGCGAGTACGCAATCCGGTCCTCGGTCGACGTGAGCTCCTCTTGGAGCTGCAGGAAGTTCTGGTTGGCCTTGAGCTCGGGGTACGCCTCGGCGACGGCGAACAGGCTCTTGAGCGCGCCCGACAGCACATTCTCCGCCTGGGCCTGCTGCGCGACGTTGCCCTCCTGCTGGGCGCTGATCGCGTTCGCGCGCGCGTTGGTCACGGCCTCGAAGGTCCCGCGCTCGTGCGCCGCGTATCCCTTGACCGTCTCCACGAGGTTCGGGATCAAGTCGTAGCGCCGCTTGAGCTGGACGTCGATCTGCGACCACGCGTTGTCCACCCGGTTGCGCGCCCTGACGAGCGAGTTGTACATGAGCGCGACGACGAGGAGGAGCAGGACGACAACCACGACGATGATGATGACGGCAGTCACGGGCAGACTCCGGGATCGGTGACGACGCGCCTCATCATAGGGGCGCTGGGGTGCCGCTGCGACGCCGCGCGATGCTCACGTACCGATCGACGAACGCCTCGGCGAGCCGCGTCATCGAGAACTCGGCCGCTCTCCGGTGACCCGCCTCGCTCAGCGCCCGCTGCAGCGCCGCGTCGTCCAGCACGCGCCGCAGCGCGTCGCGCAGCACGGAGGCCTGACCGGGCCCGACGAGGACGGCCTCGCGGTCGGCGCGCGCGACGTGGGAGTACCCAGTGAGATCCGACGCGACGATGGCGCTCCCCGCGGCCATCGCCTCGAGCAGCACCACGCCGAACGACTCACCTTCGGTCGACGGGAAGCACGCGATCGAGGCGCCACGGAACCGGCGTGCCTTCTCCGCCTCCGTGATCCGCCCGAGCCAGGTGACGGACGGGATCTCGCGGCGGACGAGCACGTCCGTCTCGGGGCCGACGCCGGCGACCCAGAGCTCAGCCTCGCGATCGAGCGTCGCGAACGCGTCGAGCAGGACACCGAGGCCCTTGCGGCGCTCGTGGCGACCCACGAAGAAGATCGCGGGGCGCGGCGCGGGCCACGGATCTGCCTCTGCGAACACCTCGACCTCGATCCCGTTGGGGAGGATCTCGCACGTCCCGCCGAACGTGGCCTCGACGTTGCGTTGCGCTTCCTCCGACACGGCGGTGCGCACGGCGAGGCGATCCACCATCTTGG
>Ga0334722_10006078_pt1 | contig 12035 bp, 11 predicted proteins | sample C3_bottom_MG_FD_207210 | JGI IMG/M metagenome (GOLD analysis project Ga0334722, IMG submission 207210) | Sediment microbial communities from Yellowstone Lake, YNP, Wyoming, USA - C3_bottom | ecosystem: Environmental > Aquatic > Freshwater > Lake > Sediment | place: USA: Wyoming | collected...
CCGTGTCGGAAATATGGTCAACAAATAGCTTCACCGTTGCGGGGCCGTCACTCTCAGGCGGCCCTTACGTTTTCGGCTTGGTCGCCGGTGGCTTGGGCGCAAGGGTCACTTTCGTCGAGGCGTCGGCGTAGCCTTCTTTCCTGGCGATGGCGGCGAGTGCGCCGGGCTTACTCCCTTTGGGGACGGTCATCGTGGCCTTGCCTTGGGCATTGGTCGTGAGCTTGTTGCTCCCGACGGCGACGCTCGCGCCTTCGACCGGGTCGTCCACGTCGCTGACGGTGAAGGTGATAACTCCCCCATCCTCGGCGACCAACTTCGCCGGAGACGCGCTGACCGAAAGCGGCGGGAACACCTGCGTATGCCAGGTGGCCAGCTCATTGATGGACGCACAAGCGAGGAACAAATCGAGCGGGCCGAGCGAGCCTTCGCCTTTCACTTTGTAGATTCCTGACTCGGCCTTGCCGGGTGGGGGGACAGCTTCCACGACCGGGCCGAACTTGCTGACGGCGCGGTTCGAGCGGGCCGCGTAAGCCCGGCGGTTGCGTTCCCACATCACCCACAGCTTTCCTTCCGGCCCCGCAGCAATATTGACCCGGCGCACTCCCTCCCCCTTGGCGACGACCATCGCATCTGCGCCGCCGTGCCGCCACAGATTGACCGACTTGAATGTGGGATAACCCGCGCCGTAGGCAACATAAACTCCCGGCGCCCCCAGGCGCGCCGTGATCGCCATGCGCTGGTCAAGGGAGATCGCGGAATTGCGGTCGGGCGTGGCGGAGTCGGGCACAAACTGCTTTTGGCCTGCCGTGGGTGCAATTGTCTGCGTGTAGAGTCCTTGTTCGTGGTTTGCGTTGGAGAACCAGCCCAGAACGGATTCGCCACTCGCCGCGTCAACGGCGATGTCGGGCTGATAAGCGCAGCAACTGGTCTGGAACTTCAGGTCTTCCGTCTTGGGGTTCAGCCCGATGTGCGCCTGGAGGGCGAAAGAAACCGCCCAAGCCGCGACCGTCGTTCCATCCGGCAGCAGAGCTGCGCCGACGGGACTGGATGTCACCGCATTCGACTGCGCGTGCGCGCCCTTCTCGAGCGTCCAGGTCGTTCCGCTGGCGGGCGCTGTGGCGCTGTAGAGCGACCCGTTGCTGTAGGGGTCCTTCGCGTCGGTGGTGCGCTGGCCGCCAAAAAGCAGCCGCAGCCCGCCCTCCTTGGTCACAATCAGGTCGGGGTTGTTGAGCGATGCCCACGCGTCCAGCACCGCGACCGGCGCGCCCGCGACCTTGCCGTCCTTGCCGATCGCCGTATGTTTGTAATCCGCGTTGCTCCCATTCTTCCTCAGCCACACGACGTGCAGAACTCCGTCCGCGGTCCGCGCCAGCGCCGGCTCGAAGATATTGGAATCGGTGGTGTCCGTGATGCGCGTCCATTCGCGCGGCGGCTGGGCATGAGCGGCCCGGGGCGTCAAGCACAATACGGCAAACAAAAGACTGGCAAGCAATCCGAGGAAATGCAACGCAGCGTTGGCGCGACCCATCTGACACCTCACATCTGAAATTGATCTGGGCCTGCATTCTACCACCCCGACCGCCAGCTCCACAGTCGATTGGAAGGGCCATGGAAGATTTCTGGCCCCGGTGGGAAATATGATGAATACAACGGCACAGAGATAGCAGTAGCGGCGGCGCGGCGGTCCTTGGTCCCGCAATCACAAATCACAAATGGGGCCGCAGAGGTGCGGGCGCTAGGACTCTTCCACAGACGCGGGAATCTGGACGAGTTGTTCGACGGGGACGAAGGCGGGGCGGGTTTGCGGGTCGCGCCAGTTATCCATCATGGCGACCTGCTGCACGCAGGAGACGGTGCAACGCGGGGCGCAGGATTTCTGCGTCTGGTATTCGTGTTCACGGATGGCGGCGGAGTATTTCTCCAGCGGAATGGCAGGGAAGCCGCGCTGTTGCGAGCAGTAATGCACCAGGCCGTCCTCGCAAATATAGAGGTAGCGGCTGCCGGCCCGGCAGCGCCAGTCATTGGGCAACCCGCGCGCGATGTTGTGCTGGAAGCGGTTGAAGCGCGCGTAGGAGCGTTTCCCCATCTGCATGATTTCTTCGTAAATCTGCTGCTGCCGTGCGCTGAGCGGCTTGAGCTGGCCGGTGTGGTCGTGCAGGATGCCGACGGTGGACGTGAAGCCCAATTCGAGCGCCCGCCGCGCCACCGCCAGCGCGTCCTCGGGGTTGCGGACGGCGCTGCCGATCACCGAGTTGATGTTCACCTGAAAAATGGCATGCTGCGCGAGCATCTGGAGCTTGCGGTCGAGGACCTTCAGGCTCTTCTTCGAAACGTCGTCGGGCTGGACGTTGTCGATCGAAATTTGCAGGTGGTCGAGCCCGGCGCGGTTCAGCCAGTCGATGCGCTGGGGCGTCAGCAGGTAGCCGTTGGTGATCATCCCGGCCAGAATGCCGTGGCTGCGAATGCGCCGGATGATGGCCTCGAGTTCGGGATGGAGCAGCGGCTCGCCTCCGCTCAGAGTGACGATCGTCGTCCCCAGCGCCGCCAGACGGTCCACGCGCTCCAGCATCACTTCCGTCGGAACGGGCTTCGAGAAGTCGTCAAATTCGTTGCAGTAGGCACAGGACAGATTGCAGCGGCGAATCGGGATCAGGTGCGCGAGCACCGGGTGGCCGTTGGAAAGCAAGCCCTTGGCGATCATCCGATACTCGCGCAGGCGGGTATTGATGAACCGCAGGGTGCGGCGAATTTTGACGTTCGGCAAAGGCCCGTTTGTTTCCACGCTGTAAATGTTCTGATTGACCTTGGGTCTTGTTCCTCACCCGTGGCATCCGGGACGTGTAATTCCACCCATTTCCCGGATCCAGCCGCAGCCCCTAGCGGCCTCTAAACAAGGAGTTTAGCTTACACCAAGCCGAATCGAAAATGAACTGGAAAGGGCCGAATGGGGATTTCAGCGACCCGAAATGTCAGTTTTGGGAGTCGAGCATCACTCCCAAACCCCGCCCCGCGCGGCCCAGCCCGGCTGAGTCATCCCACGGCAGCCAGAATGCTCGGAGCCCTTGCGTCCGGGTGTGGGCGGGAGTAAGCTGAGGCTCCCTCGCAGTGCGGGCAACCGCACTTTCCGGACTCGAAGTCTCACTCCCTTATTGTCTCGAACGACCCGCGTCGTAGATTCCGTGGAGCGACCGTGCCTTCAATCCCCATATCGCGTGCTGCCCGGATGATCGCCCGAGGCACGTGGAGTTTCATCACCGAACGGCCGCTGGTCATTTCCTTCGAGCTCACTCATTCCTGCACGGCCGATTGCCGGCACTGCGACAAGGGCGGAATCAAACCGGGCCCGCTCGGGCTTCTTACCGCCGAGGACTATGGACGTCTGCGCGCCACCTTCAAGCCCATGGCGGTGCAGCTTTCGGGGGGCGAGCCGCTGCTGCGCAAAGACATTGCAGAGATTGTTCGCGCCATCAAGGAGCCGAGCGGCCTTCCCTACATCATCCTGGTGACCAACGGTCGGCTGTTCACGGAGGAGAAGTACCTGGCCTTGCGGTCTCTGGGGGTCAACCAGTTTTCGATTTCGCTGGATTTCCCGGACGAGCGCCACGACGATTTCCGCCGCTCACCCGGCCTCTTCCAGCATTTATCAGAGTTGGTTCCCAAACTCGGGCGCCACGGGTTTGGTGATGTGGTTCTGAATACCGCCATCACCCGCGAGAATCTGCCCACGCTGCGCGCCGGCTACGAGAAAGCCAAAGAGTGGGGCGTGCAAATATCCTACAGTTGTTACACGCCGCTGCGCACCGGCAGCATGGAGCATTACATCAGCTCGCCGGAGGACCTGGGACTGTTGCGCCGCACCATGAACGAATTGCTGGAGCTCCAAGCCAGGAACGGCCACATCACCAATTCCCCCTGGACGCTTTCGGGGATCTACGATTTCTTCAAACAGGGCAGTATCCCGGGCTGCCAGGCCGGGCGGCGGTTCATGGTGGTGACGCCCGATGGCGGACTGCGCGCCTGTTCAATGTTTGACCAGACTTACGGCTCGCACCGGGAAGTGATGGAGAAGTTTGTCGCTCATAACACCTGCGGGGAATGCTACGTCTCGATCCGCGCCTACCTCGACGCTTCTTTCTGGACCCTCCTGAAAGATAACCTCCGCTCGCGAGTTCTGCAGCGCAACGGCCGCACCGGCCAGTGCTGATCCACAGATGACGCAGAGGGCACAGATAGTCCGGGGAGATAGCGTGCCATTCTTCAGCCTTCGCGCGCTGACGGCTGATAGCTGATGGCTGAAAGCTCTCAACTAATTCATCTTGACGCGCTTGGCGTCTTCGGCGGCCTTGATCTGGAAGGTTGAGGCGGGAAGCCGGCGGTTGACCTTGACCGAAGTGTAGCGGGCCAGAAAGTAGTCGCCGCCGGGCTGGAAGAATTTCTGCTGCACGGGCAGCCAGGATTCCTCGCTGACCCAGAGCTGGACTTTGAGCAACTGGGCCAGGGTTTCCTCGGAGCGCGGCGTTAATTCTAGAACCGCCGTGGTGTCCCCGTCCAGGTCCTCTTCGTTCAGGTATTTCACCTCGTAGGTCTTGCGCAGCTCGCCCGTCTCCGTCCCGAAGCCCAGCAGGAAGAACTGCTCGACCAGGTTGCTCTTGCCTTCCAGGTTGTACTCCTGGATCTGGTTGATCTTGGGCTGGTAGATTTCCGCGCGGTTCTTTCTAAACAAAATGGTTTTGCCTTCGGGCTTCTTGATGGCGATGAGGATGTCAGGCATCTTGCCCTTGCGGAAGAAGAGCTGCCCGGTTTCGGTGGACTTGTCATTCACGAGCGCGGTGACCTTGGTGTATTCCAGGCTGGCGGAAAGGGTCTTCAGGTTTTTCGCTGAATCGTTCATGCGCGAGAGGATCTCGGTCAGGTCGGGGGGCATCTTGCCCTTGCGCTGCGGGGAGCCGGTCGCGGCCAGGAGCGCAGCAAGGGCCAAGATCGCTCCCGGGGCGGCGAACCAGCGGCGGATTGTGGGAAAGCTTCTCTGCATGTTGCTCGGGCGTCTGCGTCGGCGGTGCGCCGCGGGGTTCAGCCGCCGGCGAGGCGCGGGCGGGGCTGCCTCACTGGAAGACCACCACCACCGTGTAACCGAGCAGGACGTTGTTCCGGTCCCGGATGGGGTCAACCGACTTGATGGTGAGGGGCTTCATGACGCGCTGGCGGAGAATTTCGCGAATGGCCTCCTCGGGTTTCTGGGGGTCCGACGCTTCCACCAAGCGCGCGTCAACAAGGTAACTCGAAGTGTTCTTACCGTGCGCGACTTCCACGAAGCCCTGGTTGTGACGCAGGTCGGTCAACTGCAGGGTCGGACGATCCTGGAACCAGGCGCGCGGGCTGAGGAAAATGAAGGCCAGGATGGCGATCACGATCACATCGTATTGCCACGTGCCGCGCTCGTAAGCCCAGAAGATGGAATGGGTGAAAGCCAGCTTGAGCCTCTCTCCAAAACCCACGCGCTCCCGGGGTGCGGCTTCAATGTGCGCTTCGTCTTGGGGCAGGGCGTGGCCGCCGATTTGGGTGCTTTGGGCCATGAAAGTCCGCATGAAGAAAATAGCGGGAAATGCGGCGAGAATCAATCTGAAACCACACGCCCGTCCCGCATGCGCACCACGCGGTCGGAGACCGCTGCCGCCTCGGGGTTGTGCGTGATCATGAGGATGGTCTGCCGGAAGGAGCGGTTGAGCATGCGCATCATGTTGAGCACGATCTGGGAGTTTTCCGTGTCCAGGTTGCCGGTGGGCTCGTCGGCGAGCAGGATCTTGGGCTCGCAGATCACGGCGCGGGCGATGGCCACGCGCTGCTGCTCCCCGCCGGAAAGGGCGTAGGGTTTGTGGTTGAGCTTCTCGCGGATGCCCAGCATATCCACCACCATGTCGAAACGGTGGGGATTGAAGCCGTTGCCCTGGATGTCCTGGGCGATATGAATATTCTGCCGCGCGGTCAGGGTGGGCAGCAGATTGAAGCGCTGGAACACGAAGCCAATCTTGTGGCGCCGGAAGCGCGTGCGGTCGCCATCGTTCATGGTGGTGAAATCGTTTCCGTCCACCAGCACCGAGCCGGAGGTCGGCGCCGTCAGGCCGCCCAGGATGTGCAGGAGGGTGGATTTTCCGCAGCCCGAGGGGCCCACGACCGCCAGGAACTCGCCTTCCTGGACCACCAGGTCCACTCCCCGCAGCGCCGGCACCTCAACCTTGCCGACGCGATAGACCTTCTTCAGATTCTGAGTGGCGATGATGGGTTCCATAGGAACAGTTGACAGTTCTCAGTTATCAGTTCTCAGTTTCGTCGCGATTCTTCGCCCCTCCGATGCTTCTTCTTTTCTCGACTGGATCCTAACGCCTGACTCCTGAATCCCGACTTCCCACCACCTCATTCATACGCCAGCGCATCCACCGGGTCAAGCTGCGCGGCGCGCAGCGCGGGGTAGAAAGCCCCGATCAGAGTTCCCCCGATCGCCAGCAAGGCCGCCCAGAGCGCCCACTCCAACGTCAGGTCCACCGAAAGGGTCGGGAAGGTCGCCACGATGATCTTGCGCGCCAGGACCGCGCCCCCGAAACCGAAAAGGATGCCGAACAGCGCGAGCAGGCTGGCCTCCCGCAAGATGGCCTCAATAATATAGGCTTTCGACGCTCCCAGCGACTTCAAGATCCCGATCTCGCGCGTGCGTTCCGTGATGGTGGTGTACATGGAGAGGAAGATCACCAGGAAGCCGATCCCCACCGCCACCGCGATCATCACGGTGATGAACGCCGTCAAGGCCGGCAGGTTATTGGAGGTCATCAGGGACATGTATTCCTTGACGGAGAGAATTTGGTAGCGCGGCAGCAACTGGTGAATGGCGCTGACGACCTGGTCCGTATAGCCCGGATCGGAACAGCGCACGAAAAAGATCGAGGCCTTGTCGCTGGCGCCGGAAAGCTCCTGCGCGGTCTGCAGGGGAATAAACAGCCGCGCGCCTTTGCCGTGCTCGACAATCCCCGAGACCCGCCAGTCGTGGTTCAGGAATTTGAGTGTCTGTCCGACCTTGACGTGGTTGGCGCGGGCATACCAGTTGTCCACCAGGATGTCGTAGGGGCCGTTGAAGGGCCCGCCGGCGTGGTACACAAACCCGCCCGTCACTCGGTCGAAGCTCTCCGGATCAATGCCGTAGATGATGTTAATGCCGCCCGAGGAGTTGAACTGGAACAGCGCCGGCGCCACTGCCGAAACGCGCGGGATTTCCGCCAGCCGCTCGCCGATCTTGATGGGCATGGGCGCCTGGGTGAGGCCGAAGAAATATGACGCGCCGGGCGGCTGCACCAGGATGTCGGCGCCCACACCCTCCACGCGCTTGGCGGTTTCGTGAAGCAGGCCGGTGGTCAGCCCTACGACCAGCATCACCATGCCGACTTCAATCGCCACCGCCAGGATGCTGACCGCGGTGCGGATGGGCCGGTGAAAAATGTTTTGCAGGATCATTTTATTGATCACGCGGCTCTCCCTGCCCGTTGCCCGTCCCCAGCACCACCAATTGCGCCCCTTCAGGTTTCTTCAATTCAAATTTCTCCGCTTCGATGGGCTGGTTAAACGTCGCCTTCTGAAGGGTGATAGCCAGGCGGTAGTCTTCGACGGGGCGGCTGATTTCGATCCGCGCGGGATAATTGACTCCCTGAAAATCCTGGTAATCCGAGTACAGGACGTCTTCGACGTGCGCGCCACGCGGCCCGTAGAGCTGCAAGCGGCTTACGGCGAGGGTGGCCCGGTCAAACCACACCTTGCGCCTCAGGACCAGCCCGCCGTCCTCCCCGGCCTCGAGCACGGACAGCACATAGTACCGCCGCGGTGCTTCCTCGGCTTCCTCAACAACGAATTTATCACGTGCGCGGTCGATGTCCGGCACCAGGAGCGCGTCCAGAATGTGCTGCGGGCGCAGGTTTTCCAGCGAATTCTTGGCGGGGCGATGGAAGCCCGCCTGGCCCACGATGAATTTCTGTTTGGGCGGGACGTACAACCGGAACTCCCGGCCGTCGGAAACCATATCGAAAATCGTCGTCCTCACCACGGGCGCCTGTCCGACGATGCGGATGGTGGCGGGTGCTTCCAAAAGGATGAAACCCCGCACATCCCGATACTCCTTGATGACCCCGGAGTACACCGAGCCCGCCGTGGGTTCCAGATCGACCGTGGCCACCAGCGTGTGGATCGCTGCGCTTTGGGCATTGATTTTTGCGACGAGGTCGGCAGCCGAGGCTTCCAGCGCCGGAGGTGGAAGCTGAGAAGGTTGTACTCGCGTCTCCCGTCGAACTGCACAGCCTGGGGCTGCAAGGATTGCCAAAAGCAGGGCCAGGGCGCCGCCAACCTGTCGCTGTCGTCCTGGAGACTCTTTTCGCAAATCCCTAATCCTCCAATCTAGCAGAGGCCCTCAAGAGAGTCAATCCAAAGCCTTCAAGGAACCTGCTAAGTTGCTGATATCAATAGCCTTGAGTGAGATTTGAGGTTAGCCTTCGGTTCCCGCGCAGCGCCTCGCCAGGTGTCGCATACTTCCTCCGGTCCAGTCGGGTTCCCCCGGCGTCCTGCGCCCCTGCATTGCAGCAACTCATTGAAGGGGCAGGGGCGAGCGGAGCCGCCGAATCTACCTCCGGCCAATCGGAAGGCAAGTCGCCTTCCAAACGCGAGCCTCTTTCCCCCCCGCCCCGCGGCTGCCCCGGCAAGGCGCGCCATCAAGGCCGGCTCTGAATCTCGGTCAATGCTCGGAAGATTCTGCGGCTGGGCTTTCCGGGACCTTCAGGCTCCCGACGAGTTCGGAAAGGTGCAGACGCTTTCGCCGGCAGTATTCGCGGATGCCTGCGACCACGCGCAGCGCCGTGTCGGGGGCGTAGAAGTTGGCGGTGCCGACCTGCACCGCCTGGGCGCCGGCAATCAGAAATTCCAGCGCGTCGGTGGCGCTCTGGATCCCACCGATGCCGATAATCGGAATCTTCACCGCGCGGTAAGTCTGGTAAACCATGCGAAGCGCGACCGGCTTGACGGCGGGGCCCGAGAGGCCGGCCGTGATGTTCGAGATGCGCGGGGTGCGCGTCTCCGCGTCGATGGCCATTCCCACGAAAGTGTTAACCAGCGAGAGCGCGTCGGCGCCGGCAGCTTCCGCGGCCCGGGCGGTCAGCGTGATGTCCGTAACGTTGGGTGAGAGTTTGACGATCACCGGAAAGCGCGCCGCCTGCTTCGACGCCGCCACCACTTCTTCCGTCAGCCGCGGGTCGTTGCCGTAAACCATTCCTCCGCAGCGCGTGTTGGGGCAGGAGATATTCAGTTCGTAAGCGTCGATACCGTCGCCTTCGTTCAGGATTTCGATGCAGCGGACATAATCTTCGGTCGAATAGCCGAAGACGTTGACGATGCAACGGGCTTTCAAAGTGCGCAGGAAGGGGAGCTTCTCCTCGAGGAATCTCTTCGCGCCGACATTCTGCAGTCCGATGGCGTTCAACATTCCCGAATCGGTTTCGTAGATGCGCGGCGGAGGGTTTCCCGCCATGGGCTCGGCGGAGATGCCTTTGACGCAGATGCCGCCCAGTTGATTCAGGTCGATGAGATGCGCGAACTCCTGGCCATACCCGAAGGTGCCGCTGGCCGTCATCACCGGGTTCTGGAAGCGGACTCCCGCGAGGGTCGTGTCGATCTTCGGAACGAATTCCCCTGCCGGAGCGCCCTTGCCTCCGCCGTTATTTGCTTTTGCTCGCGTGCTGGCTTTGATGCGTGCCGAAGTTCTCGCCATGAGGCGTTACTTTGTCCTTGGGTTATTTCTTCCCTTTGACTTTTTCCCTTTGCCTTTCTATTTCCCTGTTAGGTTTTGGGAATGCGCTCTCGCTCCCAGACCACCTTCTCCGCCCAGAACACCGGCCCTTCCGTGCAGACGCGCTGGTAGGCGCCGTGTCCCTCACCGACGACTCGAATGCAGCATCCCAGGCAGACGCCCAGGCCGCAGCCCATGCGGTTTTCCATCGAGACCAGGCACCGCTGACCGTACTGCCGCGCCAGGCTGACGGTTGCTTCGAGCATCGCCCAGGGGCCGCAAACCATCAGCAGAATCTTCTTTCCGGAGCGCCGCGCCAGATAGGCTTCCAGAGGCCCGGTGACAAACCCCCGATGCCCGCGCGAGCCGTCTTCGGTGGCCAGGACTGTCTGCTTGACGAGCGGCTTGAAATCCTCGACGCCCACCAGGTCGGCCTTGGTTCGCCCGCCGAAAAAGAGTCGTTGCCGGATTCCCGTGCGCGCCAGTTGCCGGGCTGGCAGAAGCAGTGCGGCGATGCCGATTCCCCCCGCGACGTGCACCACCTCGTCGCCCTCTCGCGCCTGGGAAAGGTATTCCTCCTCGAAGAAGCCGTGCCCGAGCGGCGCCAGCAGCCCAACCTTGTCGCCGGCCCGGAGCTTGGCCATCAAATCGGTTCCGCGGCCCACGACTTTGTAGAGGAATTGCATTTCCTCCGGCGCAGAATTCTTCCGGCGCCCGCGCCCGTTTCCGGCCGTCAGGTCGTAGATGCTCATCGGGCGGCGCAGCAGGACGTCCGGACGGCCCAGCAACTGAATCATGGCGAATTGGCCGGGGCGAGTGGCGCGCGCCGCGCGCGGGGCATGAACACTCAGCAGGAAATGCCCGCCGGTGAGAGGCCGGTTTTCCGTGACGGGCACCATTTCGTCGTACATCTACAGTATGCTAGCACAGTTTTTGAGGCCTCGCCGCACCGCTCAAACGTGCTGCTGAATCCACCGCCGGATGTGCGGGATCGCGCTGCGCGGGAAACGGTGTGGAGACTTGTAGAAACGGAAGTCGAGCGACGCCGCGCGTTGCGCGAGTTGGCGGCGGAATTCCAGATTCTTCTGGCGCGGATACCACTCGTCGTTGGTCGCGGCGATGTGCAGGACGTGGGTCGAAGACGGCTGGTAAACACGATTCTCGCTCCAGTCGCCCGGCACGCCCCCGCAAACCGCAATCACGCCCCGGACTTTGTGAGGATGAGTGAAGACGAAACGGTAATTGTAGGAGCAGGGCTGTGAGAACCCCAGCAGAAACACTCGTTCGGGGTCGGCGTGGTGTTTCCGGGTCGCCAGGTCGATGAGCGCCTGGACGTTGCGGTGGTGGAGTTCGATAGACTCCTCCATCCGGTAGTTGGTGCCCCAGCCGAAGCCCACGTTGTACTTGTTCTGGTCTTCGCCCAGGCGGAAGAAGAACTGATAGGGGCCCTGAAGAGAGATCACAATCATCCGCCCGTCGGCAATCCGCCGGGCCAGGCGCATCATCGAATCCTTGTTCCCCTGAAAGCCGTGCAACGCGATGAGCAGCGGCCAGCGCTTTCCGGCGCGAGAGCCTCGAGGCAGTTCCCAATCGTAGTAACAGCGGATCGAGGCTCTGAGATAGTGTTCCACAGTTTATCCGCGATCGGTCGTCGGTGGGGACCGTCCCTCCCCATCCCCCACCTGCCACCTGCCGCCTACCGCTTCTCGACCTCCACAAGGTTGCAGTGGAAGGTCGAGCCTCCGCCGAGATCCGTCAGGCGATTCGAGACGAGGGTATTGATGCCGCGCCCGCCGGGGGAGTGCTTGCCCCACCAGATGGATTCCGCCGCCACCACGCCCGGGCGCATGTCCGCGGTGACTTCGGCCCAAAGCTGGCACTCGCCGCGCCCGTTGAACACGCGCACCGCGTCGCCGCTGGCGATGCCGCGCGCCCGCGCGTCTTCGGGATGGATTTTCACCGTGGGCCGGCCCATGCGCTGGCGCTGCTCCGCCACGGCGCCGAAAGTCGAATTCAGAAAATGCACCGCGGGCGGGACGACCATCTGCAGCGGAAAGCGCCGGTGCAGCTCAGGGTTCTCCGGGCTCTCTGTGCAGGGGGAATAGCCGGGCAGGGGATCGAGGCCCCGTCCGGTCATCGCCGCCGAATAGAACTCAATCTTGCCGGAAGGCGTGGCGAATTGAGCATTCGAACCAATACCCTCCTCCGGCACATTCAGGCGCAG
>Ga0334722_10006079_pt1 | contig 12035 bp, 14 predicted proteins | sample C3_bottom_MG_FD_207210 | JGI IMG/M metagenome (GOLD analysis project Ga0334722, IMG submission 207210) | Sediment microbial communities from Yellowstone Lake, YNP, Wyoming, USA - C3_bottom | ecosystem: Environmental > Aquatic > Freshwater > Lake > Sediment | place: USA: Wyoming | collected...
CTTTTCGTCGAGGAAGGCGGCGAGCTTGTCGCCGACGAGCTTGGGGCTCTCGCCCTGCTGGATGGAGAGGACACCGACGATGATCATCTCCTTGGCCAGCTTCTCCTTGGCCAGGACGACCTTGAGCTTGTTGGCGATGGGGAGGAGGATGAGGTTGGCGAAGCCGATGCCGAAGAAGGTGGCGATGAAGGCCACGGAGATCTTCTCGCCGAGCTTGGCCGGCTCGGAGAGATTCGCGAGGACGACGATGAGTCCGAGGACCGTTCCGATGATGCCCATGGTCGGGGAAAAGCCGCCGGCCGCCTCGAACATCTCGACGCCGTGCTTTTCGTGCCTTTCCCAGACCACCACATCGTTCTCGAGGAGGCTCGTGAGGGCCTCCGAGTCGGTGCCGTCGATGACGTAACGGAGTCCCTTCTTGAGGAGGGGGTCGTCCTGGTCGCCCAGGCTCTGCATGTCCTCCTCGAGGGAGAGGAGGCCGTCGCGCCGCGATTTCTCGGCGAAGGCGACGAATTTGAGGGCCAGCTCCTTGCCCTTGACCGAGGGCATCTTGAGGGCCTTGCCCATGAGCTTGCCCAGGTTCATGACGTGGACCATGTCGAAGGAGACGAAGAGGGCGCCGAAGGTGCCTCCGAAGATGATGATGATGGGGGAGGGGAGGAGGAGGCCCGCCAGGTTTCCTCCCTCGACGAGGAAGCCCACGGCGATCGACCCCACGCCCATGACGAGCCCGATGACTGTTGCTAGGTTCATGTGCACCTCACGACAGTTATGCATCGGCGTTTTTCCGCCCCGGGCTTAGCGGAAGGAGGGGGAGGGGGGGGCGGAAATACGGCTCCCCGATTTGCTTCCGGCCGAGGCGGCGACTTATAGTGTAACCGGTCGTCAGCCCCCGGGAGCCTTACTGGCCCGATCCGGCGGCGGCCAAGCGGAGGGTTGCGATGCTCCTCAGGAGTCTCGAATCTATTCTCGCGGGCAAGACGCCGGAGATAGGGCGTCGGTGGATCGCGAAGATCCGGAAATCCGACAACCTCAGGAGCCTGGGCATCCTCGGCGACGCCGAGCTCCTGGAGTTCCACGGGGCGGTCATGGGCAAGCTGGCCCGCTGGTTCGAGAAGGAGGCCGGCAAGAACGAGGTCGGCGGCTTTTTCGTCGGGGTCGGGAAGGAATATTTCGCCCAGGGCATCCCCATCTCCGAGCTGACGATGGCCCTGGTCCTCCTCAGGAAGACCGTCACCGACTACCTCCTCGAGGCCGAGGACCTCGACGGGGCCCACAGGATCTACGCCCTCATGGAGGCGGTGGACAGCCTCTCGGACTTCTACATGTTCGGCGCCTACTACCTCACGAAGGGTTACCTCGAGGCGACCTTCCTCAAGATGAGCGTGGGCGAAAACCTTTCGCGCGAGGTCCTTGGGAAGTATCTCAAGGACGATTTCTTCTTCAAATGAAGCCCGAGGCGGCTCTGGAAGCGCGCGGGAAGCTCGGGTTTCCCGGCCTCGGCATCCTGGCCCTTGTGGACGCCCTCCTCCTCTCCCTCGCCCTTCTCTCCTCGAGCCCCCTCTCGGCCCTCGCCACCTTCCTCGCCTCGGCCCTGACCCTCGGGCGCTACGGAGCGATGGCCGGCTTCTCGAGGGGCCTGGTCCGGCGGGGCTGGCTCCTCCCCCTCTCCCTCTGGCTGGCCTTCTTCGGCCTTCTCGGCCTCCTTCTCTTCCTGTCGGGGAGGAAGGGCCTCCTTCTCTGGCCGGCCCTCGTCGCCCTTTCCGGGCCCCTCGTCTTCCTCGCTCTCAGTCTGGGCGGGGCCCTCCGCGGCCTTCCTCTCGTCCTGGCCGCCCAGGCCGCCGAGTCCCTGCCGGCTTCCTCGGGAAGTCCCGGCGGAGTCGCCTCCGGGCCGGGAGGCGGGCTATGAGCGAAGGCAAGGCCGGCGAGGCTCTGACCATAGGTGAGCGGATCACCCACGCCATCGGCATCAAGACCGTGTTCACCATCGACCTCTTCGGCCTCTCGATCCCGATCTCGGACACCATGCTGATGTCCTGGGCCGTCATCCTCATCCTGGGCCTGGCCTCCTGGGCCCTGACCCGCCGCCTCAAGGAGATCCCCGGCAAGACCCAGGTCTCGGTGGAAGCCTTCGTGAATTTCATCGACGACTTCGCCGAGCAGAACATGGGCCACCACGGTCGCACCTGGGCCCCCTTCATCGGCACCCTTGGCCTCTTCATCTTCACCGCCAACATCCTGCCCGTCCTCACCCCCGTCGGGGGCTTCGGCTACGAGGCGCCCTTCATCATCCGTCCCCTCACGCGGGACATCAACGTGACCGCCGGCCTCGCCTGTCTCGTCATCGCCACGGTCATCGTCTCGGGCCTCGTCTACAAGGGGCCGGTGGGCTGGCTCAAGAGTTTCCTCAAGCCCGTGGCCTTCATGCTTCCCTTCAACATCCTCGAGTACGGGATCAAGCCCCTCTCCCTCTCCCTCCGCCTCTTCGGCAACATCCTCGGCGCCTTCATCATGATGCAGCTCATCGAGATGATCGTGCCGGTGGGGCTCCCTCCCATCTTCGGGCTCTACTTCGATCTCTTCGACGGTCTTATCCAGGCCGTCGTCTTCACCTATCTCTCTACCATCTTCATCGCCGAGGCGATCGAGTAGGAGGAATCATGGACGTACAGTCGGCCGCCCTCATCGGGGCGGGGATCGCGGTGCTTTCGGGAGTGGGGGCCGGGCTCGGCATCGGCATCGTCTCGGGGATGACCGTGCAGTCCATCGCCCGCCAGCCCGAGGTGATGGGCAAGTTCACGGGCATCTTCTTCATCGGCGTCGCCCTCGCCGAGTCCACCGCCATCTACGGTCTCGTCGTCTCCCTCCTCCTCATCTTCAAGTAGGAAAGCCAAGGGAGGTCCGGGCCATGCTCGCGTTCTCTGTCAGCTTCTTCATCACGATCCTCAACTTCGCTGTGCTCTTCTTCATCCTCAAGCGCTTCCTCTGGAAGCCCGTGCGCACCATGATCGAGGCCCGGGCCGCCAAGGTGCGGGGCGAGCTCGCCGATGCCGCCATCGCGAAGGGCGTCGCCGACGATCTCAAGGCCCGCTTCGAGGAAAGGATAGCCGGCGCCGAGGGCGAGGCGGACAAGATCATCAAGGAGTCGGCCGAGCAGGCCGTCCTCGACGCCAAGGTGATCCTGGACGGGGCGCGGGCCGAGGCCGAGACCATCAGGCTCCGCGCCGAGGCCTCGGCCGCCCGCGAGAAGGCCGCCTCCCTCGAGGCCCTGACCGGCGAGATCGCCCGGATAGCCACGGCGGCGGCGGCGAAGCTCGCCTCGCGCGAGGCGCGGCAGGGCGACGCGGCGGCCGCCGAGGCCCTCGTGCGCGAGCTGGGGAAGTCCCGTGTCTGACAGCCGCCGGGCCTGGGCCGGGGCCCTCTTCTCCGCCGCGGCCCCCCCCTCCGCCCGGGGCGAGAGCTACCGCCCTCTCTTCGCCGAGGCCCTCGAGGGTCTCCGGAAGGCCCTCGAGGAACCGGCCTTCCAGGCCGCCCTCGAGGATCCGGTCACTCCGAGGTCGAAGCGGATCGAGATCCTGTCCTCGGCCCTCGCGGCCTCAGCCCCCGCCGAGGCCCGGAGGATCTTCTCGGCCCTCATGTCCCTCATCGTCGCCAAGGACAGGATCCCCCTCCTCCCGGCGATCGCGGGGGCCTACCGCGAGCTCCTCGACGCCGAGGAGGGAAGGGTCCACCTCGAGATCGAGGCCGCCTTCGAACCCTCGCCGGCCCTGGTCGAGGAGCTCGCCGAGGCCTGGAAGAGGAGTTCGGGCGCGAAGACCGTGAGGACCAGCCTCCGCCTCAGCCCCGCCCTGATCGGCGGCTATCGGCTCCGCTCGGGCTCGATCCGCTACGATCATTCCATCGCCGGCCGCGTCGAGCGGCTCCGGCACCATCTCTCCCGTTCCTCCGGGACGGGAGGGGCACAAGGATGAAGCCATGCCAGAACGTGCCGACGAGATAACAGCCCTTCTCCTCGAGAGGCTTTCGGCCTTCGAGGACCGGCCCGAGCGCCAGGAGGTCGGCACCGTCATCCGCGCGGGGGACGGAATCGCCCTGATCTACGGCCTCGACGCCTGCGTCTACGGCGAGCTCCTCGACTTCGAATCGGGGGCCGTCGGCATGGCGATGAACCTCGAGGAGGACGATGTCGGCGCCGTCCTCTTTTCGGGGGAGAACCTCGTGCGCGAGGGCGAGACCGTCCGGAGGACGGGGAAGGTGGCCGAGGTTCCCTCCGGCCCGGGCCTCTTCGGCCGGATCATCGATCCCCTCGGCGCCCCCCTCGACGGGCTCGGGGAGTTGTCCTTCACCCGCATGATGCCGGTGGAGCGCTCGGCCGCCGGCGTCCTCGACCGGAAGGGCGTGGGCGTGCCCCTGCAGACGGGCCTCCTCGCCATCGACGCCCTCGTGCCCATCGGCCGCGGCCAGCGCGAGCTCCTGATCGGCGACCGCCAGACGGGAAAGTCGGCCATAGCCATCGACACCATCATCAACCAGAAGGGGACGGGCCTCGTCTGCGTCTACGCTGCCATCGGCCAGAAGGCCAGCTCGACCGCCCAGGTCGTCGAGGTGCTCAGGCGCCGCGGGGCCCTGGACTACACCATCGTCGTCGCCGCGACGGCCAAGTCCTCGGCCGCCCTCCAGTACCTCGCGCCCTACTCGGCCTGCGCCGTCGCCGAGCACTTCATGGACGAGGGCAAGGATGTCCTCGTCGTCTACGACGACCTCTCCAAGCACGCGGTGGCCTACCGCGCCCTCTCCCTCCTCCTCAGGCGTCCTCCGGGGCGCGAGGCCTATCCCGGCGACGTCTTCTACCTCCACTCCCGCCTCCTCGAGCGGGCGGCCCGCCTCGCGCCGGAGAAGGGCGGGGGTTCCATCACCGCCATCCCCATCGTCGAGACCCAGGGCGGCGACATCTCCGCCTACATCCCGACCAATGTCATCTCCATCACCGACGGCCAGATCTTCCTCGAGTCCGAACTCTTCTACTCGGGCATCCGGCCCGCGGTCGACGTGGGGCTCTCGGTCTCGCGCGTCGGAGGCTCGGCCCAGTCCAAGGCGGTGCGGAAGATCGCCGGCCGCCTCCGCATCGACCTCGCCCAGTACCGCGAGCTGGCCGTCTTCGCCCAGTTCGGCTCGGACCTCGACAAGGCCACCCAGGATCGCCTCGCCCACGGCAGGCGCCTCACCGAGGTGCTCAAGCAGCCCCAGTACGCGCCCCTGCCCCTCGGCCAGGAGATCGTCATTCTCTACGCCGCGGTGAACGGCTACCTCTCCACCCTCAAGGTCGAGGAGGTCAGGCCGACCCTCGAGAAGCTCCTCCTCTTCTTCTCCTACCGGCACAAGGGCCTCGTGGACGGCCTCGGCGCGAGCGGCGAGCTCGGCGCGGAGGCCGAGGCCTCGCTCAAGGCCGCGATCGAGGAATTCATGCAGTCGCACAGGGCCTCGTAACTCCATGGAGTCGATGCGCGACATCAGGACCCGGGCCCGGAGCGTCCGCCAGTCCCTGCAGATGACCACCGCGATGAAGCTCATCTCGACCTCCAAGCTCCGCAAGGCCCGGCGCCGCCTCGAGGAGTCGCGGCCCTACTTCGACGCGATCCGGCAGACCCTCGGCGAGATCCTGAAGGGCCTGCCCTCCGACCGCGGCGTCTGGTTCGACAAGCGGAGGGACAAGGAGGGCAGGCGCATCGCGACCCTGGTCATCACGGCCGACCGCGGCCTCGCGGGCGCCTACAATTCGGCGGTGATCCGCCACGTCGAGGAGGACATCCCCAAGGGTTCCATCCTCCTGCCCATCGGCAATGTGGGGAAGCGGCACTTCATGGACAAGGAGTACCTCCTCCTCGAGGACTACCCGACGGCCTCGAAGGAGCCCTCGGTCTCCGACGCCCGCGACATCGCCGCCTACGTCTCCGAGCTCTATCTCGACGGGACCATCGACGAGTTCCGCGTCATCTATACCCACCTCGTCTCCACGGTGAAGCAGGTCGTCCAGGAGCTCACCCTCCTCCCCCTCGCCCCCGAGAACCTCGAGAAGCGGACTCTCGGATCGAGGGCGGACATCGACTTCGACCGCCTGCCCGACGACGAAGCCCTCCTCGACCTCCTCGTGCCCAAATTCCTGAAAGGCGTCATCTACGGCGCCCTCGTCGAGTCCTTCGCCAGCGAACAGGCGGCCCGCATGGCGGCCATGGAGTCCTCGTCGAAGAACGCGAAGGACATGCTCGACCGCCTCCAGCTCCTGTACAACCGGGCCCGCCAGGGGGCCATCACCGCCGAAGTGTCAGAGATCGTCGCCGGGGCCGCCGCCCTCGGCGACTAGGGCCCCGGCCCGCCGGGGACAGGGAGTGTTCATGGAAAGCAACGTGGGAACCGTCGCCAGGGTCACAGGCCCCATCCTCGACCTCAAGTTCGAGGCGGGGCGCCTGCCGGCCCTCCTCAACGCCGTCGAGGTCGAGAGGGCGGACGGGAGCAGGCTCGTCACCGAGGTCCTTCTCCACATCGGCGACGGGGTCGCGCGCTGCGTGTCGATGGAGGCCACCGAGGGCCTCTCCCGCGGCCTCAAGGCCTACGACACCGGAGGTCCGATCACGGTGCCCGTGGGCGAGGAGGTGCTGGGCCGCATGTTCAACGTGACGGGATCGCCCATCGACGGCGGACCTCCCGTCACCTCGAAGCGCTCCCCCATCCACCGCGAGGCCCCGAGCCTGGACGAGCAGCGGACCTCCTCCGAGGTCTTCGAGACGGGTATCAAGGTGATCGACCTCATCGCGCCCTACGCCAAGGGAGGGAAGATCGGCCTCTTCGGCGGCGCGGGCGTGGGCAAGACCGTCGTCATCATGGAGCTGATCCGCAACATCGCCAGCGAGCACGCGGGCTACTCCGTCTTCGCCGGGGTCGGCGAGAGGAGCCGCGAGGGCAACGACCTCTACCGCGACATGACTGAGTCGGGGGTCCTCAAGCAGACGGCCCTGGTATTCGGCCAGATGAACGAGCCCCCCGGTGCCCGCATGCGCGTGGCCCTCTCCGCCCTGGCCATGGCCGAGCACTTCCGCGACGAGCTCGGGCGCGATCTCCTCCTCTTCATCGACAACATCTTCCGCTTCGTGCAGGCGGGCTCCGAGGTCTCGGCCCTCCTCGGCCGCATCCCCAGCGCCGTCGGCTACCAGCCCACGTTGGCAAACGAGCTCGGCGCCCTCCAGGAGCGCATAACGTCGACCCGCAAGGGCTCCATCACCTCGGTGCAGGCGGTCTATGTCCCGGCCGACGACCTCACCGACCCGGCGCCGGCCACCACCTTCACCCACCTCGACGCGACGACCGTCCTCTCGCGCAAGCTCGTCGAGCAGGGCATCTACCCCGCGGTCGACCCCCTGGCCTCGACCAGCCGCGTCCTCGACCCCCAGGTGGTCGGCGAGGAGCACTACGGAGTCGCGCGCCGCGTGCAGGAGATCCTCCAACGCTACCGCGAGCTCCAGGACATCATCGCCATCCTCGGCATGGACGAGCTCGGACCCGATGACAAGCTAGTCGTCGTCCGGGCCCGCAAGATCCAGCGCTTCCTCTCCCAGCCCTTCTTCGTCGCCGAGCAGTACACCGGCATCGAGGGACGCTACGTGCCCCTGGTCGAGACGATCAAGGGCTTCAAGGAGATCATCGAGGGAAGGTGCGACGAGCTTCCCGAGCAGGCCTTCTACATGGCCGGCACCATCGACGAGGTCCGGTCCAGGGCCGCGAAGTAGGAGGGAGCGTGGGACAGTACCGCCTCGAGATCCTCAGCCCCTCGCGCCGCCTCTTCGCGGGGACGGTGGACTCCGTGACCTTCGAGACCTGGGACGGTTTCATGCAGGTCTTCGCGGGCCACGAGAGCATCGTCGTGCCGGTGAAGCCCTGCCTGGCCCGCATCGCCGGAGGGGGCGAGAGGAGCGTCGCCATCCTGGCGGAGGGCTTCGCGACCATCACGGGCGAGAAGGTGGAGCTCTTCGTGGACTCGGCCGAGTGGCCCGAGGAGATCGACCTGGAGAGGGCGGAGCGGGCCCTGGCCCGCGCCGAGGAGAGGCTCAGGACCGAGAACCTCTCGTGGATGGTCAGGCGCTCCAAGTCGGCGGCCGCGCGCGCCAAGGCCCGCATCGCGGGCCACGCCCTCCGCGCCGCCGCGAAGCCCCCGGCGTCCCAATAAAGAAACCGCCCCGCGTATTCGCGCGCGGGGCGGCCATTCTCTCCGAGCCGGCGCCGTGCCGGCCTTCGGTGCACTTTTTGTGGCGGCGGCTCGGCTAGGCCGAGAGCTCCGCGATGTAGCCCGTCCTCACGCAGGTGTCGAAGAGATCCTTGGCGAGGAACTCCTCGCGGACATCCTCCCACTCCTCGTGGCGGTGGACGATGCGCACGTAGAAACCACCCTCGGTCTCTGAGATGAGCTCGAGGACGGAGGGTTCGGTTCCGGCGCCCTTGATGGCGAACTGTTTCATGCGCGTACTCCTTTGTTCCAGTATCGGAGCGGCGCGCGGCGGGGTTTACAGGGACTTTGCCCTCTCGGGCGGCGGGACGGGGCCTAGTTCGCCGCCGTCCTTTCTCGTCTGCGCGGCGAGGATCGCGTACTTGCCGGCGTGCTCGCGGAGACTCGCGATCTCCTCGGCGGTGAGGGCGCGCACGACCTTGGCGGGGCTGCCGAGGATCATGGAGCGGGGAGGGAAGCGCTTGCCCTGGGTGACGAGGGCCCCGGCTCCGACGATGCTCTCGCTCCCGATCTCGCAGTTGTCGAGGAGGACGGCGCCCATGCCCACGAGGCTGTGGTCGCCGACCGTGCAGGCATGGACGATGGCCCCGTGGCCCACGGTGACTCCCTCGCCGATCAGGCAGGGTCCGCCCTCGACGACATGGACGACGGCGCCGTCCTGGATGTTCGTCCGCGCGCCGATGCGCACCTCGGCGAGATCCGCGCGCACCACGGCCCCGTACCAGATCGAGGCCTCGGGGCCGGCTTCGACCGCGCCTGCGACCTCGGCGTTCCAGGCCACGAAGACGGACTCGTGAAGGAGGGGCGCGGCGCCCTTGCAGGGATGGGTCATGGAAGCCTCCGGGCCGCCATAGTGCCGCGCGCGACCGGGGAGGGCAAGCCCCGCCCGCGGGGCGCCGGTCTTCTTGACAGGCCGACAGCCGCCGTTCTACGGTCATCCGCGTCCACGAGGGGGTAGTGTAGATGACTCTAGCGGAAGAATTGAACGAGGCTCTGGAGGGCAGCGTCGCGGGACGCCTCCTCTCGGACATGGGGAAGCGCATGTACTTCCCTCGCGGGATCCTGTCCCAGAGCGCCGAGGCCGACCAGAAGGCGAAGCGCTTCAACGCGACCATCGGCATGGCCTACGAGGAAGGGGAGCCCCTCATCCTCGACGCCATCCGCGCCGCCCTGCCCAGCCTGACTCCCTACGAGTCCGTCGCCTACGCCTCGACCGCGGGCGTGCCCGAGCTGCGCAAGCGCTGGAAGGCCGCCCTCGAGGACAAGAACCCCTCGCTGCGCGGCAAGGTCTTCTCCCTTCCCGTCGTCGTGCCCGGCCTCACCGCCGCGGTCTCCTATATCTCCGATCTCTTCCTCGATCCGGGCGACGTCGCCGTCGTGCCCGATCTCCACTGGCCCAACTACCGCCTCGTCGTGGAGTCGCGCCGCACGGGCGTCGGCCTCACCTATCCGCTCTTCGCCGGCCAGGGCTTCAACGTCGAGGGCTTCGAGGCGCGGCTCCGCGAGGGCGCCAAGAACCGCCGCAAGGTGGCCGCCATCCTCAACTTCCCCAACAATCCGACCGGATACTCGCCCACCCTGGCCGAGGCCGAGCGCATCGTGGAGACCATCGGCCGCGTCGCGGACGAGGGCAGCGACGTCCTCGTGGTCACCGACGACGCCTACTTCGGGCTCCAGTACGAGGAGGGGATCCTGCGCGAGTCCCTCTTCGGGCGCCTCGCCGACTTCCACGAGCGGGTCCTCGTCGCCAAGGCCGACGGTCCGACGAAGGAGGACTACGTCTGGGGCTTCCGCCTGGGCTTCGTCAGCTTCGCGGGGAAGGGCCTCGACGCCACCCGCCTCGACGCGCTCACGAAGAAGCTCATGGGCGTCATCCGCTCCTCGGTCTCCAACTCCAACGGCCCGGGCCAGCACCTCCTCCTGAAGGCCCTCGGCGAGCCGGGCTACGAGGCCCAGAAGGCCCGCTACCGCGAGCTCCTCGCCTCGCGCTACCGCAAGGTGCGCGCCTTCCTCGACCGGACCGCCCTGCCGCCCTGCCTCCAGCCCCTTCCCTTCAATTCCGGCTACTTCATGAGCCTCGAGTGCCGCGGCATCTCGGCCGAGACCCTCCGGCTTCGCCTGCTCGACAAGGGCATCGGCACCATCGCCCTCGGCGAGCGCCACCTCCGCGTCGCCTTCTCCTGCGTCGAGGCCTCGGATATCGACGAGCTCTACCTTGCCATCGTGGCCGAAGCCACGGCCCTCGCGGGAGCCGCCGCCCCGTGAGGCGCGGCGGGGGGAGGGGAGGGCAGGGGCGAGGTCTCCTCGGCCTGCTCTGTCTCCTCGCCCTTCTCGCGCCGCGGGGGTTCTCGCAGCAGAATCCCGCGGCGGTCGCCGTCCCCCCTTCCGGCTCCACCTTCGAGGGGCTGGCGAGCTGGTACGGCGCGGCCTTCCAGGGGCGGCGGACCTCGAGCGGCGAGCTCTTCGACAAGGAGGGTTTGACCGCCGCCCACCGCAGCCTGCCCTTCGGCACCCTCCTCCGCGTGACGGACCTGGCCAGCGGGGGGTCCGTCGTCGTCCGGGTCAACGACCGCGGTCCCTTCGTCGGGGACCGCGTCCTCGACCTCTCGGAGGCCGCGGCCCGCCTCATCGGGCTTCTGCCCGAGGGCACGGGAAGGGTAAGCTGCTACGTCCTACCCCCCGATGAGGCGGCCTCCTTCGGCGCCCCCTCGCCCCTCCCTCCCGCGACGGTCGCGACGGGGCCGGCCGAGGGACAGAGGACCTGCAGGATCCAGATCGCGAGCTACCGCGAGGCCTCCAACGCGGCGGCCACCCTCGACCGGCTCAGGCTCTCGGGGATCGCCGCGACCCTCGAGGAGGCCGGCACCTATCGGAGAGTCCTCCTGCCCGCGGTCCCCGAGTCGGAGGTCCCCGCCCTCCTTCTCCGGCTCAAGTCCCTCGGCTACCGGAACCTTCTTCTCTCCTGGTCGCGCTGAAGGGCGCCGGGCGGGAGCGCCCCGCCTCCTCGCCCCGCGGCGCGGGCGCGGGAAAGGCGAGCTCGAAGACGGCGCCGCGATGCCCCTCCGCGGGCCTCAGCACTGATTTGCCGCCGAGGTAGGCGGAGAGGGTCTCGATGATCTTGAGGCCGAGGCTCTGCCGCGCCCCCTCGAAGGCGGGAGGGGGCTCGGGCGCGCCTTCCTCCGCCCCTCCCCCATCTTCGATGCCCGGTCCGTCGTCTTCGAGAAAGAGTCGCCAGAGCTCCGGTCCCGGCTGGAGGCGCAGGCGGAGCGAGGGCATCCCGGTCCCCGAGCTCTCGGCGTGCTTTATCGCGTTGGTGAGAGCCTCGTTGACGATGAGGCCGAGGTGGACGGCCGTGTCCATGGGCAGGGAGGAGCCCCCCTCGCCGAGCTCGAGGCGGAGCCGCGAGGGATCGAGCCCCGCCCCGGCGGCGGCCCGCGAGGCGAGGGTCGAGAGATAGCCGGCGGCGTCGACGTCGAGGGTGCCCGAGTCCGTGATGAGGACATCATGGACCCGCGAGATGGCAAAGAGGCGGCCGAGGAGCTCGCCCGAGGCCTCGACGAAGGCGGGGTCGCGGGAGCGCGAGCGCTGGAGCTGCACGAGACTCTTCACGACATTGAGGTTGTTCCTGACGCGGTGATTGAGCTCGGCGAGGAGGACCTCCTTGTCGGCGAGGGCCTTTCTGAGCTTCGACTCCACGCCGAGGCGCCGGTCCATCTCCTCCTCGATGGCGAGGAAGTGGTCGGAGAGACTGCCGAAGAGG
>Ga0334722_10006080_pt1 | contig 12033 bp, 11 predicted proteins | sample C3_bottom_MG_FD_207210 | JGI IMG/M metagenome (GOLD analysis project Ga0334722, IMG submission 207210) | Sediment microbial communities from Yellowstone Lake, YNP, Wyoming, USA - C3_bottom | ecosystem: Environmental > Aquatic > Freshwater > Lake > Sediment | place: USA: Wyoming | collected...
CTCTTGGAATCGGGTTACACCTCCCACGGCGCGGCGGGTTACATTCTTAAATGTCTCGACGGCTCCTCAACGGTTACATTTAACACGTCTCGATACGCGCGGTTTACTTTGGCCGGGAAGGCGGGTACAATTCGGCGCACCAAGGAGGTCAGGCATGGGACTGCAAATCAGTGAGAAGGATTCCGCGGGGGTGACGGTGCTGACCTTGTCCGGGCGGGTAACGCTGGGCGAGGAGAGCAGCCAGTTGCGCGCCAAGCTGAAGGACCTGCTGGCGGCAGGGAAGACCCGCGTGGTGCTGGACCTGGCTGACGTCAGTTACATCGACAGCGCCGGCCTGGGCACGCTGGTGGCGGGTTACACTTCAGCGCGCAGCCAGGGGGCGGGCATGAAGCTCGCCAACCTCACCAAGAAGTTTGACGAACAGCTGCATATTACTAAGTTAGTTACCGTCTTTGACGTGTATAACAGCGTCGAAGAGGCAATCAAGTCCTTCACTCCGGCCTCCTGAAACTCCCACCCCGGCGCCAGCGCCGGGCCTGCCCTGCCCGCCGGCAGGCGGGCGCAGGCAGGCTGCAACCGGGCAGCCGTGGCGCCTGGGCGACCCCTCTGCCTGGAGGAAGGGGGCTACACCGCTCAAATTCCTGCGGGGTTATCCAGCCAATAAGCCGCCAGGCCGGAAAGTAACTTCGGGTAGAAATCCGTGGACTTCTGCGGAAGGGGTTGTCCCGCCAGCGCATTCTCCCAGACGGCATCCACCGGCGTGGGATTCATCAGCAGCGCGAGTTGCGCCCGGCCCTGGTCAACTTGGGCCAGCGCTTCGGCGAACTCCCGCGCGTAGCGGAGATTCCTCTCTTCCCGAACCGCCTGGCGGTCGATGCCCAGCGTCTGTTCGAGCAGCAGCCGGTGCAGGATAACGACATCGAGGCGGCGCAGGCCGGCGGCAACGTCCGCGAGCGGGCCGGCCAGGTCGAGACCGGCGCGCAGGCGCAACAGCGCCAAGCGGCCCGCCCCGGCATACGCCACAAGCGCCGGGCCGCCACGCCCCGCCTCCGCCAGGCGGGCGCGGAGTTCCTCACCGGCGAGCGGGCCAAGATTCTCCCAAGCGAAAAACCGTCCCGCCCTCTCTTGGAAGGCGTTCCAGTCGAACCCTGGGAGGCTGTGGACCACGCGGTGCGTCGGCAGGATGGTCAGGCCCGCGCTCTCTTTGCGGATGAAGGTCATCATCACGTACTCGGCGCGCTCGTCGCGTTTCCCCTGGGCGCGGCAAAAATCCCGGTAGGCGAGCGCCGTCTCGTAGCGGTGATGGCCGTCGGCGATCACCAGCTTGCGGCCGCGCATCGCGGCGACGATATGTTCGAGAGTTTGCGGATTGCTCTCGCGCCACAGCCTATGCATGCAGCCGTACTCATCCGTGACGACGGCGGCCTCTATGCCGATGGCGTTGCGTTCCAATCTCTGCTCGATCTCCCGCTCCGGATCGCTGTAGAGCACGAAGATCTGCCCGAAGTGCGCGCGCGTGGCCTTGAGCAGTTCCAGCCGGTCAGCCTTGGGGCCGGAAAGCGTCTCCTCGTGACGGTGCACGACGCAAGCGTCGTAATCCTCCAGCCGGCAGAGCGCGATGAAGCCGCGCCGCTGCTTGCTGGAGAATGCCTCTCCGGGCAAATTGTAATCCTGATAGTACGCATAGACCGCCGGCTCGGGATCGGGCACCAGCACGCCGGCTTCGATCCACTCGCCGAGCGTCCGTGCAGCGCGCCTATAAACATTGTCCACGGGGGTGTCGCCGGGGTTCGCGCGTCCGCGGATGATGCGCACCAAATTATACGGGCTGAGGTCGTAGTACCGCGCCTGCATCTCGGGGCTGATCTTGTCGTAGGGTTGCGTCACGACCTTGCCGAGATGGCCCACCTTTGCGGGGTTGTAGCGCAGCGCTCGAAAGGGGAGGATTTCCGCCATAGGTCTCGCTTCCGTGGAATTTGACCCGGACAGACAAAGTTATCACACGTGATTCAGCGCGTCGAGTTTGGTCCGTCGCGGCGGCCGGGAAGAGGGGTCATGACGCGCGGCGCGGTTTCAGATAAAATGATGGGCTCGACCGCCCCGTGCCCTCGCGAAAGGTCCTTCCCATGGCTGAACTTCGGCTGAACCCGATTACGCGCCGCTGGATTGTGACCGGCCCGCGTCCCGTCATCCCAGATGCGTTAGAAGCCGATGCGCTGTGCCCGTTCTGCCCGGGCAACGAACGCCTGACGCCGAAACCGATCCTGGAGGCCCGCGACGCGACGGGCGCTTGGATGACCCGCGTCTTTCACGACCGCGCGCCGATCTTCCGGATCGAGACTCCGCTCGATCCGCGCGGCGAAGGGATGTACGACCGCATGAACTGCCTGGGCGCGCACGAGATCGTGGTCGATACGCCGCAGCACGGCGTGACCATGGCGCACCTCTCCGTGGAGCAGTTGGCGAGGGTCATCGAGGTCTGCCGCGACCGCATTCTCGACCTCAAGCGCGACCGGCGTTTCCGCTACGTCTCGCTTTTCAAAGACCAGAACCTTTCGCCCGCGGCGGTGGCGATGCACAGCCACTCGCAAATCCTGGCTAGTCCCGCGCTGCCCATGATCATCCAAACCGAACTGCGCTGGAGCCGCGAGCACTTCGAGAAGAAGGAGCGCTGCCTCTATTGCGACATGCTGCAGCAGGAGATTCGCCAGGAAAAGCGCGTGGTGGACCAGAATCCGGATTTCATCGCGCTCTGCCCCTTCGCCTCACGCTCGTCTTACGAACTCTGGATCCTGCCTTTGCGCCACGCTTCTTCGTTCGAAAAGGATATCGCGGATGCGCCGCGCGTGGCGTCGTTCGCTGCGTTCTTCAAGAGGTGCCTGCAGCGGATCGAGAACATCTCGACGTCGCTCCATATGGTCGTTCACACCGAGCCCAACTTGCAGGCGAGCGGGTGGTCGAAGGACTTCTGGACGTCCATCGCCGACGACTATCACTGGCACATCGAGATCAATCCCGACATCGAAGGGGAGCGACGGGTTTTTGGCGCCGAGGGATTTTACTTCAATCCTATTCCGGCGGAGGAAGCGGCGCTGGTCCTGAAAGCCCTGGAGCCGGACGCGGATGCCCGGCCCGCGGAGTGAGGTGAGCCAGGCTGTGCCGATTCCCGCTGAAGTCTTGCATTCAATCCGGCTGCTGATTTTCGATCTGGACGGGACGCTGATCGACAGCAAACTGGACCTGGCGCTGAGCGTCAACGCCCTGCGCGCGCAACGGGGGCTGAGCCCGCTCCCGCACGAGCTGGTCGGGACGTACGTGGGGCACGGCGTTACGACCCTGGTGCGTCGCGCTCTGGGTGGCGAGATCGGCGACGGCGACGTCGAAAAGTGCGTGGCGATTTTTGTCGAGCACTACCGCCAGCACATGCTCGATCACACCGTCGCGTATCCCGGCGTGGTCGAGGCGCTCGAGGCGTTGGGCGGGAGAAGCTTGGCCGTACTGAGCAACAAGCCGGTGGTCTTTTGCCGCGAGATTCTTGCCGGCCTGGGATTGGAGCGCCATTTCGCATTCATCTACGGCGGCAACAGCTTCGAGCAGAAGAAGCCGGATCCGGCCGGGGCGCGACGTTTGATGGCCGACCTGAACGCCTCGCCGCGCGAAACGCTCATCATCGGCGATTCTGACACCGACGTGCTCACCGGACGCAACGCCGGAGCCTGGACGTGCGGGGTAACGTACGGGTTCGGCGCGCCCACGCTTGCGAACGCTCCACCGGATCTGGTCCTTGCAGACCTCCGCGAGTTGCCCCCCTTGTTGAATGGGAAACAGGCAAAAGGCTGAAGGACGAAGGAAAGGCACATCGGTGGGGCGATTTTGCATCCAATCCAGGGTAGCCCGGAAAGAGGAAGCGGAGATAAACTGACATGAAGAGGTCACCGGCACAGTGGGTGCCAAAGTTGACGAACCACCGCGGATTGCTAATCGTCCTCAGTCTGCTGCTCTCTGCTTACGACTTACTGCCTGCTGCCTACCTGCTCGCTCAGGAACAGGCACCAGCAACGGAGGCGGCGCAGCCGCCTGAAGATGAGAAACCTCTGCCGGGCGATTGGGCGGTCGAGCTTATCGACGCGGCCGAGCATTCTCCCAATTCGGAGGCGCGCGACGCGCTCTATCGGGCGGTGATGGCGACCGGCCCGGCCATCGTTCCCCAGCTTGAGGAGGCACTGAAGGACGACCGCACAGCGGAGTTTGCCGCACAGGCCCTGGCTTTCGTCGGCGGCGAGAAGGCGACCCAGATTCTCTGGAAGCTGCAAGAGGATCCGCGCGACCTCAGCTTGGCGCGTTTTTATTACGGCGCGCTGGCAGAATTTGATGCCCCGGAAGCCGCGCAAACACTGCTCGCCGTGGTTAACCGCTCCGATCAGGAGCCTGACCGCATGGTGACGGAAGCCGCCATTATTGCCCTCACGGTGCGGTCGGATCCCACACTGGTCGCGCCCTTGCGCGAGGCTCTGGCGAAGACGCAGGACGTGGTCATTCGCCTGGACTTGGAAAATGCCATCGAGGTCATCGAGGCGCGCGCTAAGTACCTGGCGGCTCCGCAGGCGAAGAAGACGGGGGCGTCCATCGAGGAGGCGGTGCGGACGTATTTCGCACCCGCCCTGAACGCTCCCGGTGCTGCTCCGCCGCCATCATCGCCCGTCCCCCCCAAGTCCGCGGTAGGTCGCGCCGGTGCGGCAGGCACCGCTCCCAAACCTGCCGCGACCCGCACCGGCGCCGCGAAACCTTCCCCCTCTCCCGAACCTCCGGTCAAGGTTCATATCCAGCAGTTGACGTTTTCTCCGGAGAAGACCCGCGCGCTGGCGCGCGTGACGTTCGAAGATCCTTCCGCCGTGGCCAACTACGATATGGTCTTACAGAAGCGTTATGGCGAATGGTTCGTCGCCAGCGTGTGGCTGGGCACGGAGAGGGAGAAAGCTCCTCTTACTCCCGCGGCGCCGGAGCAGTGAGTCAAACTTCAGATGGCATTGCCAAGGTTGCCCCGAGGCGCGGCTTCCCGCATAATCGTTCCTCCATGAAACACGTCGTCGTCGGCACGGCCGGACACATCGATCATGGCAAGTCAGCGCTGGTGAAGGCGCTGACGGGAACGGACCCCGATCGCTGGGAGGAGGAGAAGCGGCGCGGCATCACCATTGATCTGGGGTTCGCGCACCTCGACTTGGGTGGCGACTTGCGCGTGAGCTTTGTGGATGTGCCGGGCCACGAACGCTTCGTCAAGAACATGCTGGCGGGCGTGGGCGGCATCGATCTGGTGATGCTGGTCGTCGCCGCTGACGAATCCATCAAGCCCCAGACGCGCGAGCACTTCGATATCTGCAAGATGCTGGGAACTCGCCAGGGCCTTGTGGTGATCACCAAATCCGACCTGGTGGAGCCTGAAATCCTGGATCTGGTTCGACTGGAAGTGCAGGATTACGTTGCAGGTTCATTCCTCGACGGCGCGCCGGTCGTAGCCGTGAGCGCGCGGACCGGCGAGGGTTTGGACGCGCTGCGTGCCGACCTTCGCCGCCTGGGTCTGGATGCTGCCCCGCGGCCGGTGAATCTGCCCTTCCGCCTGCCGATTGACCGCGCCTTCGTGATGAAGGGTTTTGGCGCGGTCGTGACGGGGACTTTGATCGCAGGAAGAATCGAGAAAGAGGCGGAGGCGGAGATCTTCCCGCTGGGGCGGCGCGCCCGGGTGCGCGGGATCGAAGTGCACAACCAGCAGGCCGAATACGCCGAGGCCGGGCAGCGCACGGCGCTAAATTTGGCCGGTGTGGAGGCTCAGGACCTGGCGCGCGGCATGACGCTGGCCCCGCCAGCCTTGTTCGAGAGCACGGCGCGCCTGGACGCCGCCATTTCCGTCCTCCCCTCGGCGCGGCCTCTGAAGACCCGAGCCCGCGTGCATTTTCATTGCTGGTGCTCCGAGACGGTGGCTGAAGTCGTTGTGCTCAACGGCAAGGAGATTACTCCCGGCGCCCGGGCATACGCCCAGCTCCGGCTGGCGGAACCGGGATTGTTTCTGCCGGGAGATCGCTTCATTATTCGGCAATTCTCGCCGTTGGTTACTATTGGCGGTGGAACAGTTCTGGACAATCATCCGCCCAGGCACCGGTTGAACGATCCCGCCGTTCTCAACCTTCTTAAGGTAATGGAATCGGGTGGTGCGGAAGCGCGGCTGGAGATTCTGACCCGTCAGTCCGGTGAGGCGGCGGTAAGCGCGCTGGTGGCGCGGAGCGGGTGGCAGCCCGAAGAGGTGTTGCGAATTGGAAGTCGGCTGGAGGCCGACAAGCGCCTGGTGATTCTGGGCCAACCGCCGGGCGTGTTTGTCCACGGCGACTATTTCGAGTCACTCGAGCGCAGCGTTGTGGACCATCTGGAGAAGTTTCACGCGGCCAATCCGCTGACCGCGGGAATGGGCAGGGAAGACTTGCGTGGCCGCTTGGCGTCGCGCAGCGCCGGGCCGAAGCAACCCCCGTCGTCGGCCCTATTCAATGCCGTCGTCCAGGCGCTGGCTAGGCAAGGGAAGGTGGTGGCGAGGGGGGAAACCGTCCTCCTGGCGGGACGTGGCATTCAGTTGACCGCGGAAGAATCGGCAGCGAAGGAGCAAATCCGCCGTGCGTTCGAGAAGGCGGGCCTCGCCGTGCCCAGCGCCAAGGAAGTGCTGGAGCGATTGCGCATTGACCGGGCGCGCGCCGAGAAATTGCTGCGCCTGCTACTCGAAGAGGGTACGCTCATCAGAGTTACGGAAGATCTGATCTTTCACGTGGCGGCGCTGACAGATCTGCGGGAAACCGTGGCGCGCCGGAAGACGCAGAGCAGCCGCATCAACATCACGGTGTTCAAGGAGCTGACCGGGCTGTCCCGCAAATACGCGATCCCGCTCCTGGAGTACCTCGACCGCGAGCGCGTAACCCGGCGGGAAGGGGACGATCGGATTATTCTCTGATTTGCTGGCCGTTGGTCGTGGGTTGGGAGTTGTCATTCACGGCCGACTCACAACTAACCACGCCCGGCAGCAACCAACGGTACGCTGTTCCACCTGGTCACCGAGGACTTGTGAAGGGTTTCAGCAAGTCGTAGACGAGTGCGACCGGCAGTCCCACGACGTTGAAGTAGCAACCCTCGATGCGGGTCACATATTTGCTGGCCAGGCCCTGAACGCCATAGGCGCCCGCCTTGTCCATCGGCTCGCCGCTCGCAACGTAGCCCGTGATTTCCTCTTCGTCGAGAGCACGGAAAGTTACAAGCGTGGTTTCGTGCGCCAGCGCTTGCACGCACGCCGGAGCGCGGACGAGACAGACTCCTGTGATGACGCGGTGGGTAGCGCCGGAAAGCCGTCGCAACATGCGGGCGGCGCCGCTTGCGTCGGCGGGCTTGCCGAGAATCTCGCCGCCGGCAACAACCACGGTGTCGGCCCCGAGAACCAGCGAATCCGGGGGAGCCGTGGCGGCCACATCCAAAGCCTTGTCACGCGCCGCGCGGCGCGCGAAATCCTCGGCCGCCTCGCCGGGGAGCGGGATTTCCTCGACCGCAGGGGGGCGCACGTCAAATTCGAAACCAGCCTGCCGCAGGAGCTCCTGGCGGCGGGGCGAGGCGGAGGCGAGAATCAAGCGCATGGAGGTGGGGATTATATGAGCTTCGATGCGCCGCTCACAAGCCATTCTCTCGCGCGGCGGTGCTGTGCTAAACTCGATGACCACATCAAACTTGACGGATGAAGGGCGGGGAGAGGGCCGTGGAAGAGGTCGGGAAGATTCTGCCTGTGGTTCTCAGGCGGCAGGTGCGGCGCAACGAGGCCATGCTGGTTGAAGTTCTCGCTCCGCTTTGGCCGTGCGTCGTGGGCAAGGGTATCGCGCAACAATCGCGCCCGGCGGCTTTTGCGGCGGGAACCCTGACGCTTGCCACTTCCTGCCCATCCTGGGCCGCGCAGCTTCGGCAGATGTCGGACCAGGTCTGCGCGCGGGTGAACAATTATCTGGGAGCAACGGTCGTCAAGAAGCTACGGGTGGAGCTGGTGTTGAACGTGGACGCACCCGGCGCCTTGACGACGCCGGAGAAACCCGTCCCGGGGCCTGAGAATTCTTTCCCGTGCGTGCCCGAGGGCGCAGGTCATTTGGAGCCTGAGATGTCAAAGATTCTCGAGCAGTCGTTTGGAAAATACTTTGCGCGCCCCAAGACCAAGGTTCATGGATGGCATTAACCGAGAAGGACGTTCGTCACGTCGAAGAACTCGCTCACCTCGAGCTGACTGAGGACGAGGTGAAGAAGTTCGTGCCGCAGCTCGACTCCATCCTGCAATATATGCAGAAGCTGAACGAGCTCGACACGAGCCAGGTCGAGCCGATGGCCCAGGTCACTTATCCGGCGAGGGAAAATCCGGCGCTGCGTGCGGATGAACCCCGGCCGATGTTCCGGCAGGATGAGGCCCTGGCCAGCGCGCCGGAGAGCGACGCGGGCTGCTTCAAAGTGCCGCGGGTCATCGAGAAAGAATAGGCCGGCGGCGGAATTCGAAATTCGAAAAACGATAACTGTATCCGGGATAAATTTCGATTCCCGCTTTTCGATGATATGGACTTGACGGCGCTGAGCATCAGCGAAATTCGCCAGCGACTGGCCGCGCGCAAGATTTCCGTGGAGGAATTGGTGCGCGCGCACTTTGAGCGGATTGCGGCGCGAGATGGCGAAGTGCGCGCCTATCTCCATCTTTCGCCCGAGCGCGCCCTGGAGCAAGCCCGGAAGATTGATGCAGTCGTGGCGGCCGGCGGGGCGCTTCCGCCGCTCGCTGGCGTGCCGGTCGCCGTTAAAGATGTGATCCTCACGCGCGGCCTCCGCAACACCTGCGCCTCGAAGATTCTGGAGAACTACGTCGCTCCCTACGATGCCACCGCCGTCGAGCGGCTGGAAGCAGCGGGTGCGTGCATTCTCGGCAAAACGAACTGCGACGAATTCGCCATGGGCTCCTCCACGGAGAACTCGGGATTTTTCGCCACTCATAATCCACACGACTTGACGCGCGTCCCGGGCGGGTCGAGCGGCGGCTCGGGCGCGGCGGTCGCGGCCCAGATGGCGACGGTGGCGCTGGGGTCCGACACCGGCGGCTCGATTCGACAGCCCGCCGCCTTCTGCGACGTGGTCGGCATGATGGGAACTTACGGGCGCGTGTCGCGATACGGCCTGGTGGCCTTCGCATCCTCGCTCGACCACATCGGTCCGTTCGGCCGCTCGGTGCGCGACGTGGCGCTGGTGCTGCGGACGATCGCCGGTCGCGACCCGAGGGATTCGACCTCCGCCGACGTTCCCGTGCCCGACTACGAAGCAGCGCTCGATCGCGACGTGCGCGGGCTGAAGGTGGGCGTGCCGAGGGAATACTTTGCGGGACTGAATCCCCAGATTGGCGGCAATATCCAGGCGGGCATCGACCTGCTCGGGAAGCTGGGGTGCAAGATCGAAACGCTTAGCCTGCCGCACACCGACTACGCCATCGGGTGCTACTACATCATCTGCACCGCAGAGGCGAGTTCGAACCTGGCGCGCTACGACGGCGTGCGCTACGGATTCCGTTCGCCCCAGTTCGACGGCCTGCGCGATATGTACAAGAAGACGCGCGACCGCGGCTTCGGCGCGGAGGTCAAGCGGCGCATCATGCTGGGGACCTACGTGCTCAGCTCCGGCTACTACGATGCCTATTACCTGAAGGCGCAGAAAGTGCGCGCCCTCATTGCGCGGGATTTCGTGCAGGCTTTCGAGCAGGTGGATGTGATCGTCACCCCGACCTCGCCTATCCCACCGTTCAGGCTGGGTGAGCGCGTGGACGACCCCTTGCAGATGTACTTGGCCGACATTTACACCGTGACGGCAAGCCTGGCCGGCATTCCCGGCATTTCCGTGCCCTGCGGCAGGACCAAGGGTGAGCCGCGGTTGCCGGTCGGAATGCAAATTCTTGCGAAACACTTCGACGAAGCGCGGCTGCTGCAAGTGGCGCACGCCTTTGAAAAGGCGGGCGGCTTGCAAGTGGCGTAGCGAGTGTCCCCGGCTCATTCCCCCGTATCAACCCTGCAAAACCCACGCCCCTGACGGGTTCGCCCCCGCTGTCGTTAGTGATGCCCTTAAGAGATGCGGGTGGTCGTATAATAATCGGGACAGGGGTGTGACGTGTTCATGAGGGGCTGGCCGAAACGCCTGCCGAATCTTGCATTCGCCCTGCTGTGGGCGGGAAGTCTGGTGCTTGCCGGCGAGAACCTGGCAGGGAAGGCGGCCCTGCTCGATCTGTCCGGCCGGCACGTCAATCCTCTCCGCGCGACCCGCGCCAAGGCGACGGTGTTCGTCTTCACGCGCTCGGATTGCCCCATCTCCAACCGCTACGCTCCGGAGGTGCGGCGTCTCTACAAGAAGTTCGCCCCCCAGGGCGTCACTTTCTGGCTGGTGTATCCCGACCCCAACGAAGCGCCGGAGGCCATCCGCAAACATCGGGAGGAATACGCCTACCCCTTCGGCGTCTTGCGAGATCCCACGCATGCTCTGGTAACACTCACGGGAGCGAAGGTCACGCCGGAGGCGGCGGTTTTTGTGCGGGGCGGGGAGATGGTCTATCACGGGCGTATTGACGATCTTTACGTTGATTTCGGAAAAACGCGGCGCGCCCCCACGACCCACGACCTCGAACAGGTCCTGGAAGCGGTGCTCGAGGGCAGGCCGGTCAAAGCGGCCTCAACTCCCGCTGTCGGTTGCTTCATCTCGGACCTAAAATGACCCGCACCGCCAGGCTTCTCCTCCTGCTCTCGGGCCTCGTCTGCGCGGCGGCGCTTCGGGAATTGGCTCCGGCCGGCTTCGGAGCGCCGCCCGCCGCGGCACAGTCAAAGTCCCCCGCCGTTACCTTCAACAAAGACGTCGCCCCCATTCTTTTCAAGCAGTGCGTGGTCTGCCACCACCCCGGCGGCCCGGGGCCGTTCAGCCTGCTAACCTATTCCGACGCGAAGAGGCGCGCACAACAGATTGCGACGGTCACGCGCAGCCGTTACATGCCGCCCTGGCTGCCCGAGCCCGGCTATGGTGAATTCGTGGGGAACCGAAGGCTGTCCGACGAAAAGATCAACCTGTTCGCCCGGTGGGCGGAAGAGGGCGCCGCGGAAGGCCTTCCCAGCGACCTGCCGCCTGCGCCCAGATTCAACGAAGGCTGGCAACTTGGCACTCCGGACCTGATCGTCAAGATGCCGCGGCCTTTCACGTTGCGCGCTGGAGGTTCGGACGTATTCCGTAATTTCGTATTACCGATCCCGGTAACGAAGACGCGATATGTACGAGCGTTGGAAATGCTTCCCGGCAACAAGAGGATTGTGCATCACGCCAATATTCTGATCGACCGATCCGGGACTTCGCGCCGTCTGGACGGGAAAGAGCCGGAACCCGGCTTCGGCGGCATGGAGATCAAGATCGAGTCCGAACGCTTTGAGCCCCAGACCCACTTCCTTTTTTGGAAGCCTGGCACCGTGGCGTCGTTCGAGCCCGAAGGCATGGCCTGGGTTCTGGACAAAAACACGGACCTTGTCCTCAACATGCATCTGCAACCCTCCGGGAAGCCGGAGATGATCCAGCCGGCGGTGGGAATCTATTTCATCGACCAACCACCGGCACGATTTCCCATGTTGCTGCAACTCGAACACGACGGAGCACTCGATATTCCGCCCGGCGAAAAGAACTTTGTGGTCACCGACGACCTGAAGTTGCCGCTGGATGTGGAGGTGCTGGGCATCTATCCGCACGCGCATTATCTGGGCAAGGATATCCAGGGCTACGCGACGCTTCCGGATGGCTCGAAACAATGGCTGATCTGGATTAAAGATTGGGATTTGAACTGGCAGGCCGTGTTTGAATACGCGAAGCCGGTATTCCTGCCCAAGGGCTCGACACTGCACATGCGTTGGACCTACGACAACTCCGCCGACAACGTGCGCAATCCCAATCATCCTCCCCGACGGGTGGTCACGGGCA
>Ga0334722_10006081_pt1 | contig 12032 bp, 9 predicted proteins | sample C3_bottom_MG_FD_207210 | JGI IMG/M metagenome (GOLD analysis project Ga0334722, IMG submission 207210) | Sediment microbial communities from Yellowstone Lake, YNP, Wyoming, USA - C3_bottom | ecosystem: Environmental > Aquatic > Freshwater > Lake > Sediment | place: USA: Wyoming | collected...
TGCCGATGGCGTACTCCTGGTTCTTCATGAAGGTGCTTTCGGTGACCTCGAGCGTGAGGTGGTGCGGATCGATGCCCGCTTCCCGGATGGAGCTTTCCACGGTCTCGACCAGGTATTCATGCAGAAACTGCGAGGGAGAGAGATTCACCGCAATGGGGATGCGGGGTCCGTTGTTGGCGCTCCAGTGTTTGATCTGTTGGCAGGCGGTCTTGAGCGCCCAGGTGCCGACATCGATGATCATGCCGGTCTCTTCGAGCATGGGAATGAACTTCGCGGGCGAGACCATGCCGAACTCGTTGTTGTTCCACTTGAGCAAGGCCTCGGCGCCGGCGACCTTTCTGGTCGAGAGCTGGTAGTAGGGCTGGAAGGTGAGGACATACTCGTGGTTCCTGAGCGCTTCGGAGAGGCGGCGCTCCATGAACACCAGCTCCGAAACGCCGAGGTTCATGTCCGCGGTGTAGAACTGGTAATGGTTCCTGCCCAGGTCCTTTGCCTTGGACAGGGCCGTGTCCGCGTTCTTCATGAGCGTACGGGAATCGCGCCCATCCGCGGGGAACAGGGCGATGCCGATGGCGAGGGTGACCGCGATCTCTTCGCCGCCCGACATGACAATCTGCGGCACGTTCTTCATGATCATTTTGACGAAGAGCAGCACGTCGGCGGGGCGGTCGATATCATGGAGCATCATACCGAACTCGTCGCTGCCCAGGCGGCAGACCATGTCACCCTTGCTGACGGAAACGGACAGGCTCTCCGCCACCTGCTGCAGGACCTTATTGCCCGCTTCGAGGCCGTAGATCTCGTTGATGTACTTGAAACGGTCGATGTCGATCGCCAGGATTGCCATGGCGGTCGCCCCTTCCCCGGCAATATCGCGGGTCAGGCGGTTGTCGAAGTGGGTTCGGTTCGGCAGGCCCGTCAGTGCGTCATAGGAAGAGAGAAAATCGACCTTGTCCCGCATGAGTTTGACCGGAGTCAGGTCGCGGCCGGTAAAGACGACATGGGTCACGGAACCCTCGCTGTCCTTGATAGGCGTCGCGATCTCGTCGAGATAGATGAGCTCGCCGTTCTTGCGGGTGTATACCACTTCCGCCTGGATCGGCTGACCGGCGAGCAGGATTTCCCACAGCGCCGCGTGGTCGCGACGGTCGTTCTTCTCGGCTTGGAGCAGGTCCATGCCGTGGGCAAGGAATTCGTCGCGGGTATATCCCGTTACCGCCACGACCGCCCTGTTCACGAATTCTACCTTGCCTTCCCGGTTGGCGATCACCACGAGGTCGGCGGCCTGCTCCACGGAAAGGGAGAGTTTCATAAGCAGTTCTTCGGCGCGCTTCAGTTCGGTCACGTCGCGGGCCAGCACGGAAAACCCTTCGACCCCGTCCTCTTCATCCTTGATCGCGGAGACAATCCATCGCGCTGGGAATGGCAGGCTGTCCTTGCGGAGACACGCTCCGGTGAGCTCGCACCGGCCCTCGGCCTGGGCGGTCTTCAGGCAGCCATCGGGTTTGCCGAGCCGCACATCTTCATCCGGGAACAATACCGCCAGATGTCTGCCGTTAACCACTGCGGGGCCGAAGCCGGTCAAGCGCTCGGCAGCGGTGTTCCAGTCCATGATCCTGCCGTCAGGATCGAGCATGATCGAGGCAAGGTCTTTCAAACCCTCGCTATAGAGAGTGAGCTGCTCCTGCAGGTCCCTGACGGTCCTGGCCTCGCGCCGCGGCATGGCCCGTCTGATGAGCACGATCGCAATAATGACCATGACGAGCACGATGCCGTAGGCCGCCGCGACCAGAAGCGAACCGGAATGTCTGTTTCGTTCCAGCGCCGCATCCGGGCCCGGAGGCGGGGGCGCCTGGTCCTTCTCCAGGGCGGCCAGGCCGGTCTCGATCTGTGCGGCGAGTTCCCAGCCAAAACCCGTCTGCATTTGCGCGTAGGCCTTTTTCAGCCCTTTCTTGTCCCTGGCCTCAATCACTTGTTCCGAGAACAGGACGCGCCGGGTGATCAGGGGGTCGAGCTGCACAAGGTCCTGATGCCGTGCAGGCGCGTCTTCGGACAGAGCTTTCATGTCGTCCATGAACCGGTGCACCCGGGTTGCGGCAGTGCGGATGGCTGTTTTATACTGTTCTTCTCCCGAAAGGGCGTAGTCCATTTCCGCGGCCTCAAGGTGCTCGAGGTCTGTGCGCAGGCTATTCAGTACTTTCGAAAGCGCTTGATCGATTGATGAGGGGGTGGGCTTTGCGGGCCGGCTGTGATTGTCGTGGTACAGGCGGTAACCGATACCAGCGAGGCAGAGCAGGCCCAGAGCAAAAACAAGGAACAGTTTCTTTATAATGTTCAGTTTCATAAATAACCTGAAAAAGCGCCGGATCCGGCCGGGTTGAAAGAAACGCCGGGAAGTGACGCTTGCAAAGAGGTGCTACTGCAATTCTACCGTAAAAATCGTTATTGTCAAATTTTTTTAGTATGTTGTTTCATGTATTAACAATGCTGAACAATAGCGGACTTTCGCGTTTACAATGTTGACCGGAACATGGTATAAGGTTCCCGCATGGCACGACCCGGCGCTGAACCGTTAAGGACAGCGACAACGGCGGGTATGTGTAAGGAGGGTGCAGCGTGAACGATGCACACAAAACAATAGCAAGTCAGGGCGTCATGCCCGAAGAGCCGTCACCAGCGGCACTCAAGGCGCTTGCTGCTGATGTCCTGCGTCTTTCGAAGCTGCTCACCAGGGACCGCTGCGAACTCCCCACCGCCTATCTGAACGACGCTGCCTTGCGCAAGGCCTACCATACGTATTTTCTTCCGCCGAACCGCGCCAAGGTTGGGCTTGCCCTGACCGAGCTTTCGCTTCATACCCAAGGGGTGCTTCGGAAAGACCGGCTCAGGATCCTCGACCTGGGGTCCGGTCCGGGCACGGCAATGCTCGGAGCACTCGATTTCTTTTCGCGGCAGGACCATCGGCCCTTTCTGGAGTTCACTGCGCAGGACCAGGTGGCGGAGAACCTCAAAGAAGCAGCCCGGCTTTTTTCCGACCTCCAGCACGGATATGGCGCCGTCGCCACGCTCACCACGATCCATTCCACGATCGACAAGGTCGATGCCAGGCTCGACGGCCAGTACGATATCATCATGCTGTCAAACCTGCTGAATGAGCTTTACGCGCAGGATTCGGCGAAACTTCCCCGGCGCACGGAGCTCATGGCTCGTCTGCTCCGAACCTTCCTGACGCCCGACGGCAGCTGTATTCTTGTCGAGCCTGCGCTGCAGGGGACCTCGCGCGACCTGTTGCTCGTCCGGGACGTTCTCCGCGAACAGGGGTTTACGGTCTATGCTCCCTGTCTCAGGCAGGAACCCTGTCCCGCGCTTCTGGACCCGAAGGACTGGTGCCACGAGGACATCCCCTGGGAAGCGCCCCCGTTGATCCGCGCGCTCGACAAACTGACCGGCCTGCGCAAGGACGCGCTCAAGTTTTCCTACCTGGTGCTGCGCCGGGACAGGCTCTCGCTTTCCGAGGTGTATGGCGCGGAAGCGTTCCGCGTGGTGAGTGAGCCGCTCGTCTCAAAAGGAAAGGCCGAGTACTATGTTTGCGGCGCAGCAGGGAGAAAACGTATCATCCAGCTGGACAAGGACGCGAGTCCGCGGAATCAAGCCTATTCCGGTTTGCGGCGCGGTGACATCGTTGTTTTTGAGGGGCTTGTGGACGAGGGGAAACGGTTCAAGGTGGAGAAAGGGACCGGCGTGATCATACGCCGCGGCATTACCCCGTCGAGTAACTGACTTTCTGAATGGTGCTTTTGTTAAGGTAGCAGAGCGTCTTCTCTTTTTTTACACGCAGAAATGATTCGGGCAGGTTGAGGCAGTCCGACAGCCGCGTTTTTTCCTTCGGCACTTCCGCCAGGAGCGCTCCGCTCAGTGCGGCGCCATCGGTGAACAGCGCGGTGATGTCCTCGATATGCATGAGACTGTAGGCCGGTTCCTCATCGGAGATTGCCACTTCCAGCCTGCTCACGCGTTCCTTGTTGATGAACGTGGCGGGCATTCCTTCGGCCGTGAGCGGAAAGAACCGGTTCGCGTCCTCGAGAAACATTTTGACCTTCTGGTGCAGTGTCAAGGCCTCGGGAAAGTATTCGAGAAAAATGTTTCCGGTCCTGACCTCGCCGCCGATGAGGTGGATTGTCACGAGCTGTTTGTCCTTGGGTACCGCGAACTCCCGCTGTGGCGTCATTCGATTCTCCTCCGCCCGCTATTCCGCCATGCCCGACAGTTTTACCGTAATGCCCTTGGCCTTGAACATGGTCATGAGACCCAGCTTGTCGATGGCCTTGATATAGGCTTCTTCCGGAGTCACCGTTTTGTCGGCTACGAGTTTGAACAGCGCGTCGTTCAGCACGACCATGCCCTGCCCCTTGGCGGTCTGCATGATCGAGGGGATCTGGTAGATCTTGCCTTCGCGGATGAGGTTCGACACGGCGCTGTTCACGAGCAGGACCTCCATGGCGGCGACGCGGCCCTTGGCCTTCTTGCAGAGTGTCTGGGAGATGACCCCCTTGAGCGAGCTGGCCAGCATGGTCCTGATCTGCGACTGCCGGTCCGCGGGGAACTGGTCGATGATGCGGTCCACCGTGGACGCCGCGGTGGTGGTGTGGAGCGTGCCGAACACGAGGTGGCCCGTTTCCGCCGTCTCGATGGCGATGCCGATGGTCTCAAGGTCCCGCATCTCGCCCACGAGCACGATGTCGGGGTCCTCGCGGAGCGCGGCACGGAGCGCGTTGCTGAAGGACTTGGTGTGGACATGCACCTCGCGCTGGTTGATGAGGCAGCTCTTTTTGGGGTGCACGAACTCGATGGGGTCCTCAATGGTGATGATATGGTCCTTGCGGTTGCGGTTGATGAAATCCACGAGCGCGCAGAGTGTCGTCGATTTGCCCGACCCCGTGGGGCCCGTTACCAGGACAAGCCCTTTGCTCAGGAAGCAGAGGTCCAGTATCTCCTTGGAGAGCCCGAGCTTCTCAGCGGTCACGATCTCCATGGGGATCTGCCGGAACACCCCGCCGAGCCCGAAACGGTCCATGAAAATATTGACGCGAAAGCGCGCCAGACCCTGGATCTCGTGGGCAAAGTCCGTATCGTGGGTGTCGTCGAACTGGGTCGTGTTGTGAGGCGGCATGATGCTGTAGATCAGCTTCTTCATCCGCTCCGGGGTGACGGCAGGCTGGTCCGCAAGCTCCATCATATCGCCGTGCAGCCGGATCATGGGCTTATGGTTCGAGGTAAGGTGGAGGTCCGACGCGTTCATGCCGAACATCTTCCTGAGCAGGACGTTGATCTCGGGTTCGGGGCCTGCGCCCGCTGACCTGGCCGCAGGCGCAGAGGCCATCCGGGGTTCGGGCTCTTCGGTAATGACCTCGGGTTCAAAGTCAGGTTCGATCCCGGAATCGCTTTCGGATTCGAGCTCCGGCCCGGCAACCGCTTTGCTGCCGTCCGACTGCGAGATCACCGCCCGGACCTGTTCTCCCTGGGCCATGAACACGATGCTGTGGGCTTTGGAGTTATACGGGTACTCGAAGGTTGTCGGTTTTTTTTGCGTGATGTTCTGCTTGTGGGCAAGGGGGGCGATCTCCGCGAGGAGCGCGATGATCTGGGGCGTCGAAAGCACCTGGTTGAGCATCGCCTTGGCGCCGAGCTGCGTGCGGAGCATCGGCTCTTTCCCGGTTTCGAGCAGGATCTCTTGCCGGGGCTGCAGGCGCTCTATCAATTTGTCGAGCTGGCTCATGCGGGCGTTTTCCTCGTTCTTCCGTGGAAATTGGGTTCACTCATGATGACGGCTTCCCGCTTCCCTGAACAAGGCGGCTGAGCTCAGGTTCTCGGCCGGCACCTTACTTACCCGAAAGCTCCAGCATCAGCTCCTTGACCGAAAGGATGCGGTCAACGTGCGACGCATTCGTTCCTACCGTGTACAACGCTTCTTCTTTATCAGTATTATATCCGCCGGAGCTCAAAAGTCCATTGCAGATGCAGAAAAAATTCTCATTGTTTTCCTTGGCGCCGCAGACCGTGTATTTGCCTTCAGCGTCCCTTTGCAGCACGTAGCCCTTGTCGCATTTTGGTTTTCGGAGCTGCTTGAGCGATGCCACATACATGGGAGATTGTTTGATAACGCGAAAGGGAAGACCACAGGGAGATCCGGGACGGTGCGCCACGACAATGTCCTCATCTTTGGCCGCGACCACTGCCTGCTTGAAGGCTTCTGAGGCGCTGCTTTCCTCGGTGGCCAGGAACCGCGTTCCCATCTGGACGCCTGCTGCTCCCATCTTCTGGTAGCGGACAATATCCTCGTGGGTATAGATGCCGCCGGCAACGATAACGGGAATATCGCCGTATTTCAGCGCCATGTCCTTGACCGACGGGAACAGGTTCTCAAGCTTGTTGCTTTCGAGCTCCACGTCATCGATGCGGAAGCCAAGGTGTCCGCCGGCAAGCGGGCCTTCGAGCACCACGGCATCGGGCCGGTAGCCCAGCTTTTCCCATTTTTTGCAGATGATCTCGAGCGCGCGGGCCGAGGACACGATCGGAATGAGCGCCGTGTCCTTGGGCGGCTGGATCGCGGGCAGGTTCAGCGGCAGGCCTGCTCCGGAAACGATGGCGTCGGCCCCTGCATCAAGGGCGCCCTTTACCGAGGCGTTGTAATCCCGGAACAGTGCCCACATGATGTTGATGCCGGCATAGCCGCCTTCTTTGGCGCGGGAGACCTCTTCGTAGGCGGCTTCGTAGGAATTGAGCTTTTTGCCGGTCCGTTTTGATACCAGCCGGTCCAGACAGGCGCTCGAAACAAGGCCGGCGCCGCCTTCCCGGGCAACTGCGCTGGCCAGCGGGAACAACGAGACGCCCACGCCCATTCCGCCCTGAATGACCGGAATGGTTATTTTTTTACCTTTAATAATAAGTGGTTGCAGTTTAGATCCTGATATCAAGTTGCCCCCTGTACATTCATGCACCTGCCCGGAGATAGAAGCCGGTTAGCATCCTGGCGTGCTGATATGCGTCTTCCTGCGGGAAAATAAGGAAAAAACGTTGTTCACTATACCATAATAAAAAACCAGATTCAACTACGAAATTAATGTCCGTCCAAGGCAGGCAATCTCTGTCCAACGGCGACAGTGCCGGTCTGATTGATGCAGGGCAGGCCGAACGACAGGGTGCAGGGTCTGGGGACAGGCCCTGTCTGTGCAGGGGCGGATTGCACGCTGCTTTAAGGCAACAGTGCTCATTGACTTCATCAGGATTTTCGGTTACTATTCCTCTGCTTTCAACTATCTTAACCGTTTACCAGGAGGGTTCCCGTGGGCAAAGTGACGCGCGCGCTTATCAGTGTTTCGCACAAAGAAGGTGTCCTTGATTTTGCCAAAGGGATCGAAAAGCTCGGGATCGAGATCCTGTCGACCGGGGGAACAGCCAAACTGCTCCGTGACGGCGGCGTGAAGGTCAAGGACGTGTCGGAGTTCACGGGCTTTCCCGAAATGCTGGACGGCAGGGTCAAGACGCTTCATCCCAAGGTCCACGGCGGCCTCCTGGGACGGCGGAACAATCCCGAACATATGAAAGCGTGGAAAGAGCACGGCATCGAGCCCATCGATCTCGTGGTGGTGAACCTTTATCCTTTTGAACAGACCGTGGCCAAGCCCGGCTGCACTTTGGATGACGCCATCGAGAACATCGACATCGGCGGTCCCACCATGCTGCGCTCTGCTGCAAAGAACTATACCGACGTTGCCGTGGTGGTTTCGCCCCGCGACTACGGCCGGGTGCTCGACGAATTGAAGCTGACCGGCCAGGTGTCCTTAAAGACCCGCTTTTAGCTCTGCCGCACTGTTTTTCTGCACACGGCGCGTTACGACAGCGCCATCTCGGCCTGGCTCGACAGCCAGGTGCCGGCCGACGAAAAGACGCGCTTTCCCAACATCCTGACGCTCCAGTTCGAAAAGGTGCAGAACCTGCGCTACGGCGAGAATCCGCACCAGCAGGGCGCCTTCTATAGGGAATTCGGGCGCAAAGAGCCTTCCGTGGCGAACGCCCGGCAGCTCCAGGGCAAGGAAATGTCCTTTAACAATTTTCTTGACGCCAACAGCGCGCTGGAACTCGTGAAAGAGTACGGCCCGGTGGCGGCGGTGATCGTGAAGCACAATAATCCCTGCGGCGCGGCAACCGGGGCGTCCCTGGCCGATGCGTACCGCAAAGCGCGCGACTGCGATCCGGTCTCGGCCTTCGGCGGCGTCATCGCCTTCAACCACCTAGTGGACCTCGAAACGGCAAAGGAGCTCACCGCCACCTTCGTCGAGGTGGTCGTGGCGCCGGAGTTCTCGCCGGAAGCACTTACCGAGCTCAAGCGGAAGAAGGATCTGCGGCTGCTCGATATCGGCCCGGCGATCACGGGGACGCCCGAGGGCATGGACCTCAAGAAGATCACGGGCGGCCTCATCTATCAGGACCGCGACCTCGGGAAGATCGCGGACATCAGAAAACTTACCGTGGCTACAAAGCGCGCGCCCACGGACGAAGAATACGAGGCGCTGGCCTTCGCCTGGAAGGTCTGCAAGCATGTCAAGTCGAACGCCATCATCTTTGCGGCAGGCGACCGCACCCTCGGCATCGGCGCAGGCCAGATGAGCCGCCTCGATTCCGTTCGCATCGCCGTGATGAAAGCGCAGTCTTCACTCAAGGGGAGCGTGCTTGCGTCGGATGCATTCTTCCCGTTCCGCGACGGCCTTGACGAGGCGGCCAAAGCCGGCATTACCGCGGTTATCCAGCCCGGCGGATCGCTCAAGGATGAAGAGGTGATCAAGGCAGCGAACGAGCATGGCCTCGCCATGGTCATGACGGCGATGCGGCACTTCCGGCATTAGGGTTTTTGACGGTACCAATGAACAGAACAGGCAGGTAGTCCATGCAGACAACGCTATTTATAATTTTTTCACTCCTCCTCACCTTCGCCATGGGATGCGATCGGCCCCGGGAACCGGTGCGGCCGTCCGTGGTCCCGGCGCACCAGGCGACGGTGGAGCAGCAGACTCCGTACTATTACGGCCTCATCGAAGAATACAAAACCATTCTTGCCGAAGACCCGAACAATCTTGCCGGTCTCATCGGGCTTGCCCATGCCTATGCCGGCAACAATCAGTGGGACAAGGCGATCACCCTGTATGAGCATGCGCTCCGGATCGATTCGCACAATGCCGATCTCCATGCGGACCTGGGCATTGCCTGCCGGAATGCCGGGCAGGTAGACCGGGCGCTCGGCGAGTTCCATAAAGCAGTGGCAAGCGACCCCGTGCACCAGAATGCGCGGTTCCACATGGGGATCGTGTATGCCTACGATAAAAGGGACTACCCGGCCGCCATCCGCGTCTGGCAGGAACTGCTCCATATTTCACCCCACCATGCCGAGGCCGAATATATGAAGCACTGTATCGTGAAGTTCGGCGAGCTGGCAAAGAAGGATGCCCGATGATCCGCGTTCTGTTCATTTTTTTTCTGGCCATGCTGGTCTACTCCGCCCTTAAGACGGTGCTCCGCTCGGCCGGCCGGGCGTACCATGAAGAGGAGCGCAAGGCGCAGGTCCATGGCGCCGAGATGGTGCTCGATCCGCAGTGCCGTACTTATGTGATCAAGGACCGCGCCATGACGCGCCGCATCAAGGGCACCCTGATCTACTTTTGCAGCGAGGACTGCGCGAACAAGCACGAAGCGCAGTCCCGCACCTGACCCCGGTACGACGAATGGCAGGGTTGCTCGATCATAGCTTCTTTTTTCTCAGGTTCGCTGTTCTGCTCCTGCTGCTCAGCTGCCTCTCTCCGCTGCCCGGGACGCGCGTACGCAAGGCCGAGATGTTCGCCACTCTGGTCGCAACGCTCCCCGGCGAGCCCCGGCTCGTCATCTGGAAGTCTCAGTACACGTTGACGCTGTACAAGGGCATGACCCCGGTGAAAACCTACCCGGCCGTGTTCGGCAGGGGCTACGGCGACGGCGATAAGCGGATGACCGGGGACCTGCGCACGCCGGAAGGGGACTTTTACATCTGCACCATGAATCCCAGCAAGCGCTTTTACAAGTTCATGGGGCTCAGCTATCCGGGGCTCAAACATGCCGGGTACGGGCTTCAGGAGCGTCTTATCACCCAGACCGAATACGACAAGATCAAAAAGGCCATCGACGAGCGGCAGCCGCCGATCTGGAGCACCCGGTTGGGCGGCGCCATCGGCATTCACGGGAGAACGGCAGCGCCCGGTCCGGACCGCCTGTCCGAGGCCATGAACTGGACCGAAGGCTGCATTGCGCTGGCCAATCCCGACGTGGACGAGCTCTTCAGCGTTGTGGCGCTCGGCACGGTTGTGACGGTGCTGCCGTGATTCCCTAGGTTCGGAGTTTGGAGTTCGGAGTTGGGAGTGCGGCAAAAAAACGACAAATCATCACTCGAGGCGCATCGCGCCGACATCAGCCGGTGTGTGCGCTGCGGCGTTTGCCGTGCGGTCTGTCCTTCCTTTCAGCCTGATCGCGAAGAATCGCTCTCACCCCGGGGGCGGATCGCGCTTATCCATGCCGTGCTGGACAAACGGCTTCCCCTGTCCTCGATCTTCGCGGACCGCCTCGCGACCTGCACCTCCTGTCTTGCCTGCGAAACCGCCTGCCCCAGCAACGTGACCGTGACCGCCATCATCCAGGCCGCGAAAGAGGACGCGGTGCGCGCTTCCGGCCGCAGCCTCATCGGCCGTTTCGTATCAGCGGCGCTCACACATGATCGTGCCATGCGCTCCCTGGCCTGGTTGGCGCCGGTGGTGCTGCGGTACGCGGGGATGGAGGGGAAACGAGTTCGGAGCGCGCCCGTGAGAAGCCGGAGACCAGTGGAGTTCGGAGTTCGGAGTGAAGGAAAAAGAAGTCCGGGCTCAAAAGGCAGGATCGCATTTTATCCCGGGTGCGCCATCAAACATTTCCAGCCGGACATCGGCGCGGCAACCGTTGCCGTGCTTGAACAGGCAGGGTGCGAAGTGGTAGTGCTCGACGATGCCGCATGCTGCGGTAGGCCGCTCTTGTCGCTCGGCGACCGTGAAGCGGCGCAGGCGGTTGCTGAACAGAACCAGCGGCTTTTTGTATCGCTCCAGGTCGACCGGGTGGTGACCGCCTGCGCCTCCTGCGGCTTGACTTTCAAAAAAGAATACCCTACACTGCTCGCGCGTTCGGGAGCGCCTCCAGTGCCCGTGCTGGACATTCATGAAGTGCTTGCCGAGATCATGCCCGCACTTCCGTTGGGGACGCTGGAGCAGCGCGTGACCTGGCATGAGCCCTGTCATCTTGGCAGGGGACAGGGGTTGGCGAAGACGGCGCAATCCGTGCTCGCGTCCATTCACGGGATAGAACTCGTCGAGGCAGCGCATCCCGGTACGTGCTGCGGATTCGGCGGCATCATGCGCATCGGCCACCACTGTCTTTCTAATGCCATCGGCGATGCCCGGGCAAAAGACCTCATCAATACAGCCGCTCCGATCGTGGTCACGGGCTGTCCCGGTTGCCGCATGCAGTTGTCGGAATCGCTCAAGCGGGCAGAGTCGGACGTTGTGGTGTTGCATACGGTACAGGTGATATTCGAGGCAATGCGGAATGGGAAGTGACTGAAGGTGGGAAGGTGGGAAGGTAAGAAGAGGACGGGCTGATGTGGCTGCTTGAAATAAATAATGCGAGGAGAATCAAGATATGAAATTTTTTATCGATACAGCGAACGTAAAAGAGATCCGCGAGGCGGCGAGCTTTGGTGTGGTTGACGGGGTCACCACCAATCCCTCGCTCATTGCCAAAGAAGGCAGGGATTTCAAGCAGGTCATCGCCGAGATCTGCGAGCTCGTGGACGGCCCCATCAGCGCCGAGGCCGTAAGCCTTGAAGCGGACAAGATGGTGGTGGAGGGCCTGGAGCTGGCGAAGATCCACAAGAACATCGTGGTGAAGCTCCCCATGACCAAGGACGGGCTCAAGGCGACGAAGGT
>Ga0334722_10006082_pt1 | contig 12031 bp, 7 predicted proteins | sample C3_bottom_MG_FD_207210 | JGI IMG/M metagenome (GOLD analysis project Ga0334722, IMG submission 207210) | Sediment microbial communities from Yellowstone Lake, YNP, Wyoming, USA - C3_bottom | ecosystem: Environmental > Aquatic > Freshwater > Lake > Sediment | place: USA: Wyoming | collected...
CTGCGCCACCATTGGTGCCGTCACCGATAACCTGCATCACTGTTGCATATAAAAACTGTTGATCGCCTGCGTTAGATGGCGAACCTGGCGTAATCTGGTCCTGTGCATTAAAATATGCAGTTGAAGGATCTACGGCTGCTGAAAATTTAATTAATGCCGAATTGGCAATATATTTTGTATTTGCGCTTGTCGCTGTTCCAACTTGAAGCAATTGTGATGTTATAGTGTTATAAAAATATCCAGTTGCGCTGTTTGTTGCGGTAGTACTTAAATGCCATGATACATCTGTCAGCGGAATGTCATCTACTGGGATGCCGATTCGCTTAACACTGCCAAAATAGAAATGTTCCATTTCCTTAGAATTCAATATTGTTGTTAAATTGTCTTGAATTATTTGTTGTATATTTGATGTGCTTTGAGGGGTGAAATTCAAGGTCGACTGAACCGAATTACTATATAGATATCCATCCTCAGCAAAGATATTTGTGCTTGAATATTTTCCACTTGTATCACTGACATCTATATAGCGACTAACGCCGCTACTTGTTCTATTTAATGCTTTAACCTTTAAAATATCAGAAAAAGAAGTATACGGGAAAATATTATAATCTTCGCCCGTAATCATTCTGCTTTGTGTATAATACTGTTGAGGAGCCCGCTGGCGAATATCATCTATTGTTTCGGCAGCAGTTGCGTTTGTTATGGTATAATTTAGTGATGCGCGGACAGTTAGTGTCTCTACCCTTCCTGCACGAGAAACGTAATTAATCGCAATTGCAGTGTTTTGAATCTCATCTGGTGTAATTTTATACGTCAGCCCGTTACTGGTACGGAAAAACATTCTATAGTTGCCTTGTGGAATATTAGCAAAAGATCCATCCCCAAATACTAAATCAACCTGATCTCCCGCGGTTGTGTTTATCTGATATAAATTACGCTCCGGCTGTTGATTATAAATTACGTTAATTCCTGCTACGGCAGGAACAGCTTTCCATAGATCTTGTTCAACTAGAGTTGTGCTTAGGCTGTATAACCATACATCGGTGTTATTAATATTATTAAATCCGACGCTCAATACGTTATTGGGAATTGCATCTGTAATATTAAAGTCTGATGTCTGCAATGTTCCTTGCTTGAAATATAAAAAGAACCCTGTATTATTACTGCTATTACCTTGATTATCGTTGCGATACAAAATATTAAACTTATTTGATGGTGCAGGAGAAACTTCATATATGTATGGTTCGTTTATGCTAGTTGCACTAACTGCTTCAAAATTCATGTTGTTGTTTTGCACCAATGCCGAAAAAGGTATAGCTGGTATTTGTGTGCTAGTTGTGTTAATTGTATATTCGCTAGTTTGAATACCGTTAATTGTATTAGTATTTCCTGGTTTACCGATTACCTGGCTATCCAATAATGCTGCATTTAGTATGATATTAAATTGTTCTTGCCAGTTACTATTGGTTACGTCGTTCCATGAAATTAATGTATTTGATATATTGAGACCATCTGAATCAGATAGCTTCTCTGTAGTAGTTACCGAAGTAAACTTTAATAATCCAGTTGACGTAATGTTGCGCTTTGGGTTGTAACTAATTAACCTTGCTAATTTTAATATACTATCGCGTCGCTCTGCAGTGTCTAAAAAGTTTTCTCTGGCATTGATATCTGTTCTAAATGCTAGACTTTGCCCCATGTAAGCAATTAAATCGATTAGTGCAATATATTCGCTTGATTCTACAAAATCGTTAAAATCTTCAGGATAATACAGGCGTAGATAATCGATCATTGATTTACGCAGTGTTTCAAAGTCATAAGAGGTGAAATCGGCACTCTTGAATGTCTGATATATTTTTGACCAGTCTTCGTTGACGAGAAGAGAGTTTTGCCGTCCAGCTGTGCTCATATTATTGTCCTTAGTATTATATTTATGTGGTTAATTATGTGTTAACTTAATGTTATGTTAGTGCGTTTTTGTCAAACGACAGATTTAATTTCTCTGTCTGATTGGTGGGAATGTATGTCAATTCTAACATTATTTGAATACCGTGCTCAAACTCTGAAATGTTTATCTGATTTGCAACTATTCTCGGATCGTACGAAATTATAGTAGTAATGTCTTCGACAATTGCAGTTTTTATTTCAGGTGTTAATGGTTCAAACAATAATCCCCAAATAATTGTACCAAAGTCGGGGTTCATCAATTTTTCACCTTTTCTGATATGGAGATAGTTGTACAGATCCTGTTTAGCCAAATCAAAATCAGTCAATGAGAATTTCTTTTGTTTGTTAATTGTAGAGAAACCGTAGTATGTAGCCATAGTGTATTTATCCTCTGATAATTATCATCCTAGTTTAGGGGCAATAACTTTGATTGAATATGCGCCTAAATTATAATATGTTGTGCCCGTTGTCCCGTTAGCATCTGCACCACTGTTCTGACCATTTGTCCACTTAACACATGCGCCCGCGCCCAATAGATGACAGATAGCTAATTTGCCTGCTACATCAGCTGGCTCAGAATCACTGTCGACGATCGGATTACCGTTTAAATCTGGACGTTTTGCTAAGATATTATAATTTTGCTGTAATAGCTCGTTCATTGCTTTTTCTTGCACATCAGGAGAATTTAACCAGCGTTCAGCACTTGTTATGCCATCTTTACCTGTCCAATATTGTTGTGTTGTGTCCTGGTATAGTTGTATATTCGCAGTGGTAGTAGATTTTGCATATCCAAAAGTAATTAATGCCAAATATCCAAATTGATATTTTCCCATATAATATATGCTATTAACTGCTTTATAGTCAAAGTTTGATTCTGATTTGGCAATCTGTGCTTTTAGTGCAGTTAATTGTGTAGCTGTTAATATTCCCATTCCAGTTGATTCTGACGGGTGATCAGCTAATGCAGGATTATTGGTCTTTAATATTCTATGTGGGTCTACTCCCGCAGATTCTGCATTTACTGGACCGGGTTGTGTTGCAGTAGTATTGGATGTTTCGGTGTTTACTGGTGTTGATTCTGATGAATTTGCTGTTTTGGTCACTAACCCAGCTGTTGTTCCGCGATTACGCCCTTCAACACTAAACGGCTCATGGGTTGGTATAGGTGATGGTATAGTAGTCGATACATTGCCGGTCGATTGCCACTTAGTGTACTTGCCAAACGTTTTGGGAGCAGCATCTGGATAATTTTTTATTGGTATATTTGCTGGTGCAGGGACGGATGGTGGCTGATTTGTGTTTAGATATAACATCGATCCGTAAAAAGTTAAATTCCCACCAGCCAGAAATCCGCCATCTGTCGCCGCCGATAAAGATAATGTGCTACCTGAACCGAGACCGACTTTCTGACCGTACATTTCTAAATCTGATATCGCCTTAATATTAATAGTTGATGCTTGTTGATTTAATAAATTTGCCGCGTACATATTAATGCTTCCGTTTGCATTCATATTGATATTGCTGTCAGCGTGTAAATTTAGGCTTCCTTGTGTTCTAATATGAATATCTTCTTTACCGTAAAAATATACTTTGCCATTACCAGTAAATTCCATCCAGGAATTTCCTGATGCATTCCCTATATAAAGTACTTCTTGATCATCGTTCATTAAGATCTGATGTCCGCCGGCGGTACGCAATCTGACAAGCGAATCTGCCTTATTGGACTCTGATGTATTACCATCGTCCATCACAAACGTGTGTCCGCCTTTTCTGGTAGTAACCTGACCAGTTGTTTGATCGACTAATGGACCATCTTGTCCCGGTGTGCTGATGCCAAATACCTTGCTCGGGCTTTCTCTCTGAGAACTGCTTGATATTACACCGCGTACCTTATCGTCTTCAAGTCCCTGAGTTAGCAACACCTTAACCTGATCTTCGTGTATAGGTTTATTAATTTGCAGGAAATTTGTGCGGTTTTGATTTAATGTGTCGTTCGTTTCATTGAACTCCACAGCTGGATAAGGAGGTAATGTTAGTGCCTGTGCTAGATTGGTATCCAGTGGGGTTTCTAAATTTTGTGCGCCTGCCTGCCCTGGTATTGCCCAATGTCCCAAATCTGGCATAATGCAAGCGAACCAGTATCCGTGATTTGTGTCTCCGTCAATGAAGGTAATCAATACCTGATTGCCAATGTCTGGGGGCGTAAACCACATTCCGTAAGAGTGATTTACTTTTGAGTATTCGTTTAAGTCTGACCGCAATGTATTTACTACAGGTGTTCTTGCTGCGCCCATGTATGGGTTAGCATAACCTACTGTAATCCAGTGTGATGGTTCAGTTTCGTCTCCGCCAAAATTCGGGATAAAAACCTGCAATCTTCCCGCACGAGTAGGGTCTGCGTTATTTTTAACTATTCCAATATGTGGTCCAGAATCTCGCTTGTATCCGGGGACTCTATCCTTGTCGGCAAACGACGGTACGTTCTGACCTAATCTTTTATCTATTGACATAATATGTACTTATCTTATTATCCTGCTCTTTTTTGCAATGAATTAAGGTAAGCCTGTGCCTGCGCCAATTCTTTATTAGCTTGAATAGCTGCGCCGGCTGCAATACCCTCTGCATCTCCGGCCGCTAATGCAGCGTCGCTATATGCTTTATGCCCTGGCCCAAACGGCGCATTATTCAATGCCTTTGCTGCCGCTGCACTTGCATCATAGGCAGAGTTATATGCTGCATTTGCAGCATCGGCTTTTTCTTGCGCTGCGGATACGGCTGCCTGTGCCGCTGCGATATCTGATGCTGATGGTGGTGGAGTAGTTACGGTAGTTCCACTAGGAGTAGTTACTACTCCCTTTGCTGCTGGTGAGCCAGTTGCTTCAAGTGTTTTTGGCGGTATTCCCACAATAGAACTAACGGCAGTAGATTTGGGAGCATTTTTAGCATCTTCTCGCTGTGACTTATCTGGACCAGTGCTTATTCCTGGGGTAGGTTGTAAATTATAGTGATATAACTCTAACTCTTGCTCAAATTTTCCACCGCTGAAATAATTTTTAACCGTAGTTATTTTATAAATTCCAGAAAATATGCTTGATCCATATTTATTTTCAGCATTGTCTATAGGAACAGGTATTGCTAGTCCATTTTTGTCGTAATCCACGGCTGTTTTATATGTTAATCTCACAAACAGATCCGCCGTATCTGTGGCGAGACTCCCGTTTGGTGTTTTTCTTTTATCTGTGACTACCTTATTTCCGGCATTTGTATATTTTTTCTCCGTTATGTCTTTTAAACCAAAAAAGACATCATCTTGTTTAATAAAATCGGGATCGCCCACAATTTTTAATTTTACTGTTACTAAATCGCCAGCAATAGTAGATAGTATGTTTCTCTCTAATTGTTTTGCCATTTCGGCCTTCCCGCCACGTGTAGCAGAGGTTGTTGGTATATTAGCCACATTATGTATTCGTGGTCTTAATTCTGGTATACCGTGGTCGTTAATGTTATTGAGAATTGCTTCTACCTCTGTCGAAGTTAATACAACACTGTTTTCTTTATCAGTCCAAGACTGTGACGGTGTTGTCTCTGCTGACGGCGAGGCTGCTGTTGCGTCACTATTGGATGGGTTTGCCACGTTGACTACGTAGAACTGTGAATTATATGTTAAATCAAAGTCGATTATGTCTATGTTTTTACCGGTGAATATATACTGATAATCTTTAGCAATAACGACAGGTTTTCCCTGGTTTGCTCCTCGATTTTTATCTTGATGTAATTCACAATGCTGAATATGGTAAGTGGTTCTTTTAGGATATCGATTGGTTTTGTTATCGTACCCCAAAATTTCAACTGTTGGAACTACTTTATACCAATTTAAGGGAGTATATAAAATTTCCTTCAGTTTTCCTACTGTGATTTTACCAGTGGAGTCTTGTGGATCAATGATTTGATCGTGAATATAACTACTGTTTAACATTGCGGTATTGATTACGTTTAATATTGATGTGCCTTGGTTAACTGTTGTTATTACTTTTGGGTGTTCTTTATCATCAATATTTGTAATTATCCCGTTCTGATCTATTAACTTAGTTAGGGCATTGTTGCCCCCGTCAATTTTGCGAGCATCTTCCATTGCCAGACTGGTTATGTTTAATAAATCTTTTGTTTGAAATATTGCGTTAATGAATTCATCAGCAAGTGTAAATGCAATCTCATCGGGTATCTCGCATACTCCCAGTGACAAATTTACTTTATGCCATAGATTAACTGCTTCAGGATAACTTTTTTGCGATATTACATTTCCCTTAGCATCTCTTGTCGGTATTATCTGCACCGTCTTTTTACGGCCCGATTTTTTATACTCATCCGTAGCTGTTCGTGTACCAGCAGCGGCATCTATTTTTTCTGCTGTTTTTTGTTCTCTAAGGTTTGCTGCATTTACTGTGTCAACTTCTTTCTTATTTGATATGCCTGTTTGTGCAATAATGTCCTTTTGTTCTACTTCTCCATGTGTTTTATCTGTTGCAAAAAACTCGCGCAAACTGTTTGCAGTTACTTGAACTTTTATCGGAGTAGAACCGTTTGTATCGGTGAATGCCTGATGATTGTACGGCACTGCGCTAATATTGTATTCAGCGCCAGCAGCTGATATTTTAAATTTTATCCCCGTAATCATTATAGGGATATATTTTGAAATGTCGTGTATCTGTATAGGCTTACCGTCAGATCCATATCCGAAGAAATCAATCTGAAGCAAAAACGGCAGTTGCATTACATTATCGTTTGACTTTTTATTTTCTGGATTAACGAAATTACTTTTTGATAAATCAATGAATCGATTAATTAACGTCATACCGTATGGTTCTATTATCGTAAAATCAATGGTTAGAGCATTTGAATTTTGTGTATATGTGGTTGACCCAATCACTGTCTCAAATGACATTTTATCAAAGAAAAAGTCTGCGTTCTTGAAGTTTTCATTTCTTATTGCGGTATTGTCCCATCTTCCCGCAGAGGCAATTAATACATTTCCTTTTTCTGGCTTATATCCGCTTTTTTGCGTTGTTGAGAATTCATTATACTGCTTAATTGGTATTACATGCAGACTTAGATTGTATGTATATGATGCATATTTGTGTAGAATATTAGGGTAGGCAGATTCTCCTATGGGGGTGATTACTTTGTCTACGCCGACACTTTGATTAGTAGTTACTTTTGATTTATCTGCTAATTCTGCTTCGCTTATTGGGGGAGGGTTGGCTTTTTGTGGAGAATATTCATTTCGCGATAAGATTTTTAGATCGTTATATAAATCATCAGTTACTTTCTTCCCGTCGGCAATATCTTCTTTTATTTTTGTCCATTCAGGATTGGTTATTGGTTGTCCGAGAAAGTCGTGCTTGATAAACCCATCTTTGTCCGTTACGTACTGGGGAGTTTTCTCTAGTTTAGCTTCAAGATCAACTTGCCGCTGCTCGAGACGCGTAATTTGATTACCTAATTTGTCTGTTGCTTCTGACATTATAATCCTAGATCTGTTATAAGGGTAGTCATTGTTGGCACATAGATTGCGGTGCCTGCGACAAAATCAAAAAGAGGATCTTTGAGCACGTTTGGATTTCTTTGGGCAAACACCCACCACAGTGCTGAATTGTTGTACAAGTCGTATGCCAGCATGTCTGGGCGCAGGTGGTAAACTTTATCGATTGTATACAAATTATCGCTTGCCAATTTTGTGATTGGGCGATTGGTCATGATGTCTAAAAATTGACCGTATAACCCGGTGTTTGCATAAGGGCTTGATTTAGAATAAGTTGCCGCCATTAAATAAATCCTCCTGTTATTAGATTTCCTTTAGCAAAATCTTGAAGATTAAATTTAGTCAGACTTTCTCTACTATAAATTGGTTGCAAGGTAACCTGTAATGTGCTCTGTAGCGGAAGACGAGTAGAGCCTTTATATGTTCCAGACGGTGTAGAAATTGGCACATCTATATAATCTACCGTATCTGGCATTGAGTGCGTAAAGTTGGTCACTACACACGGTACATGTGGAAAATAAAAGTCGCCGTATCCGTCCAGGAAAACCATTGGGGGCGGTGTTCCTGCCAGTCCCTCTCCGCCCCAAAACATCTTTGTTGCTGCTCTGAAGAAATATATTGCAGCTAATAAATATTGTCCTTCTTTAATCGTCTGGATTGGAAATTCACCATTTATCATTATTGGTGAAGAGTCGCTTCCTTCATAGAACTGCATTGCATAGTTGCTATGTGTTAAGCTTACTGATGAATATTTGGCAGTGTTAGTTATTTGTAATGCGGGTGTAATTGGGAAAATTACGCCACCGGTTTCCTTTATTGGATTGAGTAACGCAGTATCGGATGCTTTGTTTGGTGCTTCATAAAAAATGCCCGATTTAGTAGATACTGATACCCTAAGTCTCCAGTCTTTGCTGTTAGATGAGTTTTGTATTCCGTTTGGTGCTGTATCAACCCACTTAACTGGTGCGGGGGTGCTAACAGACGGGGCGCCAAATACCGCGGCTCCGAGTTTTGTTTTTCTCAAGGCGCTTGGGTCCAGGTATGCAGAGATGTTTTTGCCAGCATCTTGAATATTTCCTACACTTTCTGTAGCAAAATTTGATAACGAGGTCTGATTTATATTTGGCTTGTTTGCCATAGTTAATTCCTAAATTAATTGATATTTTACTTGCTTTTAGTATTTAGTTTCTGTTAATATACACATATATAAAAGGAATCAATGACTTAGGAGTACGATAAATAAGTATGCAACTCGCGGAGTACGAATCCCAGTTGCTCTAACATTAAACGCAATGTCAGCAAAATATTTATTACATCAAACACCACAAGTAACCGATTCTGTATAATTTTGACCACCTGCGGTAACCGCAGAGCGTCAAGCAATACCATAAAGGAGAATCAAAATTCGTAAAATTAACTATTTGAACAACAAAGATATACTTAAAGAGATACATCGTAGTAAAGTTAGCTTTAGCAGCTATGTGTTGCCTGAGTATAGCGAGTACGACATTATCATTCGAAGCTTAGACGAAGTTCCGGCGCTGTTGGTTGAACCCGAGATTCTTGCGAGAACAGCGCGGGCAGATAGGTTAACTAAGATTGCTCAGGGAACAATGGCGGTTGACGGGAAGAAAGCCAAGGCTGAGCTCGTGGCCGTTAATCCCATCTCTATTCGTGATCAGGACGTCATTTTTCGATTGATGACCTGGGGTCATATTCCAGAGGCGCCGCCATCTCCGCCTAAGGTACCCAAAGGTAAAAAAGCCAAAGGGCTTGTGGTAGATGATATGGCCGAGATTCTTGAAACTGAGTATGATCTCCCCGTAATAGAAATTGCAGCACCATCACCAAAATATATGAAGGTAAATTTTCAACCATACCAGCATTTTAAGCTGAATGATGAAGGAGAGCTTGTGTGTGTAGGGAAGAGTCATTGGAAGGGTGATGTTAACACCGGCGAATTTAGCAAAGATCACGGCAAGATTACAAACACGCTTGCGATGATGTATATGAAGCTGTGTGAGCGGTATGCAACTCGGGCAAACTGGCGCGGATATTGTGTTGATACCGCCACCGAGGCGCTAACGCAACGCGGGTGGTTGGGGATTGATCAAATAACCGAAAGCGATACTATACTGTCCTATGCGGAAGGTGATCTAAAATGGTCTAAGATTAAATCCATATACCGCGGAGAATTTGATGGCAAAATGCATCATTTAACTACTTCTTCTATGGACGCGCTAGTTACCCCAGAACATAAGTTTGTTACTGCTCGGGGGTTAATTAAAGCTGAGATGTTATTGGAAAAGGATAACGTTATATTAACCGGCAAGCCTGTTGCTGATATTATAGAACCCATTCACTCAGACGCAGTAGTTGAATTAGTCGGGTGGATTGCGACCGAGGGGCATTTAAGCAAAGACACAACAGGTAAACTAACCGGACCTATTACTATCTATCAAAACCCTGGTTTCAAAGCTGATCGTATTAGAAACTGTCTGAATACATTAGGACTCACTTTTACTGAAAAGATTAAGCATAATAATTTAAGCTTTTATATTCATAAGAAAGATGCAATTGCCCTTCATCGTCACTTAACACTGGGTTCAGAAAAATGTTTAACGATGGAATTTATTGTATCTTTAACGAAATATCAACGGGAATTGCTTATCAATACAATGATTGACGGTGACGGCTGGAGAAGGGGAGAAGGCGACGAATATGCAAGCTATACGCAAAAGAGTGTGGCACACATAGATGCATTCCGTACCCTTTGCACTATATCTGGATATCGATCTAATCTCCATTACGGCGATCATATATCTTATGGCAAGACGGTTAACTATTATACACTGCACATCTTCTCAAAGAAAAGAAATCAAATATTGTCCGAGAATATAGATTTCCACGGCGGTAAGCGTTCAAGTAAACAGTTAAAGACCAGGGGGCGTGGGAAAGTGCATCATCCGAACGAGCCCACTACTTATTACAATGGTATGGTTTGGTGTCCGGAGACTGAATATGGCTGCTTTATGGCGCGCCGCAATAATATGATTTATTTGACCGGCAATACCTACGTAGATGAGATGAAATCTACTGCACTGCTGCAATTATCTCAGATCGGGTTGCAGTTTGATGAATCTGTTTCGTCGAATCCCTTTGCATACTACACAATGACACTACAGAATTCGTTTACTCGCGTATTTAATATCGAAAAACGTAACCAGAATATACGCGATGACATTCTTGAGATTAATAACTTAACTCCAAGTTTTACTCGTCAGAATTCAGGTTCATATTCATCCGACGGTGGGCATTATGAGGAATAATGCCGAATTAGTTGCTTCTTGTTGTGCATATTTTATATAATATCATATGAGTAATTTATTTAAAAAGGCACTGATTTTCACTGATCTGCATTTCGGTTTAAAGTCCAATAGTGATGTACACAACAATGATTGTATAAATTTTATTGAGTGGGCAGTTAAGCTGGGGAAGGAACAGGGGTGTGAAACGTGTCTCTTTCTTGGCGATTACCACAACAACCGTGCCAGCATGAATCTCAAAACTATGGCGTATGCTGTGCGTGGATTAGAGTTGCTAAGTGAGAATTTTAGTCAGACGTATTTTATCCCTGGAAATCATGATCTCTACTTTAGGGACAAGCGGGATGTTCAGAGTGTGGAGTGGGCAAAGCACATCCCCAATATTCGGATCGTGAATGACTTCTTTAAAGAGGGCGATGTTTCTATTGTGCCTTGGTTAATTCACGATGAGCACAAGAAGATTGAGAAAATCAATGCCCAATATTGTTTTGGTCACTTTGAACTTCCTCATTTTTACATGAATGCTCAGATACAGATGCCCGATGCAGGAGAGATTCAATCTGGGCACTTTACGAATGTTGGCAGCGTGTTTAGCGGGCATTTTCATAAGCGACAGACCAACAGCAACATCACATACATCGGTAACTGTTTCCCTCATAACTATGGCGATGCAGGCGACGATGAGCGCGGCTGTATGGTTCTCGAATGGGGTAAAGAACCAACATACCATGCATGGGCAGAACAGCCGAAATATCGTGTCTACACGTTGAGTAATTTGCTGCAAAATGCAGAAACAATATTGGCGCCAAATATGCACGTTAGAGTAAATCTTGATGTTGATATTAGCTACGAAGAAGCGACGTTTATCAAAGAGACCTTTGCAAGCACCTATAATCTTCGTGAGATAACCTTGCTCCCGGTTAAAAAGACGGTAGAGGGCGGAGAAGTACAGCCTGGATCGGTTGATTTTAAATCAGTGGATACGATTGTTTCTGAAGAGCTTGCTGCTATCACGAGCGAACACTACGACCCTAAATTTTTATTGAACATTTATCGGAACCTCTAGGTATGAGTTTAAAAATAAAGAACATCACCTCAAAGAATTTTCTTAGCGTTGGCAATGTTTCTCAGGCCATAAATCTTGATCGCAATGATTTGACCTTAGTTTTGGGTGAAAATATGGATCTTGGCGGAGATGATGCAGGTAGTAGAAACGGCA